>Ga0334882_1000955_pt1 | contig 38668 bp, 34 predicted proteins | sample GraSluR1_MG_5_FD_207226 | JGI IMG/M metagenome (GOLD analysis project Ga0334882, IMG submission 207226) | Sludge microbial communities from methane-producing bioreactor in Wageningen University, Netherlands - Granular Sludge_15_04-R1 | ecosystem: Engineered > Bioreactor > Anaerobic >... | reverse complement strand
AACCGCATTCATTCAGCGAGATAACAGTTTGTAATCGACAACAAACGAATACTAAACGACTCTACCCGTTTAATAACCGAATCGGCCACTGAGTTCATCGTTACTTTGCATCAACAAATTAATGTTTAACCATTTTAAAAACTTACAACGATGGAAGCAACAGTTAACAGAGTAGAGATTAAAGGATTTCTTGGGCACGATGCAGAGGTAAAAACCTTCGAGAGCGGGAACTCATTAGTAACCATGCGCATGGCAACCAATGAGAATTACAAGAATGCTAAAGGCGAGTGGGTAACCAACACAACCTGGCATAACGTTACCATTTGGAAGAGCAAGAAGGGCGAAGAGCTTGACTTCTTGAAAAAGGGTGCTATGGTTGCCGTAACCGGCAAGCTGAACACTCGTAAGTATACCGATAAGTTGGGTCAGGACCGTTATATCACCGAGGTGGTGGCCAGCAAGGTTGAACCTGTAAAGGTGGAAACCGAGGCATAGATGTTTATAAAGATTGTTTTCTTGAGAATCGGCCGGGGAAATTCCGGCCGATTTTTTTTTACAAAACCGAAGGATTAGTAAATTAAATATAAACAACTTCTTAGGATATTGTGATTAAAGCAATTTTTTTGCAGAACAAGGTGTTCTATCACAGAAATCTCATTTCTTGAAAATTAGGTTAATTCTGTTTTCATATCATCATTAGGGACAGCGATTTATTTTTTTTAGTTAATTTTGTAATTCCATGTTTTGAAATATGGCTTTTTAATTGATGTTAAACCAAACTTACTAAATGGAAAAAGTATTACTTTTATTTGTACTATTTGCATTTAGTTCACCTATCTTTTCTCAGGCACATTGGGAATCAATTATTTTAGCATCAAATCTTTGGAGGTATCTACCAGCCACATCTCAACCTGCTGCTAACTGGAATGCAAACAACTTTGATGACAACTCATGGCCCATAGGCCTTGGTGGGATTGGTTACGGAGATGGTGATGATGCTACGGAGATTGATCCAGTAAAATCGCTTTACTTAAGGATTAAATTTGAGGTAGCCGATAAATCGAGTATCGATCGATTACTGCTAGATATCGATTACGATGATGCCTATGTTGCTTATTTGAATGGTACAGAGATTTGCCGCTCGCCTAATATTACTGATGATCCCCCTCACTTCAATAGCAACGTGAATTGGTTGCACGAAGCGACCATGTATTCGGGTGGACTTCCCGAAAGGTATGAGGTGCAGTTATCTAATATCACTAATGGTGAAAACATACTGGCTCTCCAGATAGTTAACGAATCCATTAACTCTAGCGATCTTACAAGCATTGTCTTTTTAAACGCAAGGATTGATTACCCAACCATTCTTTATAATGAAACACCAGAATGGTTTGTGGCTCCTGTTGAAATGGGTGAAAGCAACCTTCCTATACTCGTTGTTAATACATTTGGACAAGTAATAGTGGATGAACCAAAAATTACAGCAAGCTTAGGTATTATTGATAATGTAGGAGTAGTAAACAGCGTTGACGATCCTTTTTCCTTCTTTGTTGATTACATTGGAATTGAGATTAGAGGATCATCCTCACAGATGTTTGAAAAAAAGAACTACGGTTTCGAAACACGAACCGAAACAGGCGAGAGCCTAAACGTATCGTTACTTGGGATGCCTTCGGAAAACGATTGGGTGCTTCATGGACCTTACTCCGATAAATCGTTAATGCGAAATGCGCTAACCTACCATTTGGGTTCAAAAACAGGCCGTTGGGCTCCACGTACACAATTCTGCGAACTCTTTATCAACAATGATTATCGAGGTGTTTACCTCCTGCTTGAGAAGATAAAGAGAGATAACAACAGGGTGGACATTGCTAAACTGGAACCTCATGAAATATCTGGAGAAGATCTTACTGGAGGGTATATCTTAAGTATTGACCGCCCTGAGAGTCATTACTGGATTTCTCCTTATAAAGGGATAAATGGTTACAGAGATATTATAATAAACTACATTTACCCAAAGCCCGAAACCATGCCCACTCAGCAAAAAAATTACATTAGGAACTACGTTACTTCGTTCGAAAACGCGCTGCACGAGTCAAGTTACCTTGACCCAAATGTTGGGTATCGTGCTTATATTGACGTAAGTTCTTTTGCAGATTACTACTTGATTAATGAGCTAAGTCGAAATGTTGATGCATACCGTTTAAGCACTTTCTTTTATAAGGACAAGGGAGGCAAACTAACCATGGGTCCCATTTGGGACTACAACTTAGCCTTTGGAAACGCCAACTATTATCAGGGACATAGCACTCAGGGCTGGGTTATTCAGGGAGTTGAATATGGCGATTGGTTTCAAATACCATTTTGGTGGGACAAATTGCGATCGGATAATTATTTTAACGCTCGAATTAAAGAGCGATGGTTCGCATTGCGACAAGGATACTTTTCCAAGGATTCAATTATTTCGTATATCAATTCCGTCAGCTCGCTACTGAGTGAAGCTAACCAAAGAAATTTTTCGCAATTTCCTGTTCTAGGACTGTGGGTTTGGCCAAACTATTTTGTTGGACAGACCTATCAGGAGGAGTTAGATTATATGAAGGATTGGATTTTACAACGTATCGATTGGATGGATCAGCAGATAAGCCTGATCTCAGACATTGAAACTGTAAATATTGCCAATGCATATGAAACGTATGCCTTTCCAAATCCATTTTATGAAAAGTTAACCATACGAACATCTTTATACTCCACTTCAACCGTTGAGGTGTCAATTTCAAACATCCTTGGGCAGCTTTTGTATACGAGTTCCTATCAGAATGTTTATGGAACCATGGACTTTATTATCCCTGAAGAGGTCTTTCGAGAAATTGTTGGAGTATATATCTATGAAGTAAAGGTAGAAGGAAAAAGAATTACCACAGGAAAGGTTCTTAAGGGGAAATAGCCCGAATTACTTATGCTTATATTAGCACGAAAAGACCATTATAACATGGGAAGAAGATACGTCATTTATATCGTAATTGTTTTATCCGCCATTGCTTTGTTATTTTCCTGCAAAAAGGAAAATGAGAATCCGCCAAGTGTGGTCATTAACGAGCTTATGCCATTGAATAACCATACCGTTGTCGATCAAGATGGTGAGTTCGATGATTGGATTGAACTATTCAATAATTCGAATCAAGAAATTGATTTATCAGATTATTACCTCTCGGATAGCGATAAGAATATTACCAAATGGAGATTTCCATTAGGTACAACCATCTCTGCAAATGGTTATCTTATAGTTTGGGCAGATGGCGATACTGACCAGGTGGGGCTACATGCAAACTTTAGGCTATCTGCCGACGGAGAGGAAGTTGTTCTATCAAATCCCGAAATGGTGATTGTTGATTACGTAAAATTTGGTGCACAGTCAGCAGAACTTTCATTTTCTCGAGTTCCCAATGGAACTGGTGAGTTTTCGTGGCAACAACCAACCTTTAATGGACCAAATGGTTTTTAATCATAAGTGAAATACTATATATAGGGTTACAGTACCCTAAAAATAGTAATTACAAAAATAGTGAGTTTAATTTTGAACAACATAGTGAATAGTATTTCCCCCCTTGAGCTTTCACAGCTTGAGGGATACAGTTTTATGAATCGAATGGATACAAAGTATCCTTTCTCGTTCAAACTTCTCCCCGAACTACTTGGTAGAATATCAGAACAGTATAAAGTTCTTGAAATAAATGGGGTTCGCGATTTACCCTATCGCACTACCTACTTCGATACTCCTGATAATTTGTTTTTCAATCAGCACACTAGGGGTTTTGTCGAGAGGTACAAGGTTCGTTGTAGGCTCTATGAAACCAATGGGGAGTCGTTTCTTGAAGTTAAGCACAAGAATATTAAAGGAAGAACTCAAAAATGGAGAATTAGTAAGAATGATAACTGTCTTTTTGACAATGAATCAATTAAGTTTTTATTCTCGTACGTTAGCGATTCAGCTTTTAATGTTCGTCCTGTTTTAAAGTCTCGATTTAACAGGATTACTCTCATTGGAGTAAATACAAAGGAGCGGATTACTTTTGATCATAATATTTCATTTAGCAATGGTAATGGTGAACCAATAAGACTTCCATACTTAGCAATTGCTGAAGTAAAGAGAGATTCGCATTTAAAACCCTCTCCTTTTACTTGTGCATTAAAGGACATGCTGATTCGAAGCTCAGGATTCAGCAAGTACTGTGTAGGCAGAGCCATTGTAAACAATATTGCAAAAGCCCATTTAATGAAGCCAACGCTTCACTCACTTCAAAAAATTGAAAATGAATACAATGTTTATTCTGCTTGACAAGATCAAGCTGTTTGGCATCTCAGTTGTTGAGCCAGAGTCTTTTTTTGAGTTAATCTTCAGGCTTTCCCTTAATTCTCTAATCCTAATCCTTCTGGTTCGTTGGATATACTACTCCGTAACCCGGCGAAAGGATTATCTTTTCACCTACTTACTCATCGGAACCATTATCTTTCTCCTATGCTACTTGCTAGAGAACGTTAAGCTGCAGCTTGGTTTCGCACTTGGACTTTTTGCTCTTTTTGGAATAATCCGATACCGTACTAGCCAGATTCCCATTCGCGAAATGACATATCTATTCTTAGTTATTTCACTTTCAATGATCAATGCCCTGGTTAATAAAAAGGTGGGAATTGTTGATGTAGTTTTTGCAAATTTATTCATCGTTGGGTTATCGTATGGCTTTGAAAAGCGATGGCTATTAAAGCACGAGTCAGTAAAAACAATTCTTTACGAAAAGATCGATTTAATAAAACCCAGCAATTACCAGCTCCTTATTGAGGATTTAAAGCTACGTACAGGTATTGAAACGATAATCAGAGTTGAGGTGGGTAAAATTGATTTTCTGCGCGATACATGTCAACTTAAGGTTTACTATGAGGAGACAAAGCTTGGAATCAACCAAAACGACAACGATTACGTTAAGTCCAACGATAGCGATGATGATTAGATGACTAAAATTACGTTCTTCCTTTTGATATTCGGTATATTATTGTTTAACAATCAGGGCTATAGTCAAAATCAACCCGATCTATGCCAGTGGAGTGAATTCACTCTTGAGAAGAAACTGTCCAAAAAATTGTCACTCGAATTTGAAGAAGAGGTGCGTTTCGATCAAAACATTTCTCGCTTCGACCTTCTCCATTCGTCTATTGGACTAAATTACAGGTTGATAAAGGAGTTAAGGTTTGCGTTTGCTTACCGATTCACTGGTGATTATACCATCAATGATAAGTTTAGCTATCGCCACCGCCTTTCATTCGATGCATTATACCGTTACGGTTTGCAAAACCTTACTTTTACATACAGAAGCAGAATTCAATCAGAGATAAAGAATTATTACAGTAGTCCAAATGGAAAATACCCAGCTTGGGTCTGGCGAAATAAACTCACTGCAAAATACTCTTTTAAAAAAACTTCACCCTTTATTGGAGCCGAACTGTTTTATCAGATTTATAATACTAGAAATATTGATCAAAATCTCTCTTGGCCAAAACAAAGAGCATTTGTAGGGTTTGATTATAAGATTAATAAGCGCAATGAAGTGGGTGCTTCATTTAAACTACAAAGAGGTGTTGATGATATTGACCCCAAAGAATATAATGTTATTGGATTTAGCTACACTTACATCTTCTCAAACAAAAAGTAAGCAATGCAAATGCTAGTGGCATGCAAAGGATGGAAGTTTGAAACTTAAATGTAAAAATAAATGGATTATGAAATTTACTCTTTTAATCCTAGCTCTTTTCATTTTTCACAATGTAATTGCTCAGCTGAATTTCCCTGATTTTTTGCAGGGTACTTGGAAAATGGAAAACAAAAATAATTACGAGCATTGGGATAAGATCAATGATAATACTATGAAAGGTTTTTCCTTCACCTCAAATAGTGGTGAAATTCTTGTTTATGAGTATCTTGAAATATTTAAAAGCAAAAAAGGTATTGTCTATACAGCTACAGTTCTAAATCAGAATCAGGGGAGGGGAATTAGTTTTAAACTAAATAAGGTTGGCGATACCTATTCGTTTGAAAATCCAAATCACGATTTTCCCCAAAGAATTTCTTATAAAAAGATATCAGAAACCGAAGTATTTGTAGAAGTATCCGATGGAAAGCAAAACGGGTTTTCCTTCAAGATGACAAAGCAGATAACCAAAGCATTTGACAAGGATACAACTATTTTGAACCCAAATTTCGACCCCGAATTAGCCCAAAAATTGGGTGCCGATGATTTTGGTATGAAACGTTACATACTTGTGATCCTTAAAACAGGATCAAATCAAACCACTGACAAGGATTTTATCAGTGAATGCTTTAGAGGGCATCTCGATAATATCAATAGATTGGTAGAGGATGATAAGTTGGTAGTGGCTGGTCCACTGGGAAAGAATGACAATTCCTATAGAGGTATTTTTATCCTGAATGTTGCAACAATAGAAGAAGCACAATCACTCCTACAAACCGATCCTGCCATTAAAGAGGGATTACTCGATGCTGAGCTATACAGTTGGTACGGCTCTGCTGCACTTCCCGAGTATTTGCCTGCATCGGATAAGATTTGGAAGTCGAATCCTTAAACTTAAATACCTTTACAGATGGATAATTCGAGAGTCTTCAAAATGACATTCGCAAGCGTTTACCCATACTACATCCAGAAAGCCGAGAAGAAAGGGCGCACAAAGGCAGAGGTTGATGAGATCATTTTTTGGCTAACGGGATACAATGAAAAGACTTTGCAACAGCAAATTTACAACAAAACCGATTTTGAAAATTTCTTCTCCCAAGCCCCGCAAATCAACCCGAATGTTTCAAAAATTACTGGCGTAGTTTGCGGTATCAAGGTCGAGAATATTGAGGACAAGCTAATGCAGCAAATTCGATATCTCGATAAGCTGGTGGATGAGTTGGCAAAAGGCAAAGCAATGGATAAAATTTTAAAGAAAACAAAGATAGGTTAAGGTTAAGCAAACCCACTCAACCTCAACCTGAACCTTTTTTGTATGGCCAAAATATTAACAAAACAAGCCAATGCTAATGAACGAAGTGGATAAGTACATCTTCTCATTCACTGAGGATGTTAGAAATATTATGTTGCAAATCAGGCAGATAATCAGGGAGGAAGCCCCCGATGCTGTTGAGGGTTTTGTCTACCAAATGCCATCGTACAAAATCAATGGAAAACCTTTGGTGTATTTCGCTGGGTTTAAAAAGCATATTGGGTTTTACGCCACTCCCTCGGGGCATTATGCATTTAGAGATGAGCTATCGAAATACAAGCAGGGCAAAGGCTCGGTTCAGTTTCCTCTTGACCAACCAATCCCTTACGATTTGATTAGGCAAATGGTGGCATTTAGGGTTGAGGAAAACAAGTTTATACATTAAAAAACTAAATACATGAAAAAACATTTCGTAATGTTAATTTTTTTGCTTGCCCTAGCAAGTTGTTTTCAAAAACATAATAATAATGCTATTACTATGAATGATAAATCTGAACAAATAGTCAACGACACTACCCCGAGGGTAACCGGTATTGGTGGCATTTTCTTTTTCTCGGATAACCCGGAAGAAACTAGAGAATGGTATAGCAAGAACCTTGGCCTTAAGGTTAACGAATGGGGCTCAAGTTTTGAGTTCAGGAATGCTAACCACCCCGACGAGATTAACTACCTGCAATGGAGTCCTTTTAAGAAAGGAAGCGAGTACTTTGCCCCTTCGAAAAAGGAGTTTATGATTAACTACCGGGTTCAGAATATAGAGGGGATGATTAGAAAACTTAAGGCCGATGGCGTAACAGTACTTGATGAAATTGCAACTTACGATTACGGAAAGTTTGTACACATTATGGATGCCGAAGGCAACAAAATTGAACTTTGGGAGCCTGTGGATAGCGTGCTAACTGCCATTGGTAGTGAAACAACAAAGTAGTATTATTATTTCTCTATAAAAGTTTAGATCATTTTTTTACATATAGACAAGTGTAAAATCCCACCATTTTTTTCATTTCTAAAGGATTATGGTGTTGCACAGGTAAAGTTTGCTGAGATAATTCGACTGATGAAAAGCCTATAACCGAATGAGAGATGGAGAAAACCTCAATTATTAGTTTAGGATTCCTTTTTTTTATTATAAATTTGTTTAAAGCATTTTTAACTTACCCAATAATAATTAAATACAAACCATCATGAGCGCATACAAAATAGCAAAATTTTGGAAAAGGCCGGTTGCCTTTCTAATCGATGTTTTATTACTTGTAGCCATAGGTTTTGTTTTGGGAGTACTATTTAAAGAGTATTTCATATCCTTAAAGAGTAATGGAATATTTATCGGATTTGTAGTAAGCCTATTGTATTTTACTGTCTGCAATTCAAATATTTGTAAAGGGCAAACCCTTGGTCAATTTATCTTGTGCATTAAAGTGCTGGATTCTAAGGACAACCATTTACCCATATGGAAATCCTTTTTAAGAAGCATGGTGTTAACAATACCCTATTTCTTTCTGGATTACACCATACCAGATCTTTCTGCAAACTCAACAATTTCATTAATTATTTTCAATATTCTGCTTTTCACTCTTATAGGATTTGCATATTTCTATGTCTTCAATAAATCCACACGGCAGACTATTAACGATTTAGTTGTTAACTCTTTTGTTGTTAGCTGTAAAAAAGAATCGGAGAATGTTGAAAGGAAGCCTCTTAAACCATTAATATACTATCTCTACCTCTCCATTTCAATTACCTTTATTATCGTTTTTACAATATTTTCACCATCAAAAATCTTCTCAAAAAAATATCCTGAGAAAACAAGCATTTCATCAAAGCTCAATCAGATTGAAAATATCAGCAAATGCAACCTTAGCATAGGTATTTATAAATCCTATGATTTTAAGTCAAGCGAAACGTATATAATTTTGGGTTGCGATATATATGTTATTCATGAAATTGATGAAAATCCTGAGAGCCCCGAAAACCATTCGTTAATAAAGAAAGTCATAGGCATTATCCTGGAGAATTATCCCGATATAAATACTGTAAATAATATTAATGTTAGAATTAACAGAGGCTATGATATTGGAATCTACTGGTCAAATCAAAAGGTGGAGGTGGTAAAAACCCCCGATGAGTGGATGGATTTTTATTTGGAACGTAGTGAAATTGATTAATGAAATGGTTCAGGGAGAAAAAAAACTGATATACATCCTTTAAGCAGATTTCTCCCCAAATCACTTTTTCTAGCAAAAACTAACCTTTTCTTACACTAGTTTTAGTTAACTCTAACAGGTTTCAACTCCTCGAAGAAAATATCATCGTTGGGAACATCGAAATCCAAACCGGTAACATTAAGGTTGTTGTCGGTATTAAATTTCAGGGTACCAAAGTTAAACCAGGCATGCTTCTGATCCCACTTTATCTCCCATACATCATAGTGCCAATGGCTAAGGGTGGCCGATAGATAGTCGGAATGTTCAAATTTCAGGTGTAGCTGACCGTCCTTATATAAAACCCGAATCTCGCCATGGATGTCGGATTTGTAGATACCTGCATACTTTTCGAGGGGCAATGAGGGTTGTGTGTTAAGCACACGGCTCTCCTTTATGCTTGATATCCTTGTATCGGAAGCCTCCCTTTCCTTAAACCTTTTGAGCATATCGGCCGACCAATCCTTAGTACCCGTTCCCAAAAACCTATCGAGAGCATAGTTTGTTGCTGCAGAAATTGGGGCATTCATTCCATTAGTGAGCACTACAACACCAAGTTTATCATCGGGTATCAATGTTATTGAAGTTATCATCCCATCGATGGCTCCCGTATGCGAAACACGAAGCCTTCCATGGAAATCGCTCAGTCCCCACCCCAAACCGTAGGCGCTGAAGTGCCTTCCAAAATCGTTCTTGGTAGTATGGTCAACCGTAAAATTTGCGTGGGGTGTCCACATCATGTTAATCGTTCTCTTTGTAAGCAAAGTATCCGATCCAAAAATTCCATGGCTCAGGTTCAGGATCATCCATTTCGAGAGATCGTTAACGCTGGAGATTATGCCCCCAAGGGCACCTATCTCCTCCCAATCTTCCCATGCAATGGGAATATTTTGTCCTTCTTCAAAGGCATGAGGGGTAACGTAGTTCCCCTTGTCATCTAAATGCTTAGGCGATGTAATGGTACGGCTCATGCCCAGTGGCTCAAATAGTCGCTCACGTACATTCTCACTCCAGCTCTTACCGGTTACCGCTCTGATCACCTCTCCGGCGGCTATGTACATGATGTTGGAATATCCATACCCAGCCCTAAAATCGAAGGCCTTGGGGATATGTTTTGCATTACGAACTACCTGTTCTGCTGTAAAGTCGGACTTATACCAAATAACATCCCCGCTAAAGGTTCCCAAACCCACCCTGTGGCTTAAAAGATCGCGAATGGTAACCTCGTTGCTCACCCAGAGATCGTAAACTTCGAACCAGGGAAGATATTTCTTAACCTTATCGTTCCAATCGAGTTTCCCTTCCTGCACCAGCATTCCGATAATGGCTGCTGTAAAAGCTTTTGAGTTTGATGCAATGCCGTAAAGAGTATTCCCATCAGGTTTTTGCTCTTTACCTTCCTCAAGCACACCATATGCACCCACAAAGACCAGTTTCCCATCCTTTACTATTCCTATGGTTGCACTGGGTATTCCCCAATCCGATACCATTTGGGCGTAGTACTTATCCAGCTGTTTGAGGTCAACCTTTGGGGCTTTTTGCCCTTCAGCATAGATCGAAATGAATAGTAGAGCGGTAAAAAGTATGGCAAATCTTTTCATGATTTTGTTATTTGAGTTTTTAAATTGTGTTGACTTTACTTTTTATCTTTTAGCACAGCCTTCCCCTTAACCAGCCACGATACACCAAAGGCAACAAGGGCAATCCACTCCAGCCAAAAAACGGGTTTTAGGTTTTTAAGCATATCGTCCAGCCCCGGAATAACTCGTATTAGCAGTATCAAAACAATTGATGCAAACATAATAACCCCACAGGTTCGGTAAATGCGGTTTCGGATAATCTTTTCTCTGGTTTTAACCCCGGCACTTTTAGTGAAAAGGAAGAATGATATGTAGGAGAGGGTAATAAAGAAGAGCCCGGCGGAGATGTAATGGGTAATTATTCTTGCCTTGCAGTCGGAAAGGCAGCAAACCATGCAATCCACATCCTCGATGTGGTTGGTTGCGAACAGAGCAATTCCCAAAGCGCACAAACCGGCAAAGCTGGTAATGATATTATCCCTCAATTCGTATCCCTGATAAATGAACAGGATAACCGCAAAAGCGCTGAGTGTGACCACCAGAAAGCCTCCCATGATGGTGAAGTAGTAGTGGCTAATGGAATCCTGCAGATGGGAGCAATTCCCAATAGTTATTGAGCCCACCATGAGGACGGCTGGCATTATTATTCCCAAATAGCCAATGGCTTGCCTAACACCATCGGGCGAGAGAACCGAAACGGGTTTTCCTTGTTTTTTGGATTTGTCTTCCATAGCATATCAATTGGTTTGATTATGCGAATATAGGATATAATACAATTGGCAACAACCTCTTATTGAACTGTGAAAAACACCACCACCTTAAGTTATAAATGCATTTATGCCATTACACAAAATTCTACTTATCCTAATTGGCTGGTAGTTCCACCCGAACAGAGGTTCCCTTATCAATCACCGAGTCAAACTCAAGGATCCCTTGATGATCTTTAATAATTTTATATGTTATTGAAAGGCCTAATCCTATTCCCTTACCAGGATCTTTTGTCGTGAAAAAGGGCTCTGTAACTTTTCCAATGTTCTCCTTGCTGATCCCTTTGCCTGTATCAGAAATTTCAATGATTAGCCTATTTTTTGTAGAGTTAATTAGGGTTTTAATGGTTATTATACCCTTTTGTTCAATGGCTTGGAGTGAGTTAGAAAGGATATTCAGAAAGGCATGATGAAGATTAGCCATATTACCCTTAATGGGAATGGGATTTTCAGCATACTCGCGATGAATGATTACCCCTTCTGAAATCTGATTGCTAAGAATGATAAGGCAATTGTCCAGAATAGAATTAATATGGCATTGCTCGTTGTTACATGTATTACTTTGACTAAAATGGTTAAGGCTGCTAACAATTGTTGAGATTCTCTCAACACCCGTTTTAATGCTGTTTAGCAAAACGAAAACATTCTGATCGTCGATGTTGTAATTACTGAATTGCTTTTCAAGCCCAATATAAGCACCCATAATAAAGTTTAGAGGGTTGTTTATTTCATGAGCCACACCTGCAGTCAGTATTCCTAGTGAAGCCATTTTTTCGCTTTGCAGGAGGTGCGACTGTGTTTCCTTTAGGTGTTGCAAGGTTGCCTTTAGCTCAATATTTTGATTGTTAATGATTTCGTTCTTGTAAAAAAGTTCATCATTTGTAGCTTTTAACTCCTCAATGGCAGCATTAAGATCGTTTGTCTTCTCTTGTACCAACATTTCAAGGTTTTCCTTGTGTTTCTTAAGGTCATCGTGTAATTTCGAATTGAGTATTGCCACTGAAAACTGGTTTGCGATGGTTTGACCAAGGGAAACTTCATGCTTGGTATATTTCCTCGATTTGTTACATGTCCCAAGAATTAGCACCCCAAGCACATCTTCCTCCTGAACGAATGGTAAAAATAGCAGGCTTCTTAACCTACGAATTTCAACAATGTTTTTTTCAGCTTTTGTTAGTTTGGCATTTGAGGTATCGGCAATAACTTTCGATTTGCGCCCCTTAATCACCGTTTTAATGTTTGGATGATCTTCAAGCGATGCTCTTAGTAACTCATTGGGCATACCCGGTGGTAAGGGTGGAGTTGTAGCACCAAGTAGCAACTCTTTGTCGTTTTCCAGCAAGTATATGGCAGCCGTCTCAATCTCGAGCAGCTCCGACATGCCATCGCTTATAACTTGCAGAACCTGCTGGAGGTCAAGAGTTCTAATGATTTTTTGGCTAAAATTGATTAAAACATTTAGCTCTCTATTGCTTTGGGGAATGGTTGCATGGGTCATCGTTGCAATATTTCAACACAAGATAGTATAAATTATCACATTTTAAATATTTTTTTAAAAAAATTTAATGACTAATGACTTGCCCGATGTTTGGAATGCGGTTTATATCTTTCAATAAGATTAAGATGAGGACAATTTATCTTTCCTTTGAATCCAATGGGTTTTAGGCACTATATTTGATGGGCATTTCGCATTAAATCGAAAGTAAAATTCCTGTCAAACAAATGGTTAGGCCATGATTAAAACATTGATCGTTGAGGATAACAAGAAATCGGCCGAGCTGCTGGTTAGCTATATTTCAAACCTGTTCTGTGATCTTGATGTGATTGGCGTAGCCAAAAATGTCGAAGAGGCTGTATCCCTAATCTATCGCGAGAAGCCCAGCATCGTATTCCTCGACATCAACCTGCAGGAGGAGAGTGGATTCGATGTGCTTAAGCAAACTAACTCCGATGAATACGAGGTGATAATCACCACTGCATACAGCGAGTATTCCTTGCAGGCCATTAAGGCATCGGCGGTTGATTACATCCTGAAACCCTACGATGTGGAGGAGCTCAAGGGTGCCGTTAAAAAGGCAAAGAACCAGTTGGAGCTGAAAAATGGGAAACGGGATCAGCCGGATTCTCAAATCCTCGATGATAGGGTGTTCATTTCCACTCTCGATGGTCTAATCTTTTTGCTTATCGATGATATTGTATGCATATCAGCCGATTCGAGCTATTCGGAGTTCCATACCGTTGAAGGTAAAAAGGTGGTTTCCTCCAAGAGCCTTTCTGTGTACGAGGATTTGCTAAGGTCTAAGCTTTTTGTGAGGGTACACAAGTCAAGTTTGGTAAACCTGAAGCACGTGAAGAAGTACCATCGGGGCAGGGGCGGATACCTTATCATGTCCAACGGGATGTCTGTAAACGTGGGCGAAAGCAAGAAGGATGAGCTGTTGAGGTATTTAAGGGTGTGATCAAAGGCATTAACTTCCATTGAGGCAATTACCTATTCATATCTGAAATTGGATTTACCAATCCAAACCCTCTACTTTCTTTTGCTGCCACCAAAAGAAAGGTAGCAAAGAAAACTCACCGCTCCCAGAGGGTGCTCTCGAACTCTACGGCTGAGCGGATTCTCCCTGCCTGCCTGCCGGCAAAGGCAGGCGAAGAACAGCAGCTAATACAAATTTTTGCCTTTTTGTAGCGAAGCCGCCTATTTCAAGGGTTAGTTTTAATGCCATGTGGCTTCTCTTGTGTGGGGCGTTGCCCCAAACCCCACCTACTTTTTCCCTTGATGGAAAAAGTAGGCAAAAAGATCAAGACAAAACGATGCTGCCTCCCGCTCTGAAAAAATCCGAGAATTCTAACCAAAGCTGTGTAAACCCCTTTGCCAGAATGCTACGGATTTTTCCATTCACGCCCACACTGGCTCGCCGTTTTGTCTGGCTTACCCGCTTTTGCTGCGTTGCAGCAAACTAAAATACCCATCAAACTAATGAATATCAAAATGAGAAAGGTCGATAAACTTAACATTAGCATATTGAAAAAAATCACCGTTGCCAAAGGGTGCAATCCCCTTCTCTACGTTCGGGGGCTAGGTAAAACGGGCGGAAGCGAGAGCGGGAATGCTGAACCGTTAGCCCTGTGTGCGATGGCGCTTGCGTTCGATATGGAACACGATTTCTGGCAGCCATAGCCCAAAGAGGGATTAAACAAGGTTGCAATGCCCAACCGTTACCCATGACCCTGTTTCATATCGCTTACATCGCCGTAGGGCTTGGGGTTCAGCAGGGCGGGCAGCAGCAGCGTTTTACCATGATTCTTTGCTTACTTTCTCATCTAGGAGAAAGTAAGAGAAGACTTTAAGTTTTCGCTGGTTACTAGCCATTAAGGCCTATAAAATCGTTAATGTAGAGAAAAAATAGCAGGGAATAATAGCTTTTAATGTAGGTATCCCATTGCACAAAACAGGAAGTTAAGACTGGTAAACCTGAAACACGTGAAGAAGTACCACCGGGGCAGGGGCGGATACCTTATCATGTCCAACGGGATGTCTGTAAACGTGGGCGAAAGCAAGAAGGATGAGCTGCTAAGGTATTTAAGGGTTTGATCTCAATTATCCACGATAGGGGATACAGAGGTAAACAGTTGTACCGATAGGATTGCCCTGCTCGTCAAAGTTATCCTCAATCCTAAAGGTTTCCTTGATAAACCGTCCTTTTTTCAGCTGAAGCAGGATGCTCTTGCGGCTAATCTCAATGCCCATGGATTTATGTCCTTTCGCTTTTTTCTGTCCAATTTCCGAAGCCCTTTTCCTTCCCACCCCGTTATCACGTAGAATGCACGATAGCCAACCATTTTTTTGGATAATCTCAAGGTCAATTCTCATATCCTTATTTTTCGGTGTCAACCCGTGTACTATGGCATTCTCAATGAATGGCTGAATAAGCATGGGAGAGATCTTAACCCTGGCTGAATCGATCCTTTCATCGATAACCGCACTGAAAACAATTTTTTCATCGAGATTCAGGGAGTGCACGGCAACGAATGTTTCGTAAAAGTGCAGCGCTTCATCCAGGGTAATATACTCCATACGTGAGTAATCGAGGCTCATCCGCATTAACCGGGAGAACCGTGAGAGGGTATCGATGGAGTCCTCCTTGCTGCTCTTAAGTATGGTATGCTGAATGGAAGTTAGGGTGTTGAAGATGAAATGCGGATCGATTTGCGAACGCAGCAGGTGTAGTTCCATCTTTTGAAGTCGTTGACGCAGAAGCTGCCTCCTCATTATGGTTGTAACGATAACCCCTAGCACAAAGATGATAGCAATGTAAATCGATATTTTAAACCATGGAGTTTGATAATATGCTGGTTGTATGGCCAAAAAAATCTCTATGGTTTGCCGTGAGCTGTAATCGGCAACGTTCGCTGATAGGGTAAATGTATAATTACCAGGGGGAACATCGGTGTAGCTTACCGAGTTAAAGTTGTTTGTTACAGCTCTTTCGGCTCTATCGTAATTCAGCAGCTGATAGCTGTACTTTATTTCCTGTGGAATTCGATAATCGAGCAAAGAGAACTCAAAGGAGAAAAAGTTTTCGTTATGGTTCAGCACTATGGTATCGCCATGGGTTAGCTCACGCTTAACAACGCTATCAAAAACACGGAATTCATTGATGTAAAGGGGGGCTTCAAACGCTGTGGTTACAACGCTATCGGGATTAAAGAAAACAATTCCCTGCTTGCTCCCGAAGAGCAATAGATTGCCCCGGGTTTTTGCTGCGCATTTAAATGTGAAATCGCTGTAGTACTGCCCATTCTTAATGGGATAATTCTTGATGGTGTAATCCTTCGAATCGATAAAGGATATGCCCTCCTTGGTGCTCAGCCATAGATTATTGTTATGATCTTTAAGCACGCCGCAGGTAAAATCGGTTGAAATTCCGTTGGCTTTGCTGAAATGCTTGTAATTGTTCGATTCCTTGCTATAAATATAGAAGCCGTTGGTTGTTGTTGAAACAAATAGCCTGTCCCTGTCGATCTCCAGTATACTCCATACCGAATTGCTCGAATAGTTATCCCTGTTTATGCCAGGGATGGCTTCGATAACCGAATATGCGTTTTGCTGATTGTCGAAATCTAAATAATACAAACCCTCGCCGCCAACCCAAACACGACCCTCGCTATCCTTATAGAGCGAATTTACCAATTCGAGAGGATTGCCAATAGTAAAGGAGTTGTCGAGTTGCAACTTTCCAGTCTTTATTTTGATCTTAAATAGGGAAGGCTTTTCGAGTGAGCCCACCAGAACACCTCCCTTTGTTTCTATGGCAGAGAAGAATTGCCTGTTCCCCTTAACCTGAAGCTGGTCAGTAAACATCTCCATTTTAGCATCATAAAGGTATATGGTGTTTCTGGTTACGAACAGAATACTACCATCTTTAAGCTCAAGAATTTCGTTTGTTGCTAATACTTCATCGCTGAGTTTTGGGAATTGAATGGTTTTAATGCTCCCGATGCGTTTAACCAAATAGTCATCAACGTTTTGTATTCTAAATGCAGCTCCCTCACGAACCCCAATCCATAAGCTGTTTTTACGATCAATGTTCAGAGATCGTATGTAATCGTTGGGTAATCCTATTTTGCTGTCCAGAAAACGGAAGGGAGAACCGGTGATCACTTTGAGAAGTCCACTATTTGATGCAATCCAAATCGTTCCATTCTCCTCCTTTAAAGCATCGTTATAATCCGTAGCAGCCTCCAACTTTTGTTGTTGAAATACAATTGTTGTTGTATGGTTGAAATTCGAATCGAAGGATAGTATGCTGTTCCTATGAACAAAGTACAGAATAGATTTATCAATAAGAAAAGTTACATTTGAGCTTACATCAATTAGCAGGGTTGACTCTTGGTTTGTTGATACGTTGTATTTGACCAAGTTATATCGATTGGCTTCGATATTCTTTATACCAACAATATGGTCATTAAATACGATCGTCTTACCATACCCTTGCCCAGAGGTAAGAACTTGAAGAGAATCGCTCAGCAGATCGTAGCAATAAAAAGTAGATGCAATGGAGAAGGATATGCTTTTATCGGGAATTATTTGATGAATATCAGAGAAGAATATCCTTGAACTGGGCTGAAAATTAATGAGTTGAAATCTACCCGTTTGTAGGTTAAACCGATTTATGCCATTCCCTGCGATAATCCAGAATATGCTATCGTTTTCCTGAGCAATTGATGATATGGAGGGATTGCTAATTGAATATGGATTGCCGGGATCGTGAAGGAAGTTTTTCCATTCTCCCGTTGTGCGTTCTAAAAAGGATAATCCATTGGCACCAACCAGGATATTGCCCTTGTTGTCCTCAAAAATGGCTGTGATAACATCACCCGAAATGCTATTTTTATCCGATTGATGCTTGAAAACCGAAAACTTATTCCCATCGTATTTGGCCAAGCCATAAATAGTGCCTACCCAAAGGTAGCCCCTGGAATCCTTCAGTAAACATCGGACCTCGTTGTTGGGCAAGCCGTTGGATTCATTAAAAACTTCAGGGTTAATGTATTGTGGCTGTGCGAATTGGTTTTGCGGTTTAAGAAACAGCAAAATTAGAGAGAGTGCTATAAAGTATCCAAATCCTTTCACTTGTGTGTTTCAATAAATTATCTCAAATGTATGAAAATAACCCGTAAGCCAAAAATTGCTTGGCACAATATTGTACATGTTGGTAAGCTCAAATAGCATGGTTGTGATTTTTGACTTTTCTACATCGTAAAGAAGCAATATTTTCATTCAGCAAAAGAAGCAGAATGGTTAACCTAAATAATGCAATTATGAAAACTCAGAGAATGAAAAGAAGAACCCCACTAATCCTGTTCCAACTAGCTGTTCTGGTTGGTTTGTGGGGTTGTGCCCAGTATCAATACGTAACAGTTGATGGTAAGTTAATGTATGATGACAATTACAGGTTCTTCGACAGCAACGACACCTTAACGGTTTTGTACACATTTAATGGTTTAAATTGTCCGGTTAACATTGAACTGCATAACAACCACACCAAACCTGTTTACGTTGACTGGAGCAGGTCGTTTGCTGTAATAGATGGAAAGGCATACAGTTACTTTGTTGATGACTCCAGGCTAAATGCTATGGTCGAGACCTATCATTACGATTATAACTACCTGTCGCCAAAGATTAGCAGCGTTCAGGGTATAATCTCAAAGAACGACAGGGTCAGATTCCTTCCACCTAAATCATATATTACCGCAACGCCTATATGGTTAAGGAGCAACTTCTTTAATCTCAGTAACAGTTCTAATTTAAGGGATACTGCTGGATCTTCAACTGAAGGCAAACCCAGGGGGAAAAGGTATTATTTCAACGAAACCGAAAGCCCAATGGCTTTTAGGAGTTTTCTGACAGTATCATTTACAGAGGATTTTTCAGATCCCATCTACCTCGATCATTCTTTTTGGGCATCGGAAATAGTTGAGGTAAAGTTTCCTTTTTTCGAATTATCAGGCATGAGCGGTAATCAGTTTTATCTCGAAAGGGAAAGGGAAGGCGAAAGCATTTCTATGTATGCAGCCCTAATTGCTATACCATTAATAGTTTCTCCATTTTTTTTATAATGAAAGCCAACTCGTTTATGGTAGGATTTTAACGAGTAATAGATTTTTTAAAGTGTGTTTTTAATTTCTTATGTAATTGGATTGAAAAAATGGGTTAATAGCAAAAAATGTATATTGGTAAGCTCAAACTACATGTTGGTGATAAAGTGCTTAAAAAATTTAAACTATGGCACTATTTTTATTCTATAATAAGTAACAAAACAAAAAATGGATAACCAAATATTTAAAGCCATGAAAACAATAATTTACAACTCGATGCTAGCGCTTATGATAATTCTGAGCAGCACACTCAGGGCACAGAACAGGCCTGCTGAGTACCTTGGCCTTCCCGGCGATAACCTTAACTTGTTTGCCGTATTGAATCTTTTTCAGGATTCTGAAACTCTTGAGGGGTTTGAGAGGAAGTTAAATGATCCCGATTTAATGATCAATAACCTTGATCTCAATGGTGATAATAAAGTTGATTACGTAATGGTTTTTGACTACTCCGAGGGAAACCTTCATAACATTGTTTTAAGGGTTGCCCTAGGTCCAAACGAAAATCAGGATGTTGCTGTTTTTATTGTTGAGAAGTATAGTGATGGTTCGGTGCTAATACAGCTTATTGGCGATGAGGCTCTATACGGCCCTAACTACATAATTGAACCCAACTATGCCGAAACGCCTAATCCTGGTTACAGGGGAAGCGCAAACTATAGTAGTTCCAATGTTGTAACTACATCTTATTATGAGGTTGCAACCTGGCCAGTAATCGTTTATATTTATGAACCCTTCTACATTGGTTGGCGTTCTTCGTGGTATTGGGGTTTCTATCCCCCATACTGGCATCCATGGTCACCTTTTTACTGGCATTATTACTATGGATACCATTACCACTGGCACTCGCATTACTTCGCATACTATCGCCCTTGGAGGCACCACAGATGCCTCTGCTACCATAGTGTATACTACGCCCGAATTCGCAACTATTCACCAACGGTTATTGTAAATGTCACCAATAGTGTTTACGCAAGCACCTATAGCCGACCAGAGAAGAAAATTGATGGGGAAAGACTTTTTGCCGAAAAACATCCCAATGGAGTAAACATTTCATCAAACAGGATATCGAAGGATTCCCAGAGGGTTAACCAGAGTTCACAGCAAAAGTCGGGAGAAAAACAGATCAAGGAAATTGGTGCCGCAAAACCTAGTGCTGAAAGTAATAAACCTATAAGGGAGCCAATTCAAACAATGGGTACTTCGCAAGGCAAAATGGAGACCGAGAGTACTCAAAGAGAGGAAAGTAGCAAGCCGAAGCAAGTTGCTCCAGAGGTGCAATCACGTCCCAGCAGCCAACCAAAAGAGCCATCAAGACAATCTTCGGGGTCAAATAGTGGACGATCATCATCAAGTTCAAACAAATCTGAATCATCGAAAGGTTCCAGTTCATTTGGTTCAGGCAGCAGTAAATCAAGCGGTTCAAACTCTTCAGGTAGTTCTCATTCAGTGGGATCGAGTAGCAGTAAATCTAGCAGATCAAGTTCTTCAGGAGGAAGCAGACAAAGTTCCAGCTCTGAATCGAGTTCTGGTAAAAGCAGTTCGGGAAGCAGCAACAGCAGTAAATCGCAGGATAAAGAAAGTAGCAGTAGTCCAAAAAGAAGGTAACTGGTTTTAGGTTTGAAGTTTAAAAGGTGCAGCGTATTTACTTGGTACGCTGCACCTCTTTTACATGATAACCCGAGCATTAGCAACTAGGTAAGTTTTTATTCTGCGATACCTTAATTTTTTGAACACTTAACATTATCATATGATTCTTTCAATGATTTTTCCCATTTATCCAGTTCCTCTTTGCTTCCAAGACCTGAATAGCACATGGTAGTTTCAAACTCTATCCCTCCCGATTCGTACTCACAGGTTAGGCATTTTTTGCACGAAGACAATGATATTAAGGCGATTAAAGTAAAAGCTAGTAAAAAAAGTTTTTTCATAAATTGATTATGAGTAAAGAGATTTATAAATCAAGCAATTAATTGGGAAGAATAAAAGCAGCCTATTTATTTAATATACTTCTCCTATGATTACAACATAATTCTTTCCATATTTCTTGGCGCATTTGGGACAAGTAGTGTACCACATATACCACTTTTTTACCTTCATGTTTTTTTCGATTACAACTTTTTCGAAATCCTTGCACCACTTACTGGTATCTTTAAAGGGACCTTCGTACACCTTACTAAAGTATTTTCCACTTAGCGAAATATTCTGAGCATTTGGAATCTCCCTGTCAACAGCAAGGTACACATCCATATTCCAGCCCGAGGTATGATCGGAAAGGCACAGCCATTCGGGCATGACGGCACCGGCAGCGTTAACCTTTTCATTGAGGCGTTTCATAACCTTGCCAAAGCCAATGGGCATGAACATAAAGGTGAAAACCTTGTCCTTAATGAACGGCTTTCTGCTCCATTCATGGGTTTTTTCATCCCAGCGATCTGGCTCAAAAGGGGGACAGCAGGCCAAATCTTCGTTTGCTTGTGAAGTCATGGTTTTTAAAATTTGTGGTTTAAAGAGTAATTAGTGGGTTTTAAACTATCTATGATATCAGTTTTGACTATATAAATGCTGCTTAGCCTGTTTTGGGGTAGCAGTGAAAAATCGACGATATCCTGATATGTTGAGGGAGATTTTATTGCTGCAGAATTTGTCCTGTCGCTTGTAAAGAACAAATACTTTCCATCGTGAGAAACGAAGGGGCAGTACTCTAAAGCAAATGTATTTATGGTTTCACCCATATTGATGGGTTTTGTCCAGGTGTCATCCATTTTGCGGTAGCTAATCCAAAGATCGCCTCGCCCATACCCGGCACCCCATCCGTGGGACGTAAAGATAATGTAACGCTCGTCGGGGTCAACAAAGGCATTGTACTCATCGCTTTTGGTATTGATTGAGTCAGACAAAACCTGAACGGTCTGGTATTGTCCATCAATAAGTTTAGAGAAAAAAATATCCTCACCGCCTATGCCATCGCTTCGGGTGGCACACCAGTAAAGCGTACCGCTTTTGGTTACCGAGGGGTAGAATTCGTTGGCAGGGGTATTTACAGGTTCGCCAAGGTTAATGGGTTCGCTCCATCCATGTTCAGTCTTGTCAACGTACCAGATATCAAAATCTTTTGGCTCTCCATTGTCTTCCAACGGTCGATTGGAGGCGAAGTAGAGCCTGTTCCCATTGGGGGAAAAGTGAGGTTCTAGGTTGGAGTAAACCCCTGAAAAAGAAGCAACCCGAGGAGTATCCCATTTACCTTCTTGCTTTTGAATAAAAGCAATGGTTGGCCTTATAAAACTCGAAATGGTGAAGTAAAATTCGTTGCCATCGGGCGAAAGTGCTGCATCGCGTTCGGCAAGGTGGGTTGATACCAATCCGGGAGCAAAAATAACCGATGTGTCACTTTGCGCAGCGCTAAAAATATTATCTTTGCTAAATTTTTCTGGTATTTGGTTACAGGATAAAAGAATCGTAAAGCAAAGAAAAATGCCGCCATAATGTTTTATAAAATCCGATTTTTTTTTCATTTGAGGAATTGGTTTTTGTTGTTTTTGGGGACAACCTGTAAACCTGTTTAATTCATAAATTAATGCACCTTAGTGATCCCGAGAATTCGGGATAAGTGCCTTTGTATCTCCCGAAGATTCGGGAGTGGCTGAAAAACTTTTGCCACTCCCGAAACTTCGGGAGTCACTAAGACACAAAGAAAACACAAAGTTTATGAATTAAACAGGTTAAAAAAGTTAAAAGTAAATATATAACATTTACGACATTGTTTCAACTACTTTTTCCAAAATGGCATAAAGAACGGGTACTATTAGCAACGTTAGCATGGTGGAAACCAATAATCCACCAATTATTGTCCATCCCATAGGAGCCCAAAGAGTTCCCCCCTGTAAAGTCAAAGGAAGTAGGCCTCCAATAGTTGTTAGAGCGGTTAGGATGATTGGTGTAAAGCGTACTTCTCCAGCATTTTGAACAGCCTCTTTTAGGGGTACACCCTGTTTTCGAAGTATATTGGTATAGTCAACCAAGATAATAGAATTGTTAACCACAATCCCCACCAAACTTATTAAACCTACCGCTGCAGTGAACGAGAAGGTGTTGTTAGTGAGGTATAGTGCCCATATCGAACCTATTAGCGCTAGCGGTATGGCCGAAAAGATAATGAGTGGTTGAAGGAAGGAGTTGAACTGAAGAATTAGCACAGCAAGTATTGCAATGATTGCAATGATTATGGCCATTTTCATTCCTCCAAACGACTCGTTTCGACTCTCAATTTCACCTGCTAAATAGTAGCTGTATCCCTGTGGGAATGGGTAGTTATTAAGTTTTTCGATGATTGGGTTTAGCACATCGTCGAGGTTGTAACCTTTCATCAAATCGGCCTGAATGGAGGCATTTCGCTCCATGTTGTACCGTGTTATCAAACTGGGAGCCTTTTTAAACTCAATACTGGCAAACTGCTTTAAGGGTATCTGCTTTCCCGAGAGCGATGAAACGTAAATTCTTTCCATGTCGGCCAGTGTTATACGCTCATCGAATGGCATACGAACAACAATATTGTACTCCCTTCCTTCTTTATCAATATGCTTAGAAACGGTTGCTCCGCTTAGTGCTATCCGCACGGTTCGGTCAATCTCATGGATGGGAACGCCCAGCATGCTAGCTTTATCCTTGTTGATATTTACAAAGATATCTGTTTGAATCCTATTAAGCAGGTTCTCAACATTTATGGCTCCCTCTGCAGCCTTAACGTAACCTTCAACATCTTCCGATATCCTTTGAAGTTCATCTACTCTTTCACCGATAATGTATATTGCTATTGGTGCTTCAATGGGTGCCCCTTGCTCAAATTCCTTGATGGTTATTTCTGCCCCTGAATACTCATTAAACCTAGCACGAAGTCTTTTTACCAGCTCATCAAAAAGTTCAACTTTATACTCGTATAGTTCTACGTACAGCTCAGCAAAATTTGTTGAAAATTGTTTCTGTAGAAGGTTGTAATATATTCGTGGGTTTCCCCTTCCAACATTGGAAGCATAATGAGATATTTCTGGAATTGTATCGAGTATTGATTCAACCCAAAGGGTTGTTTCGAGGGTTTTATCAAGGTTGGTTCCTTCGGGAAGGCTCACCCTTACCATAAACTGGGGGGTTTCAGCTTTTGGAAAAAAGCTTTTCCCCAAATGAAAGTAAAACACGTATACTGATACACCAAATACCGCAACTGCAATAGCGAGAGTAACGAACTTAAACCGAAGACAAAAAAGTAAGGTTTTACGGTAAGGTCCCTCAATGAAACGTTTCAAGAATCCCGATACCTGTTTATTGGGTTCTATCCCCTCAAAACGCTTAATTCCATTACGCTTTAGTATTATACTTGCAAGAAAAGGGGTAAGGGTTAACGCAAAAAATAGCGACACCGAAAGTGTAGCTGTTATGGTGACTGGAAGACTTTTAATGAATTCCCCAGCCTTATCGGGCATTAGTATTATGGGGATAAAGGCAAGAACGGTGGTGACCGTGGCGCTCACGATGGGCCATCCAATTTCAGATGAGCCTAATATTGCTGCTTCTTTGGGGCTGTGCCCCTTGCGAATGAACCGGGAGATATTCTCTACGATCACTATGGAATTGTCAACCAAAAGCCCAAGGGCAATTACCAGCCCAGCAATGGTAATCTGCTGTAATCCAAAGCCAGAAAAATCGACTAGGGCAATCCCAACAATTATTGATAAAGGAATAGCAATTATTACAATTATTGAGGATTTGAAACCTATTGTTAACAGTATAATAAAGCCAACAAGCATAATTCCCTGAACCAGATTACTGGTGAAGTTCCCAATCCGTTTCTTTACATTTTTCGATTGGTCGAAAACTATCTCTAGTTCAATGTCCCCAGGCAAATTCTCCTTAAACTCATCAATTATGATTTTAAGTTTTTCCGATATCTGAAAGATATTGATGTCTGGGGTTTGCTCAATGGAAACAAAAACGGCCTTCTGATTGTTGAAACGCGCAAAGTATTGCTGATCTTCGTAAGCAAACTGAACATTGGCAATGTCTTTAAGATGTACAATCCTGCCCATGTACGAGTTCACCACTGTATTTTTAATATCCTCAATATCCTCGTACGACCCGCTGGTTTGAATGTTGAAGTACCTGTCGGATAGTTTAATAGCGCCACCGGGTATATTAGCATTGTAGCTGTTAATGGAGTTGATAACCCTGTCGAGAGGAACATTCATTTGGGCCATCTTTTCCATGTCAACCGATACGCGAATTTCCTGCTTGGGTATCGCATGAAGTTCTACTTTTTTCACCCCATACGATTGCTCCAACTTTCGTTTCAGGTTTTCCGAAATCCTGTCGAGCTGGGCATACGGTGCCGACTCAGATACTAATGCTATCTGCATAATAGCCACATCGGCACTTGACCATCGAAAAGTAGTTAGATCGAACATTTCCTTTGGGAGTTTCGATTTCGCATCATTTACCTTCGAAACCACCTCATCGTATTTCTCTTTAGCGTCGGTGCCAAATTCAAATTCAACATGCACCGAGGCAATACCATTCCACAGGTAGGTATTTACCTTTTTGATATCCTCCAACTCGTTAAGGGCTTCCTCGATGGGGATGGCAATCAGTTTCTCCAAATCGCTTGGGCTGGCACCGGGATAAATAGCAATTATTGATGCCCCGGGAATGAAGACCGTTGGGTTTTCTGTTCTGGGCATCTTAATATAGGAGAAAACCCCTGTGATTACCAAAACAGTAGTAACTACCAGGGTGAAGATGTAGTTATCGATGGCCAACTTGGGAAGTTTCATTGCTTATTTTGTTTTGCTGTTGGTTAATAATGCTGAACTATCTGGTATGCATCTCCTGGTTTAACATACCTGACCCCCTGGCTAATTAGGCTATCACCCTCTTTAATTCCATTGGATAATGTAAGAATCCCCTCATCGATAATTTTTTCCACAGGGAAAGTCACTTTTACTATTCTGCCTTCTTCAATTTTATACACCTGTCCCTCCCTATTGTTGGCTTCGACCAGAGAGTTGAACGGGATTAAAATGTACCCTTGTCGGGTTTGTGTTTTGATTTTGGCTTTTGCTATAAGTCCAGACACCAGAACAACTTCTTTAGGATTTATTTTGATGCCAATTTCAAAGGTCCCCATGTATGGATCAGCGAATTTACCCGTTTCGGTTATCATTCCTTTTAGAATGGCTTTTGGGTATGCATCAAGGGTAATATCCACGCTATCACCAAGATCAATCAGGACGGCCTCTTTGTCGGTAACACTCACCTTAAGCAACCAATTTTGCGAATGCTTTCCGAAGAGGAAAACCGGGTATCCTTGTGCGATGATCTCATTCTCTGAAGCCAATTTCTTAAGAATAGTACCATCCTCTGGGGCGACAATGGTTGAGTGAGTTGCATTGAAATTCGCAATTTCAACACTAGCCTTGGCATAATCGAGAGCTGTTTTGGCATTCTGCAACTGCTCCAGGGTTGCCACGCTATCGTTGTAAAGGATAAGTGCTCTTTCGTAGTCGCGTAGGGCTTTCTCATGGGCCAATTTAGTTTGCTGCTGCATGGCGTTGATCTCCGAAAGGTTGAGGCTGGCAAGTGTTTGCCCCTTTTTTACGAAATCTCCATCTTTCACATTTATTGAGTTGATAACTCCTCCCGTTTTAAAACTCAATTTAATCTCATCCTTTGAGGATATCCTTCCTGAAGCAGAAACACTATGGAAATAACAATAAGATTCAACCTGATTAACCATTATTTTTACAGGTTCTTCTTTCTTCTCATGTATTTCTGTCTTGCAACCACCTATGATCAGAAGTGATAACAACATAAGCATTACAATTTTTAGCATTTTCATTGGTATAGTAAATTGTTAGTAGTTTAAATCCTTTAGGCAAGCAACTTTCTCAAAACTTGCCTTTTTGATTAAATACCCATACTTACTGAGAATAAAATTGTGACGGGCACTGGTGTAAGAGGTTCGTGCATCGATGTACTCAATCATTGATGCCTGACCAATGCCATACTTCTTCTCAATGATATCGTAGGTTTTTTTACAGGCATTTACCTCCAGCTCAGCGATGGCAATCTCCTTGTATGCTGCTTCGAATTCGTAGTAGGCATTGATTACTTCTAGATTTAGTTGGTTCTCCAGTTCAGAAGTTTTAAGCGACAAAATATTCCTGTCAATCTTCGATTGCTCCACCTTGTGTTTATTTTGAAAACCCTTGAAAAGATCCCATTTTAGTATCACCGAAGCCATAAAAAAATCGTAATCGCTTGAAAACTTATACTTTTCTCCCTGATAGCCGTAGTCAATTACTCCAGTGATGGTGGGCAGCATGTTGAAGCGATTCAACTTAATACTCTCATCGGATGCTAAGCTGTAGTAGTTCAGAATGGTTAATTCTTCTCTATAAGCAAGTGAGGATTTTTGGGCTTCGCCCAAATCGTATGCAGGGGCCGTAACAAATAGCATTGAATCCACCGTAATGGAAGAGTCTAACGGAAAATTTAGCAAGAAGTTGAACGAGGCACGAGACAGGTTTTTTGCCTTTAGCGCATTGATTTGCAGTTTTTTAATCTTTTGCACCTCCGTTTCGGCACGATAAACGTTGTCGATGGTAATCTTATCGTTCTCCAATAACTTTCTATTCACCCTAAGATTCTCTTGTACCAACCGCTCCGTTTCTGTGAGCAACTTTTCGTACTCAAGGCTTTGGAGATATTGATAGTAAGCCATTTCAATTTCGGCAATTAGCTGCCGTTTGTATCTGTCTAGTTCTGCCTTTTCTGCATTCGATAGTTCCTTCTTGATTCTATGGTTAAAGAGAATCTGTGAATTTAGTATTGGTTGTACAACCCTTACCTTCGTTTCGTGTTCGGTAGGTCGAAGGAAATTGATATACTGCGGATCAAGCATTGGGTAATCAGGGAAGAGATTGCCGTAGAGTTGGTGGTTTATTAGGTTTAAGTTTTGATAAACGGGGTTTAGCATTTGATCAATCGGAATTTCTATTATCCGACCCCCTTCCGCCTTTGTGTAACGAGCATCGAGGGATATATTTGGGAGGAAAACACCTTTGGATTCTTTTAGAGTTTCTTGGCTTTTAACATAACCAGCTTGCTTTTGCTGCAGCGAAAGGTTATTCTCAAGGCCAATTCTAATATAGTCATTTAGCACACCTTTTTGCGAAAAGCCTTTCAGGGTTAAAGTAATAAGCAGTAAAAACACTGTTCTCTTTTTCATCTCTTATCTTTATAGAAGTATTTCTAGACTTTTTATTCCATGCTAATAGGTTTAATACCGTTGGTTAAAATTTGAATATGGCTTTGAAACAAATTTTCAAGGTCAACACTATGAAGTTTCAGCATAGTTTTTTTAGCAGAAATAAATTGTAATACACCGGTTGTTTGCGACCACAACAAGTGCATTAGTTCAGGGGTTGGGATATCGGTACGGATTGTCCCCTCCATTTTTCCCTTTTCCAGAACATTATATAAAAAACCCATTACGTCATTTTTAGAGGAATGCTCAAATGTCCAATTGTCTAAATCTTCCTCGCTTATTGCTTCGAAACGCATCATGGTTTTAAAATAATTAGCGTGTTCTGAGGCAAATTGTAGATATGCCTCTCCGATAGATACAAGATTTTCTATTGCAGTTTTACCTATTTGCACTGATTTGGAAAAAAGTTCTTTCATCATTTCCAAACCCCTTATACAAATGGCAAAGTGCAACTCGGTTTTGCTTTTAAAATACAAATAAAGTGTACCCTTGCTCAATTCAGCCATTTGAGCCACCTCGTCCATGGTAGCATATTCAACGCCCTTTTCGAAGAAGACTATCTCGGCAGCATTTATTATATCCTCCCTGCGCTGCCTTTTTTCACGTTCCTTCCTTTCGTTTATTCCCATTTTAATATGATTATTTTTATTAAATGACTATTGGTCATTTAATGTACAAATGTAAATAAAATAAATATTCGTGCAAATATTTATAAAAAAATCCATTTGCTAAAGTCAATTAATGTTACTTTAACCAGCGGTCATTAATTTACTCTGCTAAATGCAAAAAATAAAGTAGTTTAAGTTAGCAGAAAATTGACTTTGGAGTAGAGTAAAGCGATTATTGAACAAACTAAAGAGAAACGAACAAAGGAGATTGAAGATTGAAAAAAAATTGAGTAATGATTATTTTAAATCAAGGCTGTAAATAAGTTCAGTAATTATAGCATCAAGTTCTCTAAGTCGCTTAGAATATCGCTTATCTCTCGGATTAGATTGTTTATTTCGATTTCTAGTGCTTTAAGCCTATTGGGTTGAGCTAAGTTTTCTGAGTAAACATCAACTACAGCCTTAAGTTTGAAAAGTAACTCCTGAACTTTAACGACCTTCTGTTTATGCTCTGTTTGATCCTTTATCTTTTCTGATATAAGACTAAACTGGAATTCAAAAATGGAAAGGAATACATTGGCTTGTCTTAACACCGAGTCTTGAGCAGCATATGCCTTTTTTAAATCTCTTGGGGGTTGTGTAGAAACATCTGGCTTCGCATCAAATTTTTGGCAAAGTTCAGGTTTAAGACTACACACAAGATCCAGCGTTTCTTCTGCCTGTTGTTTAGTCCTGATTAGCCTTCCATTCAGGGTTTCAACCATGGAGAGTTCTTTCCCGGTGAGATCAATCCTACTAAAATCCTGTAAATTTCGTATGTCTCTATCAGCTTCGGCAAGTTTTGTTGCCAGGTATGTGCTTGTTTCAACCTCTTTCCCATTGGGGTAAAGCATGGCAAAGTTTTCTCTGGCCATTTGCAGCCTTTGAAGCTGAATAAAAAACCAGGGTTGAAGTGCTGTTACAATACTGTCGCGGGTATTGAGAGCAAGGCCAAGGTTAAAATCCATCATTCGATTGGCAAAGTCATCAATGGCATCGAAGCCCTTATCGCGGCATAGCCCACACGATGTGTTGCGAATAACGCTTCTTAAACTTTCGGGAGCCGATTTGGTTTTGTGGTTTGCAGGGATTTGTTTAAGCATTTCAACTTCCCTTTCGTATACCCTTTGGTAAAGTTCTTGTTCCAGCCTTTCTGTCTGCAATCTGATTAGTTGCCCCTCAAGTGTCTGTTCTGTATGGTTTGGTTTAAATATATCGGCAAAACGAAGGGATGATATTGCCACCTCCAATTCATCAACCTTTTCAATTTTTGGCTGCTTTTCGAGCTGCACAAGGGTATATGTTAAATCCTTTAGTCGCTTAAGGTTGTGATCTTCATCGTGATAGAGTGAAGCATATCCAATTATCGATTCATACTCCCGGCGGAAAACATTGTTAAAAGTGCTATTTCCTCTATATTTAAATACTATCTCTTCGTGAGCCTTTAGAAGTTGACGGTAATATTGAAGCAGTTTAAAGAGGCTACCCGAAATGGCATCGGTATTACCCGTTCTGTAGTTAAGGCTGTAAACTTCAAGATGATTCTTTAGATTGGCGAATATGGTGATGAAATTAATAAAATCCCTTTCCTGACGGTATGTTTCAGCATTTATAAGCCCAGCCCTAAAATCGTTCTCAATTTTAATCTTACGCTTTTCGATATTGGCAAAGTTTACCTCATCACCGGTTACCTGTTCCATTCGGTAAAGCGATTTGTAGTTGGCAACTACAATTAGGGGGTATTCGCTAAAATTGATAAGTTCGGTTAGTAGCTGACGGTTGACCGTAGGATTGTCTGAGTTTGTAAGCAGTAGCCTTACTGGGTCTGTGTTAATCATTACAGGCTCACTATTGCCAGTAAGCAGAGCGTAGATCCGAATGGAATGCAAACGGGTATCAAAATTTTTCTGTTCAAAGAGCCGGATGGTAGAGCTAAAACGGTACTCTTTCTTTTTGGTGTTCGATTCAATAAAATTGCCAAACTCACCAATTATGCCCAGCAGGGCATTGGTGGGAGTATTAATCCGAGACAAATTTTGCAGCTGCGATGCCACTAGTCCCAGTATCTGATCACGATCGTTGTTGGTTATGGCTCTGACGTTTATCTCTGCATCGATAAAATCGCTGGCTGAGTATAATGGGAGGTTATCAATGATCCTGATATTATCAATGTTATCACTAACAAATGTTCTGTATTTCTGATCCTTGTCTCTAGAAATCTGGAAGTTATATAATGGGTATGTAACATCATTGTCGCCAAAAAAACGGACGTTCTTCAGCCTTGCGGTGATGAATAGGTACTCCAGATATTCTTCGGAAAGCCCTGTTCGACGTGACCGTCGTCCAGCTCGTTCCTGCTCTTGTCTGACAAAATCAAGCTCGTTGATCAACGTGCTAAACTTATCACCATTCAGCAGGTATATATCGGTTGATAGGTACTGCCATTCACCCGAGAACCTATAGCTAACTGTGTCCGAGAAAAGTAAAGTAGGCTCAATGTCACGCTGTCCAAAAGCCACACTCATACCCGCTGAGAGCAGAATTACCAAAATAATGCCATGTATAATCTGTTTTCCCATTGTTGAAAAAAATTAATGTGCAAATCTAACGCAACTATACATAATGAATTGCAATTACATACAAATTCTGTACCCTTAGCTGACCCGCCTTGGAGGGATAACCTCTTTAGTCGGATCGAACATATAGCGATACGTTACATGAATTTTTCGAACTTTTGCCCCAATTTGCTCCAGCATTTTACGCATGGTTGGGTTAAAATCGCCAACCCAGTTGAGATCAATATCGGTATATGGATAATCCCTGCTCAATGCACATTTGGCAAAACCTTCTATCAGGGCACCCTCAACACCCTTGGCTTGATACTGGGGAACAACCCCATAAATAAGCCCAAGAGCCCTTGTACACACTTTTTTTACTTTGAGCAAGTATAATAAGCGGATCTTTCCCCAAAGATTAAGGTTACCATTCAAGTGTTTTACAACCTGATTGAGGTCAGGAACCATTATGAGCATTCCAATGGGTTCATCCAGATGGTAAGCAAAAACCATAAGCCGTTTATCGAGAATTGGCTTAATACTTTTTAAAAGTGACATTGCGTGAGCTTTCGACAATTTTGGCACACCGGTAAAACGACCCCAGGCTTTATTGAAAATGGTTATAAAGTCCTCTGCGTACTTTTTAAGGTTTTTTATGGATATATTTTCAACTCTGTACTCTGGATTTTGAGCAATCCGTTTAGCTTTTTCCCATACAATGGGATCAACATTTTCTGCCGATACAGGCATATGGTAGGTGTACTGATGAAAGTAAACTTTAAATCCATACCCCAGAAAAAAATTTGGGTAGTAGGGCAGGCTATAAACAGTACAGTAATTTGGCTCAAATTGACCCTCAACCAGCAAACCCCACCAATTTTCCCGTGTGCCAAAATTTATTGGGCCATCCATTGCTTCCATCCCTTTAGCCTTGAGCCATTGGTGGCATGCATCGAAAAGCGCATAGGCTGCCTTTTCACAGTTAATGCATTCGAAGAAGCCCATACCTCCTGTTGGTTGAGGGTTTGTTTTAATGGCAGAGTAATCGATAAAAGCAGCAACTCTGCCGACGGTATCCCCTTTTTCATTCTGTAATATCCAGCGTATTGCCTCACCATTTCTGAATAGTTTATTCTGCTTTGGATCAAATATTTTCTCAATATCATTATCCAAAGGACGAATCCATAGGGGATCATTTTTATATAGATTTACTGGCAAGTGGAGGAACTCCTTTTGCGTTGTTTTGTTTTTAACCTCGATTAGGGAATAGTCCATTTTGTTTGACTTTGTATATATAGAATTAATAATGCGAATTAACTGTTGAATTAAATGATTCTCGTATTTCTTAGTGATCCTTTGTGACTTAGTGTCTTTGTGGCTATTATTATTTCTGCCACTAAGGCACTAAGACACAAAGTTACACAAAGCAGCAGAATTCAAATTATTGATATTCTATCGATTAACAGGATAAATAAGAGTTGTTTTCAACTGTTAATTTGCATTAATAACACAAAGATATTAAAAACGGGTTAAACAATCTGCATTTCAGAGTGATGTTGATCAACTCTCGGGTTGAAGGGCAATTCCTGTAAAATTTATTAGTTCACCACCTTCCATGCGAGGGCGAATAAAAAAAACCATGGGTTTAATATGCTTTTCAGCTGTTTTAACCTCAAGACGGATGGGTTCGAGATCTGGCGCAACGATTACATTATTCCTCAATTTTTTCATTTTAACCACCTCGCGAAGCGGAAAGATATTCCAAACAAAAAGACCCTGATTAACGTGATTTTTTGTAACCCCAAAAAACTTGCATCCTGTTAGGTTAAGGAAATCGATCCGGCCATCATGGGATACTTCAAAAATAATTTGCGGAAGTTTTTCTGTCAGTTCGCGATATCGTTCTTCGTTTTGTTGAAAATGCATTTGGCTAAGCTCGCGCTCGTATGAGAATGATATGAGGTTTGAAATGGTCTTTAGTAGTTCAATTTCCGATTTTTCCCATTTCCTTTCGTATGTACACTCATCAAAGCCGATGTACCCAAAATGCTTTCCGCTAACCTGTAATGGAAAAACCAAAAGTGACTCAATGCCTTGAGATAATAGCGTTGAAGCAAACTCAGGAGAAAGATCTTCTTTAATATTAGATGAATAAAGGTAGTCTTTCCCCTTGAAACTTTGTTTTACAACATTCAACGCAACATCCTGAAGATTATCAATCTGGGGGGTAATATTTTTGTTGCACCATTCGTATGTGTTTACAGTGATGTTTTTCTCCGGTATATTCTCGAAAATGTATACCCTACTAGTATTTGTAAAAATACCTATAAGCCTTAAAACTTCACTGTTTTTCCACTGGAAGTCGATATTAGTATTAAGTACATAGGATATTTCCGAAAGGATTTCGTGTTGCTTAAGGTTTTTTGTAAGATCTTTTTGGCTTTGCCTTAGTTCAATTTCAACATTTTTTTGACGCGTAATGTCGGATATTGTACCTGTGGCTCTCAGTTTTTCACCATGTTCGTCACGAATAATCCTGTTTTTTGAGAGAATCCACATATATTCACCATTTTTCCTTCGAACCCTTAGCTCCATTTCAAGAACATTGCCAGATATAAAAAGAGTTCTAAGTTTTTGAATTGCCTCATCAAGATCATCCGGATGAATAACTGATTTGTATAGATTTTCACTGGGTTCAATCTCTTTGGGAAGATATCCAAATATTGTATAAGCAGTGGGAGAAATATAAATTTCTTGATTTGTAAAATCATAATCCCAAATGCCAACATTTCCTGCTGATATTGCCAATTTTAATCGTTCTTCGCTTTTTTCAACTTTTAAATGGCTGGCTCTACTTTCAGTAATATCCTTTATGATTGAAGCAAATAGTATACTCGATGTCCTTCTTATAAGGGAAAAGGTTTGTTGAATATGTTTTTGCTCACCAGAATCAAGTGTAATGGCTGTTTCGTAAACTTTTCCTTCCCAGGGATTAACACCAGTATGAGTAATTATGGAAAAAACTTTCTTAAGTAAGTTGATATAATTTACAGAAGTTTCCTTTTTAAGCGAAAGATCTTGTTGTACGTCCCAAATTGTTTTACCGACAACTTGATCCTCCTTTATATTAGTTATTTGTTCTTGGGTTTTATTCCATTCTTTGATAACACCCTTTTCATCGATAATAATAATCCCGTCGTGGGAGTGTTGGAAAAAATTATACAGTAATTTTTGATACTCCTCCTTTTCAATTTCGCATTTTTTCTGCTCGTTGATATCCTTATGTAAACCAGTAAGTCTTGTGGGTTTGCCATTTTTATCCCAGTCTGTTACCTGATTTATTGCCAAAATCCAACGATAATCGTTATTCTTATCCTTCACACTATATTCCCAGGTACTATCTATTTCTTTCCCTTGTTTATACCCTTCGATCATTTTTTTAAAGTCACTTAAAGAGTCGTGATGGAGAATTTCTTCCCATGATAATGGGTTGGTATTACCTTCTCCAGGAATGTACCCAAGCATGGAAAAGAACTCTTGGTTAATATGAGTTTCAGAGCTATTTAGATTGTAATTCCAAATGCCTTGCTTTGCTGTTTTTAATGCCTGCAGAATGTTTTCGTATGAGATTCTAGTATGCGATGTGGAAGATTTTTCGTTATTCAATTGCTGCAGATCAATCATAAGGGCAGATTTACCCTTCCAAAGACATCTCTTTATCCTTGGAGAAACCCAGTGCTCTTTACTATTACTAATTTTTAGTTTCAACTCACCAATTAATTGTGAGTTTTTCAGGTTTGCTGACTTTGCAAAAATGTTTACCAATTGTGCCCCTTTGCTAATTACAAAAATCTCCTCAATCTTTTTTTCTTTTAAAGCTTTTAATGGGATACCTAGCAGTTTTATGGCTTCACGGTTTGCATAAAAAATTGAATTGTCAGAAACAATAAGTATTGGTTTGGAGGCTAAATCAACGATGCTTTTAACCAAAGAATCTAAGAGCTTAGTGTTTTGAGAAATTAAATAAGAGATTTTTTGATTTGTTTCAGCTCTTTTTGCACTCAAATTCATAATCACAAATTAATAGATGAGTCGGGCTAAATTAAACTATTTGTATGGGTATTATTTTGTTTTGAAAAAATTTTTAATAAAATATTTATTTTTGCAAGGGGCTTACATTTTCAATTTTTATGAAGAATTTACAAAATTGAAAAAAATTTTATAATCAATTTATAGACCAATTTACATTTTTTTAAAAATAAAAAATCAGAAGTTTCCCATTCCTTATGAATGAAAACCAACGTTTAAAGGAGGTACGAAAGACCTTAAACCTTAGCCAACGCACTTTTAGCGAGATACTTGGTATAAAGCAAGGATCTTATTCTGATATTGAGAGAGGAAAAACGGGGATAAGTGCAGTAATGATTAAAGGTTTAATTACTAAATTTCGTGTCGATCCTCTCTGGCTCTGCGAGGGTAAAGGGGATATGTTTATCAATAAAAATGGGGTTCCCCAAAGATACACTGATGATAATTTGTCTGGCGATATTTCGTTACCAGCAACAGAAGATGAAGATGAATCAAAAAATGTATCATCCGAATCTCTGACCTCTCATCTTGATCGCCAGAAACATTACATCGAAAGCATTAAGGGAATGTTGGAGTTTTTAAAGGAAAAATAGAAAGCAGAAATTCTAAATATCTTAATCTATTTTTTATTGCTTTCATTTCTGCTCTTTAAAATGCAATTAGCAAGAACCAAATCCATTGGAGTGGTAATTTTAATGTTCTCAATATCCCCTTCGATTAAGTTTATTTTCTCGCCACATGCCTCAGCAACCGATGCGTCATCATTGAAATCTTCTTGCCATTGGGGTTTGTAGTGATCCCTAATCCGTTCAAGGTAAAAAACCTGAGGGGTTTGTATTTGCCAAACCGATTTTCTATCCACTTTTGTATTATTGGAATTTGTTCCCAGTCGTATAGACTCAGTTGCCCTAACTGCTGGTATTGCATTTCCAAATTCATAAGCAAAATTATAGCATTCCTCAATTAATTTGGTTTGGATCAGGGGACGAACTCCGTCATGAATGGCAATCAATCCTACTTCATTGCCAAAGGCATTTATCCCTTTCTTAACCGAATCGAATCGGGTATTCCCCCCAGCAACCACAGCATGAGGAATGGTAAAATTGTACTCTTTGCAGAGTAATTCCCAATGTGGTATTTCATGCGATGGCAAAACCACCACAATAGAAGAAGTTGTTTTGATCGAGTAAAACACTTTTATTGTGTGCATAAGAATGGGAAACCCTTGTAGGAGTAAAAACTGTTTTGGAACTTCGGATGCCATTCGAACTCCTGATCCACCTGCAGCAATTAATACAAATCGTTTGGGTGTCATTTTTCAGTTTCCGCGTGTTTTTCGAATAGAAATTTTCTTTGAAATATGATCAAGTAGAATACGCCAACGGTTATTGCGGAATCGGCAATGTTGAATACTGGGCGGAAAAAGACGAAAGATTGACCTCCAATCCAAGGAACCCAGTTGGGCCAATTTGTTTGAATAATGGGAAAATAGAACATATCCACAACACGACCGTGAAGAAAGCTGGCATAGCCACCATCAGGAGGGAAAAAAGTGGCAGGTTCGTAGTACGATTCGCCAAATATCATTCCGTAGAATGCACTATCTATTACATTGCCCATAGCACCCACAAGGATTAAAGACATACCTAAAACAACTCCAGTGGGCATTTTCTTTTTAATTAGCCATGAAATATAAATGCAGATTAGAATAATTGCAACGATACGAAACAAGCTAAGTGTGAGCTTTCCGTATTCTCCCCAGAACTCCATGCCAAAAGCCATTCCTGGATTCTCAGTGAAATGTATGATAAACCAGTTGCCCAATACATGGAACTGCTCGCCAAGTACCATGTTTGTTTTGACCCAAATTTTAAGAGCCTGGTCGGCTATGAGCACAAGACTTATGAGCAGTATAGATTTATATCGAAGGGATAATTTTTGCATTCCGATAATCGATTAAATTATTGCACAAACCTATAAAAAAAGTGGCTTGCTCAAAGCCACTCTTAATGGTATTTTGTAATTTAAAAAAAATTAACGTTGATTGCTCTTTGCCTCAAAGCTAAGCGTTGCGTGAGGAACTGCGCGAAGCCTATCCTTGGAAATGAGTTTGCCTGTTTCGCGACAGATTCCGTAAGTTTTGTTTTCGATTCGAACCAATGCAGCTTCGAGGTGTTGAATAAATTTAATCTGGCGCTGAGCCAATTTACCCGCTTCCTCTTTTGAGAGGGTCGCAGCACCCTCTTCAAGTACCTTAAATGTAGGTGATGTATCCTGGGTATCATTGCTCTCGCTCATGGTAATTGCGCTCTTCAGTATTTCATAATCATTGCGAGCCTTTTCGAGTTTTTTCAGAATTATCTCCTTGAATTCTGCCAACTCTTCATCGGTGTACCTATTCTTTTCAGCCATAGCTCCAAAATTTTGTCTAAATATAATGATTAATAAAATTAATTACAATGTTTACATATCAATCTTTTCAACTTTTATTGTTGTAACCAAGTCCACGTCCAGTTCTATGTTAATTGCAGAACCGCAGGTTAAAGAATCCACAAGACAGATTTCTCTGGCCAGGGTTTGACTGGCTATATATTCCCTATGATTATTTATGGCCTCGGTTAGCGATTGATGTTTCAAAATGCTAATCTTTACTTTATCTGTTACCTCAAATCCTGCATCCTTGCGCAGGTTCTGGATGCGATTAATAAGTTCACGGGCAATTCCTTCCTGCTTCAACTCATCTGTAATGGTAATATCGAGAGCAACGGTGAATCTTCCCTCGTTGGCTACCAGCCAAC
>Ga0334882_1000954_pt1 | contig 38673 bp, 31 predicted proteins | sample GraSluR1_MG_5_FD_207226 | JGI IMG/M metagenome (GOLD analysis project Ga0334882, IMG submission 207226) | Sludge microbial communities from methane-producing bioreactor in Wageningen University, Netherlands - Granular Sludge_15_04-R1 | ecosystem: Engineered > Bioreactor > Anaerobic >... | reverse complement strand
AAGCCTGTTTCGGTTGGGGCTGGACTGGCTCAAGTACGTCTTAAAACACGATCTGCCGCTGCCACCCTTGATTTTTAAAGTGCCTAATCTACAAAGGTTAACAATCACATAGTGTATGGTAGTGAAAATCTCAAATCTCAAACCTCAGACTTCAAATCTTAAATGACGATTGAAGCCGTTGATTGAGCCTCCCAAAACCAGCAGCGGACGTTCATTGAAAACAGTTGTGGTACGGAGCGCCACTCCGCCTGCGCTGCGCTGACAACCCATGTTGTGTCAGCCGTTACAAGTGCGGCACGCCTGAGCTCTAACGTATCGCCCGCTGGTTTTGACTCCCCCGTAATACAAAGGTCAAGGCGAACCCGGCGATGAAGCCGCCAACGTGCGCCATGTACGCCACGCCGCCCGTATCGGCTGTGTTGGTAATGGAACCAATGCTACTGAAAAGCTGTAGCACAATCCACAGCCCGATCACTACCAGGGCCGGCATGGGAACCACGCTGCGGCCCATCAACACCCTGACCTTCCCCTGCGGGAACAACAAAATGTAAGCGCCGAGCACACCCGCAACCGCGCCGGATGCGCCCAGATTCGGCACGTTGGAGTCGAGGCTAAATGCCAACTGTGCGAAAGTCGCCGCCAGACCACAGAGCAAGTAGAAGACCGTGAATTGGATATGCCCGAAACGGTCTTCCACATTGTCACCGAAGATCCATAAGTAAAGCATATTGCCGCCCAGATGCAGCCATCCCGCGTGCATGAACATAGCCGTGAAGAGCGTCAGGGAATCACCGACGGGATCGGCCATGAAGCGGCTGGGAACAAAGGCCCATTGCTGGATGAAAGCGTCGCCGCCAGCTAACTCCACAAAGAAAAACAGTATATTTAGCGCGATCAAGGCATAAGTTACTAGCGGAAACCTTCTCCGAGAACTGTTATCGTCACCAATAGGGAACATCGAATGTGCCTCCTGCGAAAATCTACAAATCAGCAAATCGCAAATCAGAACCAATGTAGCGTGAAGCGTCTGCTTCGCTCCCGCACGCGAACGGCGCATCTATGTTAGGTCACTGCCTTATCTATGGGCAGGCAGGAGCAGCAAGGGAAACACGCTCAATGGTTGCGTTGGCTCGCGGGCTACAGTGAGCGCCAGCCCATCGCCGGCAGAGACCGACACGCGTCGGCCTTGCAGCGCTTCCTCCCATTGCACCCATAGCGCCGGGTTCAGCCATACATCACGTGAGATACCCGCCAAACGCTGCATATCCAGCACAAAAATACAGCGGTCCGGCAACAGGATGGCATCAGCCACCGGTACCATGTCGCCGCCTTGTTGTGGCCGTTCGGTAAGCAAGCCCAGTTGACGCATAACGCCGACGATTTGCTGCCAATACCCCACGACTTCGTCAGTCTGTGTTCTCTCGCTCATGGGCCTTCCTCCTGATGCGCCGCCAGGTCACTTCCAGACTGTCTATCAATGGGCCAGACAGAAAACCCGCTTGCCGCGCCTGGTCGAGCCGCCGCAAGATGCGCACACTGCGCAAGCCTGTGGCCGAAGGCATGGGGGTTTCGATGGGGATCAGTTGTGCCGCCGTATCGCCTTCGACCTCTGGCTCTAGCTGCGAATCGGGGCTAGTGCTGGCTTGGAGGTTTTCGGCCTCGTAAACAGTGGTGCGCCGGGCGTACTGGCGCGCGGCATAGATAGCCAGAAGTACGATGCAGCCGAGCAACACCAAGAGCGCGCCCGGGATACCATAGTTGCGCCATGCAGCCAGTGTTTTCTGCTCTTGCTGCGCCTCGCGGATTGCCTCTGCCCGATCCTCTGCCTGCGCACTCAGGATACTTTCAGCCGTGGCGGTCGCCTGGCCCTCCCAGGCCAACCGGGTAGCCGTCGCGGCCACAGCGACAGCTTGAGCGGTCACTGTGGCTTGTTGCGCGATAGCGGTTGCTTCCCATTCACGCGCCTGTTGCGTGGCCGTCGCTTGCAGCGCGATAGCCGTCGCTTCCCAGTAACGCGCCTGTTGTGTTGCCGTTGCCTGGTATGCCTGTGCGGTCGCCATTGCGATGGCGGCATCTACCTCCACCTGAGCCTGGGCGGCGATAGCGGTAGCCTGTTGCGCGTCCGCCAGGCGTTGTTCCGTTTGGCGTGCCTGATCCGCGTTGACGGTAGCGTAGTAGTTCTCTGCCAGGGCTGTGGCGGTGGCTTGATGCAGTTGGATCGCAACCACCTCCGCCGCGCTCTGCGTCGCATAGCGCTCCAGCGCGAGGGCTTGAGGTGTGTCCTCAAGCGGCACCGGCGTGACCGGGGGCCAGTCTGTTGTGTATGACTCACACCCGAACACGAGTATCACCAGCAGGATGATGCCGCCCAGCAGAATTGCCGATCTTCGCCTCGCTACCATGTTGCTCTCCATGCACCTACAGCGGTGGTCTATGTACAGTCAATGTCATAAGTTAAGACCTGGCAGGTTTCGCCCAAATTGGGCGGGGTAGTATTTTACCGGTGAATAACGATGTTTTGTTGACTTAAGGCCTGGAAACCTGCCAAGTCTATGCCCTAAACTTAATGACACTGATATACAGGTAGTGACTCGCTCCCGGAACTTCTACGAACCCTTAGCTGGCGCAACCGGGGATTTGCGAGCGGCTTGTTTCAACCGCCGGATATACTTGCGCTGGCTTTGCGGCAAGCGTTTCTTCTTCTTCTTCGTCTCATTTGGCTTGTCTGTCTTGTCGGTCATGATATCAACTCCTTATGCTGTCGTAATCGCTCAATCTCAGTAGCTCACGAATTGGCGTTGTGGGCCGTCCACGAATAGGGCCACGAATCCCGCTTGCGCGGGACAAGTTACACGGATGAACCTCAAATGGGATAAATTCGTGTATTCGTGATCGGATTCGTGGCCGGTCGGCATATTACTCTCAACTTATTAAACTTGTGGCCTACTGAGCCTACTCTATCATCTGATATACTCTTAGCATATACCGCAATGCGCAGCGTGTCATCAGTGCCGCGTGGATTTGTAGCTCCACATTTTACTGACCAGGCATGAGTGCGCTTGCCCGTTATTGAACTACTGGGCCTACCTTCGCATCACGAGGGGGAGGTAGGTTCGGTTGGCCCATGGGACGATGTTTCGATTGATCCGTAGCGCCGGGTCGCCCAAGAGCGTGAAGGTGTCCAGCAGATCGCTATGCTGACCGGTAGCCGCCAGCGACAATTTCCCGGCCAACGTCGCCTCGCCTACGGTGTTGACCGTGTCGCTGAACACGGCTTGCCAGAAGCCCGCAGCCAGGTGGCTGTGACCGGTGCTGAGGCCCAGCCCCGTCGCGCCCCAGGTCGCCGCCGCGCCGCCGTCGCGCTGGGTGACTAATCCCGCGTCGAGCGTGGCTTCTGGCCGGTGGAACGCGCCGGTGAAGCACGTCATTTCCAGCACAATCGGCCAGCGGCGGTCGTTGTGCAGCGCGGCGAGGTCATCCAGGTGCAGGAAGCGCTCCCCGGCCCATTGTTGCCACGAGGAATGGCCGGTGTATTGGATGATCAATGTGCCGTTATTAAAAGCCTGCAACACGGCCTGCTGCGTGGTCGTCACGGATGTGCTCGGCGGCGTGAAGTAAATGCGCTGCGCCGTGAACGGCGCAGTGATGTAGGTCGTCGCCAGCGCGTCGGACATTGCCGCAAAGTCGCCCGCCCCATCCGCATCGTCGGCCACCAATGTCACCGCCGCGTTCCAGCCGCCGGGGAAGGGCTGCGTCTCGTACTGCACGATTTTAGCCACAACGGTATACGTTTCAGCCAAAGTGTGAACCGGCAGGCGGCCAATCAGCATATCCGGCAGCGTATCCGCCCCATCCACGGCGACGTAGCGATTATCGGCAGCCGTTTCGCCGGCCCACGGGTCTACATTGGCCAGGTACGGCGGGATCAGCGTGGGCGGCGATGCGCTGCGATAGCGGCGCGGGTCAAAGTTGCCCGCGCCGACCAGTAAAACGTAGGTAGGACGTGGTGTCCAGGTAGCGTAGGCGTGTACCAGGTACGCGCGGATGGCGGCAGGATCGGGCCGCCCATCTCCGTAAGTATCGTAGATGGCTTGTACAGTTTCGACGGCAACGGTTAGCCCCTGCGCGCGCCGCATCGCGACTAAATCATCCAGCGCGGGGATGAAGGCGGCTGGCGCAATCATCATATAATCGGCCCCGCCGGTGGGTTGCGGGGCTTGTGCCGGGCGGATAGCGACGGGGAAGCGCAAGCCGCGCTCGGTCGTCACCGTGGTGTGATGCGGCCCGCCCGTCAGCGGGTCGCTCAACGTGATGGCGTTCCCATCCGTCACCACGCCGGTCAGGCGGAGCGGATGTTCCGGGTGTGTGACATCGTAAGCGCGGAGGCCCGCCGTGGTGTTGAGTGCGAGCGTGTAGGTGCGCGCCGCCGGCTCGCCGGTGAAGCTGACCGCATCCTCCATCGGCGTGTTGCCGCGCGCATAGTGGATGGCAAAGGCATCCAGCCACGCGCCCTCGATAGCCACGCCCGGCAATCCGGGCAAGGTCAGCGTGAGCGCGTTGGCGGTGCGCAACAAGCCGGGGGGGATGGGCAGGGTGGCGGTGATGGCTTGTTTCCCGTTCCAATCCACGTTTCCCAGGAACGTACCATTGAGGGTCGCGGCCACGCGATGGTCGGGGCTGATGTCGGGTAAATCCGTGTAGCTCAGCAGCCATAGGGTCAACGTGGCTGATTGCGCCGCGTCCACCGTCGGCAAGGCGAGCGGATAGGCCGCGGACGCCGGGCCGGGTCGCTTCAAATCGTCCCACACCCAGCGGTCGCCGTCGCGGCCGGCCGGGAGCGTCCCGCAAAAGCAATCGGGGGTATACAGCTGATTGGTTTCAGCAGTGGCTTCAACCCAGACGCTCCCCAGGGGTTGACCGGAGGGGGTTGCCGACCGGGTCGCCATGCGCAGACCCAGCGCGTTATCTTCCCACAAGAGAACTACGTCGTTCGCCGTCAACCGGCTAAAGCGCGGCGCGGCGTAGAACAGCAGGCGCTCACCCGGCTCGAAGCTCGTATTTGCGTTGCCATCCCACTCGGCGGCGATGTCTTCGCCCGCGCGCGTCAGGCGCAGCCGGTGCGGGTCAACATCATCCACTGGAAAACCGCTCTCCGCCAGAGCTGTGTATGTGACAGCGGTTATGCCGGGGGCGTTGACCTCCACCATCCAGACCGCGCCGGAGGTGAGGGGCAGTGGTGAAGCCTGGATCGTGGCTTCCGGCTGCACTTGCGCCGGGTTGATGACCGCGGCGCGCACGGCAGCGAGCAAGGCATCGGGCGATGCAGTAGCGGGCGCGGCGGCGCGCGGCTCGGCAAAGGTGAGGACGATGCGGATGTGGGTGGTCACGCGCAAGCGCGTCTGGGGATAGGCCCCCAGCGGGCGGGCCGGGTAGAAGACCAACCGCGCCAGGTTCACGCCGCGCACCACACCCACCGGCTCCAATATCACCGGAGCGTCGGCATTGAGCGCAGATTCCGCCGCTGACGCTGGCACAAAGTCGCCGCCAATGACCCGTCCGGCTGCGTCGCGTTGGACGCCGGCGGGGAACGGCGCCAACGCTAAGGGGCCGGGCAACCGCCGCTCGGTCTCTTCTATCTGGAGGACGTGTAGCGTGGACAGCGCGCCCGGCGGCACGGCGACTAACACGGAGAGAAACGGGAGCGCCGGTGTGCCGGGCCGGGCCGTATGCTCAGTATCGGGCACGAGCACCTCCGTAGTTCCATCGGCGCGCGCCACGAGCTGCGCCTCCGGGATGCGCCACTCCACGAGCAGTTCTGTGGCGGAGGCTGTCACGGTGGGGGACAATGAAAACGTCGGCGGCGAGGGGCTTTCGCCGCCGACGTTGCTATGGAACAGGCTGCTCAAAATGAGCAACCCTAACCACCACCCGCGCCATAGCATGATGATCAGAGTGGGGCGTGTTCGTTGCTGCTTGACCATGCCCACATCACTTTAGCGAGAGCGATACCAGTTGCCTAAAACGCTGGCCTCCAGGCTTTGCTTGCTGATCAAGGGGAGATAGATGTAATGTAAGGCGTTGGGTTGCAGAGCAATGGTGATGGGCGTGTCGTGAAACGTCTCACGCCCGTAAGTATCCACATCTGCCAGCCAGTACCACCACCGGCCCGCGTAGGGCGGCGTATCAACATAATTGTAGGTCGCGCCGGAGCCGCCGCCTTGCGCGCTCGCGGGTTCAAAGTGGATCAGGCTGGCGTGGCGCACGTCATGGGTAGCGGCGCGATACAGGTTGAAGCCAAAGTTATCCACTTCCAGCGCCGTGGCCCATTGTAACTGCACCTGTTGGCCGCTCAGTGGGATGGCCTGAAAGTACAGCAGCTCCACCGCAGTGGGTTCAACGGTAAGCACTTCACATGGGCCATCGTCGGCATCGTAGTTACGATCCCCGCCGTAATGCGCCAGGTAAGATAGGCCGGCGCTGGTCAGCGTTGCCGTATAGCTGGGGTCGGCCACGCTTACCCCGCTCGCACTTGCTACTAACGGGATCGCACCGGCGAAGTCGCCAGCCCCAGTACAGTCCAGGTTGTGGTAGACCGTGAAGGTGATGGTTCCCGTGGGCGTGATGTCCAACGTGCCGCTGATGGTCGCCATGTCATGGACGATGGTGCCGATTGGGGCAGAGAAAACTTCTACATGGTTAGCATCGTGAATCTCCGTGGTAATCATTGGCATGGCCATGGGGCAGATGGGGAGGGTGATGAGGTTCTGATCCAACGTCACGGCACCCGTGCGCGCCAGTGCCCGGCCATTCAAGGCGGCGCGAGAAGCCAGGGTGATACTCGTGTAGGCGATAATACTGCCGGCTAATGAAGTGTCCACACCCAGCGTGGCGGAGCTGCCGACCTGCCACCACACCTGGCAAGGCGGGCCGCCTGTGAGAAGAACCACATCAGTAACGCCGGAAACAGTAAGCATGTATGCCGATCTGAAAATCCAGACATCCGTGGCTGCGCCATCGAGGGTGAGGATTCCCGACAATGTAAAGTTATCGGCGCAATAGACGCCTGGCGGGAGGGTTGCTCCACCCAGCTCATGCACAGCCTCTGGGTAGGTGGTCGTGCAGGGCTGGCCGTCTAGCGCAGTGTTTGCAGCCTCCAGATCGTTTTTAGCGATGGTCAGTAAGGCGGGGTCAACGACTGAACCGGCGGGGCCGCCCGCAGTTGTGGCGTAGATTGTGCCAGTTACTTCAGCTGCGGTTAATCCGGCATAACTGCTACCGGCAGCTGGACTCAACCCCACATCTCCAGTGATATCAGAAGTAGGAACATTGGTGATTTCCGTGTGGGCCAGAACCACAAAACTATCCGCCGTAGCCAGGTCTGGAGGCGTGGCCATGAGTACCGCTGCTGAAGAAGGCCCCCCGGCGAGCGAGAAAATAACGACGAGCGCGACAAGTTGGGTAAGCAGTCGTTTATGTAACATGGAATACCTCCTACTTTGCTCTGACCATAACATGGCTGATAACCGCGAGGAGCAAAAGTAGCGCGCCGGCCATGACTACAAAGATGCTCCCAACTTGAGCCAGTCCATTTCCCACGCCACCTGCGTCGGGTAAAAACGGTGCCGGCGTGGCGGTGAGCGGGGTTTCGACCGGCGGCGTAGGCGTGATTTCGGTTGGCGGCGATACGGGCGTAGCTGTAGGCGGAATAGGCGTGACGGTGGGTGTGATGGCAGGCGTGATGGTCGGTGTGATGGTGGGCGTGATGGTGGGCGTAGCGGTTGGTGTAATGCCGACTGGCGTGGGAGTCGGTGTGATGCCAGCCAATACTGGCGCAACCTGCCCCATGGCAACGATCGCCAATAGAATTAAGATCGCGGTAGCGCTGATAGAGAACAGTTTAGACTTCATGCGATAACCTCCTATGTTTTCCTAGTGCATTATAATTTGAATAGTTTCAAACGAATCGAATGCGGATAGCGCGTAGGTGTATTTCATCGGAATACGCACTACGTTTCACACTTCGAATGAAACCCGCAGTCAATGTCATGTAAGTTAAGAACCCTGAACTCGCTTGCCGTCCTCGAATTCGGCCACGAATCCCGTCTGCGCAGGACAAGTTACACGAATTCACCCTGTCTTGTAACCATTCGTGTATTCGTGAACCCTTCGGGGCCGGCCGGCAAACCTTAACTTAATGACATTAAACCCGTAGTTACTTCACAATTTCACGATAGGTGCTGTACAAATCAGCTAACCGCTCTGCGGCAGCCGGGTCGCTACGTGCTAGCAGCGTGACCAGCTCATCACGTTGATCCAGCAGCAGGCGGATTTCCTCGCTTTGCGCCGGGGAGAAGGCTGAATCCGCGCCTTTATCAATCTCTGCCTGTATAGCCGTGAAAAAATCGCCCGCAGATTGATGGGCTGACTCATAGTTGCCTTGCCGCGCGTCAATGGCAGTGGATCCCAGGATGTTCTGCATCTGCGCCAGGGTTAATTGCTGCTCGTACTGCGCCAGGCGGCGGGAAACTTCACGCGACTTCAACCATATAGGGACAAAGCCAAGCATAAAGACGACCAGCAGCACAATGCTATAGCCGAGGATCCGGGACATCCATGCGGGCTTACGCGGTGCGGATTGCATATTCCTATTCATAGTAACTCCTTTCAGAAAAAATATCAGTAAAATCTCACAATCTGTCAGTTACGCCAGATAATCCTGGCCTTCGCCTTTTGAACAATGTCATTAAGTTCACCACATTGATTCCGGTCGCCGCCTCGAATTAGGTCACGCATTCCGCTTGCGCGGGACAAGTTACACGAATTCCCCTTGTTTTGTAGACATTCGTGTATTCGTGGAAGCATTCGTGGAAGCATTCGTGGACGGCCTGCAAACCTTAACTTAATGGCATTTACCTTTTGGATACTTTTAGCATACACCGCAACGCGCGGGGAGCCATCGGTGCAGTATGGATTTTTAGCTCCACATTTTGCTGACCGGGACATGGCCGCGCTCCGCACTATGTGGAGAAGAACCTATGCTCAGCGTGGAGGCAAAATTACCCGGTTCGCTATATAATTAAGGAGTGTTACTGAACATGGTACAGCCCTGCTAATGAAAACAGTGCGCAGAGAGCCGTGAGCAGTGAGAACGCCAGAACCTGCTCGCAGCTCTCTCATAACTACTTTCAGAGGGGCGTGAACTGTACTATCTGATCGTGGCCGCAGACTTTTTTTACCTTCCCGCCCCGGTCAGCACAAGTGAAAGGAGGGGTCTTATGCAATATCGCTTTGCCGAGCTGGTAGACTTGCCCGGCTTTCAAAAAGTGATGCAGTCTTGGTATAGCGTTGCCGGCGTCGCTACCGCGCTGCTGGATACGGAGCGCCAGGTGCTTTGCGTCGTGGGTTGGCAGGATCTCTGCACGCGCTTCCATGCCCTGCCGCCGGAGGCTGCTGGACGCTGCCCCTACAGCGATGATCACCTCTTCAGGCATTTACAGGAAGGCAGCGTTGCGGTACACGCCTGCCCGCAGGGATTGCTGAATTGTGCCATGCCGGTGCTGATGAAAGGCGAGCCACTCGCCACTCTGGTCATGGGCCAATTCCTGCACACGCCGCCCGATGCCGCATTCTTCCGCCAGCAAGCGCAAGAGATGGGAATTGACGCCGAGACTTATCTGGCGGCGCTCCAACAGGTACCTATCATTGCCGAAGACCGGCTCCGGGTGATTATGACAGCGCAAGTCCAGCTGGCCCAAATGCTGGCGACGCTGGGTTGGGAACACAAGCAACTGCTGGGCGCCTCGGCCACCTTCAACGCCGACCTCATCAAAGCACAACAACATATCTCCCTGATGTTACACACGGCCCAGACCACTAGCAGCGCGTTGGAACCGGATCAAGTGCTGGAGCGGGTGGCAGATGCTTTGATTGCGGCGGTAGATGTGCCGTACTGCGGCATCTATCTGCTGGATGCAGAAGGCGGGGTGCTCGTGCCGCGCGTGCTGCGCGGGCCGATGAATGAGAACGGCCACCCGGGATTGCGTGAGCCACAATTAGATCCGGTGGTCAATACGTTGATGGGGGAAGCGTTGGCGCAGCAATCGCCGGCGGTTTGGTACGATGCGGCGACGGATCCTCGACTCAGCCGGGAGATGGCGCAAACCTGGAACATCAAATCGGTGTTGGCCGTGCCCATTCGCGTGAGCGTCAAGGTGTTGGGGATGGCCTTGCTCAGCACCTCCAGCGATTACCGGCATTTTACCCCTGATGAGATCGAGCTGGTCTGGGGCATTGCGAACTCGGTGGCCCTGGCGGTAGATAACGCCCGGCTGTACGCTGAGACGCGCCAACACCTGGCCGAAAGCCAGGGGCTGCAACGGGTGGCCGCCGCGTTGCTCCACAAGGTCAGCCCGGAAGAAGTGCTGGCGATTGTCTGCGCCGAGGCCCAACACCTCACCGGCGCGACCGGGAGTGCGGTCTTGCTCGTTGAAGACAGCGACTGGCTGCGCGTAGCCTACAACAGCGTCGCGGAATCCACCTTCTTTGAGCGCATCCCTATCGCCGGGTCGTTGGCCGGCCTCGCAGTGCAGGAGAATGCCCCCTTTTTGACCAATGCGCTCGCCAGTGAATCTTACGAATATCTACAAGGGAAACGCCCTACGGCGTTTTTAGCCGTGCCGTTGTACGCCAACAGCGATGTTATCGGTGTGTTGGAAGTGCTCAACAAGCCTGGTGGCTTTGTGAAGGATGACATCCGCGTCGTTAGCCTCTTTGCCAATCAGGCCGCCATCAATATCGAACACGCCCGCCTCAATCAGCAGGCCGGGCAACTGGCGGTGTTGGAGGAGCGGCAACGGCTGGCGCGGGAGCTGCACGATTCGGTGGTGCAATCGCTCTACAGCATGGCGCTCTACGCGGATGCGGCCGGGCTGGCCCTGGCGTCCGGCAAACAGGACGTGACCGTGAGTCACCTGCAAGAATTGCGCGAAACGGCGCGGAGCGCGATGTACGATATGCGGCTGCTGATTTTTGAGCTACATCCGCCCACGCTGGAGCAAGAAGGTCTGATTACCGCCTTGCGCGTCCGGTTGGCAGCGGTGGAGGCACGCGCTGGCGTGCGCGCCGAGCTGGAAGTGGAAGGCGAACGCCGCTTGCCCATTGCCGTCGAACAGGAACTTTACCGTATCGTGCAAGAAGCGCTCAATAACATTATGAAACACGCTCGGGCGCAGCATGTCACGCTCCGGGTGCGCTTCGATGACAAGACCGTGTCCCTGCAAATCCACGATGACGGCGCCGGTTTCGATCTGCGCAGCGTTGAGGGCGGGGGGATGGGGTTGCACAGTTTCGCGGCGCGGGCCGCCAAGATCGGTGGGCAGGTCACAGTAGATAGCCAGCCGGGGCAAGGCACCACGGTAACGGTACACGTCGCCATCGAAAATGAGGAGGCCGTATGAGCAAGACCATTCGCGTTCTGATTGTGGATGACCACACCATCGTCCGTAAAGGCATCCGCGCTTTGCTCGCGGAGATTGCTGGCCTGGAGGTCGTGGGGGAAGGCGCCGATGGACAGGAAGCCATCGCGCTGGCCGCCCGGCTCAACCCGGACGTGATCCTGATGGATCTCGGTATGCCCCGGCTAGATGGCATCGAAGCTACCCGTCAGATCCGGACGCGGCAGCCGGAGAGCCGTATCCTCGTGATGACCAGCTTTGCCACCGATGACAAAGTGCTCCCGGCCATCAAAGCGGGGGCGCAGGGCTACTTGCTCAAAGAATCCGCGCCGGATGACCTGGTACAGGCGATTCGGCAGATTTATCGCGGCGAATCATCGCTGCATCCGGTCATCGCCCGCAAAGTCCTGCAAGAGATCGCCCACCCGGCGGATCAGCCCCCGACGCCCGACCCCTTGACTGAGCGCGAGGTCGAAGTCCTGCGGCTGGTGGCGCAAGGCCAGGGTAATCAGGACATTGCCCAAAAATTGCACATCAGCGACCCGACCGTGCGCACGCATGTGAGCAACATCATGAGCAAGCTATACCTGGCGAATCGGGTGCAGGCCGCGCTCTATGCCCTGCGCGAAGGACTGACCTCACTAGACGCGGGAGCTCTTGGAAAAGACATCTCGTAGTGCGTACTTGAGCACCTCTACAATGCGGAATAGAAGGTGGGGCAATTTCAGTTTGTCCCAAGCCTTTGTGCTACTTTGACGAAAATGTAGCGCGAACGGGCCGCGCATGGATGCGCCGTTCGCAGCCACGCGAAGCAGACGCTTCGCGCTATGCTAGTTCTGATTCGCCATTCGCCATTCGCCATTCGCCATTTTTAAGGGAGAAACAGATGAAGCCAAGAGAAATATGTGCCGGTGTACATTGGGTGGGCGCGGTTGACTGGAATCGGCGGCTATTCGATGCCCTGATCCCTTTGCCGGATGGCACCAGTTACAATGCCTATCTCGTTCAGGGGCTAGAAAAAACAGCACTATTGGACACGGTTGATCCAGCCATGGAAAGTGTCTTGGCAAGCCACCTGGCAAATGTAGCGCGCATAGATTACGTTGTTGCCCAACACGCCGAACAAGATCACTCCGGATGCCTTCCTTTTATCCTGCAAAAGTATGGTGAAGCCCAGGTCGTGTGTACTCCCAAAGCGAAGGCGCTGTTGGTGGATCATGTGGACATCGCGCCCGAACGCATCATCACCGTTGAAGATGGCGAGACCCTGGCGCTAGGCGGCAAGACGCTGCGCTTTGTGTATACCCCCTGGGTTCACTGGCCTGAGACTATGGTCACACACTTGCCTGAAGATCGCATTCTGTTCTCATGCGATTTCTTCGGCTCACACATCGCCACCTCCGATCTGTTTGCCGGTAACGATCCCTACGTTCTCGAGGCGGCCAAGCGGTACTATGCTGAGATTATGATGCCCTTCCGCAAGATGGTTCAGAAGAATCTGGTGAAAGTGCGGGAAATGGATTTTGACTTTATCGCGCCCAGTCACGGCCCGATCTACGATCACCCGGAAGGCATTTTGTCCGCCCATGAAGACTGGGCCTCTGACCGGGTCTCGAATTTAGTGGTTATTCCTTACATTTCAATGCACGGCAGCACTGAAACGCTGGTCAACTACCTGGTCGCGGCGTTGATCGAGCGCGGCATCAAAGTTCAAAAGTTCGAACTATCCACCACCGATATTGGGAAACTGGCAATGGCACTGGTGGATGCGGCGACCATTGTGATTGGTACCCCTACCGTGCATCTAGGGCCTCATCCGAGCGTTTTTTCAGCCACGCACCTGGCGAATGCCCTGCGGCCTAAGTTGAAATACGCAGCCATTATCGGTTCCTATGGCTGGGGCACCAAAGCGGTAGAGCAAATTTCCGACTTGATACCGAATTTGAAAGTCGAAGTGCTGGGCACGGTTTTGTGCAAAGGCTTTCCCCGCGCCGAGGCGTTTGCAGCTCTGGAGTCTCTCGCAGACACGATTGGAAAAAAACACGCCGCGTTATAATCGTTCGCGAAGTTGGCCCCGCAGAGTTTGCTACAACAATGATTAAAAGCCGCGGCCCTGGAACATGACATTCCAGGGCCGTTTCGCTTGTTTATGTGTACTTTCCGTATTTTGGATTATACTAACGCAAGTTGCCATCGGGCTGATTTAGAGATTTAGGACACGGATTTTACGGATTACACGGATTTTTTCTGATTCTTATCCGTAAAATCCGTGCGAATCCGTGTCCTATAAAAATTCTGGCGGGCGGGTAGCAACTTGGGTTATACTAATCGCTCTACCTGGCTTGGAAAGGATATACCATGACACACGCAAAAATTCGTTGGGGCATTTTGAGCACGGGCAAAATTGCGCACGCCTTCGCACAGGGATTGCGCATTTTGCCCGATGCGGAACTTGTGGCTGTCGGCTCGCGGAGCGTGGCGACGGCGGAGGAGTTTGGTCGCCAATACCAGATTCCGCATCGCCATGCTACTTATGAAGCGCTGGCGCAAGACCCGGATGTGGATGTGATTTACATCGGCACGCCGCACCCCTTCCATAAAGATAACACGTTGCTGTGCCTGGAGCACGGCAAGGCGGTGCTGTGTGAGAAGCCATTCGCCATCAACGCGGCGGAGGCGCAGGCGATGGTGGATGCGGCGCGCGCGCGGGGCTTGTTCCTGATGGAGGCGATGTGGATGCGCTATCTGCCCGCCATCGCCAAAGTGCGCGCACTGCTGGCCGAGGGCGCGCTGGGTGAAGTGCAACTGCTCACGGCGGATTTTGGCTTCCGCGCCGAGTTCGACCCGGAGAGCCGCCTCTTCAACCCGGCGTTGGGCGGCGGCACGCTGCTCGATTTGGGCATCTACCCGCTCTCGTTGACCGTGATGGTGCTGGGCCTGCCGGAGCGTGTCACCGGGATGGCGCATCTTGGCGCAACCGGCGTGGACGAGCAGATGGCGGTGGTGTTGGGCTATCCCAGCGGGCAACACGCGCTGCTTTCGGCCTCGTTTCGCGCATCGCTGCCCACCGAGGCGCTGATTGTGGGGACGCGGGGGCGGCTCAAAATCCACAACCCTGTCTTCAGGCCGCAGCAGCTCACGCTCTATCCCGAAGGCCCTTGGCCGCCGCCGAGTTCGCGCGTCCCGTCGCGCCTCAAGCGGTGGGGTCGCCGGCTGGGGCTGGATCGGCTATGGCAGCGGTTGCAACGGCTGCCCGGCAAAGCGATGTCCTTCCCGCTGGAGGGCAACGGCTATAACTATGAGGCCGCTGAGGTGATGCGCTGCCTGCGGGCGGGCGCGCTCGAAAGCCCCATCATGCCGCTGGACGAGACGCTCGCTATTATGCGCCTCATGGATGACATCCGCGCCCAATGGGGGCTGCGTTATCCGATGGAAGAGACCTCACGCTAAGGCGCAAAGCCGCTAAGGGATTTCAAGCAAAAGACAGCCCGGCTAAGGACTTCCCAAAATTTAAAACTTTCCACACTCGCTTGGTGTGGATCGGCAAATCCACGCCTTTGGCCCATGCAATGTTTGGTAAATCACTGGATTTAGCAGAACCGTTGCGCAGGGCTGGGTCTGACGATCCAGTCCGAGCAAAATGTGATCTACTAAGTTTGCTTTCTTGAGATAATTTGTCTGCCGTACATTTTCCAAGTGCATTCAGTTTTAGCCACGAATTAGCACGAATTTTACGAATTTCTTATTGTTTTTGAGTGAATTCGTGGCAAAAATCTACAAGTGTACGGTAGTAAAGAGATAATAAAAAATCTCCGTGTCTCTGTGGTGAAAATTATTGCAAGGAATTATTTATGAACACATTACTCGAACGTCTCCCCTGGTTGCGGCGTTTACCGCAGACCGTGCAGCACATGTGGCAGGCAATCCGCCCCGGCCCGCGCGCGTGGCGCGGAGCGGCGCTGGGCGTGGTTGCGGTAGCAACCTTCTTCATGCTGCTGCTGGCTTACGAATTTTTTGCTATCGCCGGGTTGGTCTACTACCTGGTGGGGGCGCTGATTCTGCTGGCAGCGCTGATGCTGATCTCTGTGGTTACGCTGCTGCTGGAAAAACTGTGGCTACACCTGCCGCCAATCTATCGCTGGGTGCTGCCCGGCGTGTTGCTGGGGCTGATGCTGAGTTTCACTTCATCGCTGTTCTTCGGCGTGGTGTTGACTGTGCTGACGCTTATCGTGATGGCCTCGCTGGTGGGCGCAGGCGTGGGCGCGCTATGGCGCGGCGGTTGGCGCGAGCTCTCGCGGGCGCAACGGGGTGTCGCCCTGACCGGGCTGTTCGTGGGTGTGGTGGGCCTCGCTGGGCTGGGCTATGTTTTGCTGATTGATGGCTTCGCCAGTGAGCCGCCCATCAACGCGGCTGCGCAATCCGCTGCCGCTATCCAACCCCTCACGTTGCCCGATCCCTCGCAGCCGGGAGCATATTCCGTTCGCGCGTTCACCTACGGCAGCGGCGCTGACCGGCGGCGTCCCGAATATGGTGCGCAGGTCACACTCAAGACCGCCCCGGTGGATGGCACGCCCTTCCTGGAAGGCTGGTCGGCGCTGCGCACAGCCTACTGGGGCTTCGAGCCGGACGCGCTCCCGCGCAACGGGCGCGTCTGGTATCCCGCAGGCGCCGGCCCCTTCCCGCTGGTGCTCATCGTCCACGGCAACCACCAGATGGAAGACTATTCCGATCCTGGCTACGCCTACTTGGGCGAGCTGCTCGCCAGCCGGGGTTTCATCGCCGTTTCGGTGGATCAGAACTTCCTCAACTTGTCGCTCCACGCGGACGCGCTATTCTTCGCCGGGCTGAAGGATGAAAACGACGCGCGCGCCTGGCTCCTGCTGGAGCATCTGACCCTCTGGCGCGCGTGGAACGCCGAGTCCGGGCATCCGTTCCATAACAAAGTGGATATGGACAACGTTGCCCTCATCGGCCACTCGCGCGGCGGCGATGCGGTCGCCATCGCGGCGGCCTTCAACCGGCTGAGCCACTATCCCGATGACGCGACGGTGGCTTTCGACTACGATTTCAACATTCGTGCCGTGATCGCCATTGCACCGGTGGATGGGCAATACCGGCCCACCGGTCAGTACGCGCCGCTGGAAAACATCAACTATTTGGTGCTGCATGGCGCACACGATATGGATGTCGTCACCTTCGATGGCGCGCGTGCCTACGAGCGGGTGCGGTTCACTGAGGGGGACTGGTTCAAGGCTGCGTTGTACATCTACGGGGCCAATCACGGGCAGTTCAATACCGTGTGGGGCCGTGAGGATTTTCTAGGGCCGGGGATACGGCTGTTCAACCTCCGCCAACTGCTGCTAGCAGAGGAACAACAACAGATCGCCAAAGTGACCATCACCGCCTTCTTGGAGGCCGCGCTGCACGGTGAGCGGGGCTACCTGCCGCTGTTCCGCGATTATCGCGTGGCCCGCGCGTGGCTGCCCGATACGATCTACCTGAATCAGTATCTCGATGCGGATACAGTGCTGGTGGCTACGTTCGATGAAGACCTCGATGTCGCAACGACAACGCTGCCCGGCGGTGGGGTATCAAGCTCGCATCTAATGGTCTGGCGCGAGCAGCGCGTCCCGGCGAAGGTAGGGGGTTTGGGGACCAATGCCGTCTATCTGGGCTGGGATCGTACCGCTGGCAGCGCGGCGGCCTCCTACAGCGTGCGGCTGCCCCGCCAGGGCTTGCGCGTGGATGCGCAGAGCGTGCTCACGTTTGTTCTGGCGGATGCGGATGAAGACCCCAATCCCGCCACGCCCAAGCAAGGCGAGGCTGCGCCGGAGGACGGTGCCCCGCTCGATCTGACCATCGAGCTGATTGATGGGCGCGGCATGACCACGCGGCTGCCGCTGAGCCACTTCGCGCCCGTGCAGCCGCAAATTGTGGGGCAGCTGGGCAAACTGGCATTTTTCGCGGCCACACCGCAAGCGCAAATCGTTTTCCAGACCTTCGAGTTCTCCTTGGCCGATTTTGCCCGCGCCAACGCGCTCTTCGATCCCGGCGATCTGCGCACCGTGCGCTTCGTCTTTGACCGCACCGAGGCGGGTGTGCTCGTGCTGGATAATTTGGGGTTTCGGGCGGGGGAGTAGATCAGACCCAAAGACCTGGCAGGTTTTCAAAACCTGCCAGGTCTCAAGAGAGGCACATGATGAAACTTCGCTGGTTGCTTGGCTTATCGTTTGTGCTGGTGTTGGCGCTGCTGGCGTTGGGCTTGTTTGTGTACATAACCCAGGTGCGCACGAAGCCGCCGGGCGCGTTGCTGCCGCCGGTAAGCGCGCAGACGCCGTTGCCTGCGGATGCGTTCGATTTTCCACTCGACCCGGAGCGCTTCGGGCCGTACGTCCCGCGTGTCTCCGGGCCGCTGCCTGTGGATACGCGCTTCGCGGCGCAGAATCCTGGCGTGGGGAGCGATGGCAAGTGCTTCGCCAATTTGGCCGGAGAGCGCATCCCCTTCAACCAGCTCTATCACGCCGGCGAGGATTGGTTCTCGCTCGATAGCGGGGGCCGCGTGACCGGGCGGCCCGGCGCGGGCGCGCCGGTACACGCGGTGGCGAACGGCGTCGTCGTGTGGGCGCAGGCGTTGGGCAGCGACGGCCATGTATTGATGCTCGCGCACAACCTGCCGGATGGCACACAAGTTTGGTCGGTCTACTGGCATGTGGCCGATGTGCAGGTGGCGGTGGGGGAGGCCGTGGTGTTGGGGCAGCCCATCGCCGCCATCCACGACCGGGGCTTTAACAGTCACCTGCACTGGGAAATCCGCACGTTCGAGGATGCCAGCGTGCTCTTCCCGGCGGATGCGGCGGGCGGGCGCGGCACCTGCAACGGGCGTAGGGTCGGCGTGGGCTATACCTGGGACGACGACCCGGAACGCGCCCGCCCGGAATTCTGGGGCTATCTGCCCCCCTCGGAGTTCGTGCGGGGGCATTGAACATCAGACCTGGCAGGTTTTCTGAAACCTGCCAGGTCTCTCCCCTGAAAGCATAGCGTGCGGCTACTCATGCGCGGATAAGCATACCCGAGGGTATACGACAAATTATTGGATAAAGAACGATTCTTATCTGAAAAATACCTCCCAGACTTGTCGGCTGTCTCATGTTGAGAATTTTGCCCTTCCCCCTGGCCCCCTCTCCACGCCGCTATGCGGCGCGGGGAGGGGGAGAAAATAACTGGTGTTTTGGACGGCGGCGAACCGCCGTCCAAAACACCTTCAAAAACATCCCCCTATCCCCCGCTTGCGGGGGATAGAGGGAAAATCTCCAATAATTTGTCCTATACCCCATACCCGATGCTGGTTTGTCTCAGGGGTCAAATGGTTTATAATCAGCGCAGGGTGATTGCCCGTGCGAATCAGGTCGAGCGACCCTTTTTGTAGTACAATCACTCTGGTATATCACAGGGTCGAGGTGTAACGTCATGAAGTATGAGAATGTCTGTATTGAGGGGATGGGTTTTGTTATCCCCGATCATATTGTCCCCACCGAGTGGTTCGAGGAGCAGCTAGCCCCCCTCTACAAGAAACTGGGCGTGCCACGCGGTTTTTTCGCGCGTGTCACCGGCATCCGCGAGCGCCGTTGGTGGGATGAAGGTGTCGAACCTTCGGATGGCTCCGCGATGGCGGGCCTGAAGGCTATCGAAAACGCGGGTATTGATAAACAAGAGGTGCAATGCCTCATCCACGCGGCTGTCTGCCGTGACTACATCGAGCCGGCCACCGCCGTTATCGCCCATCACAAGATGGGACTGCGCCCAGATGTGCTAAACTTCGACGTAGTCAATGCTTGCCTGGGCTTCATCAACGGCATGTTAATCGTCGCCAACATGATCGAGTTGGGGCAGATTGACACCGGCATGGTGGTGGCGGCAGAATCGCCACGCGAGGGGCAACTGTTGACCATCAAGCGGTTGCTGGGCAATAACATCACCAAAGACGAAATTCGTGACAATCTGGCCTCGTTCACGCTGGGCGCGGCCTCGGTAGGGATAGTGCTGACGCACAAGTCCAAATCAAAGACTGGTAAGCGCCTGCTTGGTGGCGCACATTACAGCGGCACGCATAACCATCATTTGTGTGTAGCGCAGCGTGAGTGGATGCGTACCGATTCTTCAGCTTTGCTGAGCGAAGGTGGTAAGGTGGTTATCAGGGCCTGGGAACTCTTCCAGGAAGAGCTCGGTTGGAAAAAAACCGACATTAATCGTGTTTTTGCCCATCAAATCAGTGAGCCGCAACGATTACACGGCTTGAAGGTGTTGGGTCTGCCCGCTAATGGCATTGATTACCCCAACCTGTATACACTGGGCAACACCGGCTCGGTCGCTGCGCCGCTGTGCCTGGCGCAGGGTATCGCCGATGGTATTCTCCATGCGGGCGATAAGGCCTGCCTGATGGGCGTGGGCAGCGGGGTGAACAGTATTATCCTGGGGATTCAGTGGTGAGCTGGCGCGAGCAGTATCCGTTTTCCTCGCACTACCTGCCGCTGGAGGGCGCGCGGTTGCACTACCTGGATGAAGGCCCGCGTGATGCGCCGGTGGTGGTGATGCTGCACGGCAACCCTACCTGGTCGTTCTACTGGCGGACGCTCATCCCTGGCGTGAGCCAGACGCACCGCGTCATCGTTCCGGATCACATCGGCTGTGGCCTTTCGGATAAGCCGCAGGATTACCCCTACACGTTGGAGCAGCATATCTGCAACCTGGCAGCGCTGCTGGCGCACCTGGATGTGCGCAACGTCACGCTGCTCATGCATGACTGGGGTGGGGGGATTGGCATGGGGTATGCCACCCGTCACCCGGACAACATCGCACGCCTGATAGCCTGTAATACCTCGGCTTTTTTCGAGCCGGTGCTCTACTGGCCTATCAAACTTGCGCGCTGGCCGGTTTTGGGTGATGTGGCCCTGCGCGGGTTCAACGCCTTCGCGCTGGCCGCGCTGGTCTCCGGGACGGCGCAACGGCGACGGTTTACCCCAACGGTGCGCGCGGGCTATCTCGCGCCCTACCGCTCCTGGCGCGACCGCGTCGCCATCCTGCGCTTTGTACAGGATATTCCGATGGAGGCCGGGCATCCCACCCGCCAAACGATTGATGAGATCGAGTCCAGGCTGCCGTTGTTGCGCGACAAGCCCTTGCGCCTCTTCTGGGGCGCGCGCGATCCGGTCTTCACGGTGGATACATTCCTGGCAGGTTGGCGCAAACGCTTTCCAGAGGCCCAAGCAACCGTCTTCGAGGATGCCGGGCATTATGTGATCGAAGACGCGCACGAGCGCATTTTACCGTTGTTGTTGGAGTTTTTGGGTAACGCAAAGACGCCATGATGCAAAGGCGCAAAGAAAATCAAAAAATGACTCTACTGAAAAAAGGTTGAGAAACCCGATTTCTACGAGTTATTTCAGAGGTCTTAAAAATGAACCAGCTGGCTTTGCGCGAGGTTTGCTATTTGCAATTTGAGATTTGAGATTTTGCTATGTCAAAACAATTTACTCGTCGCGATTTCTTGAAGCTGGGCGCAGCTGCTGCCGCTGCGGCAGCGCTTGCCCCGGCATTACGCGCTGGGGCGCGCCCGCCTGCGCAAGTGCCGCCCCCTACGCTGCCGCCCGTTGCTGCGGGCGGCACGCTCTATGGACGGGCGATTCATCAGGTGACTTTCTACGAAGAACCCAAGACTTCCGCCACCCGCCTGGAGACGCGCGCGCGCGACCTGGGCTTCCGCATCCTGGGCGAAGTGCGCGCGCCGTTCAGCGCCCACAACGATCTGTGGTACGAGACGGAGCTGGGCTTTGTGCATTCGGCGTGGGTGCTGCCGGTGCTGGTCTATGCGCCGCAGCCGTTCATCCGCGACATCGGTACGTGGGGCTTCTGGGGCGAGGTGAGCCAGATTCACACGGAGGCCTACACTGCTCCCAGCATCCAGGCCGGGCGGGCGTATCGCTTCTACGGGGGAAGCACGTTTCACGTCATCGAGGCACAGGAGGACGTTGCCGGGGAGGGGTGGTATAAGGTCTTCGATGACTATCCGCCCCGCACGCGTGACCGTTTCCAGTGGGTGCTGGCCCGCGACCTGCGTCGCATTCCCAAAGAGGAATTCGCGCCGATTAACCCGTTCGTCGGGCGCAAACGCATCGAAATAGACTTGAGCCGCCAACTGTTGACCTGTTACGAGGGCGACAATGCGGTCTTTGTCACCCAGACGGCTTCTGGGCGTGGGGGGAAGGAAACGCCGCGTGGTGAGTTTGTGGTGATGCTGAAGCAGGCATCGCGGCACATGAGCAACGCTCCTTATGGGGACGTGCCTGCGCCGGCGGCGGAAGACCTGTTCGATTTGCCGGGTATTCCGTGGGTAGTCTTTTTTGATTTGCTAGGGCACGCCATTCATGGCGCTTACTGGCATAACGATTATGGCATTCCCCGGAGCAGCGGCTGTATCAACGTCCCCATTGCTGCAGCGCGGTTTATCTACTTGTGGGCACATCCCATTGGCGGCTATGAGGATGATTTCATCCGCGCCGACCAGCGTAACGGTACGCCAATCATTGTGTTTTAGGGAACCAGGCTGAAGGTGTCGGCCAGCGCCCGGAGCACTGGGGGGATGTCCCCTTGTAGTCCGCGAATACGTAGCACGAAGAGCTGGTAATTTGGCGCTTGCATGACCCAGGCTTCGCCGGCGTGGCTGTCTGTTGTTGTGGCGCTGCTACCGCGCCATGAACTGCCGGTTGCGCCTCCCCATTGCTCGCGGAAGAGATAGGCCGGACGACCTTGCCATGTGGTTGCCATACTTGCTGTTACGGTGGGCCGTTGGTCGCTGGGGTGTGTGGCAATGAGCATGATCTCGGCGGTGTCCGGTTGCAGGACCTGGATTGGCCCGGGTGCCCACCACAGGCTGATTTCCCCCTCGTTGTAGCGCCAGACGCGCGCCCCGGCCCACGCATCGCCGTGTGTTTCCACCTCGAAGAGCGCGCGGGGGATGTGCAGGGTCACGCCCGCAGGGAGACCATCGCCCAGATCGCGCGCATCCAGCTGCATGGGCTGGAACACGACCTCTGCACGGCCTCGCGCGCCTTGAGCGGAAGCCGCAGTCACAATCACACGCCAATCGCCTGCCAACGGCTCCAGCGCCAGCAGCAAGGGTTGTTCTGCGGCGTACTGGTAGTTTCCCAGGGGATACAAGTCGGCGATCCTCCGTATTTGGCCTTCCGGGTCGAGCACAACAGCGCGCACGTGTATCGGGTCGGTGACATTTGCTGGGGGCATGACGGCAGCTGCTAGTGGGATGGGGGCCAGTGCTGAGACCGCGCTCGGCCAGGCGATGGTGACGTGCAGCTGAGGAATCGGCGTGGCGGTGGGGGTGGGCGCTGGCGTGGCCGTGGGGGCTGGGGTGGGGGTGAGGCCAGGCGTGGGAGTAGGGGCCGCAGTTGCCGGGGCGCAAGCTGCGAGGATGAGCAATAACGGGATGAGCAACCAGTTTCTGTGTATCATGAGGGCTATGATAGCACAAGCCGGGTATAGAACAAGCGGGGCGGGACACCACCTTCCTTGATAGGGCTGCCTGCCGCATCTACCTTCCAAAACCTCAGGTATTCGCCTGCTGCTTCGTGTTACGACTCGCTCAATGCACTGGCCGTGGTTTCCGCCAGCGTCAGGGCGACTCCGAATAAACCCACCGGCAGCGCAACGGTCAATAATGTGAGCATCCCGGTTATCAGCAAGCCCCATGCGTCTGCCTGCGCGTTGGCGTGGATTGCTGCGGCTGCGCCCACAGCTCCACACAACCCGCCCGCGCCCACGAAGCCAACGAGCCGCGAGGGAACGGCGGTGACGCCTTCTGCTTGCAGGGCGGCCTCCGTTATCCGGGCAACCGGCAAGACGAACAGTCCCACAAACAGCATGACGCCCACGATGATCGCATCAAACAGCACAATCGCAATCACCACGAATCCGATGGGCAGGCCCACGGCCAGGAGGAGCGCAAGTCCTGGTGGACTGGCTGCGCCGGCAATGACGCTGCCCAACAGCAATAGCGAATAGGCAATGACACAGAGTCCACCGATAACGGTGAACGCAGCCGCCAGCAGCAGCGGCACAACACCCAGCGCCAACGCGGTGGCGACAGTCGCGCGCGGATAGCGTGATACGCGCCAGATGCGCTTAATGACGGTTAGATCCAAAGACCTCAAATTCATTCCTTTGCATTTTGAGATTGTAGCGCCACGAACAGTCCCCCGTGTCTGGCTGATACGCCCAAGAAAAACAACCCCACGAGGCCAAGCATGGCATAAAGCCACAGCTTATCGTTCGGTATCATCCGTTCTGTGTAGAAATAGGGCCGACTGTTTAACGGGGCAATCCACATCATTTTATTGGAAATCCCCGCAATGGTAATGGATGTTATTCCCCTGGTGCGGGCAATTGCATATCGTAAAACAACATCTGGCAACGCAACCAGTAGTGGTGAACCTATTGCCCAAGCGAGGAGTTTGTAAGGCCGCAATCCGGTTGCGGTAGCAATGGTGCGCAATGAGAACCCAAAGTACAGACTTCCTATTCCCAGAAATACACCTAATACCAGATACGAAAACCAGAGATACAAACCCATATCAATAACCAGATAGCGCACCAGCGCACTTACGGCCACAAACAACCATGCAGCCAAGAACAAGGGATGTTTCCGTAGAAAACTCTCGAGATACTCCAACACAGTGATTTTTAGCATGGCAAACTCCTTTTGGGTAGTAGAAACAATGTTCTTCCAAGATTGTACCCACTGCACGTGAACAGCGAGTCGTTTGCCATTATGACCGTCTTGCAACGAAATATCAACTGCGGTTTCCTCTAGTTTCCCTGCAAAGGCCCCTGTGGTTTTCCCTAGAGCGAGAATCGCTTCAACTCTGGAGCTTACCTGCAATTTAGTATACACATTGGTCAGGTGAAATTCAATGGTGCGCTCTGATATACCCAGCGCAAGAGCGAGTTGCTTATTGCTCTTGCCTTGCAGAAGCAAAGTCACTACGTCTTTTTCACGGCGACTTAAGGATGGTATGTGTTCCACGTTGTCTCACTCTTGTAGTTGCTCACGGAGCTACCTGGCTATAGTATCGCTTTTTCAATGTCATGCATTTGCTCGCGCCAATAGTTGCGCTCATGCTCAAAGATAAACTGACCTGTCGTATCAATTTCGAGAGTCACACGCACATGGGTCTTTTGATCAAGGCGCTCACCTATTTGAATGACTGCATTTACGGGGCACCCTTTCGCACTTAGCGAAAGAAATTTACCGCGCCGGTAAGCTAATAGGTGCGGCTGGGAGATGCTTTGCTGATAGCCTGCAAGAGCGAAATAGGCTGTTAGCCTTTCATGTATTATGCTTTCATTGAGTTCTGTTGTGATGCTTCGCTCTAACTTCACGGTCTCACCTCTCGCATAGTCTGCGGTTTCCTTTTGATTGGCGTTTAACGGTCAGGATCGGGCGTGCGGCGGCGATGCCATCCCTGCGAGCATAGCTCTGGTGGGGGGCTGGCCCGCACATTAATAAATCCTGGTTCTAACGGATTCTGTGAAAATACAAGTAGTAATACCTGTTCCCTTACCTCTGTCATTCCCGCGTGCTAATGCGTGTGAGAGAGTAGCAAACGTGAACTTGGCAGCGTGGGCGGCGCTGCGTGACCAGAACAGCGGGAATCCATCCGGTAGAGAAAGCCGATTTATGGGTTCCCTTACCGGATGGATTCCCGCTGTCTCTATCTGGCAAGACCTGGCGCGCTGCCTTTAACCAACCTACCCTAGGGTCTTGCCCGCACAAGACGCGGGAATGACGTTGTTAGAGGTCCTGTGCCAGGCTGATTTTCAAAAACCACAGAATTCATTAGAAGCAGAACAGCAACATCCAAATAGACTTTTTCACTATGGAATCCTTTTCTGAGCCAGACCACCTAATAGTATTTCTGTCATTCCAAGGAACGCCGTGACGAGGCATCACGTTGCGCTGAAACGCGATGCCTCACTATGCTCGGAATGACCACTTCCGTTTGAAGCGCTTCGCAAACTAAATCGAGGATCTTTGTTTTCCCCAATGTATAAGTTTGGTAAATTCTCCAAGCATACCCAAGGGTTGCCACAGCAACTACGCAACCAATCAGCAAGCCTTCCCCTAAATTCGATGATAGTATGTGGACAATGGCGCCAAAGCCAGCAAGCACGCTAATGAGTAACGAAAAAACCAGGAAGCCCCAGTAAAATTTTGAAAAAGGTTTAGATAATTGAAGGCGAAGCCGAATTATCGCTCCTTCTTCTGAAGGGTGAATTTCTCCGAGCAACTTGAAGTAAACGTAAGCATAGTTCTTGAATCTTTCAGGGTCGCAAATAATAAACAGGTTAAAACAATTTTCGCTGACTTCAATAGAATCAATGTTAATGTGGAGAATAAAACCGCCTGATGAAAAATAAAAATGCCGCTTCTTAGCAAGTTTCTCTAAGCGTTGATAGCAATCTTGCGGGGATAGAGGCGATATGAATGTATACGGTTCGGTCATCTTCATGGGAAATATAGCCATACTGTTGGTAATCCAACAATGCACCCTTTACTTGCTTGTGTTATTGAATAAGGTTCGCATAGCGGATACAAGAAGATACATAAGCCAGCAATAAAGAACCCCAGCCAAAGCAGCCGCTAATGGAGTTAGTAGAACGTAGCCCCAACCGCGATTGTGGAGTTGATCCAATACGCTTGCCATACCCAATACATAAAACGAAATACCAGCCGCCAGAGATAGTGATAAAACTACTCTCTTTTTGTTGTTTCCAAAGGTATTGATAAGAATGATTGGGCTAACCACCAACATGATTAACGCACTGAATATCAATCCGATTTGTAGCGCCACTGTAGTGCGAAAAAGAAGCCCGATAAGAATTGGCGCAATCAATAAGAAAACAAAGCCCATAACAATATTTTTGGCTACCATCTGGGTACGCTTATGTAAATTCTCCATACTCACTCCTGATTGATGTTACAGACAGTCACCGCCCCATTAGGCCACGTTAATCTTACTGGATTGTTCATGGCTGGGACACTTGCTCATCCTGCCAGAGCGCGTGACAGGGATACTTTTCTCGTATCCAGCGGGTGCCTGGATTATCATCCATATTGATCGTGGCTATCCCCACCACGCTGCCGCCTTGCCTCTCGACCAGTTCAATCGCGGCTTTGATTTGCGCCCCGGTCTCTATCCATTCGTTAACAATAACAATCAGGATTCACTTCCCGTATTTTTCTTTGAGCTTTCGGATATCTTCTGTGTCATCAATCCACTCTTCACTATAGCCACATTGTCCACACAGATATCTGGTTACTGTCACTCTGTTAAAAACCGTCCAACCTGTAGAAATGTTATTACCACTTCCATAAGGCCCCACCATTCCTGGTATACGAATAATGTCCTGCGAATTACACTTGGGACAAACATGATTTTGTTTCACGATTTTTATCCTTTATCGAAAAACAACGATTGCTTTTTTTACGTCTGGCGATAACGGCTTTTGGGTGCTGTGAATGTTGTTCATGCGGTTATAACGCCTCATGGTGATGGCGGGTGGTTGATGGCGCGTGCTGCCGAACGGTTGGCTTCACCTGCACGTCGAGTGCAAGCCGTGGTTGGGCCGCTCGGTATCTCACTCCTGAAAGTTCGTCAGCAAGTTAACCGTGTGTTCAAGCAACCCAGGATCAAGGCGATCACCATGACCGGGAACCAGTACACCGAAGTCGAACTGGGCAAGATCGCGAACGGACTTGGGCCATGCCTCTAGATCTGCATCGGATGTGTTTCCCACTTCGTCCCGTCCTATGATCATACATGTTCCAAACAGTATCCTTCGACTTGGAAAGTAGACGACCACGTTGTCCGGCGAGTGCGATGGCCCTGGGTAGTAGACTTGGACGATTTCGTCCTCGAATTCCAATTGCAGACCTTCAGCTAGCTCAAATAGGTGCGTCGGAGCAATATATGCCAGGGTCTCGTGTGTCTCGTAGTAACGTTGATATTGGGGGGCCTGTAGCCAGTCCAAGGTCATTGTCCTCATCTCTTCTCCGCGTTCTTCAAGTAACTCAACCGTCAATTCCGAACCATAGACCGGGATTCCCTGTTCGATCAAGTACTCGTTGCCTCCCAGATTGTCATAGTGGAATCCAGTGTTGATGGCGATGATTTCTCGCTCACCGAGCTCGGTTTCGATCCACTCCAGCACCTCTCGTGTCGCCTCTGGCGTGTAGGGGGTGTCAACCAGAACCAACTCGGAACTCCTCATCTCGACAATCATCGAGTTTCCAGGCCAAGGGAATGCGTGGGTGATGACGAACACTCCAGCTTGTATCCTTCTTACATACAGATCCTCGTTGATGACAAAACGCTCGTACGAATCTGGGCCTGTTGTGTCGGCAGTTGGCTCGCCCAAATCTGGAAGCTGTGTAGTATTTTGTGTGGGTGTCGGGTCAGACGGCGACCTTCCACACGCAGCCAGAATCAGGGTAAGAAGGACCAGAGCGATAGTCCAGTGTGGCTGTTTCTTATGACGCATTGCTCACTACCTCCTACGAGTGCTGGGCGGTCGAACGGCTTGCGCATAACCCGCGCCGCGTCGCCGAAAGCACGCTACCCCGCAACAAAGTTACCTGCGGACGCGTTTTACCGCCGATTATACGCACGTAAGCGCGGTCGGGTTGACGCGCTTGTTGGGTGTATTTAACCCCATAACTGATTGTGGTGCTTCTCTTTCAGCTGTTCGGTTTATCACGAACAGATTGAGGATTTTTGCGCTTGGATAATGAGATTCGGCCGCATATTAGTTGTTAGGCATAGTTTATTTCTTAATCGGATTCATATCCTATTTCAATTCATAGACTTCGAATATTTTACTACATTCGGAACACTTCTTATGGTGGATATTTAAAATTCCACCACATTCAGGACATTTCAACCTCTCGTTTTCAAATCTCAAATAGTAATCCATGCCTTTTTCATTAATAACTTTCATATTGTTAATTAGACTTTCACTATAGCGGGTTCGATAACTCTTATCTAATCTTTTTATCAAAACACAAGGATAATCAAAACAGTCAAAGCAAAATAAAACAGCCCGCTCATTTGCACAGCCTTTTATTTTACATTTTCTGCAATGTTCCGGTTTTCCCTCATCACTTAGACGACAACCCAGGCATGGTTTTTTCTTTTTATGATGAGCATAACAATAAGTACAGTTCATTCCACAAAATGCTATCATTTTTTCTTCATTATTTGTTATTTCTAACATGTATATTTCTTTTCTAATTATTTACTGATAAATAAATTGCATCTGACGACCAGGGTCAGGCGTGTGGCGGCGATGCCATCCCTACGAGCGCTGCTACTAATGCGCCCCTAGCCTCGGTAGGTTCACGCGCAATGGCATTAAGTTAAGGTTTGCCGGCCGAGCGATTTGTTAATTATTCGTCAGATTTAAGCCGTAATTGCGAGAATGCTCCTGAAGAAAGCCCTTTCTCTAGCGATTCCACAATCTGTGTAACACACTCATCTACATCGAGAATAGACGTATCTACCTCAACATCGTACACCCCGTGGACATGAACCCGCTCGTATTGAAGTTTGGCCAGTCCCGGCGCCCGGTCACCGCGTTCGGCTTCACGCTGTTCCAAGATATGTAACGGGCATTTAACCCCCACAAAGAGAGTATCCAATCCTGCCCATAGTTCGACGCATTCCTTTAGCCACGCCTCTTTCTCCAGCACATGGTCAACAATGAGGTTGTTGCCAGCTTCCGCCAAGGCTGCGGCTGAGCGATGCAGCCCTGATACTATGCTTGGGATGAGCTGCTTTAGAACCATGAGCTCTTCTTGACTGGTTGGTTTTAGAATTCGCTCTGGATATAAGTGAAAAAGACCGTCAACAGCAAAATGCATATATGGTTCTGACAATCTTTCCTGTAAGGCTTTGGCAATGGTGGACTTGCCCGAACTAGATGTGCCATTCAAGAAGATAATGTGCCCTTTGGTCATATCTTAACTCCTTTGCTAAAGTGATAACAATTAGTAAAACCAACTAAAATTTATTCAAAGTCACTCAGAATCAAGCCCCATCTTCGCCTATCTCCCCTCTCAGTAAATCCCCGCCCGCCCCCAAGTCAAAGAATCGCAGAGACCCCACGCAAAGGCGTGAAGAGCAAAGAAGATCAAAAATCTTAGCGTGCTTAGCGGGTCAGATTATACGGCTAAGGCGTGAAGAAAATCAAAAAACTAGGCGTGTCTGGCGGCTTTGCGTGAAATCTTCATTGAACCGATGGCGAATCACCGATCTGTGCAAACCCTACACCCGTAGCGCGCCACGGAACCCCCTGCTGCCATAGTAAGATTCTGCGCCATTGTGATACACAAACACATGACCGTAGCGCCGATCACAAAAGAGCGCGCCGCCGCGTGCTCTAATCTCAGCCGGAGTTTTCACCCAACTCGACGTTTTCGTATCGAAATCTCCCAATTCTTGCAACGCCCGATATTGGGTTTCTGTCAACATCTCGATCCCCATAGCGGCGGCCATATCCATAGCGTTATCGGCTGGTTGATGGTCTTTCCTGGATTCTAACCCTTCACGGTCATAACACACGCTTCTGCGGCCGGGTGGACTTTGCGTTGAACAATCGTAGAAGATGTATTCGCCCGGCGTTTCATCATAACCCACCACATCCGGTTCGCCGCCCGTCCTTTCCATTGCATGGAGCGACCACAGCTTTTCAGGAGCGGCTTCCAGCCGGGCCTGGACGTTAGCCCATGCCAGCCCTGGATGGCGGTGCGGGTGGCTCTCGAAACGGGCTTGCAATGCTGCGAGCAGTGCCGCGCGTTGTTCTGGCGATAATGCCTTTTGGGTGCTATGAATGTTGTTCATGCGTTGAGACTACCTTGTGGTGATGGAGGGTGGTTGATGGTGCGGATTGCCTAATGGTTTGTGTTACATGTATATGGGCGTGGACTTTGCGTAGGAGCAAGATTCTGTTCGGGCGTAGAAAAATTCTAAACATGTCGCTGAATCCACACGACGGAGATATTCTGTGTTAGGGGGATTCATGCAACCTATTAAACCTACTTTTATAAGACCTTTTCAAGGTTATCGTATTTGAGAACTAATTTCGAGAACTCACTTTTGGTACAGATGGTGAAATCTAACTTACTTGTAGAACGATGAAAAATACGCTTGACTTCAGCAACCAATGCATCAACATTGCTAGTTGCTGTGTTGTCGTTGTAAACCAGAATAATATCTATGTCATCATAAACCTTGTTCCGTAAATAAGAGCCAAACAAATATATAGTACACTGGCCCTGAAGTAATTGACTCTTTTTCAACTCGATAGCAAACCATTCTATCCTTTCCCGTTTCTCTTTGCTTACAAGGTAATTGAGAAATTTGTCGTCGTCGTATCTAATTGCCCCCATGAATTCACCCAACATAAACAGGCCAACCTTATTCTCAATACAGAGCCTCTTTGCACCTTCAGAATACGTTGAATAAGGAGTAGAACAGATAATAGCATCAATATTGGGATCAACGGTCACGATTTTTTCAAAAGTATATTCTGTAAAATAGTAAGTATTAGTCACAAAAATTCTCAAGAGACGTTCGTTGATTAATTGTACTTCAAATATGCAGATATTCCATTTCTTCATAGATCTGATAAAGGAATGATTCGCCAAAAAATTGTCAATATAATCATCAATCGTTCTGCTTCTAAAGTCAATCTCTTCCCTGTCTCTAGACTCAGGCTCTTCTGCTTGTATTCCCAATTTTGATTTCACATAATAATCAAATTCTTGTGGAAACAATTTATAATCGTTCACTTTTTCATCGAAAAGGCAATTTTCTCGAAAGGAGTCGGCATGCATTTTATAACTCAGCATTTGACGATAAGCCGCCCACGGATATGCAAAACTACGTTTGTTTTTCTCGAAAATATCTATTATTCTTTGATTGTTTGGAAGTATAGTATCCAAACATCGTCTTTTCCAAATCTTGATAGTATCATCAGAATTGCCGGTTAACGCAAACTTTGAGAAGGGACCATAAGTCTCGAAGATAAACCTGTTTTCGTCGAGAAGATCGTTTACCTCCTTTAATAAGTCCTGTTCATCGCTAAAAGTAGGGACTACGAACGTAGCCTGTATTCTCTGAAAATGACGGGTTTTCCAGAGTTGCATCTCTTCAACGGAGAACTTGTGCTCCAGTTCATCCACTGTTTTGTGACAGTCTAAACAGAGCATTATTAGATTAGACAAGCCATCTTTCTGTATTACTCTAGCTAGCTCATGCTCAGAACGTGGACCAGTTTTGCCAGCACCTATTATATGGGCAATGTCGGCTAAGCTTACCAAATCACCTTCGATATTGGCAAAAAGATATTTGTTACAATCAGGATTTTGACAATAGCCACCGCATTGAGCCCAAAGCTCTCTCTTAATATTTGTTGGTATTGCTTTTCTTATCATATTTTTTTAGGAATGTCAGGGTGATTGGGCATTGAAATGTAGAATTCCAAGATTATGATTTTTTTGTATTTGATCAACCGGCCAACGGTAGGGTTCAGGCGCGCGACGGGTGCGGCATAGGACCTACGAGAGCAGACGCGTTTGTGCGCGTTTCCCTCCGCCTGTTAGCTGGTTTTACCACTTTTATGAGGCTTTCTACGTTGTTTACAATACTCTCTATACTCGTTCAGAGCTGTTTGAATCTCGTCCCTCGATACTTTTCTCAGCAAAGTTAATACTTCTGCCGAATACTTTGTTAATCCACCAACATCTGAATGCCAACACAAGTGCCTTTTTTCTTTTATCTCATATTTCCACACTATAGCATTAAAAGTGTATGAAGTAAATTTGATGCCATTCAACTCGTTACCCACCTCAGCAAGTATGTCTTTTTGTCTCAAAGTGTGCGAAATATTAGGGTCTACTCGTTTTTCTATAATCAAAGGTTCTTCATTATCCGCTAGACTTTTGACTCCAACCACTATATCAGCAGACGAAACTTTTCTTACGGAGTTAAGCTTTACTGTAAAGACCGTTAAGAAACGGGAGGTGTCAAAACTTTGTTCTTCAAGTTCTTTTGTGGCTTGCGATAATCGTCTCAGAAACTGTGCAACCGCTTTATTTCTAGGGGGATCAGATTTTGTGCGTTGCAAAAATTCAATTGGATCCGGATAAGTACCAAATGAAAGAGGTAACAAACTTACAGTCATTTCGTTGGTTATATCTATTCCAAAGGTCGAAAGCATCAAATCCTTGTAATTTATGATGCTTGTTTGTGCAAGACCGTAAATTATAATGCTTAAATCTTGTTGATTATAGAAATGTATAGCATTATTACGCAAAGCCGTCAACATTTCTATGTTTTGTGCAACAGGTTCAAAAGGAATGTCTGGTGGGAAGAGATTTTTTACTTTGTGAAGCGCATCTTGTATAGAATAGGTACGATAAGATTCATTTCTTCTTTTAAAATAGAAGATACTTTGCTTGTTTTTAGACAATATGGCCTTAAGTAGTAACTCCCAAGCATTTACCAACAAAATCAAGAAACATTCATCTCGATATTCAATTTGTGGCTTGTTGTAAATCTCTATCGCTGCAAGCATTGCAGCTTTGGAGTTGTTGCGTAAAGCTCGGTATGATCCTCTCAGATTCATATTAACACTCGCTTGCTTGATAAAGCATTTCTTGTTCTACCAGCCAAGGGGCGGCGGATAAACCATTTATCATCACCAACAACTAGCCTACACCCTCACCCCTCAGTATATCCCCGCTCGCCCCCAAGTCAACGCCGCGTGGACTTCTCGCGCTCCCATCACCGGAGCGAGGCGATAAACGCATCCACCTCAGCCTGATTCCAGGCCGCTTCTGGCCCGGTGATAGTGAACATCATCAAGCCCTTTTTCCCCACAAACAAGCTGCTCACGACCTCTCTCATCACCTTGCCGTTTTCATCCGTCCCTTCGTAGGTAGATAACACCACGTCTTGATCGCGTAAGGTGACACGTTGTTCACTCACCCGCTGCATTTCAACCCTTTGCCGGGATTGGGTCGAACTGAATTGGAGTTGCTGCTGAATTTCCTCCTCGCTCATCTCGACATTGGTCAATGCGATGAAGGAGATGGTGGGGCGCGCGTCGGTGGGGGTAATGGAGTCATCCGGGTCTAGCAGAATCATCTTGATAAAGCCCATATCCATAGCGCCTATTTCTCGATAGCCTGGTGGAAGATCGTAATCAATCAGGCTGGTGGCAAGCTGGCGGACTTCTGCGGGGTCGTCCATGACCATCGCATCTAACACCAGGAAGCCGGAAGCCGACAAAGCCACGAAGCCGCTGATACAGATGCACGCGCACAACAGCGCCACCCCTGCCACAACGCCGATGATGATTTTCGTATCCTTACGCATGGTTCCTCCTGAAAATAGTTTGTAGGCGCGGAATCCTTTTCGCGTCTCTACCTCGCGACAAGGATGTCGCGCCTACTTTTTCGTGGCTCCTTCTTAGACCTGACAGGTTTTTAAAACCTGTCAGGTCTGAATCATTTAATACTATCCTACCCAATTTGGGCGAAACCTGCCAGGTCTTAACCTAATGACATTGCGAAATTACGTTTGTGAAAGAGCCCAAAACCTACCCGTATGCAATAGAGTGAACATGCGTGCCTTCGAGCAATTATTCGTGGACGGCCTGCACACCTTCTTAAAGCGGTTGTTAGTCTCGCCCCCTCGCCTTAGCGCAGCACCAGCGGCAGGTAGATGTGATGCAGCGTTTCCACCACGCGCAGAATCAACGGCGCGGTTTCGGGTGGCGTAACCGTAGCATCGTACACGGTGACGAGGTACTCGCCCACCGCGCTGACATCCCCGGCAGAGATAGCGGCAGTCAGTCGGTGCGTGTCAATAAAGGTGGTGGGGCGGGCTGCACCATTCCAGCGCACCTGGCTGGTTGCGGCAAAGCCGAATCCATATACTTCGAGCGTGAAATCTGCGGCCTCGCTTACAATCACCCAGCCAGGGTTGATGCTCGCCAGCGTCAACGGCACCGGGCCATCATCTATCAGAATGCGCGAGGTGAAGGGTTGCAGGGTCATGCTCCCCAGCACATCAGCCTGATCCAGGTCGAGATAGCGCCGGTCGCCCAAATCCACCGTGAGCGGTTGGCGCGTGGGATTATAGAAGATGCGCGAGCGGGTAGGTTCTCCCGCGCTTTGGGTGAACCAGTTCGTGCGCGAGTGACTATCGCGCCCGCTGAACGTCTGCCATTCGGTAAACGCGTAGCGCGTCCACGCAGGGCCGTAGGCGATGTGTTTGTGTACATAGGGATGGAAGAAATAGTTGTGATCCGAAGCGATGAAGTTAGCGAGGTCGCGCGCGTAGAGCGTCCAGGCCTGCTTGCCCAGGGCATATAACACATTGCCGGATACTGTCGCGCGCGCATCCGTGCCCAGGCTGATGTGCCCAGCATACGCGACACCATCAGAGGCATTGTACACGGTGTTGTTTACAATCTGTCCGGTGGAGCGTTGGTAGTTGATGCCGGTGATGGTCGTGCTGATGATGGTGTTGCCGCGTGCTTCCACATCGCGCGAATAGCTGTCCACATACAGCCCCATGCCAAAGGCCGCACGCGAGGCCTCGCAGCCATCCACGTTACCTGGAATATCCACAATGATATTATTCAGCAAGCGGATGTTGTAGACCCGCGTGTCGGTTAGGTTATGGTTGCCGAAGGTTCGCACACCGCCACAATCGGCCTTGGCATAGCACGCCTGGATGATGACATTTTTCTCCACCGTCGTATCCGGCCCAAACACGTCTACCCCATTGTAGGCGATGCGCTCGAAGTGGTTATAACGCAAGGTGTTGCCGTAGCCGGAATCTCGAACATCGTAGCTGCGGATGCGGAAGCCGTCGCCGTTCTCGGTGCATTGATCCCACGTGAGCGCGCACCCCATGCCGGACTTATTCAAGTTCTCGATGAGGCCGATGTTCCGAATCGTATTCTCCTCAAAGGTCGAGGCGGCGAAGTAGCCGCTGATGCCGAAGTGATTGGCCCCATCAATAACATTGCCGGTGAAGACCAGGTTGTGCCCACCGCGCAGTCCCTTACGCCCATTGGAGGGCCGCTCCAGCCAGCTGCTCAGGTTGACCCCGGCGGCATCTACATTCTTGATGGTGAGATTACGCAGCGTGATATGATGATAGATGTCGCTGCTCATGCCACCTGGCGAACCGATGCCGTGGTTGAACCAGTTCTGGAGCCGTAGATTCTCGACACTGACGTAGGCTGTGGGTGAGCCATTACTAATCATCAGCCCGCCGTGGCGTAAAGTCTCCGCTTCCTCCAGCACGACCGAGCCTTCTATCTGCGTGGGCGCGCCACTGGTTGAGTAGACGTAGACTCTACGGGTGGCTGCATCGTAGTACCATTCACCATCCTGATCCAGGGTGCTCAGGTGGTTGCTGATGAAATACCCCCAGCCTGCACACGTTCCCCACGCTGAAACCAGGCATGAGACCCCCTGGTTGAGCGTCAGCGTCTTGCCACTGGTACCTGTCACGTCACGGGCAATAATGGACCAGCGGATATTGCGCAAGTGGACGCGCGCGCCGTTCCAGTTGATAGCGGGCAGTTCATTGTCGGTGATTTGTGCGCTACCGGTGCTATGGCTGTCTATGAAGGCGTAGCCGCCATTGCCCGCAGTGAGGTTCGGCCAACGGCCAAAGGGCAAGCGCTGATTCGCTCGAAAAAGCTGATTGATACCCAGGGGGAATTCGGCGGTTGGCAACGTCGCCATGTAGATGTTGCCACTGTGGACGCTCCAGCCGGTGATGGGCCGTGAGCCGGACAGGATGGGCTGATCCGTGCAGCCGTCGGGATACGAGCTGAAGGTAATCGGGGCTATTGCCGTACCTGATTTGCTCAGAATCAGCTGCTCGGCTTGCCAGGTATCGCCGCATTTGAACAGCACCCGATCGCCCGGTTGGAGCGCCAGCGCGTTGACCTGTGCAATGGTTTGGAAGGGGGTGGCGGGGGAAAGGCCGTTGTAGGCATCATCTCCGCTAGAGCTGGAGACGTAGTACGTTGTCGCAGTGGCCCGTGTTGGAGCAGCGGGTGTAACGAAGAGCAGTCCCAGTAGCAAACCGATGGATAGCCCGGTGGATAATATTCCATGAAGGCGTCGTTGTTGTGTCATGCGTTAGTTTCTCTTTCTTATTTTGCTACCGTACACTTGTAGATTTTTGCCACGAATTAACACGAAAACAATAAGAAATTCTTAAAATTCGTGCTAATTCGTGGCTAAAACTGAATGCGCTTGGAAAATGTACGGTAGACAATTTTTTATTAAATAACTGTACCATAAGCCGCTGGCTTGTGAGCGGCGCAGTTACATATCAAAACTCAACCGGTTGTGGATTTGACGTTCCAGCCAGTCGCAGCGTGTGTCAGGTAAAAAAGCGCGACGCACTGTGATGGGTGCGTCGCGCTTTGCTGCTGACTTTACGAGGACTTTTGCGCCGCGTTTTGCCCGGCGATGCGCCCGAAGCCGATGGCGACAGATACCGCCGTGCCGCTGCCGGGGTAGATTTTGCCGCGCCAGCCGCCTGTGGTGCTGCCGGCTGCGTACAAGCCCCGGATGGGTTCATCGTAGACGTTGATGACGCGCATGGCGACATCCACCTTGAGGCCGCCTGCCGTATCGCAAATGGCGGGCACGGTCTTGGCTGCGTAGAAGGGCGCGCGCTCGACCTGGCCCAGCCCCACCGTCTTGCCGAACTCGTCCGCGCCTTGTGCGACGTTGGCGTTGTACTTCGCCAGGGTCTCTTCAAGCACGGCGGGTTCGATCCCCAGCTGCTCCGCCAGTTCCGCCGGTGAATCTGCCTTGATGACCCAGCCTTGCGCGATTTCCTCGACCAGCCCCTCGCTGAAGGGTGGCACAACGATGCGATTGCTGCCCGATTCGGTGACCGTGTGATCCCAAATCGTCCACACCTGGCCGCCGGGGAGTTCGGCAATGTGATCGTAGAGGAATTCGTAGTACATATCCTCGCGGAAGTGGCGGCGACCATCCTGCCCCACCATGACGCAAGGCTGGCCCCAGATCGTGATGACCATGCAGGGGGTCATGCCTGGCACGGTTGGCACGCCGAAGACCGCCGCTTGCGGCACCCACATATTGACGAGCTGCGCACCCGCGCCCTGCCCCATCACGATGCCATCGCCCTGCTGCCACGACGAGCCGAACGAGCCGCCGGTCATCATTTTGGGCATGAAGTTGCGGATGAGCTCCGGGTTGCGGGAGAAGCCGGCGGTCGCCAGCACCACGCCCCGGCGCGCTTCGAGCAACAGCTGTGACTCGCCCTGCTGCGCTTCAAGGCCCGTCACGCCGCCGTCCGCATCGCTGAGCAGGCGTGTGCCCTGCGTCTCGAACATGAACTCCACGCCGAGCTCCTGCGCACGCCGGTAGAGCGCCTCCACGATGGGCCGCCCGCTGCGCGTGTCGGTGATGTGCCCGCGCGCCACCGGCGGGGTCACATCGGCAAACATCGGCTCGACGCCGGACATATACAGGTGGCTGACGGGAAACGCGACGCCTAATTCCTTCACCCATTCGAGCGTTGGGCCGGCGTCCATAGCCCACAGGTGGCGCAGGTCGGGATCATCGAAGCCCCCGCCAACAGCGGTAAGGTACTTCTCGAACTCCGCGATGGAGTCGCTGATGCCGGCTTCGCGCTGCACCGAGGTTTCTGCTGCCATCATCACGCCGCCGCAGGTGGCCGTGTTGGATTTGAGGATGCTGTCCAATACTTCTATCACCAGCACCGCGCTGCCGGATTCGGCGGCCCCAATCGCCGCCGCCAGTCCCGCGCCGCCCGCGCCTACCACAATCACATCGTAAGAGCTAGCCCATTCTGGCATGGTTCCTCCTTGTAGCTGGGGGGATGATACAATGCTTCCAGAAAGAGTATATGCGAAATCCCAAACTGGTCAATTGGACGGGGGTATAGGACAAATTATTGGGGAGTTTTCCCCCTATCCCCCTGCCCCCTTTCCCCCGCAAGCGGGGGAAAGGGGGATTTTTTTTGAGGGAGTTTTGAGCGGCGGCTTCGCCGCCGCT
>Ga0334882_1000952_pt1 | contig 38739 bp, 35 predicted proteins | sample GraSluR1_MG_5_FD_207226 | JGI IMG/M metagenome (GOLD analysis project Ga0334882, IMG submission 207226) | Sludge microbial communities from methane-producing bioreactor in Wageningen University, Netherlands - Granular Sludge_15_04-R1 | ecosystem: Engineered > Bioreactor > Anaerobic >... | reverse complement strand
TCCAATTTCACTTCAAGGACTTAATGTTGGCGATTTTACTATGGTTATTGGATATCCTGGTACCACGCACAGGCAAGCTTCATCTATTCATGCCGCCCACGAGCGCGATGTAGTAGCACCCTGGGTTGATAGCGTGTGGGGAGGTTTTATTGAGGTTATAAAGAATGCCATGCAAGAAGATGAAGGTCAAAGGGTTCATTACACTGATACGCATGATATGCTGGTTAACTTTTGGCAAAAGGACACATATCAGGCAAAGTCGATGTTTAGGTTCAATGTTGTTGAGCGCCTCAAGCAGCGCGAAGATTCATTGCTTACATGGTGTATGATCGACTCAATCGATAGGATGACAAACGCTGAGGCGCTCAAGTCGTTGGATGAGTATTTTTCACATATTCAGGATAATCGCCACGAAGAACTTCTTCGTTCAATTAATGCTCTCCTTTACTGGCCATCGCAAGTGGGTAGTATAATTAATGAATCATCAGATCTAATTTTGACATTGCTTGAAGAAAAGGTTAGTAAACGGCAAGTGCGGAGGGAGTCCAAAAAATTAGCAAAGCAAAAAGCTTCTCTTTTCGAGAACTTCTACCCACAAGTTGATCAAAATCTTTATAGTATTGCCTTTACTAGTTTCATACAAAATCTTTCGGATGAGGAATTAGATCCCCTTTTCAACGAAATAAAACAACATGAGTACCCTGAGCTATTAATTCCAATTTTGATAAATCATTTTTACAGCAATTCCTATTTCACCTCACCCGAAGGTTTTGATAGATTTTTAAAGAAACCAATATTAGATAGCCTGGTTAACGACCCTTTATTTATGATGCACATTAGATTAGAGTTCTTTTTAGATCGGGTTTATGATAGTTTAACTCATCATAAAAACAGTTACCAGTTGGCTTTACGTGATATTTCTAAGGGCCTGCTTGATATGAATCGGAACAAGTTGCAATACCCCGATGCCAATTCAACCATGCGACTTTCCTATGGAAAGGTAATGGGTTACAGCCCATACGATGGGATTCGCTATAGACCCTTTTCATATTTGGATGGAGTTATGGAAAAGGAAGATTCATCGGTTGAGGTATTTGAAGTGCCAAAAAAATTGAAAGATCTTTGGGAAAAGAAGGATTTTGGGCCCTATTCCGATAGTAGTGGGATGCCTGTTTGCTTCCTTACCGATAATGATATTACCAATGGAAACTCTGGAAGCCCGGTTCTCAATGCTCATGGACACCTGATAGGCGTGGCATTCGATGGTAATTATGAGGCTATGGCCTGCGATTTTATTTACGAACCATCAATGCAAAGGACTATCATATGTGATATTCGATACGTCCTGTTTATCATTGATAAGTTTGCTGGAGCACAGCGCTTGATTGAAGAGATGACAATTCTTTAGCTCAGTTACTATACATTTTTATCATTGTCGTAAGGCTATCGGTATTACAATGCCCCCGCCCTTTGAAATGTAAATATCTTAGTCTTGCTCCCGCATTCAGAGGGTGATCGTAGAACTCAAGAGATGAGTGGATAGCGGGAGAGTAATTGAGGAGCGCTGCATTGCATTGCTGATAGGGTGAATGGTTGCTTTTTCAACCATAAGTTAATGGTTTAAAGCCAACCCGATTATCAGCGATTGCGCTCCGCAAGGAGAATCCGCTCAACCGTAGAGTTCGAGAGCACCCTCTGGCAGCGGTGACCTTTTTTGCTACTTTTTTGGGTGGTAGCCAAAAAAGTAGTGAGGAATTCGCATTACCAAGAATTGTTTAACTTGAAACGGGACAGCCAAATTAAGTTTTGCCATAACAATACACTGATTATCAAGCAAATTTTTTATGGGGTTGAAGAGGCTTACAAAACAGGAGATGACAATTCTTTAGCTCAGTTACTATACATTTTTATCGTTGTCGTAAGGCTTATGGCTAATCGGCTCAACGTGAATTGTGGCGTCAACATTCAATTCGTCCTCTAAGTTTTTTTCTACGGCAGAGGCTATATTATGCGAACCTTCAATGGACATGTCATTGGGGAGGTAGATATGCAGGGTTAGCTCCCTATGGTTAATGTAGTTGTGAATATGTATATGATGTGGAAAGATATTGTAACCCACGGTTCGCTGGCAAATCTCAACGATGCTATTTTTTAAATCGATGGAGGGTTTTTCTCCAAGAATAACATTCGATGAGTTCTTGATGATTATTATGGCAGTGTAAAGAATCATTAGGGCAACAATAATTCCCAGAACACCATCGATCCACCAGAAATACTTATTGAGGAAAATACCTACCAGAATTATTATCGACGACAGAGCATCGCTTCGGTGATGCCAACCATCGGCCGATACAGCTCTCGATCCTGTTTTACGACCAATTAGGAAGGAGTATTGGGCCAAAGCTTCCTTCGCCAGAATGGAGACTATGGTCACCACCATGGCAATCAGACCAAAATCTGCAGAATCCCTGTTTTGTAACTTTTCAATCGATTCCATCAGGAAGTTGTAGGAAACCATGGCAAGTAAGCAGCCAATAAGAATTGTGGCAATTAACTCGTATCGGCCATGACCAAATGGATGTTCCTTATCAGCAGGTCTGCTTGAGAGTTTAATACCAACAATTACAAACACTGAACTTAATGAATCACTTAGGGTATGCCAAGCGTCGGCAATAATGGATACCGATCCGCTAACCAATCCTGCCCAGTATTTAATAACAAACAGAATGGTATTCATAATTATCGAAACCCATCCTGCTCTTAGCGAAAGTTTATTAAACGATTTGTTCATTGATAATTCTTGATTCTATCTGCTGAAAACAATAGACTAGTCGTAAAAATTATTTAACAAACCCTTGCCATTAGGGCAATTCAAAGATTACTCCCTCTTTTTTTCCATGTTCATCAATGTAAAGGGAGGGTTTTATGCGATTATCCTCAAGGGATGTTCCATGATCGATTTTAAAAATTTCAAAGTTTTTTGAATACTGAAGCAGATATACCGATCTGTTTTCAAAGCCTCCTCCCGAACCAATCCTTTTGAAGTTATAATCCGATTGCAGTAGATCTACCCTGTGTTGTGGCAAACAATACTGAAAATCAATACCATATTTCTTCATTGCGCTAAGGAAAAAGAATACAACATCATAACCCCTAAATGAGTACTGCGTTGGCTCAGATCGGTATGTCTCACGGTATTTTTCAACAAAATTCTTCACCTGATAGTTGCTGTAATCTATGTAGAAAGGAGAGAATAGGTGTAGTTGAAGTTGGTAGTAGTATTCAACCTGAACGTTACCAAATCGTTGCCAACGGGGGAATCCATATAAGCTTATGGGGTATTTGAAAATGGTTGAAAGGGTGTGAAGGTTTCCAAGCATATCGGCGACGAAAACCTCATTGTTCGATGGAACAAAAACAAGATTTTCCCTGTCGAGTACCAAGCTATGGCTTATTCTTTCCTGTATTTCGGTGGTTGGGCTGCCAGGTTTATAGGTAAACTCCTTAAAATGAATATCATCGGGATTCTCACAGCTTGATATTCTTTGCTGGATCTGGTTTTTAAAGATTTCGATTAAATTTATGTTAGTGCTATCACCCTCATGAAGCAGCAAAATGTTTTGTCCGGTGCAAAAGTCGATTTTTTTGATAAACTCTTCAACTTGTGTTGAAAATGAAGGGTTTGCCTGGTAAAAGAGGGGATTGCTTTCCAAAAGGAAGTTATTTTGAGCTAACGGAGAAACCATGGGAATGCGATTTTCCATGGCAAAATCAGAAATGGGTTTTTGACACTCAGGATAAACAGGGCCAATAATTAGGTTAGCTTTTTGCAAGCCTTCTTCCAATATAAACTTTTTAGCTATTTCGGCACTCTTTCCGGTGTTGAAAACATTAAGGTTGATAGACAAACCCTCTCTTTTCAATGAATCAATGGCCAGCAATGCACCCTGATAAAAATCCAAGAAGATAGAAGTGCTTTGAGAAATCGTACTGCCAGAGATTGAAGAAGTTGTATTCCTGGAATCCATTGAAATATCATCTGAACTTTCGAAAATTTGTTTTTTAGGGTCATCCTGATAGAAAGGGAGCAGAAGAGCAATATTGTACACATCTCTCCAGCGGTTGTAAACAAAAGTATCACACACAAAAGTTGGTTGAATTTCATCTACGGTACTAATTGATTTCGATGGGCGATAAGATGTATGCAATGAGCCATCGAAGTAGATAGTATCATTTGGATCTTTTGGAATTCTGAGGATTGTGCCAAGCTTAATGCCATCCTTTACCAGATTGGCATTATATTTTTTAATCACCTCCTCACTTACTCCATACCTCTGCGAAATGGCAAAGAAACCCTCCCTGGGTTTCACTTCATGATAGATAAACCTTTCCGATTCTTCGGGTTTGGCATCGCCAAGGGTTTGAGTACGCTTTTTGGGGATGAGCACTACTTGACTAATCTTTAGCCCTTCTTCCACTTCTGGGTTAACCTCAATGATATCTTGTATTGATATTTCGTATTTACGCGAAAGCCCAAATAGTGTTTCCCTTCTTCGAACCACATGGTAGATGTAATTATCATCCTGATCATCACCCAGAATTCCCTGTTGGTTTTCCTTGATTGGAATTTTTAATGCTTGGTCAACCTGTAACCCAAGGTAAATGTCCGGATTCTCCATGGCAATTTCAATTTGGCTCAGATTGTATGCTTTGCTTATTGAGTAAAGAGTTTCCCCTTTTCTTACAATGTGTATGTAGTAGTATTTACCATCAATCTTTACCTTATCGGTAGATATTTTTATACCGGCTGGTTGTTCAGGCTCCTGCCCACTTAAAGCAAGTACAGTAATGGTCAGGGTAATGAGTATCAGGATTTTTTTCATTGAGGAAGAATAATTTAGTTTACTTGCACATCGCACAAAGTTATGCATTACAAACCTAAATCAAATAGGGTGCCCATTTTTTTATGATCATTAGGGAATAAACCAAAAACTTATTTAAACATCAAAATTTTTGTTTTCCTTTGGTTAATTATCCATATTTTTATGAACTTTTCAATTTAAGATTATTTGAAACCCAAAAATACTGAATGATGAAAAGATTCCTTGTTGTATTCATTCTACTACCTTTCATTATTAGTGCACAGAATGTTGAAGGGTTGAAAGAGGAGATAAAGGCACTTAGGGAGTATAACGTAACTCTTAATCATCGTATTGATGAGTTGCAAAAAAACATCGATGATATACTTTGGTTCAATCGTTTAGCCGATGTAGCCATTGTTGATAAAGTATACATGTATGGCCCTCCACCTGCTGTAGTTAAAAATCCTACAGCGATGGGAGCTTATAATCATGTAAAGTTCTGGTCTTACGTTTTCATACCAAAGGGTATTGATCTTTCCAAAAAATATCCGTTGCTAGTTCTTCCACATGGAGGCGTTCATGCCGATTTCACTACCTACTACATACACATTATTAAGGAGTTAATGGCTCAGGGGTATATTGTTGTGGCACCTGAGTACAGAGGGAGTACCGGGTATGGACGAAAACTTTGGGAGCAAATCGACTACGGGGGGCTTGAAATTCAGGATGCCCATGCAAGCCGGAACTACATGATCGAAAACTATGAGTTTGTTGATAAGAATAGGGTAGGAATACTTGGCTGGAGCCATGGTGGATTAATTGCCCTCATGAACGTATTTGAGTATCCCAACGATTATAAATGCGCCTATGCAGGGGTGCCCGTTTCCGATATAATAGCCCGCATGGGCTATCAAACCGACCGATACCGTGCCCTTTTCTCAGCCGACTACCATATCGGGAAAACAGCGAATGAGGATGTGGCAGAGTATAGGCGACGTTCACCTGCATGGAATGCTCATAAGCTCAAAACGCCTCTTTTAATACACACAAATACCAACGATGATGATGTATACGTGCTGGAGGTTGAGCACCTCATCAAATCTCTTAAAGCGGAGGGTAAGAGCTTCGATTATGAAATATTTCAGGATGTTCCCGGTGGTCACTCGTTCGATAGGATGGACACCAAGCATGCCAAGGAGGTTAGGTTGAAGGTTTATGCATTTCTTGCAAAGCATTTAAATCCCCCAAAAGTTCTTAAAACAATCAGCGATATTGATAAAGCCGCTTACCGCTAGTTTTTTCATTTACTGTAGATATTGGGGACTGTCTCAGAAGCTCACTGTGTGACTCAGAAAAGGACTCTGTAAACCTCTGCGGAATTGTTAATATATTGTACAACAGTGTATCACAGTGGATACACAGAACTCCACAGAGTAATAAATCTAAGCCTTATTGGCTTTTAAGACAGTCTCTTTTTATTTTTTTTTATGCTACGTAACCCACGCATTGGTTTTTTTGTAATTTTATGTAGTTTTTTTATTGAATTTGAAGACGTTTATCATTTTTATGCAAGAAATGCAATAGAAACCCAAAAAAACCAAATTCGATATGACACCAATGTTATCCTTTTTAAGTAAAACCGCCTTGCTAATGCAAGCAGGCTACCTTTGGGCAATAGATTTTTTATCTCCCTATGCCAACATATTGCTTTCTGCTAGTGATTCAGGTGGCGGGGGTGAGCATAGTAGTCACACCAGCATGGCACCTTTGCTGTTTATTATTGTATCCCTATTCATCGGTGTAGCAACACGTTATTGGCTTAGAAACTTAGCTATACCTTACACTATAAGCCTTTTAGTAATTGGGCTTTTGCTCGGGATAGCCTTTCGAGTTGGGTTTTTCTCTTCGCTCTGGGGGTTAGATGCACATAGCGGATTGGCATTTTTCGGCGAATCCATTAACTGGGCAGGGCATATCGATCCTCATGTAATATTCTACATCTTTCTTCCTACCCTGATTTTCGAAGCGGCATTTGCCATGCATGTGCATACTTTTAAAAAATCGTTTACCAACGCATTTATCCTGGCTGTTCCTGGTATTATAATTGCCTTATTGTTGACTGGGGCCGTAGGAATGTTGATTAAGGTTACTAATATTGGTTTGGGGATGTGGACTTGGCCTGTAGCATTAATGTTTGGGGTAATTATAAGTGCAACCGACCCTGTTGCGGTGGTTTCAATTCTTAAGGAGGTTGGTGCCAGTAAGAAACTGGCGACCCTTATTGAGGGTGAATCGTTGCTGAACGATGGAACAGCCATCGTGATTTTTATGGTATTCTTTACCATGCTAACAGGCGGAGAGGGTGGCAATGCCATTGTTGAGTTTGTTCGTGTTGCCCTTGGAGGTGTACTTGTTGGGGTTGCAGTGGGATGGATTGTTGTAACGTGGCTCAAAAAAGTATTTAACGATGCACTTTTTGAAATTACAGTTGTAGTAGGTGCAGCTTACCTTGCATTCTTCATTGCTGAGCATTTTGTGCATGTATCTGGAGTTTTGGCTCTTGTTTCCTTTGGTATTATGATGGCTGGAATAGGACGTACCCGTATAAGTCCGCAGGTGGGACACTTCCTTCACGAATTCTGGGAGTTGGCAGCTTTTATTGCCAATACCCTAATCTTTTTGATAGTTGGTGTTGTTATCGCTTTGCGTGTAACTTACACTGGACGCGATTTTCTGATTCTTATCATTATATACATAGCAATATTGGTAGTAAGAGCTTTGGTGTTGGCACTATTTTACCCTTTGATGAAGCATATAGGCTATGGACTTAGTCCAAAAGATGGAATTATAGCATGGTGGGGTGGCTTAAGGGGGGCCATTGGATTAGCGCTTGCGCTTATCGTAGCAAATGAGTATACCATCGATGCAGAAGTTAGAACGCAAATACTTTCACTTACAGCAGGGATAGTATTTTTAACATCTTTGATAAACGCCACAACCATTAAACCCCTAATCGAAAAGTTAGGACTTACAAAGGTTGGCGAAGCCCGATTACAGCTTTTCCATCAAACCATATCAATGCTTCGCAAAGGAAGCGAAAAGGAGATTACCAAGCTCAAGGAAAATCGGTTTATGTCAGGTGCTGATTGGGATACAGTGGCAACTTACTTACCAGAAGAAAAAGAGGTTAAGGCTGATGCTAAGATTCAGGATACCCTTTTTGAAACCAGGAAGAGGATGCTTTTCAAGGAGAAGGAGAGCTATTGGCGACAGTTTAGCGAAGGTTTACTTAGTTCTGCTGCTGTTCAAAGCCTTTCCGATGAGATTGACCACCTGCTTGATTACAATGGACGTGAATCGCTTGCAAAGCGAAAGGATCTGGAGCAAATGTGGCAAACATCGAAACTTTTGGTATTCCTGCAATCTATACCCATTATGGGAGGTTTTTGGAAAAGGAGATTTTACAGAAAATTGGCACTCAGCTACGACTGTGCCAGGGGTTTTGTGGTAGCCAACGAGGAAAACCTGAAAAGTTTATCAAGTTTAATAGTGGGGTTATCGGGAGGAACTGATGAGGTTACCAAAGAGGTTGATAAGGTTTCTGTCCTTGAGGATGAGATAAATGAGAATAAGATAATGGGATTAACCTTTCTGCGAAATTTAAAGGATACTTTCCCAGAGGTTTACCACGCTATCGAAACACAGATAGCTTCGCGTTCGTTGCTCAACCACCAGATGGTTACCATACAAAAGCTGGAAAAGCAAGGACGGCTTGAACCAGCCGATGCCACTAGCCTTGAGGCTGTTATCCAGAGCCAGATGAAGCAGATAATTGATTCACCACCAGATTACAAGTCTACAGAATCGTTGAGGTATTTACATACATTGCCAGCTTTGCTTGCACACTCTGAAAGCGAATTGGAGTTTCTGGCTTCCCTGTTTCAGGAAAAGATGTTCCCTACCGATGCAAAGATATGCACAGAGGATGCTCATAGCGATGGTTTCTTCGTCATTGTCAGGGGCTCTGTTCGAATTGAAAAGGACAACCAGCTAATTCGGGTTGCCCAACCAGGATCGGTTATCTGTGCTTACGATACACTTCGAAAAATTCCCCTTTGGGCAACTTATACTGCCGAATCGCCAGTGACAGCCCTTAAATTAAATATTACTGCTATCCAGAAGAAGTTTCAGAAAAGGCAGATTCTCAAAGATAAGCTTTGGCTTTTTGCGGGTTACGACATGGCAGAGCGACTTCTGGTGAAAATCCAACCCTGGGCAGGATGGCGTACCAAAAAACTTAGAAATTTCATAAATAAGGGCGAAGTTGTTTTTGCCAAACCCAACGAGGAATTCGAGTTTAAAGATAAGGTTGTGGTTCTGGTGAAGGGAGAGGTTACCGAGCACGGCGAAAAAGTACTCTCTGCTCCCTGCCTTATTACAGGTGGAGGTCTTAAAGCCAATTTCAGTTCAATTCTTTTTGTGCTTAGCGAGGAGAACGTTGAATCGGAGGCATAAACAAAATGAGATTGTGAACTCAAAAACCATTGATTTTAAGCGATGTGGAAGGAATGGTTGAACTTTTCAAAGGGAGAGCGAAATGGATTGATCATACTATTCCTATTGGTTTGCTTTGCCGCAATTTATCCATACATCCATAGAACTATATTTTACGAAGTTTCACGGTTGGCAAACCCAGCCGATTTTCATAGGATAGACAGCTTTTTCACATCGTTGAGATACGAGCCAAAATCCGATAGAAGTTACTTTTCATTTGTTGAAGAGGAAAAACCAACTTTTACCGAACCCGAACTCTTCCGATTTGACCCAAATACCGTTTCATCTTCAGAGCTCGTAAGGCTTGGATTCAGTAGTCGTCAGGCTGCGGTTATCGAGAATTTCAGGAATAAGGGAGGAATCTTCAGAAGTCCGTCCGATTTTGCAAAAATGTATGTGGTGGATGATATTATGTTCCAAAGGCTTGAACCATACATAGAGATTCCGCCAAAATCGGTATCCATTGCTGAACAGAAAAATTTTGAAGATAATAAGCTAAAGGAAACATTGGTTGTTGATCTTAATACAACCGATACCATTGAGCTGATCAAGTTGAGGGGTATAGGCAGTGGGTATGCAAGACGAATTGTTGCCTACAGGCAAATGCTTGGTGGGTATAACAGCATTGATCAGCTCAAGGAAGTTTATGGATTTCCTGCTGAACTGTTAGAATCGCTAAAACCTCACCTTAAGGTTGACACTTTGAGAGTAGAAAAGATCGATGTTAATCTGGTTTCTTATCACGATCTTCGAAGACATCCCTATATCAGCGAATATCAGGCAAGGGCAATAGTATACTATCGTGAGACCGTGGGAAATATTCATAGTTTGGAAGAGCTAAAGGAAAATAAGTTGCTCGATGCATACTCATACAACAGGTTAAAGGGATACCTAACGGTGAGATAAAACCGAAAACACTATCTTTGCTTAAATTTTGGCAAATTCATGACCGCACCACGATTTTCTATTATTATTCCAGTGTATAACCGACCCAATGAAGTGAATGAACTGTTGGAAAGTTTACTCCATCAGAGTTTTAAAGGTTTTGAGGTTATTATTGTGGAAGATGGATCGTCAACTCCTTGCGGTACTGTTGTTGATAATTATGCCAATTCGCTCAACATTAAATATTTTACAAAGGAAAATAGCGGTCCTGGAAGTACCCGTAACTATGGTGCGCTGAGAGCGAAGGGTCAGTATATGATTTTTTTCGATTCCGATTGCATAATCCCTCCAAACTACTTTGATGAGGTGGAAAAGGTTTTGAATGATAACCCTGCCGATGCCTATGGAGGGCCCGATAGAGCCCACTCATCGTTTACACAGGTGCAGAAAGCGATAAACTATTCAATGACCTCGTTCTTTACTTCTGGAGGTATAAGAGGAGGTAAGGAAAGGTTGGATAAGTTTCATCCCCGAAGCTTTAACATGGGCATCAGTCGTGAAGTATTCGACAAAACGGGTGGGTTCTCACAGATGCGATTTGGAGAGGATATCGACCTTAGCCTTCGAATAGTGAAATCGGGTTTTACAACCCGTTTAATTACCAGTGCCTTTGTTTATCACAAACGACGAACCGATTTTAGTAAGTTCTACCGGCAGGTCTACAACTCGGGCATCGCCCGAATCAATTTGCATTTACTGCACCCCGGATCTTTAAAGTTGGTACACCTTTTACCATCAGTATTTGTTATCGGTATGATTCTGATGATCATTGCATCATTGTTTTCGCTTTACTTTCTACTTGTACCCTTTTTTTACTGTTTGCTGGTTTCAATCCATTCGCTATCTGTAAACAGAAGTATAATGGTTGCTTTCCTGAGCATTCCTGCTGCCTGGGTGCAACTTTTTGGTTATGGTATGGGATTTATGCATGCTGCTTGGAAGCGCTTATTCCTGAAAAAGAATGAATTTAATGCATTTGAAAACAACTTCTACAAGTAACCTTTCATTCACAATTTCAGCATTACAAATTAATTGTTGATTTTTTTTGAAATATAATTTCAAAACCCAGCCATTTGAGCTAAATTGCAGAAAAAAAATAGCCATGAACAGACTAATTCACATTGCCTTTGCAGCCCTTATAATTGCTATGGCTTGCAGATCGTCGCACAAGGATGATGAATATTACTATTCAATGGAAAAATCAGAAGAGGTTGTTCCAATTACACAATTGGACATGGAAAGCCCTCCACCACCACCAGCCGAAAGAAGTATGGCTGGCGAAGCCTCATCAGATCATCCGCTGGGTGAGCAAAAACTCATCAGAACTGCTCATATCAGAATGGAAGTTGCCGTTTATGAAAAGGCGCGTCTTCAAATCGACTCGCTTACTAAGCATTACAAGGCATGGGTACAGACTGAGAACTTGTATAACTACGACTATAGAATTTCCAACGATATGTCGTTAAGGGTGCCATCAGTCAACCTCGACAATCTGGTTACTTCACTGCAGGCAATTGCCAAAAAGATCGAATACCAAGGTGTTGAAACCACCGATGTGACAGAGGAATATATCGACGTACAGAGCCGTTTGAAGAATCAAAAATTGGTTGAGCAGAAGTTTCTCGGTCTCCTACGCAGAACTGATTCCATTGATGATATTCTGAAAATAGAGACAAAACTAGCTGAAGTTCGAGGACAGATTGAATCCATTGAAGGCAGGCTTAAATACTTGAACAACAGGGTAGACTATAGCACAATATACCTGAATGTATTTCAACGTATAGACTATAAGTACGAGCCTGTGCCCATGGAGAGTTTTTGGGAACGATTAAAAAAATCGTTGGATAGAGGGTGGAAAGGATTCGTTGCCTTCCTCCTTTTCCTCATAAGGATTTGGCCCTTGTGGATAATAGGTCTGGGTGTGTGGTTTTTGGTTAGATTCTACCTGAAGAAAAAAGGAAACCAATTTGTTAAGGGTAAGAAAAAGAAGAAAGGGAAGGATAAGCAGAGGGAAAAGGATAAAAAAAATCTGAACCCCAAAACCCCTGAGCAAATGGGGGAATAATAGCATATTTATTATTATAGTTAAAGACAATAATTGAGAATAAGTTTTTTTCGTTTCAATTTATTCCACTAGATTTATTGCCGTTTTTAGTAAGCATTAGTACATTTTAGAACATTATAAGTAGCCTGATAAGAATGAGATACACATTTTTACTTACAATTTTTTTTGGTTTTATTACCTATTTTAGTTTAAGCGGTCAAACAAGTCAGGAGTTTTTGCTTAGGGCAAACTTAAAGCAGGAACAGGGCGATTTTGCAGGGGCTTTAAATGATTTTACGAGTGCCATTGGGCTCAATCCCAACGATAAGTATCTCTATATTTACCGTGCAAACCTAAAAAGCTTGCAGGGAAATTTTAATGGTGCCATTGAGGATTATACTAAGGCCATAGAGCTGGATCCAAGGTATGCCATTGCATACTATTATAGGGGAAACTCAAAGGCTGAAATGGACGATCACCAGGGTGCCATTGATGATTTTTCAATTGTAGTGAAGATAATCCCCCAGTTTTCCATGGCGTTTAACAATAGAGGGGTCGCTAAAATCAAGTTGCAGGATTATCGTGGGGGTATCCTCGATTTTAACAAAGCACTGGTAATAGACCCTAAGTTTGCCATGGCTTTCTTTAACAGAGGAAGCGCAAAGGCCGAACTTCAGGATCATTTAGGGGCTATTGCCGATTTCAACTCTGCCATCAATGCTGATCCCAAACTAGCTGTTGCATACCATCTCAGGGGTTTCTCCAAAATTTTGCTAGGATTGAGAAGTTCTGGATGCATTGATCTGACAATTGCCAAAGACCTGGGTAGGGCAGAGGTTGATTTTCTGATCAAAGAGTTTTGCCAGTAGATACCATCCAAAACTTTGCACGGTGAAAAGGGTCATCTTTCATTTTTTTGTACTGTTTATGTTTTCTTTTCATTTTGCCAACGGGCAAGGGGTTGACTATTACTTCAATCAGGGGCTATCAAAGCATAGCCAAAAGGACTATAGGGGTGCCATTGCCGATTTTAGCAGAGCCATTGAGTTAAACTCAGAGAATTCGGTTACCTACTATTGTCGTGGACTTTCTAGAATTGAAGCCAAGGACTTTAGGGGAGCGATTAAGGATTTTAACCAGGCAATAGCCATTAATCCAAGCTACGAGTGGGCATACTTTCACAGTGCTATTGCAAAGCATGGCAACAAGGATTTCAGGGGTGCCGTTGAGGATTTCACCAAGGCTTTGGAGTTCGATCCACAAAAGGAGGAACCCTACTACCGCAGAGCGCTTTCGAGACATGCACTTCGCGATTACCGGGGTGCCATAGCCGATTTCGACAGAGTACTCCTTTTCGATGATCAAAAGGTGGATGCGTATTACAACAGGGCGCAGTCCAGATTTGCCATTAACGACTTTCACGGTACCATTGCCGATCTGGATGAGGTGCTAAACCGCAATTTTACACATGTTGATGCCTTCTACCTTAGGGGCATGGCTAAAATTCGTGCTGGCAAACTCTACGATGGATGCGATGATTTACGTCGAGCCGAGGAGTATGGCCATCCCAAAACCAAAAACCTCATCAGGGATTACTGCAACCTACCCGAACCCAAGCGATAGGAATGATCGATAGTTTTTTTATGTCCATTCCATTTGTTTCACTAATAATTAATATTATTGCTTGTTATTGTAAAATAATGAGTTACCTTTGCAGCCATTTTGGTTTAAAATAGATCTGTATAGTTAGAATTCCTCTCGGTGCAATATTCCTTTGACGAACCCTTTCTACTTCACTAAGTTAAGCTGAAAATTATTTACGCCAAGAATGCATTACCCCTTTGAACAGATATTCGGTTAATGTTGATTTTAAGGCATTAACCAATAATTATTGATAATGATCAAAACACGATCTCTAGCTAAAGGTGATCAAAGAAATTTTAGTAACAAGAAGTCGTTTCATCGCAAACCAATGGTAGGCAAGCATGGTGTCACAAGTACAATTAATCCTAAATTATTTGTAAAAAAAGCAACCGCAACAGAGGAAACCAAGTATGTTGCCATGCGCAAGATAAGCAGTTTGCCCGTGCATAAAAGTATTATTTCCAACTTGCTGAGCAAGGGTTATGAAAGCCCTACCGAAATACAGGACAAAACGCTGGAGGCTATCCTCGATGGAGAAAACCTCATTGGTCTAGCCCAAACGGGAACCGGTAAAACAGGAGCCTTTCTTGTACCTCTGGTACATAATCTTTTGAATGAGAGGGCTGCCCATCAGGTGTTAATTGTTTCGCCAACCCGCGAATTGGCCGTGCAAATAAACGAAGAGTTTATAAGCATTGCCAAGGGATTAAACCTTTACAGCTCTTTTCTGATTGGTGGAACAAGCGTTTACGCTGATGTTCAGAAGCTGCGCAGACCAGCCCACTTTGTGATTGGAACACCTGGTAGGTTAAACGATATGGTGCGCCAAGGTGCACTGAATTTGAAGCACTTCAATACCATTGTACTGGACGAGTTTGACAGGCTGCTCGATATGGGCTTCTCGCACGATATTAACCTCCTGGTTGGTGGTATGGTAAACCGCAAGCAGACCATTCTTTTTTCTGCAACCGAGGAGAAGGGTCAAAAGCAGATCATTCAAAAGCTGGTATCCAATGCTATTGAGGTTAAAATACAGAGTGGCAATGCCCCAGCCGACACAGTTGATCAGGAGATTGTAACCCTAAATGATGGACAAAAGAAAATGGATGTGCTACTTAGCATGATTCATAACGAGAACTTCGACAAGGTGCTCGTTTTTGCCGAAACCAAGCGCTGGGTAAGCCGGATATGTAAAGATTTACGCCGTGCCGGCGTTAAAGTCGACGAGATTCATGGCAACAAATCGCAGAACTATCGGCTAAACGCACTAAACTCTTTCAAAAACAGGAAGATTCAGGTACTTGTTGCTACCGATGTAGCTGCCAGGGGGCTTGATATCTCAAACGTATCCCATGTGATTAACTACCAGCAACCCAAGAATATGGACAACTATATCCATAGAATTGGCCGAACAGGTAGAGCGGGAAGAACCGGTAAAGCAATAACATTTGTAAACTAATATGGCAGGACGTAGTAATAACAGCTTCATTAAGAAAAAGAAAGCGGAAGAGCGCATTAAAAAGCGCAAGGAAAAACAGAAAAAGAAAAGCGAACGTCGGGAGAACTCTCCAGGAGGGGGACTCGATAACATGATTGCCTATGTGGATAAATTCGGAAATATTTCGTCCGAACCTCCCGCTGAACCAATTGTTAAGAATAAAGAAAACAAAACGACCAATAGTAACCAGTAATTACACTTACACTTACAATTATGAAAGAAGGAACAGTTAAATTTTTCAACTTTGCCAAGGGATTCGGTTTTATTAAACCCGATGATTCCAGCGAGGATGTTTTTGTACACCAAACCGGTCTTAAAAGTAGTAGAATTCAGGAGAACGATAAGGTGAGGTTTGACGTTGAACGTGGACCAAAAGGATTGAATGCCATAAACGTTGAGCTAATTGACTAGCATCACATCACATTGCTTTATACTAGAGCCATCCTTACGGGTGGCTTTTTTTATGCAGTGTAGTTAACATAATACTGGGTTTAATGGGTTTTATCAAGTTCATACGTTGATCATTAATCGGTTTTTCAGTATGTTAAACTATTGATCAGGTAAAAGAATTAACCCATTTAAAGTTCACTCCACAAAATTTTTTTAAATTTGATGGGAAGCATCTTATAATTGTATTTCCGCTCACCTAACATATTATCAAAGAATACTTTAAGTGAATTAGCAGCTTTTAGTAAAATTAATTAGAATAATACTTAATAAAAATTTTACCCCTTTAATATTTTTTTTCATTAAAAAAATTTGCAGAGTTGAAAAAATAATACATTTGTTCAATAATTCAAGCCTAGCATTATGAAAATTAAAATTTTAGGTGTAATTGCAATTTGGGTTCTTGTTTTTTTACTGTTTAAGGCTTGTCGTCATGAACCCATCAAACCTCCTGATGAACCAATTGTTAGCTATTGCCATCCTGATACAGTATATTTTAACCGAGATATATTGCCATTACTTTCAGCTAGTTGTGCCCGTTCTGGTTGTCATGATGCCATTACTCAAGCAGATGGGGTAAGGCTTACAGATTATGAATCTGTAATGCAAACTGCCGATGTTAGACCAGGAAACCCAGAAAGCAGTGATCTTTACGAAGTGCTTGTTGAGGACGATCCTGACAAAAGAATGCCTCCTTCCCCAAATGAACCCCTTACATCTACACAAATTCAATTGATTTTCACGTGGATTACTCAGGGGGCTCTTAACCTTGAATGCATTGAAGATGGTTGTGATCTTGAAAATGTAACCTTCTCACAAACGGTATTCCCAAACCTTCAAAACTACGGGTGTGTAAGTTGTCATAGCGGAAATTCACCATCAGGGAATTTACTACTATCTAGTTATGCTCATGTACAAGTGGCAGCTGAATCGGGAAGGTTAATGGGAGCTATTCTTCGTCTGGCGGGATATGCACCAATGCCCCCATCGGGTAATGCAATGTCAGAATGTGCAATAAATCAAATTCAAAAATGGATTGACAATGAAATGCCAAACAACTAAAATATTATTTTACATTTTTGTTAGCATATCACTTTGCATTTTTTGCCTAAATTCTTGCTATTACGATAGTGAAGAGCATCTATACGGCGATGTCGCCGATTGCGATACGCTAAACATATCATACCAGAATTTTGTTAATAGCATAATGCTAAGCAAGTGTAATTCTTGTCACAATCAAACGTCACCGTCAGGGAATGTAATTACTTCAAATTATTCGGGTTTAATGATAATAGTTAACAATGGCACATTTAGAGGGGTAATCAATCATTTACCTGGTTATTCTCCCATGCCAAAGGGACAAAATAAACTACCAGATTGTGATATAGCTAAACTTAATGCTTGGATAAATGCTGGTGCTCCTGAACAATAAACTTTAATACAATTCAATGCAATTGCATATGAAAACATGGGCTAAAGTTCTACTAACACTCGCAACTCTTGGAATTATCGCTGCAACAGCTGTATACTTTTTTGTTTATAATAAACCGCATACAAACTTTGAGAGGGCAAAGCCAGACTTTACAATAAGTGCAGAAAACTTATACAAAGCTTTTATTTACGATCATGTTGCTGCAGAAAAAGAATACAATGCAAGAGTTATTCAGATTACAGGCATCCTAAATGATCTTGAATTTACTGATGACAGAGTGTTTGCAATTTTTGCCTTTGGCGATGGAATGTTTGGTCCAGAGGGTATTCGCTGCACTCTTCTTGATAACCACAATAGTGCATTAAGCGATGGCGACATAGGTAAAGATGTCACTATCAAAGGCTTTTGCAGTGGGTTCACGGGTACTGATGTTATACTTGAGCATTGTTCAGTTTTAAAATAGCTATTACTAAATTCAACCTAATACAAATTAACTATGAAAACCAGACTAGTTTTAATATTGTCATTGCTCTTGCTAGCAATTAGTTTAACAGCTCAGAACTACGTTACTCGAACTGGTTACATTCGATTTTACTCAGAAGCCCCCCTCGAAAACATTGAAGCCATTAATAGACAAGTAAATAGCGCTTTAAATATTAGCAACGGTGAATTTGTTTTTCGATTACTTATGCGATCTTTTAATTTTGAGAAAGCTTTAATGCAGGAGCATTTTAATGAAAATTATGTCGAGTCACATAAATACCCAAATGCGTCATTTCAAGGTAAAATAGTTAACCTAAACGAAATTGATTTTTCAAAACCAGGTATTTACAGCACCATAGTTGAGGGCGACCTTACAATTAAGGATGCTACCCAAAAAGTTAAGCAAAATGGCACCTTAGAGGTTAAAAAGGATGAAATTATTGGCAAATCAGTTTTCAACATAAAACTAGCTGATTATAATATTGCAATTCCTTCTGCAGTTTCGCGAAATATATCACCTGAAATTGAAATAACTGTTGAGGTATTGCTTAAAAAAATGTAAGTATGCCAACTTATCGTATGGGCATATTAGCCCTAATTCTCTTGCTCCTGAGTACTGTAGCTCAATCGCAAGATCTCTTCGATCTGTTTGGTGACGACGAACCCACTACTGAATTCGCCTTTGCCACATTCAAAACAACTCGTATTGTAAATGGCCAATCGGTTGAAAACCCTCCGTTTGGAGAACTAAAATTTGTTATCAGTCACCACTTTGGAAGCATTAACAATGGTCCTTATAATTTATGGGGATTAGACCAATCTACAATAAGACTAGGGCTTGAATATGGCCTTACTGAAAGGTTAGCAATAGCTGTTGGACGTAGTTCGTTTGAAAAAACTTTCGATGGATTTGCGAAATATAAATTGCTTAGACAAAGTAGTGGTGCAATGAATATGCCCATTTCAGTGTCACTTTTCTCAGGGATTTATTTGAACTCCCTAGAATGGAGATACCCTGAGCGAGAAAATTATTTTAGTTCACGCCTTTCATATGTACACCAGGTGCTTATTGCCAGAAAGTTTTCTAACACATTATCGTTTCAAATTACACCAACCTTTGTACATAAAAATTTAGTAGAGAAAATTGCTGACCCTAACGACATTTTTGCCATTGGATATGGAGGAAGAGTGAGGCTAACAAACCGGATTACTTTTAATGCAGAGTATTATCAACTCTTAACTAGCGAAACAGCTAAAAAGTTTAATAATATGCTTTCCTTAGGATTTGATATTGAAACAGGTGGTCATGTGTTTCAACTTCACTTTACTAATGCCCAACCTATGTTTGAAAGAGCGTTTATTACAGAAACACGGGGGGAATGGCTAAATGGAGATATTTTCTTTGGCTTTAACATAGTAAGGGTTTTTACTATCCGTAAACCCAAACTTTAATCTTTTTGCTCTAGAAGCTGCAATGTTTTTATTATGCTACTCATTAATTGTCAACAACCTGATGAATAGATGGCTATGTGAAAATTGACAAGACGAAATGAAAAGAAAGAAAAGATAGACAAAACAGAAAAAACTACCGACTACACCATTCTACCCCATAAATTTTAATTTTTTACCAATCGGAACTACTTGTTCATTAGGGATGCACAATTGCATAATAAACACCTTTTTTATAGCCTCCCTTCCCAAAATTTTTTAAATTTGTTGAAAAGCATTTCAAAATTATACAAGTACATGCTAAATGTATTGTTATAGTACACTTTTATTCGGTATATAAATAGGTTAGTAAACATTCAAAACGACATTTCTCTCATCAAGACTCTCAACGATGAAGATTTTTTTAAAAACATCGAATAACTGAAATTTTAAATAATTCAAAAAAGGCTTAATATGAAAAGAATTGCATTTTGTTTATTTACTATTTTATTCATAATTATTGGTTGTGAAAAAAGGGATGAAATATTTACTGTAAAGTTTAAGTTGGGTAATGAAACACACATTTACAAAGGTGGACACGCTGAAAAAATGCATAACATATTCTCTTATACACAATTATTGGGTATTAATAAAGATATGACAGAAGTAATAACCATAAATTACAAAGAAAATGACAGTGGAATTTACACATCCAATGACACAATTGCAGTTTATATTATTATTAATAACTCAGATTTTTATGTTTTTTCTAACTGGACAAGTAATACACAATACTCAGGAACAGGTGAATCTTTTAACTTAAGAATAACATTTGAAGACGAAGAAAGAATTCAAGGGGAGTTTAGTGGTTCTCTTTGGCATATTACAATTCCAAGTAATAATGAATATGAAATAGTTGAACTTATTAAAGGAAAATTTGATTTGCTCAAAAAATAGCACGTTTGCAAATAAGGGGTGAAACCAACCAGCCTTTGTGAACAATGCTATGAATGTGAATAAAAATTAATAAACCATGAGAAGAATAGTTATAATATTTTTTTTCCTGTTTTCTTTTAAAATTTCAAATACAAACCCAGTTATGACAGGTGTTTATATTTATGAAATTTTATTTGAATCTCCTAATGAATGGGCATTAGAATTTGTTGAGCCATATTATGCATTCGGAATATTGAATTATATGGACAGCATAAGAATTGAGACTATTTCTGGCAGTGCAACTGTTCAATTCTTAGATACAACTATATTTAATGTAATAACAAATAACAATTTAAAAAATCCCATTTATCTGAATAAAGAAATGGATATCATCAAATTAGTTTCATATTCATTTGGCAGCTTGTTTGTTGATAGTATTATTGTGGGTGATATCCCTGGCTCTTACCTTCACAACATTCAATATGGTCAATCTATTTCAAGGTATTTCATTGATGGGCCTTCCTTTAAAACAAACAATCCGACAATAGGTGAAGTCAATAGTTTTTTAGGTGCTACTGGGAAAATCTACGGCTATTTTTACGATCTTGATAACGAGATTTTAAGTAATAAGTACTTCTATATAAATGAAGGGTATTCAAGAGAAATACAGCAAGCCCAAGGACTATCAGGTCAAACAAATATTGATGACTTTGGTTTTTACTGCGCAGAAATTACATCAAGAAGTTACAGCATATCAAAAATAAGGATTTTTGAATCTCCATCTCAGACAGAACTTTTTCTCATTTTTCCAGTTAACATTGAAGTGAACGAAGATGACAGCATAAAAATTGATTTCCGAATTACCATTTCTTCTATCGAAAATAATTCTCTGCATAAAGTTTTGTTGAACAACTATCCAAATCCAGCAAAAGAGTTCACCTATTTTATTGTTGATCAAAATATTAATCCCCCTTCAAACTTAAATATTTCCATATTTGACATCAATGGTAAAAAGATTGATTCATTCCCGATTTTTTCCAATAAGTTAAGATACGATTGTAGTTGGTTAAGTCAAGGGGTTTATATTTGTACACTTTTCTCAAATGATAGAATTCTTACCACGAAAAAATTAATCGTAGTAAAATGAGAAAGTTTGCTTTTATTGTGTTGCTTATTCATAGTTTATACATTGAATCATCTTACTCTCAAAGTTTACTATCGTTTGATGAAGAAGACATCACTTTTGAAATAACCGACAGCACCTTTATTGTGAAAGGTCTCTATTTCTTTTCTGCCCCCGAAGAAAAAGAGTACATGCTAATTTACCCTTTCCCAATCGAAAGTATTTACGGAAAACCTTATGACATAAGTGTAATAAGCACTAATACATCAGATACTATTCCCTATAATATTACTTTAAATTATTCATCTATAATATTTAAGACAATTATTTCAAATCAGACTCAATTGTATATAACTTATAGTCAACCCTTAAAATCTAATAAAGCCAAGTACATTTTAACAACTACTAGTTTCTGGAAGAAACCATTAAAACGTGGAGAATACAAGCTATTGACAGACAAAAAAATGGAAATAATAAGTTTTTCAATTACCCCAGATAGTAAAATTAGTATTGAGGATAAGAATTTATTCATTTGGCAAAAAGAGAATTTCAAACCTGAAGTTGACTTTGACGTTGAATTCAAATACTAAAAGCACTAAAATGCACAACAAGGGGTGTAACCAACCAGTCGTTCCTCTTCTCCACTTTTATAAAAAACAGCCATTTCTTAGCCTCCCTCCCCAAAATACTTTAAATTTGTTGGGAAGCATTTCAATTGCTTACTAGCAAAATGTTTTGTAAAAGCTCACTTTAATGAATATATATGCAAGTTAGCGGCAAGGTTTAATGGAACAAATCCGCCTAAAATTCGTTTATCTCTATAGATAATTAGTATCTTTGAAAACAAATTGTAAGCGCTATGGATTTACAAACTAGAAAGTTAAACGCCATTGAATTTCTAATACATCTTCAAGATGAAGATGAATTTAAGAAAATTGAAGAGGCAATCTTTAAGACTAAAGATGTTAGAGAAAAGGCATTTAAACCATTTACTGAAAAACAATTGATTGAAAGGGCAAGAAAATCGAATAAGGATTACATTGCTGGTAAACATAAGACTCAGGAACAGCTAGAAATAGAATCTCAAAAGTGGTAGTCTAATGAAAGTTATTTGGTCAGACTTTGCCTCTGAAACACTCAAAGATATTTATGATTACTACAAAGAAGTTGCAAATGAAATAATTGCACGAAAAATTAAAGAAAATATTTTTATAGCCACAAGGCAACTTATTAATCATCCAGAGTCAGGACAAATTGAAGAAACTTTATTACAAATTGAAGAAGGACACAGATATTTAGTTAACAACAATTATAAGATTGTATATAAGAAAGTTATAGAAGGTGTTCTGATTACCGATATTTTTGATACGCGTCAAGACCCAATAAAGATTAATAATCCAAAAAGAAAACCCACCCGCTAACATGGGTTGCATTTAAGCCGGGTAGGTTGGTGAATAGTCAAACTTTTTCGTACTTTCGTTTCGGAGCAACGGGGGATGAGGAACTGGTTTCAATCGCCCGTTCGAAAACACATCCCTCCTCCGTTCAACTTCTCCATTTTTTTTAAAAAACCAGACAATGCTAAAGCCTCCCTCCCCAAAATTCTTTAAATTTGTTGAGATGCATTTCATAATTATACTTCTGCTTACGTAACATATTATCAAAGAACGCTTTTAGTGGATGTATTAACAAGTTGTGCGTCATGCAAAAAAGACACGTTCATAAGCAATAAGCAAATTAGAACTAAATGAATATAGCTTATAGAATATTGCTCTTTTCAATACTATCAATTTGCTTTCCAATCGGAAAGTTATTTGAGATTTTTGTTTGGAATGACCGAGTAACAAAAACGGAGATAGTATTTGAAAAAAAGAGATTAGAATCAACAGGAAGAATTTGCTCTTTTGTAAAACATGCAAACGAAATCCAAAAGAAGCTTTCCACTTATTTACAGGATAGACTTGATTTTGCAATAATAGAAAGAATTACAAGCAACAAAAATATCCAATCTTTATCCATTCAAAACATTAAGATTAACAACATTAAGATGTTATTAATCAGACGATTTCTTTTTAATATTTTATACTTAGATGATTCTGAACAGGAATTAGGATTGTTTCTCTAACAGATTCAATATCATCTATTTATTAATATTAAAAGATTACAAAACATACTTTAAAAACCAATAAAAATGAGAACAAGGAAAAAAGAATTGGTTGTGGATTTTATTGGAAGTCAAGAACCTTTAACTAGTTCTGAAGAAAACGCTTTAAGTGAATTCTTTAAAAGGAAAAAAGAAATAAAAAAACAGAAATCACTTAGACCAAGAAGAACGACCAAAAAGGTAACGAACGAAACATAAAACTTCTTAATAAATTAAGTCACAGGCTGCAACAAGGGGTGTAATCTAGTCAATTTATTGACGAGACAAAACCACTTGCCGTTCCTCTTCTCCATTTTAAAAAAAACAGCCATTACTTAGCCTCCCTCCCCAAAATTCTTTAAATTTGTTGAGAAGCATTTTTAAAATTTTACATGTACGAACACAATGTTTTGTTAAAGCGAACTTTAGTGAATATTCAGGCAAGTTTTAGTAAATGCTTACAGAACGCCCGGAATAACCGTAAACCCGATCCGAATATTTTATTACCTTTGCGTTAGCATGAATATATTGAATCAACATATCGAGCAAATAAAAAGGCTTTGTGAATTGAACAAAGTAAGTGCTTTATTTGCCTTTGGCTCAGTTACTACTGACAAGTTCAAGCCTAATAGCGACATTGACTTGGTTGTAGAAATTGATGACAACGACCCGATTTCATACTCTGATAAGTATTTTAATTTAAAGTTTCAGCTCGAAGAAATTCTGAAAAGGCAAATAGACCTTCTCGAACAGAAAGCGATTAGAAATAGGTTTTTAAAAAGTGAAATAGACCGAACCAAAGTTCAAATTTATGGAAAAAGAAGTCAAAACCTGGCTTGAAGATATAAAGCAGGCAATTGATGAAATTGAAGAGTTTCTTCCCGAAAGAAGAGACTTTTTCGAATTTAAAAAGGACTTGAAAACAAGAAAAGCTATAGAAAGAAATATAGAAATAATAGGTGAAGCTGTTAACAGAATCCTGAATGTAAACCCCGAAATTAAGATTTCTAACGCAAGAAAAATTGTTGACACACGGAATAGAATAATTCACGGTTATGATTCGGTTTCCGAAGATATTATCTGGGCGATTGTAACGAATGAATTGAAAAAATTAAGACAGGATATTGTAAATCTACCCGACGAATAAAATGAACTTGCCACTGCAAGTGCTGCACCCAACTTCACGGTGCATTTACATTCCAACCCTGCCTGCAGGATCGACCTTTCCTTTTGGAATGTACAACTTTATAATATCACCTTTTTTATAGCCTCCCTCCCCAAAATTCTTCAAATTTTTTGAGAAGCATTTCAATTGTATACTAGCAAAATGTATTGTTAAAGTACACTTTAGTAGATATATAAGTAGGTTAGCAACAAGCAGAGAAGAAAAACTCGGTAATGATTGATTTTGCTGCATTCGATAGATTTCTAAAAAAATTCTTTTGCTAAATATCCAATTTGAAACTCTCATTTTTAGTTGTAAATTAGCGACTTAAAATAACATTGATTAGTCGTTAATACTATATGAATAACTCAGAGATAATACTTTACACAACCCAAGACGGAGATGTAAAGGTTGAAGTAATTCTACAAGATGAATCCGTTTGGTTGACCCAAAAAGCAATGGCAGAACTTTTCGGGGTTGTGAAATCTACAGTTAGCGAACACTTATCAAATATATACGAAAGTGGTGAATTAGAGAAAAGTGCAACTGTTCGGAAAATCCGAACAGTTCAAAATGAATCAGGAAGAGAAGTTCAGAGAAATATTGATTTTTATAACCTTGACGCAATAATATCAGTTGGTTACAGAGTAAATTCAAAACAAGCTACTCAATTTAGAATATGGGCAACGAAAACTTTAAAGGAATTTATAATCAAAGGATTCGTATTAGATGATGAGAGATTAAAACAGGGTGGAAAACTTTTTGGAAAGGATTACTTTTACGAATTACTTGAACGAATTAGAGAAATTCGTGCGAGTGAAAGGAGATTCTACCAAAAAATTACAGATATTTATTCAGAGTGTAGCATTGATTATGACCCACAAGCAGATATTACACAAGTTTTTTATAAAACGGTTCAGAATAAATTGCATTGGGCTATTACAGGGCTAACAGCAGCAGAAATTATTTCATCCAGAGCAAATTCAGAGTTACCCAATATGGGATTAACAACTTGGAAGAAATCCCCAAAAGGAAAAATATTGAAGTCAGATGTTACAATAGCAAAGAATTATCTTAACGAAAAAGAAGTTCGAGAATTAAATCGTATTGTAACGATGTATCTTGATTATGCAGAAAATCAAGCTGAAAGACAAATCCCAATGAAAATGAAAGATTGGGTGGACAAACTAGATTCTTTTCTAAAATTCAATGACTATTCTGTCCTTAAAAATGCAGGTTCAATCTCATCTGAAATTGCAAAGAAGTTAGTTGTTGAACAGTATGAAAGATTTAGAGTAGTTCAAGACCAAAACTATGAATCTGACTTTGATAGACAAATAAAAAGGCTAAAAGGGGAATAATTGACTAAGGAATTGAAAACAAATTGCAGTAAAATTCATTACGAAAAGATTAACTGCCAGTTGCTAACAAGGGGTGAATCCAACCAGCCGTTCCACTCCACCATTTAAAAAAAAAAGCCATTACTTAGCCTCCCTCCCCAAAATTCTTTAAATTTGTTGAGAAGCATCCTAATTGCGTACTTGCAAAATATATTGTTAAAGTGGACTTTAGTGGATATACATTCAAGTTAGCTGCAAGCATCGTAAATCAACATTGACAGAATATAAACAAACAGAAAATGGATAACGAAGAAAAAAATAAGACTAAAATTAATTTAACCGATGCGGAATTGTTGACAACAAAAGCTTCGACAATAAATCCATTGACAATTAGTGCGATTGACTTGGCGACAAATGTGCAACCCAAAAATTATCTGACTGCTATTGATTATATAACTGCTCAATCGGGCAAGTTAAATGCCGTAACAAATCAGATTAACTTTTTGACAAGTCCTGCATATCAACCAAGCATATTGACAGCTGTATCAGGTCTTCAAAACCATCTTTCTGCTTTTAGCACAATACAATCTTATTTGCCAAAAGTTGACCACTTGTTTTCTGTTTCGCCTTTGATGGAATTGTCGCGACAAGCGACAATAGCAATTTCAGGTTTGACAACTCCATCAGTTATGACAGGACTTGCGGCTTCTGTTGCGACAAATTACCAACCTTGGTATGATGCGAACATTGCTAAATCATCTATTCTTTCTGCAACAGCCTACTCAACATTAAATCTTGTTGACACAAGCAAAAACTTAGCGACAATTATTGGCACAAAAAATTTATCGGCTTTATCCATTCAATCAAGCATTGTCAAAGCGACAGAATTTTCTTTGTTCGCTGAAAAATCATTGTATGGAATAACCACAGAAAATTTAGGAAGCAGAATAGCCTTAGCGACAGAGCCTAAAAATTATTTGACATCATCATTACTTGGACTTTCGGACAGCTATTCAACACTTTTAAAATCATTTGAGAACAATCCACTTTCTTACACACAAATAAGTCCATCAATTTCAAGGATTGCCCCACTTGAATACTTTTCAACTGCTAATTTGCTTGAAGCAATCTCAGTTGAGGAAGATATTACTCCCGAAGAAGAGCTGTTAAAGAATGAAATTCAGTATGAAAATGAAATATTGTTAAGTACTCATTTACCAAGAATTGATGCAGGGCTTTATAAAATGTGGAAGGGAGCAATTGAAGCATATAACTCTAACAACTCTGACAAGGTTAGACATTTCTCAACTTCAATAAGGGAATTATATACTCATCTATTTCACATATTAGCTCCAGACGATGCAATAAAAAAATGGACAAGCGACCCAACATATTATCACGAAGGAAGACCAACAAGAAAAGCACGACTACTTTTTATTTGCCGTAACATCTATAACGACCCATTCAATACTTTTGTAAAAAAAGACGTGGACGCAACAATTGCATTCATTGATATATTTCAAAAAGGGACTCATGATATTGACCCCATATTTTCTCCTAATCATTTAGTGACAATTAAAAGTAAAGCAGAAAACACTTTGAAATTTTTACTTGAAATTCATTTTACAACAAACAATTAAAATGACTTGGAAAAAATGCCAGCAGCTAACAAGGGGTGTTGCCAATGTGGGTTGATACTGGGAAATCGAAGATTTTTCGCCCGCTCGAGCGTTTTCGTCTGGAGACGAAAACGTAACACGCTCTCCCACACTTGCCACACCCCAGCCGTTACCGAAACCATTCGGGGCAAATGCAAAACTCAAAAAAATAATACACACTCAATAATTTGCTGTAAAAATAAAGAAAAAGATAAAAACGATATATTAACAGCCCACAGCACATTTGCAAGTCCCCACCCACTGTCATACACTTCTGTATACTAAAAACCAAATCTCCCTTGAAATCATATGTGACAAAGAAAATACAAATTGTTAAAAACTTTTCCAGAAAATCCTTTTAAATGACAACGACTGTCCGTAAATTTGTCCGTGTACGTAAAAATGTCCGTAAACTATGGCTACAATAAATTACTATCTAGACAAAACTGACAAGAAGGGTTTCGCTCCAATACATATGCGCATAAATTGCAATGGGGTGCAAATAAAGGTAACAACTGGGAAAAAAATAAAACCAAAAGATTTTGATAAAACTTCACAAAAAGTCATTGATTCCAGCGAAAAAGCTATTGAATTTAATCATTATCTAAACTTTTTAAAAAATAGAGCCGACGATCTGCTAAACAACTCATTAAAAAAGATTTATACAGAGAATGAAATCAAAAAGTTGCTATTCCAGCACGTTGAAAATTATAAAGAAAACCAGAGCGTAAATATCCTTAGAGAACAATTAACGCTTTACGGCAAACCTTTTACTTTTTTAGACCTTTTTGCAGGAGCAGGAGGTTTTAGCGAAGGGTTTTTACAAGCCGAAGTAAACAATAAGTTTTTCGATTTTATTGCTGCTAGTGATATAAATGAAAATTGTGAGTTAACACATATCGTAAGATACAATCATCAATTAGGATTGGATACCAAATTTTTGAGACAGGATATAACTGAACCCGATTTTTTGGAAAATCTTTTAAAAAATATTGGAAATAGAAAGATTGATGTTGTTTGTGGTGGCCCACCGTGTCAAAGTTTTAGCCTTGCAGGTAAAAGAAAGAAGTTTGATAAAAAAGACGACTTGTTTTCTCATTACCTAGAGGTAATCAAAGTGTTACAACCAAAGTATTTTGTAATGGAGAATGTTAAAGGCATTCTTACAAAAGAGCAAGGGAAAATAAAAGACATCATCCTTAATGAAATTAACTCAATTATTGACATTAATGAAATTCCTAAACTGATTTCATTCCTAAAATCATTAAAAAGTTCTTTTAAGCAAGATGAATTTATTGTTGATTGCCTAATAAAAAGAATTGAAATTGAAAAATTAAATGAGCTTAAGAAAGAAGAAGGGAGGGAGAGTTTTATTCGCTTTGTTGAGTCAAAGTTTAAACAGATTACACCCAAAATAGTTGACTACAAAACGAGTAAATCCGACATAAGCATTAGCACTATTCGACACGGCCTCAATATCCTGATTAGAAGTAAAGAGTGGGAAAAGCTAAAGAGGGACATAATAAAAGAAAAAGATTACTGCAATATTGATAATGATTTCTTTGTAAACACCTTCACTCAATTCCTTTCGGATTTAGATACAGAGGAAATTATAAAAAAAATTGAAAAGGCATTTACTGAACTTAAAATTCCAAAAGCCTATCACAATGATGCCAAGTACATAGTTACAGCATTAAAGATTTATACGAATTCATTTGATGAAATTATTAGTTTTATACAGGAGAATTGCAATAGAAATCAAATAATTGAGTTCAATAAAATTGTTGAAAGCATTAGGCTCTATAAAATTGAAAAACCTTTTATTGCTAATGCCTCTAATTACGGCGTCCCCCAAAATAGAGAACGAGTTTTATTTATTGGCTGTAGAAAAGACCAAAAGTTTATTTCAGAAATCCCACCAACTGTATCTGAAGAAGAGAAAGTAACTGTTTTTGAAGCACTTTATGATTTGGATTTTATTTCTAACAATCAAGAAGCCCATCATTATGAACTGGTTGATGTTTCGAAGCAATTTAATGGTACTGGAGAAAAAATGCTAAATCTTATAAGGAAACGAAGTATAAACGGTGCAATTGATTCAAAAAAGGGTAAAGCTTATGCTGAATGGAGCAGAGATGGTCGTTTAATAGATAAATATAAACACGTGAGCAAACCCTTCTATGTTAGAGACTTTGAATCATTGAATAATGGAGAGAAGTATTACGATATTCTTAATAACCACAAAACAAGTAATCAGAATAATGATGTGGTTAAGAGATTGAGCATTATTCTAAATGAAGGTGACTACAAAGCGGCGCAATCTAAACTTAATAAATGTGGTTTGTCATCAAATAAAAGAAACTACAATGTATTAAAACCTTATGACCAAAGTCCAACAGTATTGACGATACAAGATGATTATATTCACTACAATACTCCAAGAGCATTAACCGTAAGAGAAATGGCACGTTTACAATCATTTGACGATTCATTTGTTTTTCAAGGGAAACGATCAACAGGTGGAAATAATAGAAAATCTGAAGTACCACAATACACTTTGGTTGGAAATGCTGTTCCTCCCCTATTAGCAAGAGCACTTGCCGTTGAAATTTTAAAAAGTATTAAATGAGACCTTTAACAAAAACGGAAGAGAATAGACTAAAATTATTGACAAAGTATTCTGTTTCATTAACACTGATTGAACCAACTGAAACTGGCTTGAAGAAATCAATAATGGATGCTACGGGTCCTGTTAGAAACTATTTGAAAGAAAAGAATTTACACGACTTTCAAACCCAATTACAGGGACCAGAGCATAAAAAAATTCTCAACGGATTTATCTACAAGCAATTTAGCATTGAGAAATTAAAAGTTTCGTTATACCGTCCAAGAACAAAGAAAGGAGACCCGAGAGTATGGTTTTCTGGTCTTACTAAATATATAAATCCCAATGATATTGTTGCGATTATTTGTTATGGGGGAAATTTTCACATCTTTAATCTTTCACAATTACCTATTGAAAACCTATTAGAATCTTCTATTTCAAGCCCTCTCAGAGAATTAATTGAAGAGATTAGTGGTAAAGAAAATGCCATAGCTTATGAACTACTTGAGAAGCTAAGAGTAATTGCAAAACAAGGTTTAATTCCTTCAATAGTTGATGCAGATACATCTGTTGGTAGAACATTAGAAACCGCTTTAGGTATTGATATTAATTCTTCTAAACAACCAGATTACAAGGGCATAGAGCTAAAATCATTTAGGTACAGTAAAACAAATAGAAAGAATTTATTTGCACAAGTTCCTGATTGGGAACTCAGTAAATTTAAGAGTTCAGCTGAAATTCTTGATGTATTCGGATATTGGCGTGAAGAAAATTTCAAATTGTATTGTACAGTATCAGCAACAAACCGAAATTCGCAAGGACTAACATTAAGACTAGATTCAAGTATCAAGCAACTTATTGAAAACTCAGATAAAGTAGAAATTGGTGATTTTGTTATATGGACTTTGGAAAATTTACATAAAAGACTATTAGAAAAGCATCGTGAAACTTTCTGGGTACAAGCAGAAAGTATAATTCAAGACGGGATAGAATTTTTTCAATACTCAGAAGTTGAACATACAAAAAAGCCTATTTTATCTCAATTTGACCTTTTGATTGAACAAGGGGTAATTACATTAGACCACTTGATAAAAAGGAATTCTAAAGGAAAAGTTGTTGAAAAAGGACCTATATTCAAAATCAAACCTAATGGACTTGATTTGCTATTTCCACCCAGTGAAAAATTTAGTTTACTTCAGAACTAGCAATATATCAAAAACTTTGGCAAGTCACTCAAACTCCCCACAACCAAAACTTGCCAAAGAGTGCCTTCTCAATACCGAAGAATATTTCATTTTTTTTCTCACTTATCAAATAATTAAAACTTAATATGAGTTTAAGTTTTAAAAATTATAAAGTTTAAAATAACCAGACAGTTAACCACCTGTGAAAACCGAAAGTGCACAACTATTTTTCAACCACCATCTATCAACATCCAATTGATTGTAATCCCATCTTCCTTACCTTTTCCCATTCTCTTTTTTATTATCTTTACCGTTGAACACATTAAAACAGTAAACCGTGAAAAGAGTAGTCCAGTTACTGGTTGTGTGCTTTGCCGCTTATCTAATCTCGTGCAGGCAGGCCGAACAACCTCCTCAAAACCCAAGGCAGAGAGTTAACTTTAACGAGGATTGGAGATTCCACCTTGGCCACGCTTTTGATCCGGCCAGGGATTTTGGCTATGGCGTAGCCAATATCTTCTCCAAATCGGGCAAAGCCGAAGGAACAGCCATCGATCCTAAATTCGATGATAGCGGGTGGCGTACTCTCGATCTCCCGCACGATTGGGCGGTTGAGCTTCCTTTCCAAAACTCCCCCAGCTTCGATGTGATGGCACATGGCTATAAGCCCGTTGGCGGGCTCTTCCCCGAAACCAGCGTTGGGTGGTACCGCAAAAGCTTTATGGTTGCCCGGGTCGATTCGGGCTATCGCTACTCCGTACAGTTCGACGGCATCTTCCGCGATGCCAACATCTGGCTCAACGGATTTTTCCTTGGCAACAACAAGAGCGGTTACATTGGGGCTACCTACGATATTACCGATTACATCAAGTTTGATGAGGACAATGTGCTGGTGGTTCGTGTCGATGCCACCCAGTACGAGGGCTGGTTCTACGAGGGTGCCGGTATTTACCGCCATGTATGGCTTAACCGCTTTGGAAATGTTCATTTTGCCGATAATGGGGTATTCGTTTACTCCGATGTTAAGGGGAGCACAGCAACCGTTTCGGTGGAAACCAGTATCAAAAATCAATCTCTGGATAAGGCATCCAACCTTACCGTACAATCCTTTATCAGCGATAGGGATGGCAATAGATTGGCCGAGACCAGAGAGGTACCCTTTACCCTTTTTCAGGGCGAAGAGAAAACCGCAAGGCAGAGCGTTAAGCTAAAGAATCCACGCCTCTGGTCGCTGGAAGATCCGTACCTCTACAGGGTAACCAGCATAATCAGGCAGAATGGGGTAGAAATTGACAGGGTGGTCACCCGAACCGGAATCCGAACCGTAACCTTCGATGCTCAGAAGGGCTTTTTCCTCAACGGCAAGCACATCAAGCTGAAGGGGGTAAACTGCCATCAGGATCATGCGGGTGTTGGCAGTGCCCTGCCCGATTACCTTCAGTACTACAGGATCAGGCTGCTAAAGGATTTGGGCGTTAACGCCTACCGAACCAGCCACAATGCACCAACCCCTGAACTGCTGCAAGCCTGCGACAGCCTGGGAATGCTGGTGATGAACGAAACTCGTTTGCTCAATAGCAGCCCCGAATACATGGATCAGTTCGAACGGCTCATCCTTCGCGACAGGAATCATCCCAGCGTGTTCATGTGGTCAATAGGGAACGAGGAGGGCTACATACAGTGGAATAGCATTGGCAAGCGCCTGGCGCTCTCGTTGATGGCAAAGCAGAGGGAGCTTGATCCCACCCGAATCAGCACCTACGGGGCTGATAATGGTAAGCAATTCACTGGAATCAATGAGTTTATCCCTGTTCGCGGGTTTAACTATCGCCATCAGTTTATGGAGGAGTATCACAACGATCATCCTCACCAGCCAATAATAGGAACGGAGATGGGAAGCACCGTTACCACAAGGGGAATTTACGTGAAGGACACCATTTGGTGCTACGTGCCCGATCAGGATATCACCTTCCCCTGGTGGGCATCGAGGGCGGAGGACTGGTGGCCCCTGGCCGCCGAAAACCCTTGGATGCTGGGTGGCTTCGTGTGGACAGGCTTCGACTACCGTGGTGAGCCCACGCCCTACCATTGGCCCAACATCAACTCGCACTTTGGCATAATGGACATGTGCGGTTTTCCCAAGAATATATACTACTACTACCAAAGCTGGTGGAAGGATGAGCCAGTGCTGCATATTTCGCCCCACTGGAACTGGAAGGGCAAGGAGGGCAAGGATATTGAGGTTTGGGTAAACTCCAATGCCGACAACGTGGAGCTCTTCCTCAATGGAAGGAGCCAAGGCAAAAAGGATATGCCCCGCAACAGCCACCTGAAATGGACGGTTTCGTACGAACCCGGAACGCTATCTGCCATTGGGCTAAAGGATGGGAAGGAGATTTACGCAAAGGTAGAAACCACCGAGGAGCCTCTCGATATTGTGGTTAGCCCTTACAAAACCACCATGATTGCCGATGGACGCGATGCCACCGTAATCAACTTCTCGGTGATCGACCGCTATGGGAGGGAAGTACCCGATGCCCAGAACCTGCTGAGGTTTACCCTTACGGGTGATGCCAGAATTCTTGGTGTTGGCAATGGCGATCCCAGCAGCCACGAACCCGACATCTGTCCCGATGGGAAATGGCAGCGCAAGCTCTTCAACGGAAAATGCCAGATGATCCTTCAGGCAGGTAAAACCCCGGGGATCATCAGGCTGAAAGTTGAATCGGATGGTATTCAGTGGCCGGGAGGAACGGAAATTCATACCGTTCCTGCAAATTTCAACCATAAATTTCCTCCTGCCATACTAAAGCGATCGAACAAGGAGATTGGGAAGATGCTGGGAGCCGATATATCCTTTCTACCCGAGCTGGAGGATAAGGGCATCAAGTTCAGGGTTGACGGGGTAGAGGGTGATGCAATTGAAATCCTTAGGGATCATGGCTTTAACTACGTACGGCTGAGGATATTCAATAACCCCGAAACCGAAAAGGGCTACTCGCCCGGCAAGGGATTCTGCGATTTGGAGCATACAAAAGCTATGGCCAAACGGGTAAAGGATGCCGGCATGAAGCTTCTGCTCGATTTTCACTACAGCGATTACTGGGCCGATCCGCAGCAGCAGTATAAACCTTCGCAATGGGAGGGTTTAAGCTTTGAGCAGTTGAAAGAAGCGCTGAAGGAGTACACAAAAAGTGTGCTTTTGGAGTTGAAGGATCAGGGAACGCTCCCCGATATGGTGCAGATTGGCAATGAGATAAACCACGGGATGGTGTGGCCCAATGGCCATATTGGCAACCCCGACAATCTGGCTGATCTCATAAAATCAGGGGTCGAGGGCGTTAAGGAGGTGGATCCAGATATAATCATCATGCTGCACGTTGCCCTTGGAGGGCAAAACGACGAGTCTGTATTCTGGTTTAACAACATGTTTGGCCGCGGTGTCGATTGCGATGTGATAGGCCTTTCGTACTACCCGCGCTGGCATTGTACCCTAACAGATTTACGCAATAACATGATCGACCTGATTCAGCGCTACGATAAGGACATTATCCTGGTGGAGTACTCCCACGTGAAGCGTGAGGTGAACGACATTACCTTTAACCTGCCCAATGGAAGGGGTAAGGGTACCTGCATTTGGGAACCCCTCAACACATGGGAATCCATTTTCGACTGGAAGGGTAATGCCAACGAGCTGCTGCCCATTTACAGGGAGATTGCCGCTAAGCATGGAATTGAATAGTTTACAGAGAAATCCAATAAAGATGAGATATTACATTGCACTAATCATACTGAGTTTGCCTCTATTTGGCTGCAAGAAGAGCAATGGGGATGCACCCGAAGTTAAGGAGTTGATCATTCGCGCTGCCGATATTAGCGCTCTCCCGGAGATAGAACAGGCAGGCACCATTTTTTATGATCACAGTGGAACGGCAAAAGATGTTCTAACCATTCTCCACGAGAATGGTTGCAACACCATCAGGATCAGGCTCTGGCATACTCCCGAAACTGAGCATAGCGGTTTGCAGGAGGTGATTCAACTCGCTGAACGTGTTAAGGAGAAGGGCATGAAGGTTTGGCTCGACTTTCACTACTCCGACACTTGGGCCGATCCGGGAACACAGGATAAGCCTGCTGCATGGGAATCGCTCACCACGGCCGAACTTGCCGATAGCGTTTACAGCTACACGCAGAAGGTTATGGCGCTCATTGAACCCGAATATGTTCAGATTGGCAATGAGATCAATGCAGGTTTCCTATGGAACAATGGCCATATCAACAATCAGGCAGATTTTATTACCCTGCTTAAAAGCGGAATAGAGGCTGTTAGGGATCATCACCCCGAGACAAAGATCATTATTCATTACGCAGGGTATAATGCTGCCAGCTGGTTTTTTGGGGTTTTGCAAAACCAGAATGTTGATTACGACATCATTGGTTTATCGTATTACCCGGCATGGCATGGCAAAAGCTTCGACGAGTTAACAACTGCATTAAACCAGCTGGTTGCGGGAATTAAAAAGGATATTGTGATTGCCGAAACGGCATACCCTTTCACGCTGGAGTGGAACGACTGGACCAATAACTCGGTGGGATTGGCATCCCATCTCATGTCAGGCTACCCTGCAACTGAACTTGGTCAAAAGGTTTTCCTTCTTGATCTCAAAGAGGTTATTGCCAAATGCCCCAAGGGCATAGGGTTTGCCTACTGGGCACCCGAATGGGTTGCCTTTAAGGGTGCCGAAGCCACCAATGGCTCGCCCTGGGAGAATATGACCCTCTTCGATTTCGACAACAAGGCGTTGTCGGGCATGGAGGTGTTTAACCCCTGAAAGGAATGAATACAAGCTTAACAGATTGAATTGCAAATAATTGATCTTAATGGATACCAAATCTGGGAAAATTACTGTAAAGCCTTGCCCTATCTGCAAAAAAACTGATATGGTGATACCCATTGTTTACGGTTACCCCGGTCCTGAACTTTTTAAGATGTCCGAAAAAGGTAAGATTAAGTTGGGTGGATGCTGTATTTCGCCCGAAAACACAGAATGGTATTGCAAAAGGGATAAGAAGGAGTTTTAGTCAATTTACCACAAAAAATAATTGAACTGGTTGTCTGTAACTACACAGAGTTTTTTTAATAAATGCACCCATTCATTGAATATATTAACAACGAGCAGCACTACGACAGGGTTTTAGAGCATTCCCTTTCGGTGAAGCGGGAACTGTGGATTGGCACTGCCGATATTAAGGACCTGTTTATTAAGGAAGGAAACTCTACCATTCCCTTCTTAGGCTTGCTCTCCAAACTGGTTGACCGGGGGGTAAACGTAAGACTCCTTCATGCCAAAGAACCCGGTCCCATCTTCCGCAAGGATTTCGACAGGTACCCAAACCTTGCCAGGGGGCTTGAACGTGCCATTTGTTCAAGGGTTCACTTTAAGCTCTTCATCTTCGATTTACATACAGTTTACATTGGCTCCGCCAACCTTACCGGGGCTGGTATTGGCATGAAAAGCCCCGTACGCCGAAACTTTGAGGCAGGAATACTAACTAACGATCCTGAAATTGTGGAGAGTGCCATCAATCAGTTCGATACCGTTTGGCAGGGTGTGCACTGCAAGAAATGCGACAGGAAGAGCTATTGCATTGACAGGATTGACAGATAAATATCAAAGAGTATCATTTAAAAAATATACTGTTACAAAATGTAGCATCCATAATATTTCGTTTTTCATACCAAGGTGACTATTGTAATATCATAACTACCTGCCATAGAGGAAGGTGTAATTAAAAACAATAAAATTGACAGATGAAACATCACCTAATATTAACAGTTACATTCTCATTTCTATTTTTTGCCTGTAGCTTTCAAACAGAAAAAATTGAGGACAAAAAAGTACGAGGGGTAGCAGACACCATCGGTTTTGCTCATCTCTCATGGCAGGTCGATTCGGTTATCAGCAGAATTAATTTGCTTCAGGCTGAAGAAATAAATAAATCTATGGTTTCACCAGAGATTTTCTGGCGAACTGCCATTTGTCCTCACGATGATTACACATACGTTGGGTGGCATTACCCTGCAATTCTGAGAAATTTAAAAGCAAAAACGATAATTATTTTCGGAGTTGCCCATAGGGCAAAACAGTTTGGTTTAGCCGATAAGCTGGTCTTCGAAAGTTTCGACAGTTGGCAGGGGCCATATGGCGAATTAAAGATTTCGTGGTTGCGTAACGAGATTATTGAAAATCTTAGTAATGAAATGTTAACGGTTCATGACAGCATACACATTGTTGAGCACTCCGTGGAGTCTATGCTTCCTTTTCTTCAGTACTATAACCGCGAGGTTGAGATTGTTCCTATTCTTGTCCCCCATATGAGCTACGAAAGGATGCAGGAGATATCGAAGTTCTTTGCAGGTTGCATTAACCAATTGGCGGAGAAGCACAATCTGATATGGGGTATCGATTTTGCATTGCTTATAACCACCGATGCGGTTCATTATGGCGATGAGGAATGGGGTGGTAGGAATTACGCACCCTATGGAGTCGACAGCCTGGGTTACCTAAAGGCCGTTGAACATGATTATGAGATAATTAATAGCTGTTTGCTGGGCGAACTGACCGAAAAGCGTATCAATAAATTCTTTGGTTATACCGTTGATCCCAACGATTATATGGAGTATCAGTGGACTTGGTGTGGTAGGTATTGCGTTCCTTTTGGCTTGCTTACAAGCCTACACCTGAATAGTTTAATCGGATATGTTCCCCTAGTAGGGCATTTTATTGGTTACACAAACAGCATCGATCATGAACCTATTCCTGTTGAAGATCTATGGATGGGACGAACTGCCATTGCAACCCAACGACATTGGGTTGGCTATGCATCAATAGGATTTGAATAATTATTTTTTAAGCCCTATTCTATTGTAGTGAGAGACGGGATTACTTCGTGATCACCGAAGGGGGGGTGATCTACAAAGCAAACGAAACCTTCCGGTTTCCTATTTATTGTCCGAATGCGTTATCAATCACAAGTGTTGATTGCATTCGGACAAATAAAAAAACCCCAGCGGATGCTGGGGCGGTTGCTTTGTCGTAGCGAGAGGCGGGATTGAACCGCCGACCTCATGATTATGAATCATGCGCTCTAACCAGCTGAGCTACCTCGCCATTATTTCAAATATCCTATCGTATACCCCTGACGAGTCATGCGCTCTAATCCCGAAAATCCCCAAAGCTTCGCTTT
>Ga0334882_1000951_pt1 | contig 38775 bp, 26 predicted proteins | sample GraSluR1_MG_5_FD_207226 | JGI IMG/M metagenome (GOLD analysis project Ga0334882, IMG submission 207226) | Sludge microbial communities from methane-producing bioreactor in Wageningen University, Netherlands - Granular Sludge_15_04-R1 | ecosystem: Engineered > Bioreactor > Anaerobic >... | reverse complement strand
CCAAGCAAGGGTTCTGTAATCACCATACTCACCATAGTCCCATCATGCGTCAATTCCGGGGGGCGCGGTCTATCAGTGGGCAGTTCCAGCGTCGGCAAAACACCGCTTAGTTTTTGTTTCCAGTAGGCAAGTTGGGACGTAAAAGCCGTACTTTGCAACCAGTCCTGTTGCCAGAGCGCAAAATCAGCATACTGAAGTGGTAATTCTGGCAAAGTACCCGGTTGTCCGTCCACGCGCGCAACATAGAGTTCCAACAACTCTTGTTGCAAAATACTGACAGACCAACCGTCTGAAATTATATGGTGAAGATTAAACAACAAAACATGGTGCGTAGAGCTTAATTTTAACAAAGAAGCATAAAACAACGGGCCGCTTACCAGGTCAAAGTGCCGATGGGTTTCCTGGTTGATTCGCGTTCGAACTTCAGTAGCTTGCGCCACAGCGGGTAAGGCTTGCAAATCTACAACAGGCAAGGTAAGGGTGTGGCGCGGCGCAATATATTGTACCGGTTGTTCATCAACTACACCAAAGGTGGTACGCAATGATTCGTGCCGCGCCACTAATAGATTCAAACATTCCGTTAGGATGGGTATATCCAGTGTCCCGGTTAACCGCAACGCCACAGGCATATTGAAAAGCGCAACGCCAGACTCCCACTGATCAAGAAACCAGAGCCGCTTTTGTGCGAAAGAGAGCGGGTAGTGGACTGGTGCGGGCGGCTCTGATTGCAACAATTGGAGCAGCAATGCTTGTTTTTCATCATCGGAAAGACTGGCGAAATTTGCCAAAGCAGCTGGATTAAGCGTTGTCACACGTTCACCTTACCTGGAAACTGAATTACCTGAAACAGTAGTACCGTCAACCCTAAGAATTTGCGGCGACCAGCACCAGCTCTTGGGCCTTTTTCGGCGTCAGCAAATCACTGAATGTCACATCTTCCGTATCATGCCGCAAAGTAACCAGCGGGCGGCGAATGGTCTCCAAATTGATCCCTTTGCGCAAGGCCAACAAAATACCCGCGGCCTCAGCATAGTTTGCAACCTCGATAACCGATTCAAGATGCAGATTAGCGCTAGTCACATCCAGAATAGTCTGATTTTCACGGACTGCAATGATAGGGATATTATGCTTGAGCGCATAGAGAACAGGAATGCCCCCGAGACAGCTAGCCGGAGCCACCACTGCTGAGATATTATTGATATTAAGCACATCCGCAATCCGACTACTCGGATGCGAGCGGATTTGAGGAGATTGGCGCAAACCAATCAAAACACACGCCAAGCCACTGGCTGAAGCCATTTCCCCGGCGCCACGGGCATCCACAATAGACTGCTCCAGATCAAGCTGCTTAAGGTTGATGAAGGGTGCGTGAGCAGCTGGCACATGATAAGTGCGCGTAATCAGATGAGAAATGACCGCCTCTACCCCCCCCACTGGATTCGGACACCGACCCGCAAAGTGATCTACATAAGCATCTGGCGGCAAATCCTGGACATTAGTGGTAACGCCGATTGCGTTGACTCCCTTGGCCAACAACTGCTCACAGGCGCGGAAGAGCACGTCAGGATTATCAATGGTGCCGACGAAGGCGCCCGATTCGTTACGCACACAGCGGCTGCCGATGCGTCCCTCAGTAATCACATAATCCTGAATATTGACACCATGAACCGCCCGAACCGTGTTGATGATGTTGAAAACCACGTCCAAGTTTTTAGCCGAAGATTCTTCAATAATCAGACCGACGCGATTGGTATAGGGCAGATGTAAATTAATCTGCCCCATACAAAGCATATCAATCAACGAGCCTTCAGTATAAATAACATTAGAATCCAGGTTAATGAAATTTGAAGCATTGACCGCATTGGGATTGGTAATCAAATAATCGGCCGCTGCGGCTAATAGATTGGTGACGGGGGCAGCATCCCCCGCATAGCCACCAATATCGCAACCCACACCAGTGGGAATAATACTTACAACAGCGCTACGCCCAGGGTAATACTGATTTATAACGTGTGTGTCAAAAGGTAATAGTTCGCCATCATAAGTAGTTGCTTCAACCGTGAGGGTTTCTTCTGAAACTTTACTGACATTCCAACGTAACAGTTCGTGCTTGACCAACCCCTGAATTACTTCTGGTAAATCGGCAACGGTCGGCACCTCAGACTTCTGTATCGAGAAAACGCGATTGTTGATCATATTGGCTCCTCTTTCAATTTTTACAAACCAGGGATTTACTCACAAAAAATCAAATACAACCATCTGGCAAACACACCTCCGAAATCCTGAAAATTTTGGCTACCCAGCCTGGTCGAACTGTCTGCAGCGAAGTAATCTCGTTCGTGGTTGAGATTACTTCACCATGCAGACGCGGATCACAATGACAAATAAAATCCAGAACCTGTCCGAAAATTCCCCGGAAGTGGGGGGGCAACAAGCTCATCCACCGCCTGCCGAGACCCGACGCTGGTTTCAACAGGCTCGACCACCGCCTTTGTGAAGTTTCGAATAGATCCTTGCCTAAGTAGTTGCAAGAGTTCTGGCAGAGCACTCAATGAAGCGATTAAGAATCTGTGAAAAACAATTTCCCATGCGGGTCAGTCTCTGACCATGTCCGCACAAGGCTAAGCCTGCTGTGACGCAGTCAGAGAACGTCACAGATTTTCGGGAAGTGTTACTTTTACAAACCCAACCCCATTAATCCTGTGTGGCAGTTAAGCGAGTGATTAAAGTTGCCAAACTTTGCGCACGCGCATGTAATGCCGCATATGTCAACCTCTCATCTGTATGAACCGTGGCTAGTTGCTCTGGCGTCGCCTGCGCCTGCGCAGCAAACTGCTCTTGAATGGTTCCAGCAGCGCGATAATCTCGTACATCATGACTCCAATCTAACAATTGTTGTTGTTCATCTGCCGAAAGCAGCGCCACTTCTAATACACGTTGTTCTGGGTTTTGCAGTATATTTTCCAGTAGGGTATGGAAATTATAGCCTAAACGATGAAGGGTCGCTGCATCAAAAATCTCGGTGTTGTACTCAAAGGAAATGTCAGCCTCATCAGCAGCGGTAAACACACTCACCACCAAGTCAAATTTGGAAGTTCCCGTTGTCTCTGTGTCCAACATCCGGAAACGTAGGCCAGGCACAGCAAACTCATCCGATTGCGTTTCATTCACCAGCAACAACATCGTCTGGAACAACGGATTCTGACTGGGGTTATGCTTAATAGCCAGGGCTTCAACCAGTTTCTCAAAAGGCATATCCTGATGATCGTAAGCATTCAAGGCTACCTGACGAACCTGGCTTAACAATTCGCGGAAAGTGGGGTTAGCGCTCAAATCAAAGCGTAAGGCCAGGGTGTTGACGAAGAAGCCAATCAGGGTTTCCAGCTCTGGTTGTGTACGCCCGGCAATAGGAGTGCCAATAACAATATCGGTTTGCCCGCTATACCGAGCCAACAGCACACTCAACACCGCAAGCAAGGTCATAAAAGTAGTACACTTTTCGGTATGACTAAATCTATCCAATTCCGCCAGGAGAGAAGTGGGCAAGGGAACCCGAACGATATCGCCTACAAAACCTTGTGTCGCGGGCCGCGGATGATCTGTAGGTAACACCAGAGGTTCCGGCAGAGGAGTAAAATGGGTTTTCCAGTACTCCAAATGCGGGCGCAATTTCATTTCCTGCAATTCCTCGCGCTGCCACAACGCAAAATCAGCATACTGAATACTTAATTCTGGCAAAGGCGACGGCTGCTCCGCGCGAAATGCAGTGTACAGGGTCATAAGCTCCTGGCGCAAGATATTGGTTGACCATCCATCATAGACAATATGATGGACGTCCAACATCAATAAATGCTCTTCATCAGCCAACCACACCAATTGCGCGCGTAGCAAAGGCAATTGTGTGAGATCAAACGGCTTCACAGCCGTGGCGAGAGATAATTGCCGCAAATCTTCAATCTGCTCAGCCTGAGGCAACGCGCGCCAATCCAACCGGGGTATTTCCAAGGTCAACGCTGGCGCAATGACTTGCACCGGTTCATCCCCCTGCACCTCGAATGTGGTTCGCAAAATTTCATGCCGCCGGATAACCTCATTAAAACAGCGCGTAAGAATCTCTACATCCAGCGAGCCATAAAGCGACCAACGCAGCGGAACTATGTACATTGGGGTGTGCGGTTTCCATTGATCAAAAAACCACAATCGTTGTTGGGCAAAAGAAAGCGGGTAAGTTTCAAAATCAGACATCATGCTTCACCTTGTTGTTTTTTGACTAACATTTCACTTAACATAGCAGCTAATTCAGACTCAGAAAGTTCCGCTAGCGCAGCTTGCAATTGCGCATTAGCAGGTGGTTGGCGGCGGCTAATACGCGCAACCGGGCCGGTGGATTCAGGGCTTTGTTGCCGCTCCGCGACATGGGGAGCCAGCGAAACAATCGTAGAATTATCCAACAACAAATGCAACGGAATAGCCGCATTCAGGGTTTTCCGGATCCGGGACACAATCTGCGTTGCCAGCAAAGAATGGCCGCCAAGATCAAAGAAATCATCATAAATACCAATCCGTGAATGCCCCAAGAGGTCCTGCCAAATCGCTGCTAGCTCCTGCTCCAACGGCGTGCGCGGCGCGACATAAGTAGCCCTGGTTTCTTGCGAAGACAACTCTGGCTCGGGCAAAGCTTTACGATCTATCTTGCCATTGGCTGTGAGCGGCCACTGCTCTACCGTAACAAAAGCCGCGGGGACCATATACGAAGGAAGTTTGTTATGTAGAAAATGGGCTAAATCGCTTCCCTCCACTGAATCAAGCGGTAACACATAAGCCACCAAATACGGCGCACCTTGAGTATCCGTGCATGCCATGACCACAGCCTCATGCACAGCAGGATGCGCACTGAGCACCATCTCAATCTCACCTAATTCAATACGGAAACCGCGAATTTTAACTTGATAATCCAACCGTCCCATAAACTCTATTTGACCATTAGGCCGATAACGCACCAGATCACCCGTACGATACAACCGCCCACCAGGTTCACTCCCAAAAGCGTCGGGAATAAACCGGTCTGCAGTCAAGCCCGGTTGGTTGAGATAGCCCCAAGCCAACGCCGGCCCGCCCACATATAATTCACCAGGTACGCCAATAGGGCAGAGTTGCCCCTGAGGATCAAGCACAAATAACGTATTATTGGCGGATGCGCGCCCAATCGGCAAACTCGCCCATTCAAACTTGTTGAATTCCCATTTGCCTGACAGCGCAAAAATCGAACAATTAATGCTGGCCTCAGTCGGGCCATAACCATTGTAAACCTTACAATCCGCGGCAACACGTGCATAAATGAAATCAGCTAATTCTGGGGTAAAGGCTTCACCGCCCAAGTGGATAAGTTTCAAGGAAGGAAAATGGGCACTAAATGAAATCAAGCCCTTGAAAAAAGCCGGGGTGGCATGAATCATGTTGATAGCGTGCGCCTGAATATATTCCGCATAGCGCGCCAAATCATCACGCGCCGCCAAATCCAGATAATGTATTGTGCCTCCATACATTATCGTGATGAGTTGTTCCATGACGCCAAAATCAAAACAAGGGTTAAGTGTTTGCAAAATAGCAATATGTGACCCCAACTGAAAATAATCACGACTCCAACGGAACAAAGGCATAAGATTACGCTGTGATATCAAGACCCCCTTAGGTTTCCCAGTAGAACCGGATGTGTAAATCACATACGCCAGCTGATCTTGATCTGGCGGAAGCGACGTCATCACAGCACCGATCGCTTCGTCCAATGTATGCAACTGCACTTGGTCTGGCACCGAGACCCCCACCGGCGGAGTATCCAGACAGATCACATGGTGTAACCCAGCGCACTGCGCGACCAGACGCAGTGCTTGAGGTAAATGCGCGGCCTCAGTTACCAATAATTCCAACTGACAATCAGTAAGAATATATACCAACCGTTCATCAGGATGCCGAGGATCCAACGGCACAAATCCTTTGCCCGCTTGCAGAATCCCCAACATCCCTTCCAACACCCGTGGGGTTTGCCCTGTCAACAATCCGATTAACTGACCCTGGCTTTCAATACCCATAATTAACTCCTAAATAAACCCGTCTTGATGTTTTTTGCGAACAAACAGCAATAAGTCATCAAAAAACCTGCAAACTTTCCACAAATATACAACCAACTCACACAGAAACATGCCCAAATCTTTATAGGACACAGATTCGCACAGACTTTACGGATAAGAACCAGTAAAAAACCGTGTGATCCGTATAATCTGTGTCCTCAACCTCTGAATCAGTCCGGGTGATAACTGGGATTATGATTATAAATCACCGCAATCCAAAGCCCCTAGCAAATCCGGGCGGCGTTGCGCAGTACGTTGCACCGCCTGCTCCCGTCGCCATTGGGCAATGGCCGCGTGATTGCCAGAACGCAACACATCGGGCACATCCCACCCCCGGAAAGAGAGTGGGCGGGTATACTGAGGGCCTTCCAGCAAACCTTGCGCATACGAATCATCATGCGGAGCACTCTCCGCGCCCAACACGCCCGGCGCGAACCGGGCCACTGCATCTATCAACACCAGCGCAGCCAACTCGCCACCGGTAAGCACATAATCGCCGATGGAGATTTCGTCTGTGACCAGATGCGCGCGCACCCGTTCATCTACGCCCTCGTAATGACCGCACAATAGCAGTAAGCGAGAGTACTGAGCCAAGTTTTGCGCCCGGACGTGCGTGAGCGGGCGGCCCTGGGGGGTGAGCAGGATAACGGGAGCGGGCACTCCCGCCAGAATGGTTTTGACAGCACGGAAGAACGGTTCAGGCTTGAGGAGCATCCCTTGTCCACCGCCGTAGGGGAGATCATCGGTCATCTGATGACGGTCAAGGGCATAATCGCGGAGGTGATGCAAGCGCACGTCGAGCAATCCACGCAGCAAAGCCCGCTTCAAGATACTTTCCTGAAGCGGGGACAGGAACATCGCTGGAAACAGGGTTACGACATCAACACGCATCGGAGGTATTTTACATCATAAGTCGCCCCTCGGCAAGGGAAAAACAACAAAGGTTAAAATGATAATGATAACCCAAAAAGTTAAAAACAAACTGGTCAGGTCTTTATGAAAATTAAGAAAATAAACCGGAAATAAAACCATTTGCAAGAATCCCTTCTTAAAAATTTACAAATTGATAATTTTGCCCCTCCCCACGCCGCTGCGCCGCGTGGGGAGGGGGAGAAGAATAACAGGGTTTTTGGGGGGGGGGGGTCGCCGCCGCCCAAAAACCCTGTAAAAAAATGCCCCCTTTCCCCCGCTTGCGGGGGAAAGGGGGCAGGGGGATAGGGGGTATCATTTTATTTTTAGAACGACCAACTTGACACAAAACCTTATTTACGGATTAATTTCTTAAAATTCATTCAGACCTGACCGGTTTCGCGGCAGAAACAACGCGTTCCCGGCCCGCGCCCTCACCCTGCACGCTGCCAAAGAGCCGCCGCGAGCTCCTGCACACGCGCTGCGATCTCGGCTGCATCCAACGTGAGCAACTGCCGTTCCCGCATCAACACTTGCCCGGCACTGATGGTGGTGGTGATCATGGAAGCTTCGTAGCCAAAGAGCAGGTGCCAGGGCAGATTGCCCGCCGTGAGCGGCGTGGGAGGGCGGTAATCCAACAGGATGATATCAGCCATCGCGCCCGGTTCAAGCACGCCCAACCGCTGCTCCGGCCAGAAGAGCCGCGCCAGCGCGGCGTTGGCAGGATAGGCCAGCCGCAAGATCAGATCGCCCGGCATGGCGCGGGGGTCGCGCTGCGCCAGCTTATGGACGAGATAGGCGGCTTTCATCTCAGCGACCATGTTGTTGCTGAAACCATCATTGCCCAACGCCACCTTGACACCGTGCGCGAGCAACTGCTCCACAGGGCCGGTGCCCACCGCATTGTTCATGTTGGAGCGCGGTTGGTGCGTGACCCACGCCCTGGTCTCCGCAAGCACGTCCATCTCACCCTCGTCCACATGGACAGCGTGCGCGACGATGGTGCGCGGGCCGAGAATGCCAGCAGCGTGCAGGCGATGGATGATGCGCACGCCGGATTTGTACAGGCTATCCTCGACATCCTCCACCCCTTCCGCAGCGTGGATGTGGAATCCGCCGGGCAAGCCCGCGGCAGCGGCAACGCACGCGGCAAGTGTGGCATCGCTGAGAGTGAGCGAGGCGTGCAGGCCAAACGAAGCGGCCAGCTGTGGATGCGGCTCGGCCTGCATCCGTCGCAGGAAACGAACGTTCTCGGCAATGCCGGCCTCCGCGCGGACTGGGCCATCGCGATCGGTCACTTCGTAGCACAGCGAGGCGCGCACTCCCGCGCGCACCACCTCCTCGGCAATGATATCGAGCGAACCAGTGATAGCATTAGGGCTGGCATGATGGTCAATGAGCGTGGTAGTGCCGTGGCGGATAGCGTCAGCCAAGCAGACCTGCGCAGAGGCGCGCACATCGTCTGGGGTGAGGAGCTTATCTAACTTCCACCACAGGCGTTCGAGAATTTCGCCGAAGCGGGTGGCGGGCGGGCCAGGATACGCCCAACCGCGCGCAAACGCACCATAGAAGTGTGTATGCCCGCACAACATCGCGGGCAACGCGAGCTGGCCGTCCGCATCCAGGCGCTCTTCGGCGGGATACTGCGTTGCCAGAGCTGCTGTCGTATCCATCGCCGCAATTTGCCCATCACGGATGAGCAACGCGCCATCTTCCAATAGTTGGGCTTCATCGCCCAAAGTAACAATCCGAGCATGGGTAATGAGCATGATGTACCTCCGGGGAAAATCTCAAATCTCAAATCTCAAATTTCGAATGGCGAATGGCGAATGGCGAATGGCGAATATCAGATCGCTGGTTCGCTGGTTCGCTGATTCGCTGACTCACAAGCTCGCTGACTTGCATACAAAGATTCCCAGTAAGCGAGCACTTCGGCGCCGAGCAAGAACAGGCGGTAGCTCCAGTAAGCCCAGATGAGCGGGATGAGCAGCACCCACAGAGAACCATACACGAGCGGGTAGCTCAGCAAGCCCGCCGTCAAGGCCCAGGCGAACAGTTCGCGGGTCACCATCCATACCAACGCGGTCAACAGACTAATGAGCAAAGCCGCGCGGCGGCGCACCGGTCGCGCGGGAAAGAAATAAAAGAGCACAAAGTTGAGTAAGAAGATAGCTGCAAAAGCTAATAACCTTTCGCTGGATAGAAGCGGCGGCGCTTCTACGACAGGCCACCAGGGAAAAACATGGGGCAGTAACCGCGCCAGACTGCGCGAAAAGAAAGCGAAGAGCACCCACGTCGTCACCCCCAACAGCGAGAGAATACCGATCAAACGCCGCTTCCAGAATTTGCGCGCGCCAGGACATTCCCAAACCACGTTGATGGCCTGCTCCAACGCCGTGAACATACCCGAAGCCGACCAGAGCGCACCCAGCACCGCGACCGTGGTCAACGCGCCACGATAGCGCAGGATGCTTTCCAGGTTCAGGCGGATCACCGAAGCCGCGGCGGGCAGCAAAACAGTAAGGCTATCAAGCGCCAACTGCTGCACCTCGTGGGCATCCAAGAAGAAACTACCTATCACCAACACGCAGTATAACAACGGCACAGTGGAGAACAACGTATAATAGGCTAACGCAGCAGCATAGGTCGAAGCATGATGGCGCTGGAAGCGCTGTAAAATTTCATAGACGAACGCCACCGGCGGCGAGTAGAACACCCTGAGCGCGTAGCGCACAGCTTTATGCATCATCTTCATTGTACATCTTGCCTGAAGCGCGGATCAAGCTGTAAAGTACGCCGGAGACCCTCTTCTAGTGCGACCTGGGGCGTATAGCCCAAAAGTTCGTGGGCCAGCGCGATATCCGCCTGCATCCGCGCGGCCCCCCCACTATCCGCCGAACTTTGCAAGATATTGCTCTTGCTGCGCGTGATATGCAATGTCAGACGCGCCAGCTCCAGGATAGATGTTTCCACCCCACTACCCACATTGATAGTTCGGCGATTCACGGTAGCGGCACTGCCCGCAGCAACCAAAGCGCGCACCGCATCATCCAAATAGACGAAATCGCGGGTCTGCTCACCCGCACCAAAAATGACAAGCGATCCGCCGCCCACAGCCTGCTGCAAAAAACGCGGGGCAACCGGAGCGTGTGAGGGGGGTAACATCTGACCCGGCCCGTAGGCATTGAAAATACGTAGTGCAACAGTGGTGAAACCCCACAACGCACCGATGGTATGCAAATAGTATTCCGCGGCGAGTTTGCTCACCGCGTAGGGCGATTGAGGCTGAAGCGCCGTCGTTTCGGGAACCGGTAACAGACTCGGTGCCCCATAGACCGCACCCGACGAGGACAACACCACCCGTGACACTCCCACATCGCGGCAGGCCTCCAACAACGAGACCGTGCCCCCCACGTTGATTTCATTATACTCACGCGGATACAACAGCGATTCAGCCACGAGCACCCGCGCCGCCAAGTGGTAGACACAATCTACCCCATGCAACAGGGTCCACAACTTGGGCCGATCACGCACATCGCCGCGATGGAAAAGCACGCGCGCGTCCAGGCGCTCCGGATCTCCAGCGGTCAGATCATCCAAGGCCAGGACTTCATGCTGCGTAACGAGCGCGTTAGCAAGCGCCACGCCCAAGAAACCCGCACCGCCCGTAATCAAAATACGCATCAAACTATCTCCCGGTATACATCAGCGAAAAAGCGAGTCAGCGGGAAAGCAACGGCTCTGGCAAATTGCAAATCCAAAATCTAAAATCCAAAGTTCCGCCAGTAGCGACGTTGGGAGAGAGCGACCAGGCGCGGACGGAGCCAGGTGTAAAGGCGATAGAGCCAGGGCTGCGGAGCGTAATCATACGCGCCGATGTGCGGCTCAAAGGTAGCGCCAAAGCCCTCTTTGAAACGATACACGCCCCACATCGAGTCACGCTCATCAAGCACATCGGGGGCGCCCCACAGATCATAGCGGGTACACCCCTGCGCCTGCGCCAGGCGAATGGCTTCCCATTGCAACAGGTGATTGGGCATCAGCTCGCGGCAGCAATCGCGGGATGCGCCGTACATGTACCACGTGCACGCGCCAAAGTGAAATAAGATTAGCATTGCCACCGGTTCGCCATCCACGAACGCCATCAGCGGGGAGGCGCGCTCTGCCTGCATAAATGCGCGCCAGGCATCGAGATAATAGCTTTCGGCGCGGATGATGAAATTATCACGCTGCGCCGTCTCGCGGTATATGGCATAGAGCAGGGGAAGATCAGCCTCCGTGGCAACGCGCACCTCCACGCCGCGCCGCGCCGCCAAGCGAATATTGTACCGCCACTTAGGCTTCATAGCCGCCAACAGCGTATCCAGGTCGGGCCGCAAATCGAGAGACATGGTATTGCGAAACTGGATTTGCTCAAACGAGGGCCGCCAACCACGCCGCCGCAATAGCGCTGCCGTAGCCCCACCCGTGGGGGTATCCGCACGCACATCGGGATCAATCTTGAGGAACAGTAACGAGGTCTGGCGCGCGTGGACTTCCAGGTCGCCCAACACAGACTCCACCAGCGGCGTATCATCCCAATCGAGCAGCGGGCCTTTGGGAATGTACCCCATCGCGCGCGGACGCTGGACATGAGTCAACAGTTGCGCCGCCGCTGCCGGTTGTCCCACGCCATTCCGCCACAAACATCTCGCAGGCTGCCAGCCATGCCGCGCCTTGAACGCGCCCCATGTCCACGTTTGCAAAACGTGCGGGGTCGGCAAACCCTTCAAGGCCGCATCCCACTGCGCCGCATCGTCGAGCCATACAGGTTGATCCATATTTCCATTGTAACACAGCTCATGGATTTTGGATTTTAGATTTTGGAATTGAACACGCGCCTTGCTCTATAGCCATTTCGCGTTATGATTAGCGTTGAATCTGGTAATGGAGCGTCAGGCTATTATGCCAGGCCCAAGGAATGAGAAATGCAAAAATGGACGATTCAGGATCGTTACGGCAATAGCATCTATCTTACAGAAGAGCGCTGGCATCACATCTTGGAATCTCGCCCTGAACTAGAATCTTACTTTGCACAATTTCTGGAAACGTTACGCACGGGACGACGCAAACAAGACCCATTGATTCCAAACGAATATCGCTATTACAAACGGTTCGAGGCACTTTTTCCAGACAATAATCATTTGGTGGTCATTGTGATTTTCAAGACCACGTTGGACGAACAAGGCCAATACCAGCCCAATAACTTTGTGGTGACAGGTTGGGCCAGTTATATGTATTCGCAAAGGTGAAGGTATGAGTGACATAAAATTACAAAAAAAAGAACTCGTAGCACAGGATGGGACACCGGTGTATTTTGTGTATGACCCGGAAACTGACATTCTGGAAGTATTCTTCGGCGCGAATGAACCGGCTACCGGCATAGAGCTAACAGATCACATCCTCTTGCGCCTCAACCGGTCGCTACAACGGGTTGTCAGTTTGACCTTGTTGCACTTTTCCGTTCTGGCTGAACGCACGGAGTACGGGCCGCGCAGCTATCCATTGGACAAACTCTTAGCCGTGTCGGAAGACTTACGCGAACAAGTGCTCCAGCTGATTACCGCTATGCCGGTCAGTCAATTTTTGCGTCTGTCGTATTTTCAGGCTTCGCCTACTGAACGCATTCCATTTACTTATGTGGAATCGCAACCTCCGCTAGCTATGGCCTTTACGGCCTAAAGTTATGCTTTGAGAATTTAAGAGATAATGCAATCTAAACACACCGCTTATGACAAACGATAAACCCCTTCAAAAGACGCTTGCCCCGCAAGAGCGGGCCTATCTGGTGGGCGTGGAATGGAAAACCCACCCCGAAGGTAAATACCACCCGGACGCATGGGCCGTGGGAGAATCCCTGGCAGAACTGGCGCGCCTGGCCGATACCGCCGGGCTAGAGGTGCTAGGGCAAACCAGCCAAGCGCTAGAGCATCCCAATGCCAACACGTTCATCGGCAAGGGCAAGGCGGAAGAGATTGCCGATACGGTGCGCATGATGGACGCGGATGTGGTCATCTTCGATGATGCGCTCAGCCCACGCCACCAACGTGGCCTGGAAGTGATTTTCGGCAACAAGGTCAAGGTGTTGGATCGTAATGCGCTAATTCTGGACATCTTCGCCCAGCACGCCAACACGAGCGAAGGCACGCTACAAGTGGAGCTGGCGCAGTACGAGTACCGCCTGCCCCGCTTGACCCAGGCGTGGACGCAGCGTGCGCTCACGCGCCAGGCCGGCGGACGCGCGGGCGGCAGCACCGGCGGTGTAGGGTTACGTGGCCCTGGCGAGACCCGCCTGGAAATGGATCGGCGCATCATTCGGCGGCGTATTGACCAGCTCAAACGCGAGATGGAAAACGTGCGCGCCCATCGCGCGCGCCATCGCGCCCACCGCCGCCGCAGTGGATTGCCGACCGTGGCCTTGGTGGGATACACCAATGCCGGCAAATCCACGCTGCTCAACACGCTCAGTGGGGCCGGGGTCTATGTGGCCGACCAGCTCTTTGCCACGCTCGATCCCACCGTCCGGCGCGTGACGCTGCCCGGCGGCACGTTGATTCTGCTGAGCGATACGGTCGGCTTCATTCAAAAGCTGCCCACGCAATTGATCGCGGCATTCCGCGCCACGCTGGAAGAGGTCAGTGAAGCCGATCTGCTGCTGCACGTCGTGGATGTCAGCCATCCCCGCGCGCTGGAGCAGGCGCGCGCCGTCCACACCACGCTGCGCGAAATCGGCGCGGAGGAGCTGCCCATCCTCAATGTACTAAACAAGATTGATCGGCTGCCCGATCCGACAGCGGCAATGGCGGCATTAGACGGTCTACCCGATAGTATCGCCGTCTCCGCATTGACCGGGCAGGGCCTTGACCTGCTCGTGGCGCGCATCGAAGAAGCATTAGAAGCGGAGATGGTACGAATCACGGTATTGCTGCCCTTCGAGCGCGGGGATTTGGTCAGCTGCTTCCACGAGCGCGGGCTGATTGACCTGGAAGAACATCAAGCCGAAGGCACGCGCTTGCAAGGTCGCATTCCGCAAAGCCTGCACCCGCTCTTTGAGGAATTCAAAGCGCCGCTACATCCACGCAAGGTGAAGGGGTAGCCCATGTCTCACTGGCGCAAACAGCAGGGGCAGGATACCTACTTCCGCCAGGCCAAAACCGACGGCTACCGCGCGCGCTCGGCCTATAAGCTACTACAAATCCAGGAAAAGTTCCGCATTATCCGGGCCGGCGATGTGGTGGTGGATTTAGGGGCCGCGCCCGGCTCGTGGAGCCAGGCCGCCGTGACGCTGGTGAAGCGCCACGGGCGCGTGATTGCGCTGGATTTGCAAGAAATCGCGCCCATGCCTGGCGTGACGGTGATGCAGGGCGATATGACCACCGCCGCTGTGCAGGATGCGGTGGCGGAGGCCGCCGGCGGCTCAGTGGATGTGGTGTTGAGCGACGCCGCGCCCAGTGCAAGCGGCATCCGGGACCGTGACCACGCACTCTCGATGAATCTGGCAGAAGCGGCGCGCATGGTAGCCCGGCGGCTGCTGCGAACGGGCGGCCATCTGATTATCAAAATTTTTGAAGGGCCAGATTTGCAGCCCTTCGTCAAAGAGACCCGCAGCGACTTCAAGAGTGTACGGGTGTTTGCACCGGCGGCCTCACGCAAGGAGAGCCGGGAGACGTTTTTAATCGCACAACATTATCAGGGGAAGCCTTCCCCAGAACCAGAGGTACAAGAAGATGCTTTTGACGTGGAATCATAAGTTTTGGAAAACCTTGTGTCTGATACTACTTATCTTTACGGCGGCGCTACCCAGCCCAGCGCGCGCAATGCTGCCCGGCGATAATGCCAATCCACCCTTTGCCCCGCGTCCGCTCAATATGTCGGGACGTCAGGCATTGCTCTGCCAACCCCACGCCCCGGTGCGGTTGCGAGAGAGCAATCTGCAAATCCCCATCCTGATGTATCACTTCGTCGGGCGCGCATCACTGGAAAGCGCCGGCCGTTCTACCTCACGCTACAACGTCACGGCGGCAGATTTCGAACAGCAGCTGCAGCTATTGCAGCAGTTGGGCTATACCACCATCACCGCAAGCGAGGCCGCTGCCGCGCTACGCGGCGAGAGCACCTTGCCGCCGCGCCCCATCGTATTAACCTTCGATGATGGCTGGGTGGAGCAATACGATATCGCCTTCCCGCTCCTGCAAAAGTACCAGATGCGCGGGACGTTCTATGTCCCCAGCACCTACCCGGTAGGGCGGCGCTTCGTCACCTGGGAGCAATTACAGGAGATGGCCGAGGCCGGCATGGAGATTGGCTCGCACAGCCGCCGCCATTTGCAGCTAACAACGCTGGATGCTGCCGATGCCGCCGATGAGATTGCTCGCTCCAAAATAGAAATCGAAACGCGGCTAGGAATTCCGGTCACGTCCTTCGCCTATCCTTACGGCGCAGCCAGCGACCTCAACCAACAACAGGCAGTCCAAGCCGGTTATACGAACGCGGTAGGGCTGGGCGCATCCAGCATCCAAGGGCCGGGGCAGCTGTACTACTTGCGCCGCACTGAAGTTCAAGGGACATTCACCCTCGAAGATTTCATCAAATACCTGCCCTGGCGCGGAGAAAACACCAGCCTATGCGACCCGTTATTGCGGACATTCCCTATCTACCGGGCCAAGGTTACGATGGGGTTCTGAATCTCGATATGGCGAAGCCCCTATGATTCCTGAAGCCCTCAACCTGCGCAATTTCCTCTCCCACCGCGAGACGGAGCTCGACCTGCGCGGGGTCCACCTGGCAAGTCTGGTGGGCGACAATGGTGCGGGAAAATCGGCGCTGCTGGATGCGATTACGTGGGCCGTGTGGGGCCGCTCGCGCGCGCCCTACGGTCGGGATGAAGACCTGGTCTATCACGGCGAAAACGACCTGGAAGTGGAATTCGTCTTCCGCATGCCCTATCAAGGCGGGGATGAGCGCCGCTTCCGCATCCTGCGCCGCCGCGAGCAACGCGGACGCCGTGCCACGCGCTCCCTGCTCGATTTACAAGTCGAAGGGGAGAACGGTTGGCGCTCCCTCAACGCCGACAGCATCCGCGATACCCAGGCGCGCATCATCGAGCAGCTGGGGCTGGATTATGAGACCTTCATCAACTCCGCCTATCTGCGCCAGGGCCACGCCGACGAGTTCACAGTGCAAACGCCCACCGACCGCAAGCGTGTGCTCAGCGCCATCCTGGGGCTGGAGCGTTGGGCCGAGTATCAAGAACGCGCCCGGCGGCGCTTGAACGAGACGCGCGGACAATTGCAAGGGCTGGAACAACGCCTGGCAGAGACCGAAGCGGAGCTGGCACGGCGCGCTGAGTATGAGGCGGAGCTAGCCGCAGCGGAACAGTTAGCACAAGACAGCGATGCACAATTGCAAGAGGCTCAGGAGCAGGCCAACACGCTCACACGCTTGCAAGAGCAAGCCACCGCGCTCCAACGGCAGATCAGCGATCTGCAACGCCGCCTGGAACAAGAGGCGCAACAACACGCCGCACTAGAGGCCGAACAGGCCGCGCATCGCGCGCGGCGCGACGGCTACCAGGCGCTCATCACGCAGGCCGATACCATCGGCGCGCAGTATCAGGCCGCGCAGGAGACGCTGGAAGAGGAGCGCGCCTGGGGCGAAAAACTCAGCCGGACAGCACAGTTGCAAACGGAGAAGGCGGCCTTAGAGCAGACCATCGGCGCAGCGCGCAATCAGCTGGAAACGCAGCGCGGCGACCTGCTGGGCCAGATGCGTTTGCTGGGGGAGCGCCTACCTGACGATGCGCTCGTCGCGGCATTGGAAGAAGCGGAAGCGCAGCTCACCTACCTGGAGCAAATCGCGCTGGAGCTGGAGCAAGCCCGCCAGGATTTACAGGCCGCCGAGGTGGAAAGCAGTCGCCTCACGGAGAGCAATCGCCAGCTGAAGGATAAGATGCACGAGACCAAAGTCCAGCTGGACACGCTGGCTGAGGCAGAAGCTGCCTGTCCCCTGTGCCGCCAGGCGCTCACGCCGGAGCATCACGCGCGGCTGCTGGCGCAAATTCAGGATGAAGGCACGGAGATGGGGAACACGTTCCGCGCCAACCAGACGCGGCTCCAGACCTTACGCGAACAAAGCCAGGGGCTACGCGCCCAAGTGCAGGAGCACGAACGAACATTGGCCCAGCGCGCCGCGCTCGAAGGGCAAACCGCGCGCCTGCGTCAGCAATTGGAGCAGGGCGAAGCCGCCCGCGAGCGGCTGGTTGCCTTGCAAGCAGAGGTCGCCGGCATCGAGGCGACGCTCACAGGGCAACAGTACGCACAAGAGGCACAAACCACGCTCGTGCATGTGCTGGCGCAGCTGGCGGAGCTCGGCTACGATGCCGCCGCACACGAGGTCGTGAAGGCCCGGCTCCGGGCCTTGGCCTCTGCCGAGAGCGCCTACCGCGAGCTAGAGAAAGCGCGCGTGGGGCTGGAAGGCGAAGAGGCCACGCTGCAACGGCTAGCCCAGGAGACGGCAGCCCAAGCACAACGCACTGCCGCGCTAGAGGCGGAATACGCCGCGCAACAGGCCACATTAGACATGCTCAAACCACAATTGGCGGAAGGCCCGGTGATCCTGCAACAACTTGCAAAGGCCCGACAAACGGAAGTGGAAGCTCGGCAGCGGGTAGGCGCAGCGCGACAAAACCTCGCAGCACTGGCGACGCTGGAGAAGCGCGCCCGCGCGTTCAAGGAAGAGCGTGAACAGCTCGCCACCCGCGCGGCTATGCTCGCGGAATTGCGCGACGCCTTTGGAGTCAATGGCATCCCGGCCATGATTATCGAGCACACACTGCCGGAGCTGGAGGGTGAGGCCAACCGCCTCCTCCAACGGCTCACCGGCGGGCGGATGCACGTCCACTTTGATACGCAACGTGAGACAAAGACCGGCAACGTGCGGGAGACGCTGGACATCATCATCAGCGATGAGAAGGGCCAACGGCCTTACGAGAACTTCTCCGGCGGGGAGCAGTTCCGAGTCAACTTTGCGATCCGAGTGGCGCTCTCGCGGCTGCTGGCGCAACGGGCGGGGGTACGCCTGCGTTCGCTGTTTGTGGATGAAGGCTTCGGCTCGCTGGATGCCGACGGTCGCCAGCGGCTCGTGGAAGCGGTCAAGGCCGTGCAAGCTGACTTCGCGCTCATTTTGGTCATCACACATGTGGATGAGCTGCGGGATGCGTTCCCCACGCGGATTCAAGTGAGCAAGACCCAGGGCGGCTCGCTGGTAGAAGTGGTGTAACTTGGTAGACAGTAGACGGTAGACGGGGGGAGAAGGAGAGAGGAGGAAAGGGGGAGAGTGGGACAAAGAACCACTTTCTCGCCTTCTCGCTTTTACACTTTTTCGCTTTTTCGCTAAAAGGAGGTTTCGTATGTTCAAAGAATTCAAAGAGTTCGCCATGCGTGGCAATGTGGTGGATTTGGCTATCGGTATCATCATCGGCGGCGCGTTCGGCAAAATTGTGACCTCGCTGGTCAATGACATCATTATGCCACCTATCGGCGTAGTGTTAGGAGGGGTGGATTTTACCAACTTGTTCATTAACCTGAGCGGGCAAGGCTATGCCTCACTAGCAGCGGCACAAGAAGCGGGCGCAGCAACGATCAATTATGGCGTATTCCTCAACTCCGTGCTCGACTTCCTCATCATTGCCTTTGTGATCTTCAAGATTGTGCAGCTGATGAACCGGCTCAAGCGCGAGGAAGCCAAACCGCCAGCCGCGCCCACTACCAAGCCCTGCCCCTACTGCATCACGGACATCCCCATCAAGGCGACGCGCTGCCCGCAGTGTACGTCACAGTTGGAAGCCTGACGCTAATCGCCAGCAATTCAACATGACCGACCAAGGCCCCGATGTCTCACATTCTAATACCCGCCCACTGATTATCATCGGCGTGGCGATGTTACTCCTGTGCCTGGGCGGTTGCGCGCTCTCTGTAATAGCGGAACGTACCAGCCCCTACACGGGGGGCATTCTCAGCTACGGGACGCGCGTCTGCGTGGGTTCAGGCGGATGGAGTTATACGCAGGTCGGTGTAGCGTGGGAGGTGCCTCGCCAAACCGTGTTCATGAGCTCATTGGGATCACCGCTGTTGCACTCCCGAACAACAGTATGCGCCAAAGTCCCCATCGAAATCCCGTTCCTTCCCATACGGGGCGCATTGGCATGGCCGCCTTTACCCTAACTTCCCAGCAGAGACCCAGAAAATACCGAGGAATTTCTATTGCCAGTTTTAATAGATTGAGTTTTTGCGCTAAAACTATTAATTTCTTTGCTACCGTACACTTGTAGATTTTAGCCACGAATTCACTCGAATTAACACAAAAACAATAAGAAATTCGTAAAATTCGTGCTAATTCGTGGCTAAAACTGAATGCGCTTGGAAAATGTGCGGTAGACAATTAATTTCTAAATTCCTGTTTTTTCAGCGGACGCATCGAATTACATCGCAAGGAGGTAACTTTATGGCACGCAAACCCCAATCACGCGGTACTTGCGTTTTTTGCAATACGGAACTGAGCAAAGGTGGTATCACCCGCCACATCAAAACCTGCGCCAAACGGATGGAAGCCAACGCACAGGCTGATCAAACTGGTGGCACCCCAGATGCGCTCTATCATCTCCAGGTACAGGATACCTGGTCTGGCGATTTCTGGCTGCATCTGGAAATGCGTGGCTCAGCCACCCTTAAAGATCTGGATCATTATTTGCGCGCAATCTGGCTGGAATGTTGTGGACATATGAGCCGGTTTTCCATCGGCGGCTGGAGCGGCGATGAAATTGCTATGCAGCAAACCATAGCACAGGTCTTCCAGCCAGAGCTGGAGCTGACGCACATCTACGATTTTGGCACGTCATCGGAGACGCGCGTCAAGGCCCTGGAGGTCCGGCAGGGTCGCCCGCTAACCCAGCACCCCATCTACCTGATGGCGCGCAACCTGGCGCCGGAGGCGATATGTATGGAATGTGACCAACCGGCCACCTGGCTGTGTGTGGAGTGCGTCTATGAGGATGAAACAACGGGGTATCTCTGCGAGGATCACGCTAAGGAGCATCCACATTACAACTATGGCGAGCCGATGCCGCTGATCAACTCGCCGCGCTGCGGAATGTGCGGTTACGGCGGCCCGGCGGATCCACCCTACTAAGGAACTATCCGAAAATGTCGCCGGTAGCTGAGTCTGCCGCAGCCCGGTGGCTGAGCCTGCCGCAGCCCCCACCTTCATGAGTTTCGGATAGATTCTAAGCCATGTTATACTACCAACTTTTTACCTCTCCTTTTGGAACGCTGCGCCTGGATTGGCATGAGGATGCCGCCCAGCCACGCATTACGCGCGTCTGGTTACCGGGGATGCACGCATCCCTGACAGCCTCCCCCACCCCGGAACATGCCACGCCCGGCAATACGCCAGCTATCCTGACATTGAGCGCGCAACTGCAAGCCTTTCTCTCAGGGGAAACGCTGACATTCTCGCTCGAACACGTTGCGCTCGAAACCTGCCCCCCCTTCCAGGCGCGGGTTTTGCGCGCCGAACACGCCATCCCACGCGGACAGGTCAGCACTTATGGGCGCATCGCGGCGCATTTGGGCGTGCCGGGCGGCGCGCGGGCGGTGGGCAACGCGCTGGCGCGCAATCCTTTCCCGCTGCTTGTACCTTGTCACCGCGCCATTGCTGCCGATGGGAGACTGGGCGGCTTCCAGGGCGGCCTCGCCATGAAGCGGCGATTGTTGGAAATGGAAGGGGTGCGCTTCAGCGATGGCGGGAAAGTGCTAGCAGCGCAGTATTACTATTGAAGGAACCATGTCATTACGTTAAGACCAGGCAGGTTTCGTACAAATTGGGTGGGGTAGTATTCTACCGGTGAATAACGCCTTCTGGTAGACTTAAGGCCTTGAAACCTGCCAGGTCTATGCTCTAAACTTAATGACATTGATTGAAGGAGTGGTACACATGAAGCGTGAGCCGTGATTTTCTTCACGCCTCACGCTTCACAGAATCAGGCCCTTACGCCACGCGCAGAGCACGTGACTTGCTTACCGCGTAAACAACGCCACGCATTCGATGTGGTACGTCTGCGGGAACAAATCCACCGGCTGCACCCACTCCAGCGTATAACCGCCGTTGACCAAGCGCCGGGCGTCGCGGGCGAGCGTCGCCGGATCGCAAGAAACGTAGACGATGCGCTCCGGCTGGTGCGCGACCAGTGCATCCAGCGCGGGCAACTCCAGGCCAGTGCGCGGCGGATCGAGCACCACAGCATCGAAAGCAGTCTCCAATGTGGGCAACACGTCCTCCACCAGCCCTTCCAGCACAGTAATGTTATCGGCACCGGCCAGGTTGTGATGTGCATCAGCGACGGCGTCATGGGCCGCCTCGATACCGGTCACATAGCTGGCTTGCTCGGCGAGAAACGCCGTGAACAACCCTATGCCGCAGTAAGCATCCAACACCTTCTCGTACCCCTTCAATTCGAGCGCATCCAGCACCAGCTCGACCAATTCCCCGGCCTGCGCCGAGTTCACCTGGTAGAAGCTGGTCGCCGAGATGCGGAACTCGCGCCCGTTCACGATCTCCATGATGTAATCCAGGCCAATGAGGGGAATGACGGCCCCATCGCTGCGCGCCTGCACCACAGAGAGGGGAAAATCCACCTCCAGCACAGGCGGCTCGTCATCATCCGTTTGAAGCACGACCATCAGGTCGCCCGTGGCAGTACCGACGCGCATCTCCACCCACGTCGCCTCCGGCAGCGTCATATCCAGCGATTGACAGAGTTGGCAAACGAGTGGATGAACAATCAAACAATCCTCCACCGGGACAACCTGGTGACTCTGTGCCGCCAGGAAGCCCAAATGCCCATCCGCTGTGGTGCGAAAGCGCGCGTGATTGCGATAGTCCCAGCCAGTCTCATCGGGCAACGGCTCCAACACTGGGGGATTCTCGAACTTGCCGATGCGCTGGAATTGATCCAACACCACCAGGGCTTTAAGTTCCGCCTGCACGGGATAGGCGATATGCTGCAAGTGACAGCCACCACACGCGCCGAAGTAAGGGCATGGCGGCTCGACGCGCACTGGCGAAGGCTCTAGCACCTCCAGCAACCGCGCGCGGGCAAAGCGTTTGGCCTCTTCGACGATCTCCACCCGCACGCGCTCACCGGGGATGGCATAGGGGACAAAGATTGCCCGACCCTCATGCCGACCGATAGCCTCGCCGCCGTGCGCCAGCGCAAACAACGTCAACTCAATGTATTCCGACATCCTTGCCCCCTTATAGTTGTGCCACCCAGATGGTAAAGTAGATCACGAACAGATGAATCAAAAACGGATAGTAAAACGACTTCGTGCGCCAGGCCACCCAGCCGAACGCCGAGCCGCCCACGATGCAGCTCAGTGTTTCTAGCTGCGGTTTAGTGAGATGCGCCAGCGTGAACAGCATGGCCTGCAACAGGATGGCCCAATCATCGCAAATATCGGCCAGTGCGAAGAGCAATAGCCCCCGGAACAGGAACTCCCAACCGATCAAGCCTTGCACGGCCCAGAGGAACGTTCCCCACGCGCCATGACGCTGCCAATAGGGAACGTAATACTGTTGGAAATCCGCCCCGCGCGCGACAAACCACAGAATGGGCGCCATCAGCAAGCACCCGCCGAGCGTATAGAGCAAGCCCTTGCGCCAATCGCCCAGGCGGAAGCCATAGCGCGTGGGCGAACGGCGCAGCAGGAGCAGCAAGAGCAACGGCAACACGAAGTACAGCACCAGACTGTCCAGCTCTTCGCGATAAGTCCCCATCACGAAGTTATAAAAATCCACCACGATAGCCAACGTGGCATAAACCAGGATCAGTGCCGTCTTCCAGTCTTTACGAATAGATGTGGTCATAGATATTTGATTTCCATTTACAAGCCTGAGAAACGTGAGGTACTGCTATTATAACCCAAGTTGTCACCTGGGCTGATTTGGAGATTTAGGACACGGATTTTATGGATCACACGGATTTTTTCTGGTTCTTATCCGTAAAATCTGTGCAAATTCGTGTCCTGTAAATATTCTGGCGAACAGGTAGCAACTTGGGTTATTATACTATACCCACCAGAAATGTTCTCGGTAAGAAAACCGTTAGTATCTACCCAGAGACGTTATTTTGTGCTATAATTGTCATATAAAATAACTTGGAATTTGTGAGCGTCTGTCGTTTACACAATAAAGGTGTTCCCATGTACAAATCAATCTTAAAACAAATCAATGCCGGCCTGCTGCTGGCGACAGTCATCGCTGGAGCATTGACGCCGTTATGGGGAGCACCCCAGACCGGGCAAGCCGCCGCCGCCCCCATATCCGAGGCAGTTCTCCCGCCTGGCGTGCAACTGCTCGCCGCCGATAAAAACGGGATTACCGTGGAGCTGCTCACGCCGGAGTTCGCGTTGACCACTACTGGCGACTGCCAGCAGCTCAGCGCACCCGACACAATCAGCAGCGCCACACCGGGCGCGCCAGCATTGCCCACGCGCGGTGTGATGCTCGGCATCCCCGCGCAGAGCGATGCGAGCTTCGCTATCGTGGATGTGGAAAGTACGCTACTGCCGGGACGCTACACGCTCTGCCCTACCCCCACCCCGATTGTAGATTTCACCCTCGACGGCTCCCCCGATTATCAGGGCTATGCGGTCATCCGTGACGCGGAAGCTTACGCGCGCAACGCCTTCGCGCCCGCAGTCGCTGCCGCGCTAGTAGAAACAGGCTTCATCCGCAGCCAACGCTTCGCGCAACTACGCTTCCAGCCTTTCCAGTACAACCCGGTCACGGGCGAGCTGCGCCAGCATACACGCATCGTGGTGCGGGTAGATTTCAGCAAGCTGGACAGCGACCTCACGCAGCGCCAGGATACAGGCTTTGTGGATGAAGGCATCTTCGAGCAGACCCTGCGCGAGCTGCTGCCCAACTACGAGCAGGCGCGCGGGTGGCGAGCGCGACCTGCGGCTCCCCCCAGCACCTTGCTCGACGAGACGCCCACCGCCATCGGCCCGGCCTACCAGCTACATGTCAACAGCGATGGCTTGTATCGCGTCACCCGTGCCGATCTGGAAGCGGCCGGGGCTAATCTCGCCGGCGTACATCCGCGCACCTTCCGCATGACTCAGGGCGGGCAACCCGTAGCCATCCACGTCACGGGTGAAGCGGACGGCAGCTTCGATGCTGAGGATGTCATCCTATTCTATGGGGAAGCCCTGGACACTAAATACACCAACACCAACGTCTACTGGCTCACCTGGGGCGGGCCAAACGGGTTACGCATGGGCACACGCGACGGAACGCCGGATGGAACCGGCAGCCGCCCGGTTTACTACGCCACATCGCTGCATCTGGAGCAAAATCGCATGTACAACTCCCGAATGCGCAGCGGCGATGATGATTACTGGTACTGGAATTACATCTACTACACCGGTGGCGAACCGCTTGCTTATGATTACCCGTTCGTGTTACCAGCGCTGATGCCAACAACCCCGGTGGCTACTTTACAGGGAACCATGCGGAGCTACGGGGCCTTCCCCACCCACCACACACAAATCCTTCTCAACGGACACTTACTCCATGATGAAACCTGGCTCCCCAGCACCGAGTATGCTTTCACCGTAGATTTTTCACCGACGCTGTTATTACAAGGAGCCAACACTATCACTGTCCGTGCCGGGGTTGGAGAAGATGTCACCACCGACATCCCGGTTATCAACTGGTTTAGATTGGATTATCATGCCCCCTACCGAGCCGTGAACGATAGCCTGACCTTCGGCAACGCCGCCGCAGGGCTATGGGAGTATGTCGTGAACGGCTTCACAACCAACACGATGACCCTGTTGGATGTTACCCAGCCGCACACGCCCGCGCGTATCACCGGCGCAAACGTGAGCGCGGGGACGGGCTACACGCTCACGTTCCAGCAAGAGAACGCTACACCCCGGCGCTACCTCGCATTGACGGAAGCGCAACAACGCTCCCCCGCCGCTATCATACACACGCAACCCGTGGGTTGGCGCAGTCCCACCCACGGCGCAGATTACATCATCATCAGTCCCGCTGCATTTCACCCGGCATTGCAGCCGTTAATCGCGCGCCGCGCCGCGCAAGGGTTACGCATAGCCCTGGTAGATGTGCAGGATGTGTATGACGAATTCAGCCACGGTCTCTTCACCCCTGAAGCGATCCGCGATTTTGTGACCTACGCTTACCACCACTGGGTAGCGCCGGCCCCAACCTACCTGCTCCTGGTCGGCAACGGCCATTACGACTTTCACAATTACATGAATCGCGGGCAGCCCAATCACATCCCCCCCTATTTGGATTATGTGGACCCCTGGATGGGAGAAACGGCTGCCGACAATCGCTATGTAGCGGTCAGCGGTGATGATATGCTACCCGACCTGCACCTGGGACGCCTACCCGCGCGCAATCTCTCCGAAGCACAAGTGCTGGTAAACAAAATCCTGGCCTATGAGGATGCGCCCCTGGCCGAATGGCAAAGTCGTCACCTGTTCATCGCTGACAACGCCGATAACGCCGGAAATTTCCCCGCGTTTTCAGATATTATTGTCAACAACCATCTGCCCGCACCTTATATACCGGACAAAGTCTACCTGTACGACACACACCCTACCGTGGCAGAATCTCGCACAGCTATTCGCACGGCTATCAATGAAGGGCAACTCATTGTCAACTATGTAGGCCACGGAGGGCCACAGATATGGGCCAATGAGCGCTTGATGGATTTTAACCTACTCAGCACGCTTAATAATGTGGATAAGTTGGCGTTCTTCCTGCCCATGACCTGCTACGAGGGGCATTACATCACGCCGAACTACCCGGCGCTCGGGGAGGCCGTGGTGCGCCGGGCCAACGGCGGCGCGATTGCCAGCTGGTCGCCCACGGGCCTGGGCGTAGCAGCGGGCCACGACTACCTCCATCGCGCCATCTATGAAGCGTTTTTCTATGAAGGCATCGCCCAGTTTGGGCCAGCCACCACTTACGCCAAATACTATCTATACGCCAGCACCGCCGCGCACCGGGAGCTACTCGATACATATCTGCTCTTCGGCGATCCGGCGCTCGCGCTCAAGGTCTTGCCTACCGATGTCTCGATCAGCAAAACGGTGACGCCAAATAGCCCGGTGTATGCTGGCGACCCGCTCATCTATACGCTCACCATCACCAACGCTGGCCCGGCGATGGCGCACCGGGTCGTGCTCACCGATTTACTGCCCGCAGGCCTGATCAACCCAACCGTAGCCGCTACCGGGGTGACGCTCACACCGCGCCCGGGCGCGCCTTTCGTTTGGGATGTGAATGATTTAGCGCCGGGCGCGGGCGGGGTGATTACGATCCACGCGCAGGTCGCACCGACATTTATCGGCACACTGATCAACACCGCTTCGATTGCTACCACCGCCATCGAGACGGATACGACCAACAACAGCACACCGCCAGTCGTCACAACGGTCGTTGCGCCCGACCTAAGCATCCACCAAACCGGGCCAGCGGGGGCCTTGCCCGGCGCGGTCGTCACCTATCGGCTGACCTATCACAACGCCGGCACGGCCCCCGCCGAGCAGGTTGTCATCACAAACCTGCTGCCTGGAGCGCTGCTCACACCCACTGTGACGTGGAGCGGCACCCCGCTGGTACTCCGTCCCGGCGCCCCCTTTGTATGGGATGCGGGCACGCTGCCGCCGGGCGCGAGCGGCGCGCTGACAATCACAGCAACGATTGACCCCGCCTACCGGGGCAATCTGGGCAACCTGGCAACGATCAGCACAACCACCGTGGATTATAACCCCGCGAATAACACGTCGCAGACCACCACCCGCGTGGAGATTGCCAATCTGGTACTGAACAAGCACGCGCCAGCGGAGGCCGTGGCCGGGGAGCTCCTGCGTTATGTGTTAACCTATACCAATATCGAGAATGGGCCGGCCTTGCAGGTTGTGCTGACGGATACCCTGCCCGCAGCGTTGCAGCAGGTGGTGGTGACACACGCGGGCGCGGGGACACCGGTAGTGCGCTCCGGGACGCGCTATGTGTGGGACTTGGGGACATTGCCCGCCGGCACCAGCGGCGTCATCACTCTGACCGGCACAGTCGCGCCCAGTTTCTGGGGCCTGCTAGAGAATACGGCCACAATCGCCACCGCCTCGACAGAAACCACGCTGGCGGATAACACCGCCGGGCCACGCTCCACCCTGGTGCGGATCAGCGATGTGGGGCTAAGTAAGAGCGGCCCGGCAACAGTCACAGCGGGGGAGCGCATCACCTATACACTGACGTTCTCGAATACTGGGGATGCTACCGCGCGCCAGATAGTGCTTAGCGATCCGCTGCCCCCCGCCCTGCGCAACCCGACCTTTACCGTCTCCGGCATTGCCGCCACGGCCCGGCCCGGCACAACTTTGGTATGGGATGTAGCCGATTTGCCCCCCGGCGCGCAAGGGACGATTATCGTTGCTGGCACGGCAGGTACACCGGCAAACCCCTTGATATACAATACCGCAGCCATAACCACCGCAACCGGCGATCGCAACCCGGCTAATAACAGCGCCGGGCCAGTAGTCACGGATATTCTGATTGCAGACCTTGCCATCAGCAAAACTGGCCCGCACACCGCATGGCCGGGTGAACTGATTACCTACACATTGACCTACGCCAATATCGGGCGCGCGCCAGCCACGGGAGTAGTCATCACGGATTTGCTATCCACGCGACTGCTCACGCCCACCTTCGCCTATAGCGGCGCGCCGCCCACGCCACGCGCGGGGCAGCCGTTTGTATGGGATGTGGGGGCGCTCCCGCCGGGCGCAGGCGGCGTTATCACCATCACCGCAATCATCGAGCCGGAATACCGAGGCGGCCTGCTAAATCGCGCCCGAATTGCCAGTGACGCTCCTGAAGCCGTATACACCAACAACCAATCGCAACAGGTCGTGACCAGTGTGCAAATCCCGCATCTGGTGCTGACCAAGCATGGCCCGGAAGCAGTCGAACCGGGAGCGCGCATCACTTATACGCTGGCTTTCGTCAACACTGGCAATATGGCAGCAGAAGGGGTGGTGCTCACAGATTTGCTGCCCGCAGCGCTCCTCACGCCAACGGTGCAAGTTTCCGATCCGAGCATTGTGTGGCGCGAGGGGACGCACCTGGTATGGGATGTTCCCGACCTGGCTCCGGGGGCAAGTGGCAGTATAACTATCGTTGGAACGCTGGCCCCTGATTTTTACGGGGCACTGGTCAACACAGCCACGATTACCAATGCCACCGGAGAGGCCCACCCGGAAAATACCACAGCCACCGTGACCACCCTCGTCCATAGCGCTGATCTGGCCGTGCAAAAGATCGGCCCGACCACGGTATGGGTTGGAGAGCGCGTGACCTACACGCTGGCCTATACGAACCTGGGGACGGCTACAGCCCATCAGGTGACGTTGCACGACGCGCTGCCGCCTGACTTGGTCAACCCCACCTACAGTTATAGCGGCGCGGAGGTTGTCCTGCGGCCCGGCTCGGCGCTGCTATGGGATATCGCCAATCTTGCTCCCGGGACGGGCGGCATTATCACGGTGACGGCGCAAGCGGCCCCCGGCTTCTGGGGCGTGCTCACCAACACCGCGGTCATCAGCACTACGACGCCAGAACACGCTGTCACGAACAACCACACCGGGCCGATAACGACCACGGTACTGGTCAGCGATGTGCGCCTCACCCATACCGGGACGGCAGAAGCGCGCGCGGGCACACAAGTGACCTACACACTGGCCTTTAGCAACACCGGGAACGGGCTGGCTAGTGACGTGGCGATTACCAACCTCATCCCGGCAGCGCTGCTTACACCCACGGTGACATTTACGGGCACACCGCTCACCCCCCACCCTGGGACAGCCTTCGTGTGGGAAGTGGGCGATCTCGCGTCGGGAGCAAGCGGCAGGGTCACACTCACAGCCCACCTCGCACCGCATTTCGTTGGCCTACTCACGCACACAGCCTTCATCGCCACCAGCACTGCCGACATAGAACTGAGCAACAATACTCCGCCGCCAGTGGTGACGCGCGTTATCGCGCCCGACCTGGCGCTCAGCAAAACCGGGCCGCTCACGGCGTGGCCGGGGGAGATGATCACCTACACGCTGGTCTATACCAACGTAGGGGACGCCTGGGCGTCCGGCGTGCTGCTCACCGACACACTCCCGGTGATGCTGCTCGAACCCGGTTATAGTTTTACTGGAACGGAGGTGACGTTGCGCGCGGATACCGCCTATGTGTGGGAGATCGCCGACCTTGCTCCTGGCGCTGGGGGGATTATCACTATCACCGGCTGGGTAGCGTCCACCTTTATCGGAACGCTCTCGAACCACGCGCGGCTTTCCACCACAGACCTGGAAGTGAATCTAACCAACAATGCAGACAACATCCAAACGGGCGTGCTGGTGGCCGACCTGATGGTGACCAAGTCCGGGCCGCCCGAAATTCGCCCCGGCGAAACGATAACCTATGTCATCACCTACCGCAATCGCGGGAACATACCCGCCCACGACGTTGTGCTTGTGGATACGCTCAGCACATCATGGGGGCAAACAGCGCCGGGGCTGCAAATGAGCCACCGTGCCACCTTAACCAGCGGCGGGCATTGGATATGGGCGCTAGGCACGCTCGCGCCCGATGCGACAGGGAACATCACCATCGTGCTCACATACCCTGACCAGCTGGAGGGTATCATCACCAATCGCGTCACCATGACCACGGAGACCCGCGAGCTCACGCTCGCCAACAACAGCGCCCTGGTTACGACACGCATTGTCCCCTATCGCATCCACCTGCCGCTGGTGCAACAGACCACAGACCCATGACATTTTCGATTTCGGAGCCTGAACAATAATAGGGCTATCGCATTTGATCACTTGTTGCAGAAATGCGGCCTCAAGACCAGGAATAAAAATGTCACTTTCGCGGCGCAACCGGTAGAGTGAGGGGATAAGTTTTGCAATCGCGCCAAAGTCGCCCTGTCAAAGCCGTCAATAGGCGTGTTTTGAGCATCCTACAGGGTTAGTGTTGCGGGACTGCCTTTGACACACACAGAGGCCTTCGACAGGCTCAGGCATCGGAGAAGCCCGGTGGCTGAGCCTGCCGAAGCCTCTCCCGGTAGCCCTACGGCATTACCTTTGACGGCAATCGCGCCAAAGTCGCCCTGTCAAAGCCGTCAATAGGCGTGTTTTGAGCACCCTACAGGGTTAGTGTTGCGGGACTGCCTTTGACACGCGCAGAGGCCTTCGACAGGCTCAGGCATCGGAGAAGCCCGGTGGCTGAGCCTGCCGAAGCCCGGTGGCCCTACGGCATTACCTTTGACGGCAATCGCGCCAAAGTCGCGTTGCGTTAATCTGCCCACACCAGCAACAAACGGCTGCGCGTCGCCCCATCAAGCGAAGTATACAACACCGTTTGCCCCTCAATGACGATCAAATCAGCATGGCCCAGACCCACATTGCCGGGCAAATCCACCAGCAGCGGGTTGCCGGGATACTTCTCCCACGGCCCATCAATTTGATCCGTAAGGCTGCGCGCCAGCCCTAGCGCAAACTGGCTATCGCCATAATCCCCTGGCCCTGGCCCGCGCACGCCTTCGTAGAGCATGTAGTAACGCTCCCCAATACGCTGCACTTTGGCGGAGCTGATCGTGCGAAAATCAAAGTAAGGATTAGTCGCCGGGCCACGCTCCTCCAATGGGCCGTACTCCTCCGCACCCACAAAGAGCGGGGCATTCCGGCAACGCGCAAACAGGTGCGTGGGCATACGTGTCGTCCCATAATAGCACCCCATCGAGCCAGGATTTTGCCCCAGCGCCATGAAGATGTAGACCCACTTGTCTTCAATATAGATGCCCGGCGGGCCGCCGGCCAGGCATTCATAATCATAAGGCACGAAGGGATGCGGGCCGATGTTCTCCTCTGGATGACAGGGACGCAACCAGCGCTTCCAGATAGTGGAATTGGGGAACACCTCAATTGGCCCCCAAGTCACCCCGTCGGTAGAGCGACGTAGCCGCACGCGCCCCCGGTATTCGTACACCAGGAAGAGCGTTTCCCCATCATAAGCCAACCGGGGATATTGCTGTTGATCCACATGATCGCCCTCCGAATCGCACGGACACTGCGCGCAGCCAAACAGACAGACCGGGTCGGCCAGCTGGAACGTGTACCCCCCATCGGTACTGCGATAGCGCACCACGCAGCCAGGAAATGGAACAGGATCGCCGCACTGATCCACGATGCCCGCCGATTGCGCGCTGGCGTGAACGTAAGACCACAGTTCGCCGTTACGCATCAGCAGTGTCTCTGATTCGCCCAGCGGCAAACCGGTGACGGGGACATCAACTACGAACAGTGCGCGGCCCTCCCAAAAATCCACCAACGTAGGATGTCCGTGCGTGCCAGGAGTTTCGAGACGCACCAGCGGGACGGCAGTTGGCGCAGGGGTGGATGTAAGAAGTGGCACCGGAGTCGAAGTCGCCACAAGCATAACCGGCGTGGGTGTGAACATAGGCGTAGTCATAGGGTATGCGGTAGCTGTGATGGGCAAAGGCGTTGCCGTAGCGCTAGGGGATGGCATCATTGTGAGCCAGGCTGTGGCTGTAAGAGGGATGGGCGTAACTGTCGGGGAAGGCACAGAGACCGGCGTGGAGACCGAGATACCCCCGCACGCGCACAACAATCCCAACAGCAAACTCAGCCTGGTGAGCTGCCGTGTCCAGCGCCGGAAAAAATCAGCCACTTTCCTCTGTTGCGGTCGGGGTCGGGGTAGGAGTAGGTGTAAGCGTGGGAGTGGGAGTAGGTGTAAGCGTTGGCGTGAGGGTAGGGGATGGGATCGGTGTAGGTGTAAGCGTGCCCGTAACCGGCGGCGTCGCGGTGGGAGTCGGCGTAAAGGTAGGCGTGAGCGTCGGGGTAAGCGTCGGAGTGAGCGTAAGCGTGGCAGTAGGTGTAACGGTCGGCGTAAGCGTTACAGTAGGCGTGAACGTGGGCGTACTGGTGGGTGTGGGCGAAGGGGGTGGCGTCACGCTAGCGGTAGGAGTAGGCGTGAAGGTACGTGTAGGTAGGGGCGTGGGCGGAATGACGCGCACCGGGGGCAAATAAAGCACCTGCCCCACATAAATAGTATACCCAATGATACAATTGGCCTGGCGGATTTGCTCGATGGTGACACCGTAGTTCATAGCCAGACGGAAAAGTGTATCGCCAAGTCGCACAGAGTAACCGGGCCAATTAGCTGGCGCACCACAGCGGGCGGGGGGTGTTATCGGCGGCAAGTATAAAATCATGCCCGGCTGCACATCCATTGAGCTAAGGCAATTACCCTGCATTAGCTGATAAGTGTTGACTTGCGACAACCAGGACAGTGCGAGCAGCGTTTCGCCCGGTTGGACGGTGTGCGGCAGCCAACCCGGCGGATACGCGCAATGATTCACCAACGGCGAGCGCGGCGTCGGCGTAGCCAACACCGTCGTGGTAGCGAAGGGCGTGGTGGGCGCGAGCGTAGGGTAGAGCGTCGGCGTATTATAAGCCACATGCGTAGGACGGCGCGCAACCAGACGCGGATCCACCTCTTGAGCCATCAACAAACTACCCAGGATCAATGCCAGGGTCAGCACACCTACTAGCATGGCGATCGCTAATCGCGTGAAGGGACTGTGGTTCATTTAATGATCTTCCGCCTGTTTACTTGTAACCACAGATCACCATCTTGTCGTCCATCGTCCAGCATCACCCTATCAACCCCTCAAAACGCGCAACTTCTTCCGCCAGCACATTGAGGCTGCCGCGCCAGAACGCCGGGCTGCGAATATCCATATCGAAGCGCGCCGCCAATGTCGCGGCGTCATCCATGCCGGTAGCGACCAGCAGCGCGTCGTAATCGGCCAGGAATGCCTCCGGCGTCTGCCGGTAACGCGCGAAGAGGCCCAGACTGAACAGCGTCCCGAACATGTACGGGAAGTTGTAGAAAGTGACGGTGTAATAATGCGGTTTAACCGCCCACATGTACGGGTGCAGGTAGTCGGCGTCAAGGCCGTCGCCGTAGGTCTCCAGCTGCGCGTCGCGCATCAGCATGTTCAATTCCTCCGTGCTGAGCTCGCGCTGTTGCCGCTGCGCGAACACCTCGCGCTCGAAGATGAAGCGGCTGGTGATATCCACCACCGTCTGGGTGGCGTGTTGCAGCGATGATTCGAGGATGGCGAGCTGTTCTGCGGGTTCGGCGCGCTCCAGGGCGGCCTGGCGCACCAGCAGCTCGCAGAAATTGCTCGCAGTCTCCGCCAATGTCATCGGCGTATCACGCTGAATGTAGGTACAGCCGGAGCGCGCCAGGTTGTGGTAGGCATGGCCCAGCTCGTGCGCCAGCGTGTTGACGCCGCCATACGCGGGCGTGAAGTTCGCCAGAATACGCGACTCGTCCTTACGCGCCCAGGCGCAGAACGCGCCGCCGCGCTTGCCGTCGCGGGGTTCGGCATCAATCCACCGCTCGGCGAAGGCGCGCGCCGCCAGACCCTCCATCCGGGGCGAGAACGCACCGAACTGCTCCAGGATGAAGTCCCGCGCCAGCTCGAAGTCCCACACCCGCGAGCCGACCGGCAGCGGCGCGAACAAGTCGTACCAGGCCAGCTGCTCTACATCCAATGCGCGGGCTTTGGCACGCAAATAGCGGCGGAAGACCGGGAAATACTCGCGGGCGGTGTCCAGCATCGCTTCCAGCGTCTCATAGTCAATGTTGTTGTTGAAGAGCGCCACATCCAGCGGCGTCCAGCCGCGCCGTGCCGTGAGCGCGTTCATCTGCCCCTTGATGCTGTTCATCGCAGCGGCGAGGGGGAGCGCGTGGGCTTCCCAGGCCGTCAGTTCCGCCTCGTAGGCACGGCGGCGCAGGTCGCGGTCGGCGTGGTAGGCCAGATTGCGGAGCGCGGTCATGGGCAACGTCTGTGAAACACCCTCGATCTCCACCTGCGTCTGGATTTGGGAGCTGTAGTTATTGTAAAGCTTGGCCCACGCGCTACCGCCGGTGAGATTAAGATCCGCCGCCAGCGCTTCCTCGGCGGGGGACATGAGATGCTGCGCTTCGGTGCTGGCTTTGCGCAGCGCGTAGGCGTGCGCGGCGGCCACCGGCGATTGGGCGATGAGCCATTCCACATCCAGGCCGCCGAGCCAGGCCACCAGGCGGGTGTTGAGCTGGCGCAAGCGCACCAGCTCCAGCTGGAGCGTGCTCATGCGCGTTTGCGCCGCCGCGTTACGCGAATCCACCGCAATGCTGTTCTGCAAGTACGCCGCTACGACATGCGCCTGCACGCTCACGGCATTGATGCGCTCCAGCACGGTCTCCAGCGTCGTGACGAGCGCGGTATCGAGCGCGGGCGGCGTATCGCGCAGCATGATGCCTTCCGCATCGCATAATGCCACCAACGCGGTGATGTCCGCGCTTACCGCTGCCAGCGCCGCCTCAAACTCCGGCGCATCCAGGCTGGGGAAAATCGTCGTCAAGTCCCAGTGGGGGAGGGATGATGGGTTCATTGTGACTCCTTTTGTAATACCAGAGTTTGCCACGAATTGCACGAATTAGCACGAAAAATTCTATAAATCTATATTGCTCAAAGGTTAGTGCGTCGCAAGATAAGTTTCTGGTCGTGAATTCTATTGATTACTTATTTTACAGTGTAGTTAGTCAGATTTAGTAAATCATGGAATAATTTAAGGGGATCGTCAGATCCAGACCGAAAAAATTGTGATTTACTGACTCTCTGTCAGTAGTTGAGAATTGCGATGATAGGCTTTTGTAAGCGCATGATAACGTGCAGTTATTGCCGTGATTGCTGTCATTAACACGAGCAAGACCCCTCCCAAAATCAACGAGCCGCCTATAAACATCAAAATTAGAAAAAAGCCAGTAAGTGCAAAATCTCCAGTGGGAGATTCGATTATAAGCAGGTTCTCAAAACCGGGGACTCGGCTTAATAAGAAGTATCCGAGGTTGGATAAGGTCATTCCAATCAAACACCCCATGCCGGTCAATGCACCAACTATAGCACCATCCAACAGAGCCCGTTCAGGGGTAGTATTGACCCACTCAACAGTTAGCCATCCTGCAACCAGACTGGACACTACACACATTACCAATGGGCACACTGGACAACAAGCAACTTGAGTAATAATTGTGAAAACCATATAGGCAAATATTTGAATACAGCCGATTATTAGCCCTTTTTTCAATACTTCAAACATAAAGTGCCTCCAGAAACACTTATAGCACATCTCAAATTAAGTGTAATAAGATTATTTAAGACATTCATATTCGTAACTGTATTTGTATTTGTCATCGTGATTTGTGTTTGCACGGTATTCGTTCGTCTGTAAATGGTGAATCTCGTTTGTGGTTGAGATTGCTTCGCCGCAGACGGCTCGCAATGACAAAGGATGAATAGCTCCAAAATCTAAAATCCCCAATCCAAAATCAATACACCGGCAGGATGAAGCTGAACACGCTTCCCTCGCCCGGCTTGGATTCTACCCAGATGCGGCCGCCGTTGTTCTCCACCAACGTCTTGGCAACGGCCAGCCCGATGCCCGTCTCACCCATCCCGGCGATCAACGGCTGTCCGGCCCGGTAGTACCGGCGGAACACTTTGGGGATATCCTCTGTCGCAATGCCGCCGCCGCTATCGCTGACCGAGATGCGAATGATGTCACCCTCGCCCTTTGCCCCGGCGGATTCGCGCACCGCGCTCACCCGCACTTCCGAATTCGGGCGAGAACACTGCGCAGCATTGGAGAGCAGACGCACCATGATCTGGTAGAGGCTATCGCGGTCGGCGCGGACAGGCGGCACTCCCGGCGGAAAATCCATCCGCACATCCAGTCGCCGCTCGTGGAAACGCGCGCCCAGCTCTGCAATCGCCACTTCAATGATACCCAGCAGGTCAATCGGCTGCGGGGTTAACAGCACCTCCTCGGTGCGTGGCGAGGCAAGTTGCAGCAGGTCGTTAAGCAACTGCCCCAATTGTTGCACATTGGCCCTCATACGTTCCAGAAATTGCCGTTGCATCTCGGTAAGGATGCCCGGTTGCTCGCCCAGTAACAGGTCGGTATAGCCAGTAAGGGCGGTCATGGGGGTGCGGAACTCGTTGACCAGCCCCGCAATGGCCTCTTGATGCTCGGCCTGGCTTTCTTCGGTGCGCACGGAGATCGCCAGCCCATCCCGCTGCCCATCATGGCCGATAAGAGCCACCAGGTCCGCCTCAATGGCCCGCCCGCTTGCATCGCTCAATGTGAGATGGGCGCGCCGGGGTGCCTGGGGCGTGGGGTTGAGAAGCGCCTGTGTCAACTGCGCCCACTCCGGGTCAGCATGAGCCAGAGCAATGGATGTCCCCAACACCGCCCCCAACGGCGGCAAGTGCAGGATTTGTCGCGCCAAGGGGTCTACCATCGTCATGACCCCATCCCGATCAGCCACCAACAAGCCCACAGCCGTACTAGGAGGCAACTGCGCCTCGGCAGCCTGGGAAGCGGTATCCAACGCGCTCTGTAATGCAGCGACCCGCGTTTGCAGTTGCAAACGGTCATCCTCTAATGCATCCATTTGCCCCTTCATCTGCACCATTTGTTGCGCCATCTTGGCGCGATCTTCGAGCAGAATCTCGCGGTCGCGAACGATTTCCTGCACTTCGGTCTGCCAGAACAGGATTTCGGTTGCCGAGGGTTTTTCCGTCTGCTGTTGTTGGTGTAGTTCACGGTTCAGACTGACGATTTCCCGGTCACGGGTTTGGAGTTGGTCTTGTAACGCCAGGGAGCGATCTTCAAGTGCGCTTACCTGCGCCTGGGCCTGTTCCAGTTCGAGCGTCAGGCGTTGCTTGTCTTCATCTGGTTCCCGCTCGCGCAGCTTGCCCAGGAAAGAATCGCCGCCGGTCTTGCGAGTGCGGCCCAGCACCCCCGCCAGCAGCATCGCCGCCAGGCGACAAGTCTCCACTTTGGCTGATTCCCAACGCCGCCCGCTTTCGGGATTCCCTAACAGTAACAGCCCGACATAATTACCGTTCTGTAACAACGGCAACGCTACCAACGGGCCTTTACCGGCTAGCCCCAAACGTTCGTAAAAATCAGCCAGCCATTCTGTTCCAGCCCCCTGGAACACGCTCAGGCTCTTATTATGCCAAACGTCGGCCAGCGGGGAGTAAGTGGGCAAGTTGATGAGGGGCGGTTCGAGGAGGCCCGTGGGCGGGTGCAGAGCCACCACGCGCAATTGCAGGGGTTCCTTGTCTACGGTTAGCGCAATGGCGCACATTTCGGCATCGAGCAACTTCGCCAACCGCGAAGAGGCCACGATGAGCGCCGGTTCGAGCTCGCGCGCGGCTTCGATGCCGTGCAGAGTATCGCCGAGCAGCTCTACGTCGAAGGCTGCCGGGGCAGGGGTTGTGGGTTGCGCAGGGCTAACTAGCTGCCGCTGCACCCAAATCGCCAATAACGGGAAGATAACCAGCGCGGTCAACCGCCCCCACACAGCGAAGTGCATGTCTGTGACGGGCAGGCTTAGTTGCAGGAGTTGCCCGATCAACCAGAAGAGAAAAACTCCGGCGGCCCATTCCCACTCCGGCGGGCGCGTAAGTAATGCCACCAGCGCCAGCAGTAACAGGGCAATGGCGATCAAGTCGCCCAAGCGGGCGAGCGGTGTGGCGTGGAAAATGTGGTAAGCGGTTTCCAGTGCCGGCCAGGTGACCATGATGTAGATGTAGTAACCAGCGAGCGCAATCAGAAATACGCCCAAGAGCCATGTATGCCAGCGAGCAGGGCGTGCGCCCAGCAGCGCCCACAGCACCAGCAAGATACCGGCCAGGTTGAGCGCCTGTTCAAGTGGGGGAATGATCCAAGCAAGGTTGAGGAGCTCATTCATGCCCAACAGTCCCAAGAGGATGAGCAAACCGCGCCCCAGCAGCAGACTGCCTGTCGCCCAGACCCAACGCTGTGCCAGCGGCCCTTTGCGCGCCAGCAACGCCTGGATGAAGGCCTGCTGCAACGCGAACAACGTCACTAAAAAGTAAACCAGGTCTCCTGGCGGCTGGGTCAATAACCGGATGGCATCGGTCAATATGTTCATCTATCCGCTCCGTCATGGATCAATCTGGACGCCCCATGCGCGATGGGGATGCTTACCTCAATGTCATTAAATTAAGACCTGGCAGGTTTCGCCCAAATTGGGTGGGGTAGTATTTTACCGGTGAATAACGACCTGTTATAGACTCAAGACCTTGAAACCTGCCAAGTCTAGGCCCTAAACTCAATGACACTGATACTTACCTTTATTATACGTTACATAGAACGCTCTGACAAGAACTGAAAAAACGCAATAGCGTAAAAATCACCCTGTCCAAGCCGTCAATATTTGACACCCTCATAACTCTTATTATAATCACGTGCGAGCACAGCACACTACTTACGCCTACCAACTGTCAACGACATATCCAGAGCTAACTTGTGACTCCCCTGAAAAAAGGTGGCGCTAGGCATGAAATATGGTATAATATACCAATACTATCAAATTAAAATCGGAGTACACAGCTATGTTTCTACCGCATACCGATCACTTGCAATGCAGCTTCGTA
>Ga0334882_1000950_pt1 | contig 38821 bp, 43 predicted proteins | sample GraSluR1_MG_5_FD_207226 | JGI IMG/M metagenome (GOLD analysis project Ga0334882, IMG submission 207226) | Sludge microbial communities from methane-producing bioreactor in Wageningen University, Netherlands - Granular Sludge_15_04-R1 | ecosystem: Engineered > Bioreactor > Anaerobic >... | reverse complement strand
GGGATGTGGCGGCCGGCCTCCGGCCGGCCGCCACCCTTTCTGCTTCCTTTTCCAATTTAAATAAAGTCATTGGTGCTAAACCATCGATATCCTTTTCTGGCGCAATTGCCTCAGCCAAATTTTGCCACCAAGAAGAAAACGGTAATTTATTACTATCAGGTTCTAGTTGACTTATTTTTTCCCAATGCTGCTGATAGGCTTGAGCGGCCGGTTTCTGCACCATCACTGCGTGAACTTTTTTATCTTGATTGGCCGACATAATATGTCTCAACCAAGTGTGTCTACCGTCCGAGAGAGATAGTCCCACACTCTGATATTCAACGCCCACCAACATGGCGTCTTCGCGTTTGAGCCTGGTATAAATTACACTGGCAGTATCTTCTTTGGGATAAAATGAGGCAATCACTAACGGTCGATGGTGATTTTTTTGCCAATTGAGGACTCGCCGCCTAACCAAGTCAAGTTTATTTTGAGCAAAGGCTCGACCATCAAATTTCCTTTCCGCAATTTGATTGAAACCAGACTGTCTAGCAATAACTTGACTAGACATCGTTGGCGGCTCGCGTCGATCCGAGGCCTGAAACAAAACTATTGGTTGACCACTAGTGGCTGGAGATGAGTTAGTTGACTTCATTTAACCTTATTGTACCAGGCTAACTGAGTTTGTTAGATATATACCACCTCAAATATACTCCAAATTAAATTGTCGATAACCAATCACACTACCCAAAGCAACCTACTTTAATAGCTGTCTAATGCGACTAATATTTTCAGCATCAGGACCATTGCCATCAAAACCAGGCGCTTCGGTAATAATCGGAACTGATCTCAGCTTGGGATGATTTAAAATCTGTACAAAATCCTCTGTTGGAATTTTCCCTTCACCAATATTGTCGTGCCGATCTCGACCACTACCTAATTCATCTCGCGAGTCATTAACGTGCAAACACTTAAGAGAGTCCCACAAGTCAAGTCTTTCAATTTCTGTTAAAGGATTCTGGCTGCCCTGAGTTGGACTGTAACCAGCCGCCCACCCGTGGCATGTATCGTAACACCAGCCTAAACGTTGATCGCCAACTTGATCTATTAGCCAGCGAATCTCACCTAATTCAGAGTTGAGTTTACCCTTCTGACCCGCCGAGTTTTCGAGCAAAAGAGGTGTTTGGCCACCTGATTCCTGCAGCACTTTTTTAATTAGCACTATTAGTCTGTCTTTGCTAGCCTCCCAACCCCTACCTTGATGAGAGCCCAAATGCACCACTACACCTTGACAACCAAAATAGTCACCTATTTTTAAATTATGTATAAGCAATTTTATTGATTTTTGAACAATTTCTTTATTATCGCTGGCAAGATTGATAAGATATAAAGCGTGAATGAATAAAGTCCGAACTTGATTATCAAAAGCGTATTTTTTAAAATCTTTTAACTCAGCCGGTACTATCGTTTTGGGCTGCCAACTGCGCGGCGAACCAGCAAAAATCTGTAGTGCATTTGCCTTGATGGCTACTGCCCGATCGACTCCTTTATTTAAACCACCAGCAACAGATAAATGTGCTCCCACTACTCTCTTGGTCATAGCTCTCCTTTACTAGTTACTCTAATTATCAAAACACTACAAAACCTGCTATTAAAAAGCTGTCTCACTGATAATAAAGAACTACTTAAGCCACCGGAAACTGGCGACATAACTCACCAACCTCTTCCCTGATTTCCTTAAGTCTTGCTTGCTGAGCAGCCCATTGTTTAACTTCTTTAACCAGTTGCCTTCTTTCAAGTTTGTCGCTTGGTAAGCTAAACTTTTTGGTTAAGCTCTCAATCTCAGCTATCCAAGCAGCGATCTGTTCCATCTCCTTTTCTTGCATACCTCTGGTGGTAACGGCCGGCGTACCGATTCGCACACCAGAGGGATAAAACGGTGAGTGCGGTTCATCCGGTACTGTGTTTTTGTTAGCGTATAAGCCGGCCGCGGCCATGGCGGCTGCCAGTTGGGTGCCGCCGCCCCAGTCCCTAACATCAATAATCATTAAATGAGTCTGCGTACCGCCACCAACAATCTGCAAACCTTTTTCTTGTAAGGTGTCGGCCAACACCTTAGCATTCAATCTAATTTGTTTGGCGTACTGTTTAAAAGGTGGTTGTAAGGCTTCCTCTAAAGCGGTGGCGATACCAGCGGTTGTGTTATTGTGTGGGCCGCCTTGTAATCCAGGAAATACAGCTCGGTCGATTTTGCCACCTAAATCAGGGTCTCTTTGCAAACCTTTTTCCGTAACCAGAATCATAGCTCCACGCGGGCCACGAAGAGTTTTATGCGTAGTGGTCATCACTATATGAGCGTGTGGTACAGGATCAGGATGTTCACCCGCCACCACTAAACCAGCAACGTGAGAAATATCGGCTACCAACCAGGCTCCGATTTCATCAGCAATCTTGGCAAACTGATCAAAATAAAGCTCAAACGGATAAGCCGTGTTGCCAATAATCATTAACTTTGGCCGATGTTGGCTGGCTAATTCAGCCACTTTTTTAATGTCAATTCGGGCATTCTCATCTAAACCAAACTGCACTGATTTAAAAAACTTGCCGCTAAAAGTAACCTGGGGATGACCATGAGTTAAGTGCCCGCCACCGCTCAGTTTCAAGCCCATAATCGTATCGCCTGCTTCGAGTAAAGCCATTAAAATAGCGGCATTAGCCGGACTGCCACTATAAGGTTGAACGTTAGCGTGAGGCACACCGAATAATTTTTTAGCATTATCAATAGCTAATCTTTCAATTTCATCAATAATTTCATTGCCCTCATAATAACGCCTGCCAGGATATCCCTCTGAATATTTATTCATTAAGCACGAACCAACCGCTTTCATTACGTTTGGTGTGGTGTGATTTTCGGAAGGAATTAGTTGAATTGTATCGTTCTGACGTTTTTTTTCTTTTTCGATTAAATCATTAATTATCACTTCCCCACCCTTCATTTACTTTTTATTCCAGTATTGTGGCGGTAATTATTAGTTACTTGCAACTACGATCAAGATATCACTCTGTCTAAAATTAAGCACAAATTCCTCTGGCTTGAATTTCGGTCCAAATATCTTCTTCTAAATCGTCAATGGTTTGATTGGCATCCATTACCACCCAACGATCGCGATCGTCATTTTTTACAAGTTTTAGATAGGCATCGCGAACTTGTTGATGAAAATGCAGGGATTCCATATCTAAACGATTGAGCCCTTGCTTGCCATCCGCCTGTTCGCGTCGGCTTAAACCAATTTCCGGATCGACATCAAGTAAAAAAGTGATGTTGGGACGCGTATTTTTAGTAGAGATATCATTGAGCTGTTCAATTAATTCTTCACCAAAACCTCGCACAATCCCCTGATAAACCACTGAGCTATCACGCGTTCGATCCATAAGTACCACTTTGCCAGCTTCCAGACTTGGTAAAACTATTTCTCGGTACAGTTGTGCCCGAGCGGCTTGAAACAACAAAACCTCGGTTGTGTAAGCCATACCAATATTTTTGTTGGACAAAACAACTTCTCTAATCTGCTCAGAAATGGTAGTCCCGCCAGGTTCACGAAGTGCAATCACTTGCTTACCACAAGCTTCTAGGCTGGCTCGTAGTCTTTGAATCTGAGTGGACTTGCCAGATCCCTCACCACCTTCAAAAGAAATTAACTGTCCGGTATAGTTGGAGGGAGGATAATCTGTTTTCATTCCGATCTAAGTGTAGCTAAATAGGTTAGTTTGCTCAAGTGTGGGAAATTTTTGACTTCTCATTTTGGACAAAAATCCAGTCAATCAAAAAATCTAAATTATTCTTGCTTGCGCAATTAATTCAAGAATTTCAGAATTATTGAAATTAGGGTACCTTTGCTGCATAAACTCATTAGGTGTTTGGGATCCGCCGATTTGATAACCTGCGGGTATCATATGAGCAGGAAATAGCCCCCTAAGTTCTTTTATATTAATTGTTGATTGGTCATTCCCGTTCTGACTCGGCAATTTTCCATTTCCATTATTTTCTTGGGGTGACTGTAGGAGAGGATAATTATCCACATTTTTGCCACCAACCCTCACCCCACCTTCAGTCTCAATTTGCGCAAACATCGCTGCCACCAATAAGTTAATACCTGGATAATTAAATAGAGCCTCGGCTAATTTTTGCACCTCAATTACTAGCTCCGAATAGACATCGATAGCATTAGACAAATTCCAAGTCCCATTCAAGGGTTGATGAAAAGCTTTCCCTAAAAGTAGTTGTGTAATTTGTCCTTCCACCTCTTTGTTTAAACCTGGCTCGCCAAAATTGCCCCAAACATAACTGCTTGGCTCCGACAGAATATCCTTCATTCTTGAAATGGCTTCTTTTAAACCTCTCTTGTTAATTCGCTGATTAGCTACATATCCACTAAGACCAATCAGATTTTCAAGAAAATCAATTGCACTATTAGCTGAAGTTGGCTGAGTAAGATTAGCACTTTTTAAAGGCGCTGCTAACATAGCTTGGACTAGAAATACATTAGCTTCATTAAGTGTAGTAGTCGTTTCCGCCGCCAGGTCTATTTGCAGTCTTTTAAATATTTCTTGCAGGATTTTATTTATAAAAGCTAGCGAATCGGCTAATTCTAAAAGACTGAGACTTCCTGGCATAAAAAAAAGAATATCAACAATCAGTTCTAATAGTTCCTCAATCGCCTTCTTCAAAATTACGACTAATTCTTTATCTGGTGGTAAGTTTCTTTGCCTCTCCCAATTAACACCTGTAGCGGTTGCCACAACGGCATCTGTAGGCACAGATATTAAGGACTCAAGTGGTCGACCTTTAGCAAAGCGACTCATACTTGACTAAAGTACCCTGTATAAAAATTTAAAACAAATCTTGATTCACCGGCTAACGCCGTCTATAGTGTTCTGTTAAGTTTCAGAACACTAAATCTGATGAAATAAGAGAGCTTGGACTACTTCAAGCTTATTCATTTTCTTTCTCTTATTTCTGCCCCGTACTGCCAAAGCCCCCGCGATCCTGATTACCTAGACTAACTACTACCTCCAACTCCACTCGCTTATAAGGCAAAATAATCATCTGTACAATGCGTTCGCCGCGTTCGATTATTTGCTCCTCCCTGGAAAAATTTAAGATTGCCGCTTGATACTCATCATTGTCACCACAAAAATCAATATCCCCTACCCCGATTCCATTAGCCAGAGTTAAACCCTTTTTATGTAAAGAGCTACGCGCAGCCAACATCGCCCAAAAACCAGGTGGCAGCTCGATCCCCACATTTAAGGGAATTTTTTTTACCTGTCCAGGTGGAATTGTTACAGTCTGGCGAGCAGCCAGATCAAAACCGACCGAACCAGCAGTTTGATAGTCAGGAGCTGGCAGTGATCTGTCAAATAGTTTAATTTTCATTTTAGTCATAATTAACCTGGTAATGTAAAACAATTGTTTGGGCTGACAACTTTTTAATCTCCAAAAGTTTGAGGTTAAGGGTGTCGATCTTGCAATCCAAAAGCTTAACGCCATCGCCAAAAAATAGCGGCTCAACCGTCAAAAAAATTTCGTTTACCGCTCGACTCTCTAAAAATTGTCGGTAGACGCTTGCTCCACCTGAAACAGCCAAAGCGTTTAGCCCAAATTCTGATAGTCTGTCAATCAGTTTGGGGGGGGTTAAACTGGTACGGTAAGCTCTACCTGTTTCTAAACTGCTAACTGATTTAAGGTCAATAGTTCTAGGAATTTCGCTTCTAGAATAAATGATGTTCACTCGATTGGGCAAGGGTTTATTGCCAAGTGTGGCAAAGGTTTTACTGCCCATAATCACTGCTCCCGCTTCTGTACTTTTCTGGCGATAGAAAGCGGCATCTTCTTTGCTGGTCCAGCGGGTTGATAAATCTGCGTCGCCGCGCCCAATAAAGCCATCGGTAGTAATGGCAGCGATCAAAAAACAGTTAAAGGATGATTGGCTCATTTAAGTATTGTACCTTGTCAGTTTTATGGGGTAAGACTTCTCAAGTTGAGCACTCTGCGCTAAAGTGAGCAATATTAATAGTAATGAGAAAATATTATGACTATGACTCAAAAAATTGTTAAAAATATCGATCAGCTGCAGCAGGTGGTTGATAAATATCGGCAAAACAAAAAAAAGATTGTTCTGACTCAGGGTTCATTTGATATGGTTCATATCGGCCACGGACGTTATTTGCAAGCGGCTAAAGAATTAGGCGATGTTTTAATTGTTGGTGTCGATAGTGACGAAAAAATTAGAGATCGTAAAGGCCAAGACAGACCGGTGGTACCGCAACAAGAAAGGTTGGAGATTCTCACCTATTTATCCAGCGTCGATCACGTCATTTTAAAGGAACTGTCCGATCCAAAATGGCAACTAATTAAAACAATTTTGCCTGATGTTTTAGTGGCCACTAAGGAAACATACTCACCGGCTCAAATTAAAAAACTGCAAAAATATTGCGGTGAAGTGGTGGTCATGGAACCCAAGGCTACCACCTCAACTAGCGCTAAAATTAGGCGTATTCAGCTTAACATTGTTTCGAGGATTGAAAACCTACTAGAAGAGTTAAAAAATGCCTAAATCTATTCTATTGGCCTATATACCTGTTTTACATCGAGGCTATCGGCAATGGTTGCAAAAACACTCTCAAGCTGAAACTTTATATATTTTGGGTGAATCCTTAATTGCCGAGTTTGATCATTTGGCGCGCAAGGACTTGCGCGCCTTACCACCAAAGTTAATCGCTAGTTCTTTGAGCAGTTGGTCCCTACCCTTTCCAGTTAAGATCGCTGAAAAATCAGATTTAGCTGAACTTAACAAATTTAGTTGGCAGGTAATTGCTCCTGACGAAGATGAAATAAGAATAGTCTGTCAAAAATATTTAGATAAACAGGCCTGCGTTTTCGAGTCGGTGTTTTTACGTTGGGATGCCAGCCGTTCTCAGAAAAAAAATCAGATTGCTGCTAATGTTCAGATTTCTCACCAAGAGTTTGATCAGCAAATGATGAAGTTAGCTAGTCAATACAAAAAATTAAGCTCCGATTGGTGGCGACAGATCGGTGCCTTAATCGTTAAGGATCAAAACGTAATTCTGGCCGGTTTTAATCGGCACATACCAAATAACTACCAGCCGTACGTAGACGGCGATCCGCGCGGCAACTTTCATAAAGGGGAATTTATTGAACTTTCAACCGCTCTACACGCCGAGGCGGGCTTAATAACCGAGGCCGCGCGGCAAGGAATTAGCTTAAAAGGCAGTAGTTTATATGTCACCACTTTTCCCTGCCCCAACTGTGCCAAATTAATTGCTTATTCTGGAATTAAGGAGCTATTTTTTGAAGAGGGCTACTCGATGCTCGATGGTGAATCGATTCTAAAAAGACAGGGCGTCAAAATAATTCAGGTTCAAACTGCGTGAACACTAAAAATATGCTGAGTTTAGGTTAGTAAAAGTCAAGTTTAAATAATCACTTATTTCTTGATTTGTTTTTTAATTGATTTACCGACTTGCCGATTTTAATTCTAACTGGCTGGTAGTCTTTATCCGCTAGATCTGGCATTACAAGCTGAGCGTGCAGGTGAGCCACACTACCAGCTGAATAGTTGGTATCGCCAAAGCGCATTGCTAAACCACCACCGGGAATTTGGTATTCCTTTTCCAACCAAGAAATTAAATTGAAAAGCTCTTCACCGGCTTTTGGTTCTAGCTGACTAAGTTTGACAATGTGCTGTCGATAAATAATCAAAAAATGCCACCTGGTATGTTCATAAGGCCACTGATTGGTGGTCACTAACCAATGCTTGGTTTTTTTAATTATCGGTTGGCGATGATATTTTTTAAGGTTCTCTTCACAAAATGGACAGTGATCGGCGAACTCAATCCGCTCCATTACTTGGATTTGGTCGTCATAGCGAGCGTTATCAATATCAACAAAAGATTTGGACATAATCACTTTAAATTGCCACCGGAATATCCCAAATTCCAGGATGAGGATCGTAGTCAATAAGTTCAAAATCCTCAACTCGGTAATCAAAGATATTTTTCTTATTATTTTTTAGTCTCATTTTTGGTAGAGGTCGAGGCTCACGCTTAAGCATTTCCTTAACCTTGTCAATTTGATCAACAAAAATGTGGGCATCGGAAAAACTGTGGATATATTCTCGCACCGGATAGCCTGTTACTTCGCCAAACATCATTGTCAAGGCCGCGTATTGTGCTAAATTAGCTGGCAAACCAATTGGTGTATCGCTACTGCGCTGCCACATATGTAAGGTTAATTGGTTATCGATAATACGAATATGAATCCAACCATGACAAGGACAAACCACTACTTTTTGCTGTTTCCCCTTACCTCTGATTGTATATTGGGGAATCCAAGGTGTAATAAAGTGAGTTCGTAAATGAGGCAACTCTTGAATTTGCTCCACAATATTTTGGATTTGGTTATAAGGTTGACCTTCAGGTGTTGGAAAATCATGAAAGGCTGCTCCATAACTGCCAGGACCAAGATCGCCGGTTTCTAAATCACGTTTGTGACATTTTTTCTCTGTCACCCAAGCTTTCCACCAATGGCAGCCATATTTTTCCAATTCTGATTGTGTGCGTGCACCATTAATAAAACCGATAATTTCACCAATGGCTTGCTGCCACATTTTTGGGGAAATCTTACGTTCGGTAATAAGAGGAAAACCTTGGCTTAAATCAAATCTTAGCGGCGGTGGCGCCATTAAAGTTAGAGCTTCTACACCTTGTTGGGAAGCGGTTTTAATACCTCGATCTAAAATTAACTGTAATAAATCGCGATATTGAGTATCGATAGAATTGGACATAATCTGACTATAAATTGGATAAGTAGAAAACTCAACTCTTGAAGTTGGCGTTTAATGAAAAATTTACCAACAAATTAGACTAATTTACTTTTCTTTCTGGTTGGCTTTCTCATTCGAGTCTTGATCGTTGTCAGCATTTTTTAGTGGATTATTCCAGCTCGCAAACTTGCACTTGGGATAGTTAGAGCAACCATAGAAAGTTCGACCGCGACGGGTGGTTCTTTCAATAACTTCGCCATCGCCACATTCTGGACATTTCATCCCGATTTTCTTTTGATAGTTTGCGGTGTAATCACACTCCGGATACCGACTACAAGAGATAAACTTCCCAAACCGACCGGTGCGTAAAACTAATTCGCCATGTTCTTTGTCTTCTTCGGTGGCAGATGAATTGTCCGAGCGACGCTTGGCAAATTCCTCTGGTGACAAGCCGCATTTGGGACAAGGTTCATTAAGTGGCTCGACTGGGATCTTCATTCTTTCGGCATTTTCGGTAACTTCGTCAAGCGTTTTGGTAAATGGCTGATAAAAATCTCGGATAGTTTTGACCCATTCTTTTTCACCGCGAGAAATTTCGTCCAATTTATTTTCCATATCTGCGGTGAAATCGTAATCGACAATATCTGGAAAATATTTCATTAAAAATTCAGTCACTGTTTTGCCGATAATCGTAGGAATAAAAGCCCGCTGTTCTCGTTTTACATATTGCCTGGCTATTAGCACTTCAATAATACTGGAGTAAGTACTGGGGCGGCCAATACCCAATTTTTCCAATTCCTTAACCAGTGAGGCGTCGTTAAATCTGGGCGGCGGCTGGGTAAATTTCTGCTCGGTCAAATAGTCAAGGAGGTCAAGTTTAGTTTTGGGTTCCAAATCAGGCAAAATTGTATCTTGATTGCTGTTAAACAAAGCTAGCCAACCTGGAAAAGTGACAATTGAACCAGAAGTACGCGCTTTAAGTGAATGTTGTTTATCTTTCGCTTGCTGGCCGGAATCGCCGGAGACGGCTTGGCCGATAACAATGATTGTTGTTAAATCGTAAACAGCTGGGGTCATTTGACTAGCTACAAATCGCCGGAAAATTAAGTCATATAATTTAATGTGTCTGGCTGTTAAACCATTATTAGTTTCGATTGTTGGCTGTGGACTGGTTGGACGAATTGCTTCGTGCGCCTCCTGGGCATTCTTACTTTTTGAACGATAGTAGTTCGGTTTACTGGGTAGATACTTATCACCGAACTGCTTAACGATATATTCGCGAGCCATCTGTATAGCTTGGACCGAAAGATTAAATGAGTCGGTACGGTGATAAGTAATGTAACCTTCCTCATAGAGTTGTTGAGCCAAAGTCATGGTTTGTTTGGCGCTAAAACCCAAGCGACTGGCAGCTTGCTGCTGTAGTGTAGAGGTAATAAAAGGTGGGCTGGGTTGGCGGCGGCGCTGCTTTTTTTCTACCTGCTCCACGGTGTAAGCGGCGGTTTTTAGCCAGGCGTCCAGTTCTTTAACTGGCGCCGCCGCCTTAGGTTCAAATTTCTTATCATCAACTTCAAACACTCTCGCGGTTATGGTTGTGCTCTCGTCTGATTTTTTAGATTTTTTTGTATTTGAACTAGCATTGCCAGCTTCATTAAGAACTAAATCAACTTCCCAATACTCCTCTGGCTCAAAAGCCTCGATTTCCTTTTCTCGCTCGACAATTAGTCGTAAGGCAGCCGATTGAACTCGGCCAGCTGATAAACCGGTGCGAATTTTTTTCCACAAAACAGGTGATATTTGGTAACCAACTAAGCGATCCAACACTCGCCGCGCCTGCTGAGCGTTAACTAAATCAAGATTAATCTCTCCAGGTTTTTGTAAAGAGCTTAAAACCGCTTCCTTAGTAATTTCATAAAAAACCGCTCGTTTAGATTTCGACTGAAGCTTTTTATCCTTGAAAGCTTCCACCAAATGCCAGGCAATCGCCTCCCCTTCCCTATCAGGGTCTGTTGCTAAAATAACCTGATCAGCTTCTTTGGCCGCTTTTTTTAATTTTGTCACAGTTTTTTTAGCTTTAGTTGGAATGGTATAAACCGGCTGAAAATCATTATCGACATCAACACCTAATTTACTTTTGGGCAAATCACGAATGTGACCCATAGAGGCTAAAACTTCGTAATCCTTGCCTAAATATTGACTGATTTTTTTGGCCTTGGTTGGTGACTCAACAATTACTAGCTGTGACTTCATACAATGCTAGGACTTTATCACATTTTTTAAGTGCACTACACCATATGCTTGTTTAATAACTTGTTTCGCTAATAAAGACTGCCACGTTTTTTGCCAGTTTCTCTCTGAACAAGTTGGCGGACGATTAATAAGCAAATCTGCCAAGGGCAATTGGCCCTGCTTTTCCATTATTTGATCTATCATTTGTTGCTCTTGCGAACTTAAGATCAATTCACTATTAACTGATTTGTCTTCTGTTTTTAAAACTGATTTTGGCGATGTTCCTACCATTTTTTTATTGTTTATTAGTTTTAAAGTTTTATCGAATTCTTTATTTTTATTAGTCCAGCTAAGTGATAGCTGCAACATTAAATCACCAGCGCTCGTAACCAATCTGGCACCATCATTCACTAAGTTGACGATACCTTGATAATTCACATTCCAAAGACTCTGTGGAATTACAAAAACATCTTTTCCTTGCTCAAGAGCATGATTAACGGTATTCAAGGTACCGCTTGATTCCTTGGCCTCAACTACCAAGACAGCTTGAGAAAAGGCACTAATTAAACGATTACGTTTAACAAAAGTCCAAGCTTGAGGTGACATTTCCGGTGGAAACTCACTAATTAATAAGGCATTTCTTTGTTGGGCTAACCGCCGCTGAGTTACGTTGAGAGAGGCGGCGGCGGCGAAGCCGCCGCCGAGCACTCCAACGGTCAGCCCCCCATTTTTTATGGCGGTCTGATGCGAATACATATCAACTCCTCTGGCGCAGCCAGAAATAATTCCAACTTGCCAAGTTTTAACTAATTCACCAACAAAACTATGAGTTATTAACTGACCATAGGTGGACATTTGGCGCGACCCAATCACGGCTAATCTAACGGATGGCCAAGTCCAGTTTCCCCAGCTGTGATTAGCCCACAATACTGGAGGTGGATCAGCAATTTCTAGCAGTCCCATCGAGACTGGGTAAGCTTCATCTAAAAAAGTTACCGCCCTACTTCGCCACCACCATGGCTTGGCGTCGAACCAGGTTTGCAAAGCCAATTTAATTTGTTGCTTATTTATTTTGTCGATGGTGGTTGTTTTCTTTTTCAATGTTTTCTTCGATGACAATCTATCTGTATAAAACTTTTTATCAATCGGCTTAATGGTTAATAACAATCTCAGATTTTGATCCGCCCGTAATTGTTCTACCCAGTTTTGCAACCTAACTTGCCAGTTTTGCCGCCGACTATCTGAATATTCACACCAACGCTCAAAATTAGTGGCCATAATCTGGGTGGTTTGGGTGATAGCGGTTTGTTGATCAGGCTGACAAACCACGGTTAACCACTCGCTTAATAAGTTGTCTCTTAAATAATTTGTTAGCGGTAACAATAAATCATACATCGTAAAATAATTGATGTATAAATATAAAATAAGGTTCGATACAGCACTAGTAGTCATATCCTGTCGAATCGGAAAATTTGCCAACCAAACTTTTTTTTGCTCGACTCCAGCAGAATACCTAACAATCCTAACAATTTACTAACAATCTAAACAAACTTAACTACTCTTGCGACCGATTCTCAAGCCACCAATCAGCAATTTCCCTGGCGATTGGGGCTGCTTCCTGTGAACCTTCCACAAATTTCTGTTGCTCACCTGATTCAACCATCACTGTAATAACAATGTCAGCTGTTGATTCGACTTCAGAATTTAAATCCTCACTAATAGTGTTAGTGTTTAAATTTCGAGGTTGATCGTTAATAGCCGCCACAAACCAACCGTGAGTTGGTCGATAACCTTGTTCGTCGGCACCGCCAAATTCAGCGGTACCGGTTTTGCACCAAACCTGTCGATCAAAATCAAAAAAAGGATAAGCCGTGCCACCCGATGAACAGGCTTGGCTTAACCCTTGCTTAACTAAGGCCAGAGACTCTTCTGCCAATGATAATTCCTGACAAACAGCGGCCGAATCCAAAAAGATCGTCGGCGAACACAATCGCCCCCTATTAACCACGGCACCCATCACATCATTAATTTGAATAGGAGTGACCAGCACATCGCCTTGACCGATACCAAAGTGATAGGTATTACCCAAGTACCAAGGCTCGCCAAAATGTTCTTGCTTCCAAGCTGGATCGGGAATTAGGCCAGCTTGCTCGCCTGGTAAATTAATCCCGGTCTTAGTACCCAGAGATAAAATTCTGGCAAACTCAGCCAGTCGTTTAGGACCAACCCATTCGGCTGCCTTATAAAAAAAGATATCATTACTTCTGGCGATAGAACGAACCAAATTAATTTCACCCTCAGTTCGACCATATTGTCGCCAGTACCAATTAGCATACTCATAATCATTAACTTCGATAAAACCTTCATCTAACACCATGGTATTTTCATCTAAAGCTTCATACTCTAGAGCGGCTAATGCCGTAACTATTTTAAAAACTGAACCTGGTGGATAAACAGCTCCAATGGCTCTTAATAAAAAGGGATTGTTAGCAAAATTTAAAGCAGCTTGAATTGATGGTGCAACCTGTCCAGCTTCGATCTCTGCTTGCCAAGCTTGCTCAAGATCTATTTGGTTTTTAACCACTGGAATATAGCTTGGCTTACTAACCATACTTAATATCTGGCCATTCTTGGGGTTGCTCACGATCACTGTTCCTGTATGATCTCCCAATGCTTTGAAGGCAACTTCAGATAATTGAGCATCTATGGTCAAGTTAATATTCTGACCTTTTTCTGAATAACGCTGGGATAATAGCCTAACCGGTTCTCCCCTCGCGTTGCGTTCATATAATCGCCAGCCATCTTGACCAACTAGTTGATCATTGCGAGTTCGCTCAACTCCGGTTCGACCAAACACTAAATCATCACCAGTTTGGGGTGACTGAACATAACCGATGATATGTGACAAAACTGGCCCAAAAGGATAAATCCGGGAGTAATTTAACCGCACTCGAGCTGACTGTGTAGCTAAATACGCCATTGCTAGCTCGGTTGGCAATGGGGACTCAACTAATTTGTCATCTTTTTCAACTAGTAAGGTAAACCTTAAATCATTGCCCGCAACCAAAACTCCGTTGCGGTCAAATATTTCTCCACGAGGCGCTCTTTCAGTAACTTTCCAGGTTCGATTTTGCTCGGCTCTGGCCTGATAGTCAAGTGTATTCTGCCATTGCAAAATAAAAAGTCTTAAACTAATAACAGCAGCAAATACCAGAACCACTACTCGCCACAGCCAGCTCGACCAGCTAAACTGTGGTTTTTGCCAAAATTGCCGATGATAACGTAAGTTTTTTATTGCCATTTGCCCTGTTTGATTCTAAAAAGAAGAAATGCGAAATACGCTAAAGACATTATCACCAAGGTTATTAATGAGGTTTCAACTAGAAAATGATTCCAGCTCCAAAAGAAAATTGATATCAGCACCATCTGCCAACAAATAAAGATGATGGGCTGTACAATTTGACGGCTCACCACTAAACCAAACCAGAATAAACCAAAATATATTAAGCCAGTTCCTAGTGACCACTTAAAAATAAAGTCAAGCTGTAAGCCTAAAAATAAAAATACGATGGCCTGAAACCAAAACGGAAAGTATCTCATTACTGCTTCGATCATCAGCCAAAGCCAAATTGGTAAATTAAAAAAAGTACTCCAGGCTGCGGTAACGGACAAGCCAAGTATCAACAAAATGTTGCGGATGTACTGCCATAACCGCTGATAATCACTAGTAAAATTAGTAACAAACTTACTCCTTCGATTAACATTGGTAATTACATTTTTGTTTAGCATAGTAGTTCAACGATTTAGTTGTCCTGGTCTAACCTCGACATAATTTATCTCATTAATTTTTACTAAGGGATCAATAATTACTCTCCAGGTAGTACCGTCATTGTTTACCTCTAGCTGACCAATCGTACCGATTGCTATGTTAGGTGGCAAATCTTTATCGCCGGCAGTAACCACCGTTTGCCCGACTTGCAATTCTGTGGTTTTTGAGACATAAAGCACTTCGGAGTAACCTTTGGCATTTGAGAAAAGACCCCAAACCCCAAGTGGTTGGATCTTGACTGGAATTTGCCAATCCTGATCAACAATGGTTTTTAGACGGCTAGCTCGTCCGCCAGATTCGGTAACCAAACCAACTAGTATGCCATCGGCCGTTACAATATCTCCAGGTAGAACGTTATGATTAGTTCCACCATTAATGAACCAATTTTGATCGAAACCATACAGATGTTTAACCTGATAATTGCCAGACGGTTCCAGTCCCAATTGCTGGCGAAGCTGCTCATTTTCTTGTCGTAACACCTCTTGATTAACGATTTGCTGGCGAAGTTGTAGGCTCTGCTTCTCTAAATACACCAGTCTGCTGCCACCCTCCTTATATATAGTCCAAACAGATTGGGTTTTAACAAACCAATTATTAATCGCTTGCGCTAGTTGATAGCCTGGTTGTAGAGTCCAAAAAACTCTATCGCGAAATATTTGATCTAATTCACCGACCTGCAAACCTATTAAGACTAAAACACCAACAACCATCACTAAGGCTTGCTGCCAAAAAGATAATTGTTTAGTACGGGTTGGTAAACTCATCTTCGTTCATCCGTTTATTTACTGTTGTTGTGGCTAGCTTTGTCGCTTCATTTTTCAGCACTTTTTGCCAAGGATCTTAAAATAGTGTATTTAGTATCTTTACTTGATTTATAAGGTGGAACTGCTGCCGTTGATTTATCCACTGCTGCTCTGCCGGTAGCGGATTTGGTTGGTTGGCTAGCATTGGCATCAAAATTATTGTCAAAATCAGATGAAAATAAAAGATCTGCTCCACCACCAACTACTTGTAAGCCATTCTTGAATAGCTCATTTCTCTGATTGGGAGATAAAGTATTGATTGATTCTTGGACGAACCTATTCAAATCCTGACGATATTCCTGCAAAACTTGCCCGAAAAACTTGGGCGATAGCGTAAACTCTTGCGAGGAATCAGTCTGGTGATTATAAGCAAATCTTGTTTGGAACCACAGTTGTGAATAAAACACGCTCGGTGACAGTTCGATATTTTGCTTTGCTAAAAGTTGCTCGGTTAAGCGAACTACTAAAGCTTGTAATGATAAACCAGGTTGATGATTGGCTAACACCACGGTTTGATTGGGTAGAACAACAATCAATCTGGCGGCTGAAAAACCAATATCCAATATGCCAAGTAAAGATTGATTGGTGTTAACCGAAAATGATTGGGTGGAAGAAGCTGGCTGGCGGCTTTGGCTAAAGCCGCCAGCCAGCGGGGTATCGGTAATCAACCACCAACCAGCGTCACGCATCGATCGAAGCAGCCAGCGACGGTGTAATTGGGAAACAGTTTCCGGAATGATTAAGGTTGATTGACTTAATAGTGAGAATCGCTGACGCCAACTACCTTCAGCCGCTTGAAGTAGTAAATGATTAGCTAGCTCTAGCAACAAATATCGATCCACAATTTTATCGGCAAAAAAAGGTCTAACAAAGGCAAAGTGCGGCGGCACTTTGCCCTCCAGGGCCGCGGCCTCTTGGCCAATTAACTTTAATTCGCCCGTGGTTTTATCTACCACCGCACAGGTAGGAACCTCTGCCAGGAGGCCGCGGCCAACTGCCCAAACTCGTAAATAGGCACCGCCGACACTTACAAAGTATCGCGGTGAAGGTTTAACAAAATATTTCATAATGCTGTACCGGTGTTAATCTCACTGGTGCTAATCTCATTGTACCGTTTCTTGACATCTGCTACTCTGCCGATATGCGAACCACTATTGTTCGACTGTTTCAAATCTTGTTTATTATTTTGCCACTTATCTGGTCGTCCAGCACCGATGAATTATTTGAGTTTAATAAAATGATGACGGTTTACGCCTTCAGCATCCTGATCGGCATGGTTTGGTTTTGGCGAATAATAAAAGAAAAACGACTAATTATCAGTAAATCTCTGTTTGGGTTGGTTATTCTATTTTTCCTAATCAGTCAAATACTCTCCACAATTTTTTCGATCCATCCTCACACCAGTTTTTTTGGCTACTACTCGCGATTTCATGGCGGCTTGCTTTCGACTTTGGCCTATCTCTTTCTTTTTTGGGCATTTATTAGTAATTCAAATCGACAAGATTTGCCAAAAATTATTTTCTCCTTGTTGCTTGGAGCTGGGTTGTCGATAGCTTACGCTCTACCTGAAAAAGGAGGAATATCTCCAAGTTGTGTTTTGCTTAGTGGCGAATTCACTACTGAATGCTGGTCTGAAAGTACTAATCCAAAATGGCGAATCTTTGGTACTTTCGGACAACCAAACTGGTTGGCAGCTTACTTAATAATGATCTTGCCCTTGGCTTGGTGGCAAATGATTTCTGTCTGGGAAAAAAGATTGTCGAGTTCAATCAAAGTTAAACAGGTAAAAAATTTCAGCGTTCAAAACCTCAAAATTATGTTTTGGGAAACAATTTCTCAATTTACAAATCAAATGTGGCTCATGTTGCTTGGCTTCGTTAGTTTACTTTGGTTAGCGTTGTTGTTTACTGGTTCTCGGTCAGGCTTGTTAGGTGCCGGTGCGGCTTGGACTTTATTGTTTATTGGTTCATTAATTATTTCTCGATTTGACACTCATAAAGCGTCGGCCAGAAGTAGTTTGTTGAATACAATAATTGGCGGCCTAGCCGGTTTCATTTTGATTGTTCTGGTTGGTTCCCCATTTACAGATTCGGTATTTAAGTGGCGACAAGCATTATCACCATCAACTACCGCTGAAACAACCGGTGAGCAAGCAAGTGTCAATCAGTCCTCTGCCCCATCTACTCCACCTGAGTCGGTGTCTGGTACAGTATTAGAGTCAGGTGGAACTGACTCCGGCAAAATTCGTGCCATTGTGTGGCGAGGTGCTTTAGATGTTTGGCAACGCTACCCTCTACTAGGAAGTGGCTTGGAAACTTTTGCGTACAGTTATTATCGCGATCGACCGGTGGAACATAATTTAGTCTCGGAGTGGGATTTTCTGTATAACAAAGCCCACAATGAATTTCTAAATATTTTAGCTAACAGTGGCGTTGTTGGTTTGCTGAGTTATCTTGCGGTTATCTTTTTATTTTTGAAGTACTCTTTTTCTCAAATATTAGACAATAAACAAACCGGTGATTTCTCTAATTCCGCTTTTTATTTGGCTTTGGCTAGTGGCTTTGTTGGCCTACAGATCTCAAACTTTTTTGGCTTCTCCACCGTTGTGGTGGGTTTACTTAGTTGGGTCTGGCTGGCGCTGGCCCAAGTGGCCAGCGCCAGCCATAATAAATCCTTATCAAATTCGTCCCCATCAGCCACTAAATCAAGAGTCAGTCGCGCAACGCAAAATAAATCTGTCATCAACACTAATAAGTCAAAGTTGTCTGAAAGTCAGTGGCTGACTATTGCCACTGCTAGCATGGTTAGCTTAATGTTATTAGCTCAAGTTTGGGGAACCTGGCACAATGACCGTCTTATGTCACAGGCAAAGCAATCTCTACAACAGGGGCTTGGCTTATCGGCATACCAAACATTAACTACCCTAACTTCTAGAGCGCCTAATCAAGCCGAGTACTGGGAACAACTAGCCTTAACCCAGGCTCAGTTGGCGGCCAGTGCCCAAACAGAAAACGAAGCTACTGCCGCTGCCTATCTGGCTCAGCAAGCTCACACCAGCATTGATCAAGCCACCAATAAAAATCCAGTCCACCTGAATATCTGGAAGTCTCGAGCGCGTGTTTTTATTTGGCTGGCAATTTTTGAACCAGACTATTATCAACAAGCCATAAACGCACTTGAACAGGCGCAACAGTTGGCTCCTTCTGATGCCAAGATTGTTTATAACCTAGCCTTACTTTCTGAGACTGTTGATGATTTGGAATCAGCAAAAAAATATTATCAAAAAGCTATCGAGTTAAAACCAAATTATGAACAAGCTAGAAAAAACTACGCCGAGTTTTTGACTCGACAAAAAGAATATGCCCCAGCTATCGCAGAATACAAATATATCGACAGTTATCTGCGTCCTACCGAGCCATTATTTAGCGATGAAATTGCCAGCCTAGAAGCCAAATTGACAAACACCGATGAATCTAGCAATTAATGACACATCATTCATTAGTAAAAAAGTTGGCGCTATCAATCATTATTAATCAACCTGCGGTACAATACATTTGTTATGAGTAAGAAAAAGATTATTACGGCACCACATAAAACCTTGCGTCTTAAAGCCAAAGTGATTGACGAGTTAGATAAGTCGGTCAAACAATTCTTGCGATCGCTACAACAAACGTTAGTCGCTCAAGAAAAACCGGCTGCTGCCGGCTTGGCTTTGCCACAGATCGACCTATCCTACCGCGCCTTTGCAACCTACTTAGAAACACCAGTCTCCACTCATCCTCAAGCTAGAATATTTGTTAATCCAGTTATTATTGATTTATCAGATGTTTTATCTGTTGGACCGGATCGAAAAAGTCCTGATCTGGAAGGTTGTTTATCCATACCAGAACTATATGGACCGGTGGCTAGACCAGAATGGGTCACGATGGAGTTTATGGAAGTGCTCAATCCTGGTAAAGATGATATTCAACTTTCCGATCCCAAACAAGAAACTTTTTATGATTTCCCCGGCAGAGTTATGCAACACGAGCTCGATCATCTCAACGGCATTCTGTTTACCGATTACACCTTAAAACAAGGACAGCCATTATTTCGACAAGAAAAAAATGATTTACTGCCAGTGGATCCGATGGTAGTTAAGGCTTGGAGCTAAGTTGGGAGTAATTAATGACTAAATTTGGAAGCTCACCAAATAGATCATTCAATAATGGCTCAGGTGTTTCAACCAAAGCTAAATCCAACCCTATTGCTAACCATAAAATAAATGATCAATCTAGATTTAAAGTTGGGTTTGCTGGCAGTGGCCATTATTCGGTACTTTGTGCTCAAGCTCTACATAATCATCCCAATTTTGAATTAACCTGGGTTATTACACCACCGGCCAAGCCCACCGGGCGCCGTCAAAAATTAAAGCCACCAGCTCTTTTAACTTGGGCTATACAAAATAAAATTGCGGTCCTTACTGTACCCGCCACAAAAGCAGCGGCTGGCAAAAAACCAATCAATCAACTGCAAACTAAAATAAAAAATCAAGCACCTATCGATTTTTTAGTCGTAGTTTCTTTTGGTTATTTGGTTCCACCGTGGTTGCTAAAACTACCACAAATAGCACCCGTTAACATCCACCCTTCTGACCTGCCTCAATACCAAGGAAGTTCACCAGGACAGTTTTCTATTCTTTATGGAAATGCTGAATCAGCGGTTAGTTTTATTAAAATGAACAATAAATTTGATCAGGGTGAGATCATTGCCAAACTACCATTAACGCTGGATAAACTTGAAACTCAAACTAGTTACTATGACAAAGCCTTTAATCTCGCTAGCCAACATTTACCGCAAATTCTAAAGGAATATGCTGACAATCAGAAATTAACACCACAACAACAGATCAGCTTAAGTAATCAAAACCTGCCGCTTATTTTAGCCAAAAAACTTAGCAAAACCGATGGATTTTTGCCTTACCAACTAGTCAAGCTGGCCCAATCAGGAAAAAAAGAAATTGATTGGTCAAAATTTAAGCTAGACTCTGATAAAACTAGCGACTCAGAGCAATCTCATATTAGTCTTAATCGCTTAGGGTCGGTGTTAACCACTTTATTAAATCACCAACCTAACCTTCTGCCCTCTCAACTGGCCGATCGGACCTGCCGTGCTTTTACCCCTTGGCCAGGAATTTGGACAATCTTACCCAAATACAAAAACCGATCTCAAGTAAGAGTGAAAATTTTGCAAGCTAGTTTGCAAACAAATCAACAAACCCGGGCACCCTATTGGCAAATTGAATCTATTCAAGCCGATGGCGAGTTACCAAAAAAAGTAAATATAATATAAAGATAAGGGGATTTTTGTGACTAAACAAGAAATAGTGACCACAACTGAAGTTATCAATCGTGGTCCAACTACTACGACAATCACTAGAAGAGAGATAAAAGACAGTCAGCCAAAAAAGATAAGAACTTCACTATTAACTCCGACTGAGCTTCAAGCATTGTCTGAAACTGGCCCGGCTACAATTAAACAGATTTTAAAATCTTTACAAAAAAATGGATTGGCTGAAAATAGTTTATTAAAACATCTCGATAACCTCATGGTCTTTTCAAGCATTAAAGATTATTTGAATAAACAGTTTAAAACTCAAGCTTGTGAATTCTGGCAAATTGGCAACTTTACTCTGGAAATCAACCTAGTTCAGGGCAAAGTTTATTTGACTGTTAAAAAAATAAAAGACGACCCAACCCCAAACCAAGAGTACCAACAACATAAGATGTTTTAATTAAAATTAGAACTGAAATTAATTTTCAGCAACCTCAGCAGGCTTGGCCTCTGCCATTAGCTTGCGATAAGTGCGCAGGTCTCGATTAGAAACTTTAATTTGCAAGTTTTGACCGTTAGCTGTGAGCCGTAAGCTCTGCATATTACTGATTCTGGCTCGTTTGGTACGGTTCTTGGCATGGGAGACGTTGTAGCCAATATCGATTGACCTCACACTGGGAATGAAAATATGCCCTGATCCAACTGGAATTAGGGACTCATTTTTAACCTTCACCGACTCTAGCGCCCGCTGGTGAGCCTGACTATTCTTCTTAACTAATCTATAAACTTTCGACATAGAGCGATATTGTAACACATCCACCTCAAGCAAAAGCATTATTAAATCCGTAAGCGCAAACCTCTATTTGCCTCTATCCACCTCTATTTGCCACATTTTGTCACTGGTTAATTCTTACTCCCCTGCTGGTTAGTACTTATTTTCAGGCTAGTTGGAGTTTTGCTTAACTTGTGTAGAATACAGCTATGCTCCAAATTTTTTTCAGCAGTCCAGCGGCTTTTTTAGTTTTAGCTTCAGCTTTAGTAATCTCGATCACAATACACGAATTTGCTCACGCTTGGTTTGCTGATCGCCTGGGCGATCCGACTCCGCGTTCACAGGGAAGAGTAACTCTTAATCCCCTAGCTCACCTCGACCCAATCGGCACTATAATGATTTTGCTGGTGGGTTTTGGCTGGGGGAAACCTGTTATGTTCGACCCTTACAATCTGAAAAATGTTCGACAAGATGTGTTGTTAATCGCGCTGGCCGGACCGGTATCAAATATAATTCTGGCCTTTTTATTCACCCTACTATTGCCGATTTTACCTTTCTCACCGCTTGTTTGGCAGGTGGTCATCACTATCAATTTAGCTCTAGCCGCCTTTAATCTTCTACCGATCCACCCTCTAGATGGTGGCAAGATTATGTCTGGCCTTTTACCACCTAGAACTGCGGTTGAGTTCGATAATATAATGAATCGTTATGGATTACTGATTCTACTGGCAATGCTGTTCTTTCCTATCGGTAATCAACGGCCGGTAGATCTTTTAGTCAGACCGGTGATGAATGGTTTGGGTCTAACCATAAACTGGCTGGCTAGCTTGATTCAGGGTTTATTTTTTTAGAGAAAGAAATTTTTAGCGATGACCTTTAGTTGAGGAATTTTTTGATTCGGAAAATAATCGTGGACTGACAATTTCTTGTAAATACGTCCTCATTTCATTAATACTGCCTACGCGTTTTAACTCAAAATATTTAGTAACAAACTGAGTTGCTTTTGAAATTTTAGCTATCAATTCTAATCTTGGATGAACAGGTAACATAAATATACTTATTAAACTTCTTAAGTTATATGATTGATCGTCTAAATGATTAAATATGACAATTAGTTGTGCCTCTTTTTGTTTAATCAATTTACGCTTTCTCTCAATCTCAGCGTCAATTTCAGTATCATTATTCAGGTTCTGCAATTCCTCAAATGTTTTTATCAGCTCACCAATTAAATCGTTAGTTGTATTTTCCGCTAAACTAAGTCTGTCTTGACCAACTTGTTTTTCTTTACCTTCAAAAATAATCCTCATACTGCTATTTTGATATATTTTGAGCAGTTTGAAAAGTATCTAATGATTAAGTCTGAAATTAAAAATCAAATGTATGTGCTTAAATTAAAACTAAAAACAACCAAAAACAAAAAACTTAACAATTTTTAATAAAAGGACTTGACTGTATGTGAGCCTCCGCTGGGATTTGAACCCAGGACCTCATTCTTACCAAGAATGCGCTCTACCCCTGAGCTACGAAGGCAAGTTTTTCATAATTATTCTCAGCTATCGCTGTTTTGTTACTGCCGTTACGTGGTCAGTATATCAGGCTTGGTAACGGCTGGATTCTATCAGATATTTGGCCCAAAAAAAATATTACCCGTCGGCATGTCTGGCAACTGTCTCCTGGAAAATCCAGGTGGGTGAACGGTTATCAGCCCTCAGGCTGGTAACACGGCTTCTCCCTTATTGCTGCTATCGAGGCAGTCTATGACTCGACATGCATTGACGGGTAACAAATTCATCTTAGCATGTTGGTTGGGTTGGGCAAGACCTGAAAAGTAAGTTTTTAGCCTGGTTACAGGCTAAGCTCAGATGTAAACTCAGGCATAACTAAGGCACAAACTGAGGTGGCAAATTTCAACAAGTCAAGGCAACAAATTTATGGTTGCAGTTGCTGGTTTAACCAAGACTTAAGTTCCGGACCGATTTTACTCTCCATGCCCAGCTCGATTACGGTCTTAAGATACTCAAGAACATTACCACAATCATAGTAGCGACCGCCTTTAATTGGCACCGCGTGAACCTCGGCGCCCTGCTCTCGCAAAATATTGATGGCATCAATGTAAACAAGTTCTTTGCCTTCTGGACGGCGTCGGTTAGCTTCTTCGATAGCATCAAAAATATCCGGGTTATAAACTTGGCCAGAAACAATCGCCAAATCAGAGGGAGCATTTTCCTTACCAGGTTTCTCGATTAATTCTTCCACCTTGATGGCTCCATCATCTATACTTTGGCCACCGGCAAAACCATAACGATCATAATCCTCATCATCCTTGGCCTGAATGCCGCCCAAAATAATGGAACCGTATTTTTCATAGGCGCTAATTAGTTGCTTTGCTCTTGAGGGTTCGGCCTTAATAAAATCATCACCCCAGAAAACCAGGAAAGGCTCATTACCGATGATTTCTCTGGCGTTCCAAATCGGCGTGGCGTTGCCCTTGGGCCCTTTTTGACGCAGATAATAAAAATTGGCGAGATTACTGATTTTTCTGATTTCCTCTAGCTTGCCCAACTTGCCGCCTTTCTCCAGTTCGGCTTCCAGCTCAAAATTATGGTCAAAATGATCCTCGATACTGCGTTTGTGATAACCAGTCACCACAATAATTTCGGTGATACCGGCTTCAACCAGCTCTTCGACCACAATTTGAATCACGGGCTTATCGACGATTGGCAGCATTTCCTTGGGCATTGCCTTGGTTTGGGGTAAAAATCTAGTGCCGAAACCAGCGGCAGGAATAATCGCTTTTCTAATTTTCTTGAGCATTCGCCTCCTTTGTGATTTGTCTCTCAAGAATTCCACTATAGCATGTTAAAATGTAGCCCTCATGAACTGGAAAAATATTTTAGCAGAACTGAAAGCTTATCCGGTCGGCGTTTGGGAAGAAGCCCATAAAGTAGATTGGCCATCCCGTGACGAAACCTTAAAGCTGAGCCTGGCTACTGGTTTAGTAGTGGCGGTCGCCGCTATTTTTGTGGCTGGAGTTGATTTCATTTTTAGCAATCTAATTCGGTTCATTTTGAGTTTATAAGGATAAAAATCACATAAGTACAGTCAAGTCGATACAGGCAGGAAAGGAAACCATGAGTACTAACCAATCAGTAAAAGATGATCAGGCAAAAGATAAGGATGAAAATAACCAGGTCGATGCTACTGACATTGTAGGTGTAACTAATGAGTCGGATACTGATAATCAAAAGGCCGATCAGCCTACGGTAAATCCAGCTGATATTGAGGTGCCTGAGGAGCAAGAAGTTGTTACCGACAACCCTAATCACATCTTAGTTTCTGATCTATCTGAAGAAGACAAGGTTAAAAAAGGCGCCAGGTGGTATGTTTTACACACCTACGCTGGTCATGAAAATAAAGTGGCGGAAACTTTGCAGCAGCGAGTCGAAACCATGGGCTTAGAAGGCCAAATTTTTGAGTTTTTAGTACCAACCCAGGAAAAAATCAGGGTGCGGCGCGGCCAGCGCGAGACCATTAAGGAAAAGATTTTTCCCGGCTATATGTTGATTCGTATGAAGCTGACCGATGAATCCTGGCTGGCCGCGCGCACCACTCAAGGTGTTACCGGCTTTGTAGGTGTAGGCAACAAACCAACTCCCCTACCCAAGCACGAAGTTGAGGCAATTCAGAAATTTATGAGTCAAGGCGCACCTAGCTATAAAGCCGACTACATTATCGGCGAAGCCGTCAAAATCGTGGAAGGTCCGTTTAATGAATTTATTGGCTCGGTGGAGTCTATTGATCAGGAAAAAGGCAAGGTAACGGTTTTGGTCTCAATCTTCGGTCGTGAAACTCCGGTGGAACTAGACTTCTTGCAAGTTAGTAAATTGTAAAAATGCATTTTTAAGTTTAACGATTAGCAGCTGCGTATGTCCCCAATATTGAGAAAGCCGGATAAGCCTCAACCACAACAGACACTGTCAGAATATGATTCTTCTCAAGAAAAAATATTGGCTATCAATAGCTTAGACGAGCTGAAGAACATATTAAGTACAGCTCATATTCCCTGGCAGTTGTGGGGATCTGAAGGCTATGGCGGTAAAGATATCAATCGTCTTTGGAAGGAAATTAGAACTAAAGAAACATGGCTGATCAAATTACCTGACGGCAAACTGGTTCGCCGCGTGATTCCTTTAAATGTGGAGGTAACTTACACAGATGAATCTGGTAAAAAGTTTGTTCTGGAAGAATTAGCTCAAGGACTTCTTGTTGGCGATATTCCTGATGGGTTGCTTGAGGGCAATCTTCCAGTAATATCCTCTGGTGAGGTCATGGCAGGCTTGAAATTTGATAGAAGTACAATTAATCCAAATCGAATTATTACTGATCTGGCAGAAAAAATTACTAAAGAGGAATTATCAGCTGCCCGAATTTTTAGTCCAGATCCAGATAAAATCTCAAAAAGTCTAAGCGAAGACCCTTCTTGGTTGGCAGCAGCCGCCAACCGTGCTGCTCAAGAAGAATTGACATATTTTGGACCAAATGGGATTCAGAATGTTCAGAGATTAGACAAAATAACATATATTTCTTTCAGTTCAGAAAGCAGAGATGGAGTAAGCTACTCTGGCTTATCCGCCCAATACTTAACTATTAAAGTGTCGGTACAAATGCCAAATGAATTTCATAGACCAAATCAAACCTTGGTGGAAGGACTTGCGCCACTTGCCTATTTTGAGCTCAAGCCACAACCGAATGGATCATTAAGAATTAATGCTTTTCACTGGGTTGAGGCGAGTGAAGCTAGTACTAGATAATAACTTCTATGCTATAATCCCCCTTACCTCAAGACTGAGGGAGCGGAGACGCGCCAAACATTTGTTATTGGTTTAAACAAGGATTAACTTGTTTGCTACCCTCCCCCCATTGAGAAAAAGTCACAAATAAAATAAGCAAATACTAGTAACTAGTAATAAACTAAAGGAGCCTTATGGCTAAAAAAGTAAAAACAACCTTAAAGTTGAACCTAATGGCTGGTGCCGCTAATCCCGCCCCGCCGGTTGGTCCTATTCTGGGCCAAGCTGGTATCAACATTATGGATTTTTGTAATAAATACAACGATATGACCAAGGACCGGCGGGGCGAAACCGTGCCGGCAGTTGTTACGGTTTATGAGGATAAATCTTTTGATATCGAACTTAGATTAGCCCCAGTTTCGGCAATGATCAAGAAAACACTTAACTTGAAAAAAGGTTCCAGCGAAGCTGGCTCTAGCTCAGTTGGCAGTTTGACCGCTCAGCAGGTTGAAGAGATCGCCAAAGAAAAAATGGGCGACCTCAACACCACCAGTCTTGAATCGGCTAAAAGAACCGTGATCGGTACTGCCCGCAGCATGGGAGTGGAGATTAAGGAGTAATTATGGCAAAAAATATAATTCAAACTATCGACCTTACTGAAGAGCAGTTGGCTACTAAAACAGAGAGGCCCGAAACTGAAGAAAAAAGCTCAGAAACAAAGGTAAAAAAAGCCTCTTCTGATAAAAAAGCCAGCAAAAAAGCTGATCCAAAAGATCAAGGCGAATCAAAAAAAGAGACTAAAGATGAGTCGGCTAAAGAAAGTGAAGTGGCCAAACCTAAACAAAGAGGCAAAAAGTACGTTGAGGCCAGAAGTCGAGTTGACCGAACTCGCACTTACCCACTAATGGAGGCAATCAGCTTGGTTAAAAGCACTTCATACTCTGGTTTCGACGGCACTATTTCTGCTCATCTCAACTTGACTAAAGAAATTAACCCAGTTGAAGTTAGTTTTCCTCATTCAACCGGCAAAAACATTAGGGTTGCTATTGTTGATGAGGAAGTCTTGGATAAAATCGCCAAAGAAGAAATTGATTTTGATGTTTTATTGGCAAAACCCGCTATGATGCCCAAGCTAACCAGGTACGCTCGCTTCCTTGGACCGCGTGGTCTGATGCCTAACCCAAAAAACGGCACCGTAACCAGCGATCCCGAAGCGAAAAAAGCCTCATTATTAGCCGGAGCAGTGGTAATTAGAGCCGAGAAAAAGGCTCCCCTACTCCACGTTAGAATCGGCAAGGTGAGCCAGCCTGAAAATGAACTTCAAGCTAATCTTGAAGCCTTGATTAAAGCGATTAATCCAGTCAACATCGCCAAAATCACCCTTGCGGCTACGATGGGTCCTGGCGTTAAAGTTCAGTTATAACTTAGCACTACAAACATAATTATTTATCGTTAAAAATGAGTTGCTAATTATACAAATTAGCAATATGTGACCATACAAATTATTTGGCATTTAAAGGTGTAGAATATTATTAAAGTTTTATGTCAGTCGAGGGCAAACTGTCAGCAAAAATTGAGCATTTAGTGCAGCAACTGGACCTGGAAAATTGGGTTGTTGCACAAATTAAAACATATCAAGATCAATATCCTGAAGGAATCATTTTTGAAGATTTGTTAATTCTGATTATTAATCATTTAAATGAAATTAACAGATCCGACTTAACAACAAATAAATATCCCGCTCATTTATTGCGCATTGCTTTATTGAATCCGCTTGATTTAGGTCGGATTGAATTTACTAATCACCGCAGATATAAATATCAGGAGTATAGCAGTCCTTTAACCAGATAAATCGACAATATTAAACTAAATTAAAACAAAACAGAGTCAAAAATAACGGGCATCTTCAGCAAATCAGATACTTCAAGTGATTTTGAGGAGAAAACTCTCATTTTCCAAATTAAAACCTAGCCATATTCCTGAAAAAATATATACTAAATGCATATGCGAAGAATAAGAGGAGAAATTGGGCGGACAATAAGAAGATTTTTCGGGGAAAACCAAACAGTTGTTAACACCCCCACAACAACATTTACCGAAATTCTTGAAGATGGCAGTAAAATCGAACAAGAGGTAGAAATTTTCACCCAGGAGCAATCAGAGGTTGTGCAGCAATTCCCCAATCAATTATTGAAGCTTTACGAGCTGGTTAGGGATTATTTGCTAACATCTGAAGAGCGTGGTGGTGGAAAAACAAGTCTCATACGCACTCTTGTTGATTTAGAAATGAAGTTGGAACTAGTACTTGAAGACTTTCCAAGATTAAATCCTAGTGAGGCCGAGATCAAGGAAGATGTTGTGATCTTTATGACTGATGAACTTATGCCCCAATTAAGACTTTTTCAAAAATTGTACACCTCTGAAGAAGGCAAATTAATAATTCCCAAAGAAATTCGGGATAAGTCCTCGACACTTAAGCTGATGCTTGGAATATTTGAAATTATTAAAAGACTTGAAAAAGATATACCAAATTTTAAGTATGAAAGTTGACACAATCAAAGCTATCTTTACCAACCTTTTATTTGTTGTTGGTGTAATTTTGTTGATTTACGGTTTTATTCAGGGTTCGCTAACTATTGCACGCTCTCTAATTTTTGACCAATACCCTCTTAACTCATATGAAGAAACACGTTGTGAGTATGAATTTGCGGCCCCTAGAGAAATCGCCGGTGTCAATGAAGCCACTTTTTCAGGCGAAACGGCTAGTTCATCTCGACAAACTTATGAGGGTTGTCAGCAACAACTTAATTATCAAAGAAAAATTAGACAGACAGAGCATATCGTCGGTGCCGTAAGTACTTTCGCAGCCGGATTGATTTTGGTGGTTAGTTTTAAGCGATTTATTTTTGACAGATAAATTGTCCGCTATGTCCAAAACTGATGAATCCTTGCCTGCCAATTTTGATCGGTCTGAGGCTGAAAAAACGCCGCAAGACCTGGCTAAAACAACTTTCGAGTTGATTGTTTTAACAACTGGTGTTCTTCATTCGCAAAAATTTCCGTTTGGTATTGATCAGAGTAAAATTGGCTTCTCTTTCGAGGAGTTAAATCAGCAGCTTGTTGAATTATTTGATTATCCAATTGACCTGTCACAACTTAATCTCAATAAAGTCGAAATTGATCAGGACCAAATTCTTGACAACTGGCAAAAAGCTGCTGAATCTTTTCAGAATACTTATATATCAACCAAGGAAAATTATTCTCCATCACAACAGAAAAAGTTTGATGCCATTTTAGATAAAATCGATAATATTGCTCAGCATTTACTCAGTGAGCCAGAGTTAAGAGCTTACTCTCTTTTGTTTGCCATTAGCCTTTTCCTTTGGTTTTCTCAGGCTGCTATTCAAGGTATTGTATATAAACAGTATCAAGCCGATGGTTTTTCGGAACTTTACAATTTTTTTCAACAGACCTTAGGAGATCAGACTGCAGAATTTATTCTTGGTCAATTGGGAATCCTAGGAGAACCAGTTGCTTTAGGAATAACTTATAATCGCTTGCGAAATAAACAAAGATCTAGAGAACAAATTATTAACGACATTGGCCTAGTTAGTACCTTTTTGCTACTCCATGAAATGTCAACTTTTATTCATTCAAGCTCATTTCGTCCAGATGTTAAAGATGTTTTGGTATTATGTATTCCTGTACTAACAACTCAAATATTTCAAAGAATCAAAGATCTTAACCAAAAACAAGTTGATAAATAATCCTTTTAAATAGGCACATAGTCTCAATTTCTTTCAATTAATGACTGGGTTTATGGTATAATTTCCGTCTGATCCAAAGACAGCACCTGCATTGTGCCGAGGAGATTAATTTTTTCCTTTGCTAATGTGTGTTGTGAAAACTAAATAGTGGTGGCTTTTGGTAGAAATTCATCAGCCCTACTCTATTTGGCCAAATTGGTATCAACAATAAAAATATATCGACAAAACAAACGAGGAGAAAAATGCCAAGCAAGCAAAACAAACAAGCGGTTGCGGAACTTAAAAAGAAAGTTGAGCAATCAGAATCAGTAATATTTGCTAAGTACACTGGCTTGACCGTGATGCAGTTTAATGAATTGCGACGTCGAATTAAAGAAGCTGGTGGCGAAATCGTGGTGGCCAAAAATCGTTTGGTTAATTTAGCACTGGGCGCACCCCAGGGTTTAGCCGATTTGCTTCAAGACCAATTATTTACTCTTTTTTCTTACGATGACCCAGTTAGCGCGATTAAAGAACTCTACAAATTTAAAGATGATAACGAAGCTGTTGAAATTCGCGGTGGTTGGTTTGAAGAAAAAGTATTGGCAGCTAACGATGTCGACCAGTTATCAAAGATTCCTGGCAAAACCGAATTACTTGGTCAACTAGTGAGAGGTATTCAAGGTCCGATTTATGGTCTGCGTAACAGCTTAAGTGCTGGTCCGCAAAATCTGGTCTTTGCCTTGCAGGCTTTGGCCAAACAAAAAGAAAGTGAACAAAAATAAAAACGCGATAGATTAAGAAGCTAACGCAAAAAAGGAGGAAAATATGGCTGATACATCTGCCAAGGTCCAAAAATTAGTGGACGCAATCAAGGAACTATCCTTAATGGAGGTTTCGGAACTTGTTAAGGCAATCGAGGATGAGTTTGGCGTTTCTGCCGCTCCGGTTATGATGGCCGGTGGCGCAATGCCGGCTGGCGAAGCCGCTGCCGCTGAAGAAAAAGATGAATTTGATGTCGTCTTAGCCGGTGCAGGTAGCAATAAGATTGCTGTTATTAAAGCTGTTCGAACCCTCAAGCCTGACCTTGGTTTAGCCGATGCCAAGAAATTTGTGGAGTCCGCTCCTCAAACCATCTTGGAAGGCGCCAAGAAGGAAGATGCCGAAAAAGCTAAAGCCAGTTTAGAAGAAGCTGGTGCCACAGTCGAGCTTAAATAAGGCTAGATACAACCCTGGTTATTATTAACTCAATAAATTGGGTTGGAAAAGTTTGTGATTGTAGCGCCCTGGTCGCTTCCGCGACCAGGGCGCTAACTATTTCTATTCCATCGCCAAAAAATAAAAATCTAACCAATAAAATACATTTTCATTATTATTTTTGCATTATCATAAATTTAACGAAAAATTTGCCGTAATTAAGTATTTCCTTATTGACCCAAAGGCGATTTCTCTGATAGTCTGAGACTACTATTGATATGGTTTGCCGGCTGATCGGAGTGCTTTGAAATCGTTTGAAAGCCTCCCCTGCCTCGGACGGAACAGAAAAGGAGAAACATGAGTAACAGCCAATCGGCTAATAAGCTCGACATTAATGATTTACCAGATCTTCTAACGGTTAAGGAAGTAGCTGAGTTGTTGCGTGTTTCGCCCCTAACGGTTAAGAGATGGGGAAAGCGCGGAAAATTACCTGCTATCCGGATCAACTCCAGAGGTGACAGACGTTATCGTAAGGAAGCGGTTTTGTGGTTGTTGGGTATCGACCCCAACGCCGAGATGGACGATCAAATTAGCGAATGACGCAAGTTGACCACCAGGTTGATTTTTTCCAAGCAAATGTAAGTATTACTTAAGTATTATGGTTGGAGCTTATTTTTTTGTTTTGTTTTGTTGGTCATTTTGCTGGTCGAAAACTTGGTGATAATCACCAGCCAGATGAACTTTAACAGTCGAAGCTGTCGACGCCAGCGCCAGGGTTCTTGCCATAAACGATACAGCCATTCTAGGTGGAGTTTGGTTAGGAGCGGCGGCGGCGGGCGCAAACTGGTAGCCGGACTCAAAACATCAACGCCGCCGCCGCAAACCATCACGATCTTAACTCCCATCTCAGCTAAAAAGTCGTGCCAACGACTTACCCAGGTTTCTTGCCAAGGTGCACCAAAGGCAACAAAAATTATTTGTGGTTTAACCGTTTGTAATAATGATTTCAAGTTTTTTTCTTCCTCTTCGGTTGGCTGAGCCACGTTCTGGTAGCCGGCGCTGGCCAGGCACCAACCAATATCTGGATCGTACTGCCTGGCCAGCGCCTCAGCCGAACCAGGTTTAGCGCCCAATAAAAGAGTTGTAATCGCTTGCTTGGATGCCAGTTTTGGATTATTAGCCAACTTACTTGCTTTTTGTAGCCACCACTCTAAAACTTCTCTACCAGTTAATCGCTTAATAGATTTCTGGTTTAACAACCGACTAGCTATCACCAACCCTACTCCATCAGCTAGCAGAACATCAGCCCACAATAAAAGCGTAAAAAAAGCTGGATTTTGTTGAGTCTGCACCACTTGTTCAGGATTTGGAGTAAAAATGACTACCGGCAACTTATTGGCTTCACCAGCCAACCACTCAAACCAGTGTTTTTCCCACAATTGTCGATTACCATTGTGTAGCTTATCAATTAATTGTCGCAAATTATTCATAAATCTTTCATAAATTTATCATTCTTGTTCAAATCGACTACCAGTAAAACGAGTTGCTTTTAGTTCCCCAATTAATTTTTTCATACCTAAAATTTCTACATTTCTAGGTAACACACCGATTGGCGACCCAGCAAGTTGACTAAAAATAGTGGCTAAAATGGGATCGTCATTGGCAATACTAATAATACCGCCCTCGACAGCAATAATGGTTCTAAACTCCCCAGGTAGCTTGATTAGGAATTGATCCCAACATTGACTAAAAAAACTGGCTAACTCATCGCGATTAGCATCCGCCAGATTACCTGGAAAAACAAAGTCTTGTTCATACTGAATGTGGCCAAAGGCGACCAGGCCCAACAATAAATGGTCATCATCCCACCAGCCAATCGCAAAACCAGCGGAAGCATTAATGGGCAGGCCGGCGCCCGCCGCCACCGCTAACAAGGGATTGACCGTTTCCACCTCGCGGGCGCCGGCCTGCCCTAGTACATACTGCCATAACTCCTGCATAAAAGGGCTAACCTGGCTTAGCTGACTTAAATAAACTCTTGGTTTAAGAAAGAAAGATTTGCCTAGAACGGCGTACATAACCGCACGCAGATATAAAATCGCGGCTGCTTCATCGAAAATCTCAACCGCCGAAAAAGGTACCACAACCTTTGCTTGTTTAAGTCCGGCGTGCTCAACCGGTCGAGCCTCCTGACCATAAGCCACAATTGAATACTTTGGCAGCTCAACTAGAACCCTGGTTGGAATCGCCAACGGCGGTTCATCCAAAACACTAACGTATGTATTTTGCTTGGTCGGAACGATAAAAACTTCGTTCTTAAATAGTGCGCGTGCCCAAAATGCCATATCTTAGTATAATCATTATGACATGACGAATTCACGCCGCCGTTTTCTTTGGACTGCTTTTGCCAGTTTGGTGGTTATTGCGGGAACTGCGATCGCTATCAATTTCGCCAAAGGTTACCGATTTTCTAGAGATAGTATTGTAGCTGGCAATGGTCTGTTAGTAGTAAATTCCGATCCCAAAGGAGCCAGAGTATTAGTTAATGATCGTTTTCTTACCGCTACCGATGACACTCTTTACCTTGATCCAGGCGAATACCAAGTTGAAATTCAAAAAGATGGTTATTTCCCCTGGAAAAAAGATGTCGTAGTTGAACAGGAAGTAGTTACCCAGGCTAATGCACTACTCTTTCCCACTGCTCCAGGTCTGGCTCCAATCACCTTATCTGGGGCTTCTCAGCCAGCCCCATCGCCAGACGGACAAAAATTAGCCTATTACACCGCTTCCTCATCCGCTCAGACCAAAAACGGCTACTACGTGCTTGAATTAGTTGATAATCCGCTGGCTTTCCAGCGTGGGCCGCGCCAAGTCAGCCGCTCGTCCGATCTTTTTCCCCCAGAAGAAACACAGATGATTTGGTCGCCAGACAGCACTCAAATTTTATTGGTATCACCTAGGAAAGCCGTCTTAATCGATCCTAGTAGATTAAATGAAGTTGACGAGCAAACAGATATTTCCTTCCAATTATCAACAATTTTTAGTCAATGGGAGGAAGAAATGTACCAACGTGATCGCGAGAGGTTGGTAAAATTTCCACTGGAAATCCAGCGTGTCGCCACCGCCAGCGCGGTCAATGTTTATTTCTCACCTGATGAAAAACGATTAATGTACACCGCTACCGATGAATTTGATTTGCCAGCTAACTTATTACCAGCCAAACCTGGGTCAAATAATCAGCCGGAGTCCAGACAGACCAAAATCGGCAACATCTATATCTATGATCGCGATGAAGACAAACAATTTTGGTTAGGCGAAGATACTCAGTATCTATCCTGGACGCAACAAGGCGGAGAGTTGCCAAGTATGCAGCTGCCAATTAATTCTGAAGCTTCTGAAGCTAATGACCAAACTAACAACGCACAACTTAATCAACCTAGTCAACCTGAGTCAGATCAAGCTGAAGAATCTGCGACCGCCTTTAATCCGCAAAAACAGCTTTTAAGCAGTGACCTATTTCGTTCGCAACCACTCAATCTCAAAGCATCTCCTTCTGCTTTTACGCGGTTACAAAGAGACGACATTGATGAAACCATATTAAATTTCCGCACCTACCACTCACCTCTTTACACCCACCGCTACCAGTGGTTTCCTAATTCCTGGCACATTTTATATCATGATGACACCAGCTTAACCTTACGCGAATACGATGGCACCAATATCGTTCGAGTCTTTTCCGGCCCTTTTGACACCGGTTTTGTCTACCCCTGGCCAAACGGCTCACGACTAATCATTCGCACCAACCTCAACCAGGGAAACGATGTGCCAATCAATCTTTACACGATTAATTTAAAGTAATTAGTATTATTTCAAGTTTGAATAATTTTCGATCTATCGGGTTTGGGTAGATGGTTGTGGGTTACTACCATCAATAGAATTAGCTGGTTTAGGAAACATTTCGTTCCAGCGTTGTTGCAGCTCAGATAATTTAGCCTGCAAATCATTTAGTCTATTCGCAACAACTGTAGCTTTTGCCTCAATTTCACCAAATCTTTCTTGCAAGCTGACTTGTATCGGCAGGCCTGCCACCCTCTCTTGTGCACTCCTTAATCCTAATTCTAGACGTAATACCCTATCCTCTGGGCTATTTGGGTCAATGTGAACAAAATGTTTTGGCTTTGTTGAATTTGACTCTGGAGTTGGTTGTTGAACTGCTGGTGGCTCAGTTTGTATGTTGGTATCAGTTTGATCGTCAACATCAGCTGCTTCTTTCGGAGAGCTCTTGCCTGCATTCTCAACTATCTTCTCTATTTGTATTCGTCCCCGTTCAGAAATAGACTCATCGAGCGTAAATCGAAAAGTTACCTCATCCGAATAAGTCAAATTAAAACTGACAACTGCCCCCTTACTCTTCCCTCTTTGATTAAATTGCAATTCGCTAAGTTTAATGCCGGAGCGTGGCAATGTTTCAACAATCATTACGAGTTCCTCAGCGGTTAAAGATAACAATCTCCTGTTAGAGGGCAGGTTTTTTATTATGCTGACTGTATTAGATGGCATGTACTTTGCGCTACTATTGTCTTTACTTTCGAGTTGCTCATACAAATAATTCCAAAATTCACGATTCAACAACCACTTAACAACATTGGCATAAAGATTTTTATCTTCAAGGCCTTCTTGTCTTAACCAGGGGTTATTGGAAGGTATTGCTCCTTTGTTAGCTTTTGAAGCTCTATCTTTCTCTTGCGCCTGAGGTGTATCGTTTTCATTGGGTTTAGTATTATCCTTACCAACATCACTTTCGGGTCTGGCTGAATCAACATTTGGTACTGATGCTGGTCCTGGGGCTATTTTTTCTCTCATAATTGCACAAATTACTCTTTAGCGGTGCATTCTACCATTATTTCATTATTTAGTTACTTTTTAATCTGGCGGCGGGCGAACACCAGATTATAGTTCGTCCCAAAGAAAAGAAATAAGTTACAATACCCTAGTAGAAATCTGATCGATAATCTTTGAAAAGGGATTTGAGATCAGTCTAAAAGCCCTTGTAGTTTAACGGATAAAACAAGCGCCTCCTAAGCGCTAGATCCAGGTTCAATTCCTGGTGGGGGCACTTAACTAGTTACTTTTTAATCTGGCGGCGGGCGAACACCAGGTTATAGTTCGTCCGCAGTAGTCCCTATGAAATTTTCTTAAGATTCTCAAATCTGTCTTTGTTGGCCAGGAGATCATAAGCTTTGGCCTTGGCCAGCATAGTTATCGGTGCCGTAATTAATAAACCAACTATAAAGAGTAATAATCCCAGTAAGTTCAAGACAAAAATAATTAATTCCAGACCAAACAAGTCCCACTTAACACCTTTGGTTATTTTGGCGCTCTCTTTGAGGGCGGCGATGGCTGGCATTTTTTTATCGACAGTCAAATACAAGGCAAACTGAAATTTTAGTTGCCAAATAATTCCAGGAATAATAAACAGCAAATAACCAAAAACCACAATTATGGTCAGTAAAACGTAAACAACCAGATAGCGCAGCAAGTCAGCCGGAGAGCAAAGAAAACTTTTCCACCCCGTTTTTTGACCGCGAGATTCGCTAATTGCAACTTGGGTCAAACCGCGATTGATAACTAAACCAGTGACAACAGCTATTAAACTTAAAGCAGCAAAAAACAACGATCCTTCCGTAAAAAACTCCTCCGCTAACCATCGTGGAAATGCTGCAACAGTCATCACAATTGTCAATATAATCATGAAGTACAACGCTCGTTGCTTAAATCTCTGCCAACCGGCACCTAATGCGATACTGACTAAATACCCCTCTTGTGAATTTGAAACTGGCGAACTTAAGCTAAAATCAGGCATAATTGTATTCTAGAGAATTAGTTACACAACAATCAAGGGTTGGACCAGCTCTTGATTGTAGTTCGTCCTAGAAATGTATAATTGAATAATGAGCAAAAACAAAAACGATCGCCTTTTTACAGAAATAAAAGAATATTTAGAAGAAAATCTTCCACCTGAGCTGATCACCGATATGGTTATCAATATTGTTGGTTTTGCGTTGGGAGTCGAAATTCTCAGTTATATTGCCAGAAACGAATCGGCAGATAACACCGAAGTAATCGTCGCCGCAGTTATTGGTATAATTATGAGTGTTGCCACTTACCATAAAGAAAAATATCTCAAATCTTTGAAATCTCCGGACACAATTCCAAATTCACCCTTTTCAAACAATGATGCGTCATTGTTTCAAGATGACGAAACTAGATAGATTGATCAGCAATTTATTCAAACGCTTGCTGCAATATTATTAAATGTATAATAATCCTGCCTAATAATAGGCAACTTACAATAAATTTGTACACGGGATGTAGCGCAGATGGTAGCGCGCAGCGTTCGGGACGCTGAGGTCGCTGGTTCGAGTCCAGTCATCCCGACTTATTTAGTTACTTTTTAACCGAGAGCTGGCTCAACTCCTGATTATAGTTCGTCCTCCCCAGATGTTCTTCTCTTTAACTCTTTTTTAATTAGCTCCATTTCTACTTGATACTGGGGTAAGTGGTATGCATTCAAAAGCGCCAACCTTACTCGTAATTGACTTTTAGAAATCCCCCTAACCGAGGCTTCGGTAACTGGTAATGTAATTTTTTGGGCAAATTCTGGACTAAGTGACATAAAAAAATTCCCAATAACTTAGTTTATAAAAATTAATTAAACAAATACAACAATAAAATTCTACTAACCCTTTGTAGAATGATCTGTTTATCTTCTATCTGTTTCATCAGGTAGTACTTTATCGATTAATTCATCAATGGTGGTGTTAAACATCGCTGCTATGCTAAGTATTACTTCTAGATTAGGTTTTTTTTAAAATTTCAAATCTCAATCTATTTAGAGTAGCTATTGATATTCCCATCCTTTTTTAGTTACTTTTTAATCAAGTGCTGACCCAGCTCCTGATTATAGTTCGTCCTTCTCAAGTATCCTACCTTGCCCTTCTCTCATCATTATGGCTATGATAAAAGATGTTGTTTTAACAATTCTTAACAATGCCTTAACACCTTGATTATAAGTTTATGACGAAAATTATTAAGTTACCACAGTTATTTTTGTTTTTGATGTCTAGTGATTATTATCGATCGTGGTTATCAGGTATAAATTTATATTCGCACCCTTTGCAGCAAAATCTGCTCTGTAACAATCGTCAGATTTGACACAATTTGACACAAATAGAAAACAAAAATGGCCAGAATAACAAACAACCGTCGGGATAAAAATAAAAAGCGCCAATTTGGAAAAAAAGCTTGGGGTGGTGGCGG
>Ga0334882_1000949_pt1 | contig 38831 bp, 31 predicted proteins | sample GraSluR1_MG_5_FD_207226 | JGI IMG/M metagenome (GOLD analysis project Ga0334882, IMG submission 207226) | Sludge microbial communities from methane-producing bioreactor in Wageningen University, Netherlands - Granular Sludge_15_04-R1 | ecosystem: Engineered > Bioreactor > Anaerobic >... | reverse complement strand
AAATAGGTCCCTCTCTAAAGACGTGGAAGGATACTCAATGATGCGTCCGGCTTCAATATTATTTCTGTAAATTATAAAAGTCGGCACTCTTTTAATGCCAAGTTTCTCATAGTCTCCTATCGGAGCTATCTTGTTCATGTCAACACCAAGATAGGTGACCTTAATACGCTGCAAACCGCATTCATCAATCAGTTTATTGAATCTCGGCACCTCCCTGTGACTGTCGGGACACCATGAGCCGAGCACAATAAGAACTGATACGTCGCTGACATTTGTTGCAGCTATTTTATGTACCAGCTCTTCCTGGGGAACATATTTTTCATATTCCGGATTGTACCATGCGTCGTGGGGTGGGGTTGTCATCAGATCGTGAAGGAAGTATCCCATCAGCCAGGTTTCCGGCCTTTGAAAATTGACAATGGGCCGCTCAGGCTGTGATATGGTTACCGTCTCCGCTGTCTCTTCAGCTACCGGTTCACTGACGACCTCCCTTGCCGACCTGCCTGCAACGGAACAGCCTGTCACCAATACTGAGATTATAAGGCTGAGGTAAAACAATTTTGACATAGCTGAAATCTTTATATTCACAAAATTAAGGTAATATTTGAAAAAACATCATCCCGTCTGAGATATCAAAGGCAGCGAAAACATGTTCCGCTGCCTCAGATTACTATTTTTTTTGTTACTATTATTCTGTGGCTGCTATAAGAATCTCGAGTATCTGTTTGGCTGCTCTTGCCACAGAGGTACCCGGACCAAATATTGCTGCAACACCCGAATCATACAGGAACTGATAATCCTGGGCCGGTATCACGCCGCCGGCAATAACGAGGATGTCTTCCCTGCCCAGCTTCTTCAGCTCTGATATTACCTGTGGTACCAGCGTCTTGTGACCTGCCGCCAGACTTGAAACACCAAGTATGTGCACATCATTCTCCACAGCCTGCCTGGCTGCTTCCGAAGGGGTCTGGAATAATGGACCGATATCGACGTCAAAGCCTATGTCTGCATATCCTGTCGATACCACTTTTGCGCCTCTGTCGTGACCGTCCTGGCCCATTTTGGCTATCATTATCCTGGGCTGTCTGCCCTCTTTGGCTGCAAATTCTGCTGCCAGTCTTCTAGCCGCTTCATAGTCGGCATCTGACTTATACTCTGAGGAGTAAACTCCTGATATTGTCCTTATCACTGCTTTATATCTCCCAACTACTTTTTCACATGCATATGATATTTCTCCAAGGGTTGCCCTTTTTGCAGCAGCCTCAACAGCAAGCTCCAGAAGGTTACCTTCGCCGGTTTTAACGCAATCTGTCAGGGCATTGAGGGCAGCCTGGCAGGCTGACTCATCACGCTTTTCCCTGAGCTCTGCAAGCCTCTTTACCTGTATGTCGCGTACTGCAGTATTATTCACTTCGAGGATTTCCAGCGGATCCTCTTTTTCAAGCCTGTATCTGTTGGTTCCTACAATAGTCTGAACACCTGAGTCAATCTTGGCCTGGGCCCTGGCAGCTGCCTCCTCGATCCTCATTTTTGGTATTCCTGATTCAATCGCCCTGGCCATTCCTCCCAGACTCTCGATCTCCTCTATATGCTCCCATGCCTTGCGGGCAATCTCCCTGGTAAGATACTCAACATAGTAGGAACCTCCCCATGGGTCTATCTGCCTGCATATCTGAGTCTCCTCCTGAAGATATATCTGAGTGTTCCTTGCTATACGTGCAGAAAAATCTGTTGGCAGGGCAATGGCCTCATCAAGGGCGTTGGTGTGAAGACTCTGTGTATGACCCAGGGCTGCCGCCATAGCCTCGATACAGGTACGTCCGACATTGTTGAAAGGATCCTGCTCGGTAAGACTCCACCCCGAAGTCTGCGAGTGTGTCCTCAATGCCAGTGATTTGGGGTCTTTGGGATTAAACTGCTTCACTATCCTGGCCCATAGCATTCTGGCTGCCCTCATCTTTGCAATCTCCATGAAATGATTCATCCCTATGGCCCAGAAAAATGACAGACGGGGTGCAAACGAGTCAATATCAAGCCCTGAATTGACTCCCGTACGAAGATATTCCAGTCCGTCGGCAAGAGTATACCCAAGCTCCAGGTCACAGGTGGCACCGGCTTCCTGCATATGATAACCCGAGATACTTATCGAGTTGAACCTGGGCATATTCCTGGAAGTATACTTGAAGATATCGGCAATGATGCGCATCGAAAATGCCGGCGGATAGATATAGGTGTTGCGCACCATAAATTCCTTCAGAATATCATTCTGTATTGTTCCCGATAGGTCTTCAAGCTTCGCTCCCTGTTCCAGTGCAGCTACGATATAGAATGCCATTATCGGCAATACCGCCCCGTTCATGGTCATCGACACTGACATCTTATTGAGGGGGATATTATCAAAAAGCACCTTCATCCCCTCGACCGTTGAGACAGCAACACCGGCTTTGCCCACATCACCAACCACCCGTTCATGATCGGAATCATAGCCACGGTGGGTGGCAAGGTCGAATGCCACTGATAATCCCATCTGGCCGGCAGCCAGATTCCTCCTGTAGAAGGCATTTGACTCTTCAGCGGTAGAAAAGCCCGCATATTGCCTTATCGTCCAGGGCCTTGTAACATACATTCCTGAGTATGGTCCGCGCAGATAAGGAGCTATGCCCGATACAAAGCCCAGATGATCAATCTCCTTCAAATCATCGGCTGTAAATACACTCTTTACAGGTATCCTCTCGGGTGTTAACCATTCCAGTCCATTCTGATGCTCCTGCTTCCATTTATCATGACCGGCAGGCTCAGGTGCATAATTCTTAAAATCCTCATATTTGAATACAGGTCTCATATAATTCCCCTTCCTGATTAAATCTCAACACCAACTAATTTGTGAAACTCCCTCAGAGTATCAAGCAGATTCGACCTGATACTTATGAAGTGTTCAATGCCTCTTTTCTTAAGGTCCTCCATACAATCGGGAGCACCTGCCACCACAAAGAGAGATTCTCTGCCGATAATGTCAAAAGCCACCGGCGCCAGCTCAGCATACTCCTCATCAGAACTGCAGATCACTACTATCGGTGCCTTGCTTTCGACAGCGGCCCTGGCTCCCTCTTCAATGCTTTTAAATGCCCCCTTGTCGATAATCTTATATCCACCGCAGGCAAAGAAGTTGGATGTGAACTGGGCACGCGCCATGCGCATGGCCGGATTGCCGGCAGCCAGAATAAATACCGAAGGCTGCTCCTCTCTCTCTTCAGCAGCGAGTCTTAGCTTTTCAAACTCCTCGGCTCCCCTGAAAAGCTTCAGTGGCTTAACCTCAAGCTGTTCCGGCATGCCTTCCCTGCTGAAAATTCTTTCTCTTTCGGCCCTGACAGGAATCTTTTCACTGTAATTCGGGTACTGGTTTGAACCAACCATCACCTCCCTGCGCCTGGCAATGTCATCTCTTCTTTTGGAGGCAATGGTTTCGACCATCTGCTGAATGACACCTTCCTGAAGTGACTTAAGGAATCCTCCCCTGTCTTCAATTTCCAGGAAGAGCTTCCATGCCTTGTCGGCAATCATATGTGTCAGGTTTTCAATATACCATGACCCGGCGGCAGGATCAATCACCTTGTTGAAATGGGCCTCTTCCCTCAATAGCAGCTGCTGGTTGCGGGCAATCCTCTCAGAAAATTCATCGGGAGTGGTAAAATGACTGTTGAAAGGAGATACAACCAGTGAGTCCGCTCCTCCGAGAGCAGCTGACATAGCCTCGGTCTGTGTACGAAGCATATTCACATAGGCATCGTAAACCGTTTTGTTCCACTCACTTGTCACTGAAAGTATATTCATGCGGCAAGCCAGCTTATTGTCAGGTTCATATCTTTTTACAATCAGAGCCCATAGCAGACGTGCAGCCCTGAGCTTGGCTATCTCCATGAAGTAGTTGGAGCCGATACCAAAAGAGAATCCTGTTTTTGCAGCAGCAAGAGAAACATCAATATTCCTTTTTGTAAGCTGTGCAAGATATTCATTACCCAGTGAAAGGCCTAACGCAAGTTCTGTCACAATATCAGCGCCGGCGTTGCAGAAGTTTGATGCATTTACCTGTACGACTCTCATACCGGGTAACGGCTTTGAATCCTTTACCAGTTCAGCCAGATAGTCCAGGCCATCACTTACCGGAACACAAAGCTTACCATTAACCATCAGCCTGCCTATCGGATCAGCTTCAACAGCACCGCGAACAGCTGAGAGGTCTGACTCCCTCGATTGTAACAATGTAACGAGGTATTGTACCAGCTCCCTCGCCTTGCCTTCCGACCTGAAATTCAACTCAATGCTCTCTGTATATATCCCTGCCAGCAATGTCTCCAGGTTCCTTGGCGTTATTGTTTCGGCATCGCTGATGATAAATCCCAGCGAATCGACACCCTTCATAAGTATGTCAAGTGCTTTGCGATTGGCAGCAGTGTAATCCTTTATCTCAATGTTCTGCCTTATGAACCAGGTGTTGTTTTCCTGCTTCCCCCCCCTGACAAAGGGGAACTCGCCCGGCAGGGTGTCAAGGTGATTCAGCCCCTCCAGATTCTCCTCACGGTAAAATGGCATTACGTCAAAGCCTTCATTGGTCTTCCAGATCATCTTTTTGTTAAAATCAGCACCCTTCAGATCCTTTGTTATTTTCTCAATCCACTCCTCCGTTGCTACAGGCTTGAAATCCTCAAACAGCTTTTGTTCCTCTTTCATAAGATATATTGATTGTTAACTGCAAAATAAATTAATCATGTACCACTTATTCAATGCTTTTTGTCATATTAGGCTGATGCTTTCCTCATTGCTCTGAACCGCCAAACTCCATAAGATAGGTCTTGATAAACTCATTCAGGTCACCGTCGAGTACTGCAATCACGTTACCTGATTCATAGCCTGTACGGACATCCTTGATTAGTTTGTAGGGATGCAGTGTATACGACCTTATCTGAGAACCCCATTCAATCTTCTTCTTCTGCCCTTCAACCTTCGCCTGCTCTTCCATCCTCTTGCGCAATTCCATCTCATACAGGTTAGACTTCAGTATCCTGAGAGCATTCTCCTTGTTCTTACCCTGGGAACGCGTCTCCTGATTCTCAATGACAATCCCGGTAGGATGATGCCTGAGCCTTACCGCCGTCTCTACCTTATTAACATTCTGTCCTCCTGCTCCGCTCGAACGGTAGGTTTCCCATGTTATGTCGGCAGGATTTATTTCAATAGTAATGTTGTCGTCAACAAGTGGAGATACAAATACCGAGGCAAATGTCGTCTGCCTCTTACCCTGGGCATTGAAAGGCGAAATACGCACAAGACGGTGAACTCCGCTCTCACCCTTAAGATAGCCATAGGCACGTTCTCCGTCAAACTCAAGTGTTACCGTCTTGATGCCAACCTCATCTCCCGGAAGGTAATCAAGCTCCCTGACCTTGTAATCATTTCGCTCACCCCACCTCATGTACATGCGCATCAGCATCTCAGCCCAGTCATTACTCTCGGTACCTCCGGCTCCCGCATTGATCTTGAGTATCGCCCCCAGGGTGTCCTCCTCCTTTCGTAACATGTTACGAAGTTCAAGCGCCTCAGTAAGCTCAAGTGCAGCCTCATACTGCCCTTTAACCTCCGCCTCTTCAGCCTCACCCTCCTTATAAAAGTCATAGATAACCTGCAGATCGTCCACGGCACTGCGCACACGCTCATATGATGTTATCCAGCTCTTTATCGAGGAGATCTCCTTCAGCAACTCCTCTGCTGCTTCAGGATCAGCCCAGAATCCGGGCTCTCGGGTTATTGCCTCTTTTTCCTCTACCTGCCTGATTCGTCCTTCGACGTCAAAGATACCTCCTTAGCGCATCCCGGCGCCCGGCAAGATCCCTGATCTGTTCAATAGTTACCATAACTCCTGTTTTGAGGTGCAAAGGTAGTAAAAATGGCGTAATGGTATATAATGGCGTAATGACGTAATGGCATAATGGCGTAATGACGTAATGACGTAATGACGCAATGGCGTAATGACCAAAAGTATTAGCGTTATGGGTATTAAGTATTCCTATAATTACGAGGAAGCAAGTGTCACCAGTGCCCTGAAGAGTTTAAATCCTTCAATAAAATTTTCCTTTGAATACCTAACCGTTCGTGCTGAGACTCTTTCAATTCCCGGGACAGCCATAGCAGCCTCGGCCTGGTGGCTGTAAAGAAATGTTATTTCAAACTGATAGGGAACTGTCGATTTGTAGGGCTTAAAGTCTTTCAGCTTCATCAGCGCTGCAGCAGTATTGGCTCTTATCAGCTTCTGTGCTTCCGCAGGCACCATTGTCCTGGCCGCATATCTTCCAATAGACTCCTTTACCTCAGTGGTTACTATATTTTGTCCCAGCGAATTCCTTACCTGTGAACAGACCGCCCTGTCACCTGCAACCATCACCACCGGCACTCCGTAATGTCCGGCTATCAGGGCATTCATCTCCGACTCACCTATCTCAACCCCGTTTACCTTAAAGGCAGATATGGAACCGCTGGAATAGGTATGGTCAAGCGTTGCATTGGCAGTACCTGCCCTGGCATGATATCCGACAAAAATAACCGCGTCGAATGTTTCATCAATACCCTGCATCATGGCAAGGGGCTTTGGTGAACCTGTTATCAGTCTTGCAGCAGGGTTTATCTCTCCGGCCAGTATGTTGCGCATGCTGCCGTGAGAATCGTTAACAACAATCTCGGCAGCACCGGCATCGAGGGCTCCCAGTATAGCTGCATTGGCTTCTTCGGTCATCCACCTTCTGGCCATCTGGTAGTCATTTCCTCCCACAGATACCTGGTCGCTGTGAACAACGCCTGCTACACCCTCCATGTCAACAGAGATAAAAACCTTCAAACCTTTCTGGCTATATACATTATAGACGGATATTGTGCTTACTGCCAGCAGTGTGACAAAAAACAAGAGAATTCTTTTCATAATATTCAGCCTCCTTAGTTTTATGGTTTCTACATTAATGACTACAAATATAAAATTTAATGCAAACCTGTTAGCCGTCAAACCGAAAAGAGATGATGATAACATAAGAAACCAGACTCCCTATTGTAAAACATACTATCATCATAACCATTTGATTATACATTTATGTAGATTTGTTATGATTGTTAACCAGAACTTCAAGTCATATGAAAACCAATCCCAGAATTATTGCCGTAGCCGTCCTGTTGCCGGCTCTACTACTATTCTGTCTTAATTTGCAGGGGCAGCAATCTTCAGATCAGGGTCTCAAGGGTAAGGCTGAAACCTACAGGGCCAAGAACAGTGCCATTAACTACCTTTCTGATGAAGCCATAGTAAAAAAGTACGGTGTTATCTCAGATTCAATATGGTCATTTGCAGAACTTGGCATGCAGGAGTTCAGGTCAGCAGAACTGCTGGCATCAACACTCGAGGCTGAAGGCTTCAGTGTGGAACGGGGTGCTGCAGGTATGCCCACCTGCTTCGTGGCAACATGGGGATCAGGAAAGCCTGTGATAGGCATATTGGGTGAGTTCGATGCACTTCCAATGCTTTCACAGAAGCCCGGCGTTCCTCAACAGGACCCTATACTTGAGGGAGCTCCCGGACACGGATGCGGACACAATATGATGGGTGCTGCCGGCATTGCCGCGGCTATTGCTGTTAAACGCAGTATGGAGGCAAACAAAATAAAGGGGACAATAAGATTCTACGGTTCTCCTGCCGAGGAAACTATTATCAGCCGTCCCTACATGGTGAGGGCCGGTCTCTTTGACGATGTGGATGCGGTAATTGACAATCATGCATCATCTGGATTTTCAACATCTTACGGAGTGGGTGGTAATGCAGTCATATCGGTGCTATTTACCTTCAGGGGCAGAACGGCACATTCGGCCGGATCTCCATGGTCGGCACGCAGTGCTCTTGATGCTGTTGAAATCATGAACGTTGCAACCAACTACCTCCGTGAACACCTGCACTATACACAAAGGATGCATTATGTCATCACCGAAGGCGGTGAAGCCCCCAACGTGGTTCCCGACAAAGCCACTGTATGGTACTACGTCAGAAATACCGATGAGCGGCTTGAAGATATGTACAACAGGGTTGTCGACTGTGCAAAAGGAGCAGCCCTGGCTACGGGGACGGAGCTGGAAGAGATAAGGGTGCTGACCGGAGTGCACCAGCGTCACGCCAATAAGGGTATGGCCGAACTAATACAGGGAAATATCGAACTCGTGGGCATGCCGCAATGGTCTGAGGAGGAGAATGCTTTTGCACGCGCCCTGCAGAAAGAGCTGGGTGCCAGGGAAAGCGGATACCCCACCAGGATTGGCTCACTCCGGACACCATCAGGTGTACAGGTGGGAGGCGGATCGTCAGATGTGGGCGAGGTAACTCTTATTGCTCCCACGGCAACACTTAATTTTCCGGGTGGAGTACCGGGAGCTATCGGTCACCACTGGTCGGCCGTGGCAGGATATTATGGTACAGCCGCCTGGAAAGGCCTTAATGCGGGAGCAAAAGTAATGGCAGCGACTGCTATCGACCTCCTGACAAAACCAGAGGTGCTGGCGGAAATCAGAAAAGAATTCGAGGAATATTCAAAATCTCACCCTTATAAATCATTCCTGCCCGATGATGCAACTCCTCCGCTAGACCTTAACAAAGAGCTGATGGATAAATACAGGGGAAGGTATTAGATTTCAGATTAACGATTTGCGATTTGCGATTTGCGATTTCAGGGTTGCGGGGTGCGAGGTTGCGGGTTCCGTGATGCGTGGTGCGGGTTGCGAGGTACGAGTTGCGAGGTACGAGTTGCGAGGTGCGGGTTGCGGGACAACCCCTGAGTGACACCTTATAACCCCGGAGGGGTTGAATATCAATAGATTGCCGGATATACCCCGCCATTTTTGCCGCGAGGCAATGGGGGTTGGAGAGGGGTGCCGGATGTAAAAAAAACGGGGTGCAATTTATTAATATACCCTGTAGCCGGCAAAGGTGCCGGTGCCGGTTTGAGTGGCAGTCCCTGTATTTACCACAAGTTTAACCACATCACCTGCAACAAGACGCATAGTAACTGATCGATTTGTTAATGTGGATGTGGAGATATCAATAGCAATATCCTCAAACAATGTCGAGTTTTTAAACACACTTAATTTCCTAGACCCCCCACTTCCATCTGCAAAATAGTTAATGTAAAATGTATATATCCCTGTCACAGGTGCAGTAAATTCTCCTGTAGTAGAATTAAATCCATCTCCAATATTTTCCTCTATTGATTCAGGTAAAAATGTTATATCAGTAACAGCTGAAGCGGCCGTTGACGTAGTCTTCCTTGCCCTGAAGGCTACCATATTATCGGCGAAGTTGACGGTATGCTGGGTGCCGCCTTCGGTAATGCGCAGTTCCGATCCTGTGAGCTGCATTGAGGTGATCAGTTCATTGGCGGGATCTGAGTCGGCGTCGTTCTTCAGTGATGACAGGTCAATGGAGTTACCTCCCGAGAGAGAGAGCTGGCCTGTTGAAGAATTGAAGCTTAGCACCCTTGAAAGGTCTATCTGAAAAGTTGAGTTTGTAATTCCAAGAACCCTGGTTTCAGGATTCCAGGTGAGCATCTGGTTATCGGTATTATCCATGTAATCCGACAGGTCTATCTCGGTAGCCTCACTGTTGCGGGTGATCTTGAGAATGTGACCCGTAAGCCTGAGGTCCTGAACATATGGAGAGAGTATTACTGAATTACCCTTTGTAATGAAAAGGGAGTCTCCTTTAAGGTATAGAGTCTGCAGTTCGTTGGCAGGATCATTGTCGGCATCATTGACAAGGGCGCTGAGATTGACCGTGTTGCCGGGATCACCTGATATTGTAAGGTTCACCCCGTCGAAAGAGAGCTGTTGCTTGTCTGAGGCAGGATCCCCCTGCGGGCCGGGAGGGCCCTGCGGACCCGGCTCGAGTGACTTGCCGGCAAACAATGCATATGGCACTGAAAGGAACTGCATGGTTCCCATATCGGAAAACTCATTGAAGAACTTAATCTCTACCTTAAGATAATGAGATCCGCTGCTCCACTCCACCTGCGACAGCTCCCCGGCCGTACCGCCCACCGGAACACCAGAACCGATAATAAGCGTAAAGACACCGTACTTTGAAGTTTTGACACCCTGGTGAAGTTCCTGGTAGACCGCTTCTCCAAGGGGTGTTCCTGAAATTATCGTGAATCTTACATCTATTGACCTGTCACTTAGTTCTTTTCCGGTATTATCACGTGCTACAGCCTGATAATGGATTCCGAAAGGCACTGACTGCCCCGTGAGGCCGGTAATAGCGGCGGCTATTGCCATCCCTGTAATTATCATCTTCAGAGAGATCCTATTCATTGCATTACCCCCTATTAAATTAAACTAATCTTGAATGTACGGTCAATTTTCCCCTCCGTACACCTCACTCTGATAAAATATAGTCCCCTGACTAACTGTCTTACCTGCAATGTATGTACAAACCAGTAAGAATCACTGAAATAAAGTTTCTCTGTATGAACCAGCCTGCCGGAAATATCAAGAAGGGAAAGGACATACTCCCTCTCTGTCTCCCCATATAATTCAATATTCAGAAAATCGGTGGCAGGCACAGGATAGACTTTAACACCCGTCCCCTGAGGCTGATCTATTTGTACAAGTTTTAGTCTTGGTTGCTGGAAACCTTGTGTAAGGTCATTCTTTTCGGTTGAAAAAATAACCACGGCGTTTTCGCCGATGGTCTGCGACAGATCTGAAGATGAGCATATACCGATCCCTGCCGCCGGCACCAGAACCTGGTGCGAAAGCTGCTGTGCCAGAGCCGTTCCGCCGAACAGCAAAAGCAACACTCCGAGAACTGTTCCCCCTTTGTTCACAAAAAAATGTTAGCAAGCAAATGTAAGCAATATTTTGAAAAAACCTAATTGCCAGAGAAGAAAGAGCAAAATTATCTAAATTAACAGCAAAAAAGTGTCACTAAAATCTGCATACTATAATAATATGATTGAGGCTGGCGTCGACGAAGCAGGGCGCGGGTGCCTTGCGGGGCCGGTTGTGGCTGCTGCGGTAATACTGCCCCGCCGGTTCCGGCACCCTGTACTCAATGATTCAAAGCAACTTACTGCCCGTCAAAGGAGAGAAATCAGGGAAGAGATAGTCGCGAAGGCCGTCTCGTGGCATGTGTCGTTTGTTCCTGCCACGGAGATTGACGAAATGAACATCCTGCGCGCTACCTGGAAGGCTATGCACGAAGCCCTGTCCCACCTTAATCCGCGTCCTGAATTTATTATTGTCGACGGAAACCGGTTCCTGCAATATGAAAAAATACCATTCAGGGCAATCGTAAGGGGTGACGCACTCTACTTTTCCATTGCCGCGGCTTCGGTGCTGGCGAAAACGGCCCGTGATGAATACATGGCTGAAATACATGATGAGTTTCCACAATATGGCTGGAACCGGAACATGGGTTATCCAACTGCTGAGCACCGCAGAGCAATAGAGAGTTACGGCATTACCCCATATCACCGGCGTAGCTTCAGCCTTTTCAACAGGCAACTCTCACTTCCATTTTTATAAATAAGTGTATAGTACGCAGTTCCCGGCTTTAACAGAATAATATTTATATTTGGCGTTCCAATCAATCAAAACAAGTTTAACCAAATAGTATAAAATGAAAAGAGTATTCAGCGTATTGATTATCACGGCACTCAGCCTGGGTTATACAGCCAGGGCCGACGAAGGAATGTGGCTCCTTCCGCTTCTCTCGAAGCTAAATATTGGCAAGATGACCGAACTAGGCCTGAAACTTACGGCCGAAGACATCTACAGCCTTAACCAGCCAAGCATTAAAGATGCCATTGTTATTTTTGGAGGAGGATGTACAGGAGAGATCGTCTCTTCAAAGGGACTCCTGATGACAAACCACCATTGCGGGTACGGACAGATCCAGTCTCACAGTACGGTTGAGAATGACTACCTGAAAAATGGATTCTGGGCTATGACGATGGATGAAGAACTTCCTAATCCGAGACTTTCGGTAACCTTTCTTGTACGAATAGAAGACGTAACCGAAAAAGTTCTGGCAAATGTCAGAGATGGAATGAGTGAAGCTGAAAGGTCAGCAGCAATTTCTGCAGCTGTTCAGCAAATTACACGTGAGGCAGTTGCCGGAACACACTACCGGGCGGGCATCTCGTCATTCTACGGTGGCAACGACTTCTACATGGCTGTTACCGAAACTTTTACAGACGTAAGACTCGTTGGGGCACCTCCTTCATATATAGGCAAATACGGTCATGATACTGATAACTGGGAGTGGCCGCGTCACACCGGTGACTTCAGTATTTTCAGGGTGTATACCGGCCCTGATGGCAAACCGGCTCCCTATGCAAAGGAGAATATTCCTCTCAAGCCAAAGCACTACCTGCCCGTGTCAATCGCAGGTGTCAAAGAGGGTGACTATGCCATGATTATGGGTTACCCCGGTTCTACCACAAGATACATGACATCTTATGAGATTGACGAGGTTCTCTCAATAACTCATCCGAACAGGATAAAGATCAGAGGCATCAGACAGGAGATACTTATGGCCGATATGATGGCTGACCCCAAGGTCAATATCCAGTATGCCTCCAAGTACTCGGGTTCGTCAAACTACTGGAAGAACTCTATCGGGATGAAGGCAGGCCTCGAAAGACTCAATGTGAAGGGTGACAAGGAGCAGATTGAGAAGGAATTTCAGGCATGGATCAATGCCAATCCTGACAAAAAACAAAAATATGGAGAGGCTCTGAACCTTATCAGGAATTCGGTTCAGGGAAGGGCTGAATACCTGAATGCCTCGCAGTACTCGTCTGAATGCTTCCGCTCAGGCAGCGAACTCATTAACTTTGCAGGCAATGCCGGAAGACTGATTACGGCTCTGCAATCGGGCGACAGCCAGAATATTGAGAAAACAATTGAAAGCTTCAGGGGAAGTGCTGCAGGTTTCTACAAGGACTACAATCCTCCTACCGATCAGAAGTCAATAAAGGCTATGATCAAACTTTACATGAGCGATGTACCTGCAAAATATCATCCTGACTTCTTCACGGTTATTAACGGTAAATTCAAGGGCAATGTCGACCGATATGTCGATGACATGTTTGCAAAGTCAGTCTTTGCCAGTGAAGCGAAACTTAACGCTTTCCTGGATAAACCGTCTCTGAAGGTACTGGAGAAAGATCCTGCCTACCTCGCTTCGGTATCAGTAGGAAATATGAATTCCGAACTTAGCAAGAATTCAAATCAGTTTGCCAGCGACCTTACATTGGGCCGTCGACTGTGGATTGCGGCGTTAAGGGAGATGTCACCGGAACGTACTCTTTATCCCGATGCCAACTTCAGCATGCGGTTGTCTTATGGATCGGTACTCGATTATGAACCCCGCGATGCCGTGATCTACAAACACTTCACCACCGAGAAAGGAGTACTGGAGAAGTATAAGCCGGGAGATTATGAGTTCGACCTGACACAGAAATTCATCGATCTGGTGAACAGCAGGAATTTTGGACGATATGCCGCCCCGGAGGGCTACCTGCCCATCAACTTCCTGACCAATAACGATATAACAGGGGGTAATTCGGGGAGTCCAGTAATAAATGCCAAAGGCGAGCTTATCGGACTTGCCTTCGATGGCAACTGGGAAGCTATGAGTGGTGATGTTCAGTTCGAACCCGATCTCCAGAGATGTATCAATGTTGACATCCGATATGTATTATGGGTGATCGACATATATGCCGGTGCCAGACATCTGATAGAGGAGATGACCATCGTCAACTGAAAATAGTTGAATATTATAAAATACAGTAAACCCTGTTGCACCCGCGGCAGGGTTTCCTGTTTATATAAAGGGAGAAACCGGGCATGACACCACGAGCAATGAATATACTTATTTGCTTATCTTTGCGCCATTCAAATTATACGGAATGTGATGAATATAAACCTTTTGGAAATACTGGCAACCTTCATGGTTCTCTTTGCCATTATAGACATCCCCGGCTCAATCCCGATCATCCTCGATATCAAGGAAAAAACCGGAGACATAAAACCTCTTAAAACCACCCTTGTGGCCTTTGGTATCTTCCTGATATTCCTTTACACCGGAGATACCCTGCTGAGTCTCTTCGGAGTTGATGTCTCCTCATTCGCAATAGCGGGCTCATTCGTTATTCTTCTGATAGGAATAGAGATGGTACTGGGCATTGAGCTTTTCAAGCATGAGTCGGCAGGGGGCGGATCGGTGGTTCCTATTGCCTTTCCGCTTCTGGCAGGAGCAGGATCAATAACCACTATCATTTCCCTTAAGGCTGATTACGCAACCATAAACATTCTCATTAGCCTGGTAATGAATATGATAATTGTCTTTATCGTGCTCAGGCTGACCTCCTTTTTCGAACGGCTGCTGGGCCCCACGGGTCTTCATATAATAAAAAAGATGTTCGGCGTTATTCTTCTTGCAATAGCAATACGACTTTTCCTTAATAATACAGGTATAGTACTGCCCAATGCCAGGTGAAATAAAAATCTATACCGACGGAGCGGCCCGCGGAAATCCGGGGCCGGGAGGATACGGGGTGATCCTCATGGCAGGCTCCCATTACCGTGAAAAATCAGGGGGATTTGCTCTGACTACCAACAACAGGATGGAACTGCTAGCCGTAATTGTTGGTCTTGAATCACTTAAGATCCCCGGCAGTACCGTTACAGTCTATACCGATTCGAAATACGTTGCCGATGCTGTAAACCTGGGCTGGGTATTCACCTGGGAAACAAAAAGATTCCGCAAAAAGAAGAATCCTGATCTCTGGAAGAGATTTCTTGAGATCTACAGAAAGCACAATGTTACGTTTGTATGGATAAAAGGGCATTCTGATATTCCCGAAAACGAGAGGTGCGACAGACTGGCGGTAGAAGCCTCGAAGATGCCCGGTCTTCCTGATGATGAAGGATATACTGAAGATACCGGAACTTCTTTGTTTGACACCTGACATTCTTTAATTTGTTTTTTTGCCTTTATTGTTTCAAATTTGAGGCAGAAAAACCATATCGATGAAGAAACTTTTCATCCAGGGTACCGATCTGATTCCGGAAATAATTCTCGAACCGGGAACATGGCAACTTTCAATTTCAGGAACCTCGGCTCCTGAAGATGTCAGAAGCCTCTACTATCCTGTAACAGAATGGGTCACTGAAATGGTTGACCATCTGATTGCAAATCCTGCCTCAGCGGGAAAAAATGGAGTGACTATGAGCTTCGATCTGAAGTATTTCAACTCCTCCTCCGGCAAATTTTTCCACGACATTTTCGTTGAGCTCGCCAGGCTGAGGAATGCAGGCGGCAAACTCGAGGTTAAGTGGCTCTACGACGACGATGACCAGGATATGCTCGAAGCGGGCCAGGATATGGCTGACCTGGCAGAACTGGAGTTCACTTATATTCCAAAATAATCTGTTTGATGAGAGGACAGCCGGAACTCTACTCTTATCTCGACTCTCTGGGCATCCGGTATGAATACCACGAACACCCCCCGGTACCAACAATAGATGCTGCTCTGAAGCACTGGAAAGACCTCAACTCAGGCCGCTGCAAAAATATCTTCTTCAGGAACCACAAGGGTAACAGACACTATCTCGTAATACTCGAACACCGACGCCACCTCAATATCCACGACCTCGAAAAAAGACTGAAACAAGGCAAGCTCAGCTTTGCATCCGACAAGCGACTCAATAAATGGCTGGGCCTTGATCCAGGTTCAGTCTCCCCCTTAGGCCTAATTAACGATCACACAAAACACGTTTACCTCTTCATCGATAAAAACCTTCTTGCCTTCGAAAGACTGGCTTTTCATCCTAACATAAATACAGCCTCACTGGTCATATCACTGAACGATTTTATCAAGTTCCTCGACACCCGCGGAAACGGATACGAATTTATTGATCTTTATGACTGAAATTGCCCTGTTAAGGCTTGATTGAAGCCGAAATAAAAGACTTCGTTCTCTTTTATTTTTATTATCACACAGTCGCGGAAAAAATTTTTCACTCCTTATATATCTCTTTATCTGTTGCTTACAAAGAGCGCTCAGAATTATTTTGCTTCTGTAGCTGCAACGTTTTTTACATCATTGCGTCATTGGGGTGAGAAACTGAAAAAAAACCATGAAAAGAATCTTAACCCTTCTGATGATTACTGCAATGGTAACTTGCTATTCTTACGGACAGGAACCGGCAAAGAGAAATTACAATGCAGTACGTATTGAACAACCTCCTGTTATTGACGGAATTCTCACGGATGAAACCTGGTTGACCGGCGAATGGCAGGGTGATTTTACGCAGTTTGAACCCTATGAGGGACAAAAGCCGAGTCAGGCTACTGAATTCAAGATCCTTTATGACGACAGTTACATCTACGTTGCGATTAAAGCTTTCGATTCTGCGCCTGACAGTATTGTTGACAGGATGACGCGACGGGACAACCTGGACGGTGATAATGTAGGAGTAGTTTTCGACAGCTATTATGATCTCCGAACCGGTTTCGCTTTCTTCGTCAATTCTGCCGGAGTTAAATCTGATATGATCTTTGTGAATAACGGACAGACAGAGGATCCTACCTGGGATCCTATCTGGTTTGTTGAAACCGCAAGATTTGAACAGGGATGGACTGCCGAGATGAAAATACCACTTACCCAGCTCAGATTCAACAAATCGGATTCTTCAGGAAAGTGGGGATTGGAAGTAGGTAGGCAGATATACAGGCATCGCGAAATGAGTTTCTGGCAGCATATTCCCAGGAACGCTTCAGGCCTGATACATATGATGGGACTGCTTGAGGGAATTGAAAATCTGAAGCCGAAAAGGCAGACCGACATTACCCCATACACAGTTGGCAGCTATGAAAGATATCAGGGACAACCGGGAAATCCCTTTGCCAAAGGGAGTGATTTCCGGGTAAATGCAGGAGTTGACGGTAAGCTGGGAATTACCAACAACCTGACACTTGACTTTACGGTTCTGCCTGATTTCGGACAGGTGGAGGCAGACCCGTCAGAAGTAAACCTTACCGCATTCGAAACATTTTTCCAGGAACGCAGACCATTCTTCATTGAGGGAAGGAACATAACCAGCTTCAGGGTAGGAATTGGTGACGGAGACCTCGGTAATGACAACCTTTTCTATTCAAGAAGAATAGGGAGAAGACCGCAACTAAGCCCCTCTATGAATGATGGAGAATATGCCGACGTACCACGCCAGGCAAGAATCCTGGGAGCCGTCAAAATGACCGGAAAAACAGCAGGAGGAGTATCTGTCGGAATAGTTGAGGCGGTAACGGCAGAGGAAAAAGCTGAAATTGATTTTGATGGCGAAAGAAGATTCCAGACAGTAGAGCCCATGACTAACTATTTCGTATCCAGGGTACAAAAAGATTTCAACAAGGGTAATACTATGATTGGAGGCGTCTTCACAAATACTTATAGAAATTTCGATGAGTCGGAAATTACCAGCATGCATAAAAACGCAAATACAGGTGGTATTGACTTCACACAATTCTTCAGAGACAGGAAATACATGGTATCAGCCACTGTTGCCATGAGTAAGGTTAACGGTCCGGAACAGGCAATTGCAGCAACGCAGAGATCATCAACACACTACTTCCAGAGACCTGATGCCGAGCATGTAACATACGATCCGACACGCACAAGCCTTGCAGGTCATGCCGGAAACATACAGCTCGGTAAGGTAGGAGGCAACTGGAATTTTGTGGCATTTACAATCTGGAAATCACCAGGATTCGAATCGAACGATCTCGGTTATCTCCGCAAAGCTGATGAGATCGGACAGATAATCTGGTCTGCTTACTCAATAAATAAGCCTTTCAGCATTTTCAACAGGGTAAGATTCAACACCAACCTCTGGACATTCTGGGATTTCGGAGGGACTCGTACCAATACAGGAGGTAATTTCAGCATAAACACCCAGTTCAAAAATATGTGGAGCACCAACATCGGTTATAATTTCAACCTGAATAACCAGGTAAGCAACACTCTCCTGCGCGGAGGTCCGTCAGTAAAATTGCCTGGTTATAATATGTTATCATTATTTGTCAACTCCGATTCACGTAAAAAGCTTTCTGTCAATACCAATGCTAATTACAGGGCAGGAAACGAGGGCTATTCCGGGTTCCGCAGCATTAACGCAGGACTTACCTACAGGCCTCTTAACACGCTGTCTATCAGCGCATCTCCGGGCTATTCAGTATCAGAGACACAGTTGCAGTATGTATCAAAAGCGTCATATCAGGAGGATGACAGATATGTATTGGCATCACTCAAGCAAAAAGTATTGTCGATGTCGGTTAGGGTCAATTACACTATCACACCTGAACTCTCAATACAGTACTGGGGTCAGCCCTTCCTTGCAGCTGCTGATTTCAGCCGGTTTAAAATGATTACCGACCCGAAGGCAGACAACTACTCTGACAGATTCAGTATATATGATGATTCACAGATAAGCTATAATACCGAAGCAAATAGATACTACATCGATGAGGACAGAAGCGGATCAACAGACTACAGCTTCAGTGATCCTGACTTCAACTCCGATGCCTTCCTCTCCAACCTGGTGGTAAGGTGGGAATTCGCCCCCGGCTCAACACTGTTCCTTGTATGGTCACAAAGCAGAGATTATTTCATACGGGAAGGATCCTTCGATGTAATGAGCAACCTAAACGGTCTATTCACCGAAAAGAAACCTTACGATGTATTCCTTATTAAATTTTCATATAGATTTGGGTTAAGATGATGGTTTTAAATCTGATGTACTTCATTATTTGAGACCATTCTCTATTGTCAGAAAGGCGGCAGGAAACGGTTAATCACCGTTACCTGCCGCCCTGACATTTAATACACACCATATAAAGTAAAATATTTAGCGGCTATATGTCATTAGCTCAGAGGCTGTTGAGACCCACACAAACAATCTTATTGCAAAATATCACAAAAATTCTGCATCAAACAGGTACCTTTCTTCGTCTTTAATAAGTTGAAAAAACAAAACCTGTACCTGCAAATGATTAAAAAACTCTTCCTGATTATGGTGGTCGTTCTGGTCACCACATTAAATCTACTGGCACAGAGCCCCGAAAAAAAAAGTTATACGGCAATCAAAATAACAGAACCTCCACAGATTGATGGCAAGATAGATGATGCTGTTTGGAGTTCCGGTGAATGGATTGATGATTTTACACAATTCGAGCCCTACAATGGCAGACCCGCGTCACAAAGAACAAATTTCAAGATATTGTTTGACGATGATAATATCTACGTTGCCATCAGGGCATTCGACACTGCTCCTGACAGCATCGTTAAAAGACTCACAAGACGTGACAATGTTGACGGCGACATGATCGGGGTTGCCTTTGACAGTTACCATGATCTGCGTACAGCTTTCATTATTGGAATCAGCGCCGGTGGTGTCAAGTTTGATCAGATGATGACCAATAACGGACAGAACGAAGATAGTACATGGGATCCTAACTGGTGGGGAAAAGTATCAGTTGACGAAAGCGGATGGATCGCCGAAATGAAGATACCATTCAGCCAGGTAAGATTCGAAAAAAACTCGGATGATGTATGGGGCCTTCAGGTTTTCAGGCAGATTTACCGCCACAGCGAGATGAGTTTTTGGGAACATATACCTAAAGATGCTCCTGGTCTGGTTCACCTTTTTGGAGAACTAAGCGGATTTGAGAGTATCAGACCAAGAAAGATATTTGACATTACGCCCTATACAGTAGCATCATTTGACAGATATGAGTCCCAACCGGGAAATCCGTTTGCCACCGGTCGTGATTTCAGACTCAACGGAGGAGTGGATGCCAAGATAGGTGTAACAAACAATCTTACCCTTGACCTTACCGTCAATCCTGACTTCGGACAGGTTGAAGCCGACCCCTCAGAAGTAAACCTCACTGCATACGAAACCTTCTTCGAAGAGAAAAGACCATTTTTTGTCGAAGGGAAGAGCATAACTGATTTCAATGTAGGTATGGGTGATGGAGGCATCGGAAATGACAACCTGTTTTATTCCAGACGCATAGGTCGCCGGCCACAGGGTAATACCTCGCTCAGTAACAACCAGTTCTCAGATATACCCAGGGCCACAACTATTCTGACAGCAGCCAAGCTTACAGGCAAAACAAAAAACGGACTTTCGGTAGGTTTTATTGAAACTGTCACTGCTGAGGAAATGGCTGAGATAGATACTGAAGGAACCAGAACCTTTGAAACCGTTGAACCACTTACCAACTATTTTCTTGGAAGAGTGCAAAAGGACAACGATAATGGTAATACTATTATAGGAGGCGTGTTCACCTCTGTAAACAGAAAACTGACAGATAATCTTGAAAACTCACTTCACCGAGAAGCTTATTCGGGCGGATTGGATTTCACGAAATTCTTCAGGGAAAAGACATGGATGTTCAACCTGAATGCATCGATGAGCCATGTTGCGGGCTCGGAACTGGCAATCGTCCGTACCCAGAGGTCATCAGCAAGATACTTTCAAAGGCCCGATGCAAAACACTTTGAACTCGATTCATCGAGAACTTCCCTTACAGGTACAGGTGGAAGGATGCAGATAGTTAAATCGGGAAACAGCCACTGGACAATTATGGCGGCAATGGTCTGGAAATCACCTGAATTTGAAATAAACGATATCGGCTATATGCGTGAAGCTGACAATATCATACAAATTGCATATGTCGGATACAGGCAATGGGAGCCAAAAGGCTTCTACAGGAATTACAATTTGGGACTGAATCAATATTCAGCATGGACATTGGGTGGAGAGCACATGGTTGACGGTCTCAACATGAACGGAAACATAACCTTCAAAAATTTCTGGTATGCGAATGCGGGAGGAGAATTTAATTTCAATTCAAAATCAAACGCTATTCTTAGAGGCGGGCCGATGATGAATATGCCGGCCTCATTCAACTCATGGTACAACGCCGGAACCGATAGTCGCAAGAAACTGGTTTTCCGCCTCAACGGAGGATTCAACAAGGGATTTAGCGGCAGTTCATATTCGACACGCATAGGCACAGGAATAACCTACAAGCCTGTCAACACACTGGTCGTAAGTGTGAGCCCCTCATATTCCGCTTCCAAAAACCAGCTTCAGTATATTGGCCGCAGATCATTCGCAAACGAAAACCGCTATCTCTTTGGAACAATAGAACAGAAAGTACTCAGCATGTCACTCAGAATTAACTTCAACCTCTCTCCTGAACTGACACTGCAATACTGGGGTCAGCCCTTCCTGGCAACAGGGAATTATTCAGACTTCAAGAGGATTACCAATCCTGTTGCAGGGCACTACAATGACAGATTCTCTGTCTACCCTGAATCTGCAATTGAGTTGATTGACAATTCTGATTATGCGGTTGATGAGGACCTCAATGGCACGAAAGATTATTACTTTGGCAAACCTGATTTTAATGTACAGGAGTTCCTGTCAAACATGGTAATCAGATGGGAATACAATCCGGGATCTACAATATTCCTTGTTTGGAGTCAGACACGATCAAATTTTGATGCTGAAGCTGTTTTTGATCCGGGAGAAAATATCGGCGACCTGTTTGGGGTTAAGCCCTACAACGTGTTCCTGATAAAGTTCAGCTACAGGTTCGGAGTAAAATAATTTTCACCGACTCTGGCCCATTCTTGCCCTGGCCCATGGCATCACCAGCGCCGGTGGCTGCTTCTGCATCAGCAGGTTACTCATGTACAGCATATAGGGTTCAATATGAGCATAATATTGCTTGAACCCCTCACACAAGGCATTTAGCCCCGGTTCCCCCGAAGGAGTATTGATAAACCTGTGCTTCGGACATTCACCCCTGCACGCGAAATGGTATTTGCAGCGCAGGCAGTACGCCGGCAGGCTGTTTCTTTTGTTAACGCCGAACTCAAATTGCCTGATGCTGCGGTACAGCTCGCTCATATCTGTTTCTGCCAGGTTGCCGAGTCGGAATTCAGGATACACAAAATGATCGCATGAATAGACATCGCCATTGTGCTCGACAGCCAGGGCATCACCACAGGTCTCACAGTAAACGCACAGACCCGGCCGCACACCAGCCCACTGGGCCAGAGCCATATCGAAAGCCTGTACGAAATAGTGCCCTACATCGGTTACAACCCATTCATCAAAAATATCTGTCAGGAACCGGCCATACCCTGTCGCTGAGACGTTCCAGGGAGCAGCAGAAGAGTCACCGGTGCCGGGCTTTACAATCACCCTGCCGCTTCGTTTGCTGCTCTCCGACAGGTATTCCACAACCGGAAGAAACTGCATATACCGGCTGCCTAGGGACTTCAGAAAAAGATATATCTCACGGCCCCTGCCTTCGCTGAGGTTTGTAACAACACTGAGTGTGTTGAACTCAACCTTATATTGGTGAAGAAGTGCTACTCCCTGAATTACCTTGCCGAAGGATGGTGCTCCTGACCTGTTTTTCCGATACGCATCCTGGATATCTTCAGGCCCATCTACGGAAAGACCTACCAAAAAACTGTTATCATGAAAGAACCTGCACCATTCTGCATTCAGAAGCAATCCGTTTGTCTGTATCGTGTTAACAATCTTCTTGCCACCGGCATATTTTTTTTGCAGTACTACTGCCTTTTTGTAAAAATCAATTCCGGCCAGTAGTGGCTCTCCCCCGTGCCAGACAAATGTTATTTCGGGGATCATATTGCCATCAATGTATTGCTTGATATACTTCTCCAGTATAGCGGCTGACATTACATTCATCTTTCCTGAATAATATTCAGCCTTGTCGAGATAATAACAATAGCTGCAGCTCAAATTGCATGACGCCCCCACGGGCTTTATCATTGAAGAGAATGCTGCAGGGGCACTGCTTTTAATAGCATCGTTCAGTGTGATATATCTCTTTTCGGACATAAGCTCCTACAAATACAACTGATCAACCATCTGACAGTTATGCGACTGAACCATCTTAAGGTAAATGTGTTCAAGAATAATGAACGCTAAGATAACTATTTGTATCCTAAACAGGATTACCTTCGGTATTAATATGACAATCGCATTCCTTAATATAGATTATATTTGATGTCTGAAAAAATTTACAAGCTATGAGACAAATATTTCTTTTACTGGCCGTTTTGCCGTTACTGATGGCCTTCAGCAACGATAAACCTGCATACCTTATATATAAGGCCAAAGGGGAGAAGACCGGCTATACCGAAATGGTATCTGAATTATTGAATTACGATGTAATTTTCTTTGGAGAACTGCATAATGATCCCATTGCCCACTGGCTGCAACTTGAGCTGGCAAAATCGCTTTACGCTGAAAGAGGATCATCACTGGTTGTTGGTGCAGAGATGTTTGAAACAGATAATCAGTTGATTATAGACGAGTACCTCGCAGGCTTTGTAAGGGAGACAAACTTTGAATCAGAAGCTAAGCTGTGGAACAATTACAAAACTGATTACAAGCCTCTTATGACTTTTGTAAAGGACAATGGTCTGAGGTATATTGCTACAAACGTTCCGCGGAGGTACGCGGCCATGGTTGCGGCTGGAGGCTTCGGGGCCCTTGACAACCTTAGCGATGAATCGAAATCACTTTTCGCACCGATGCCCTTCGAATATGATCCTGAGTTAAAATGCTATAAGGATATGCTTTCTATGGGAGGAGGAGCGATGGGCTCGCATGTAAATGAAAATTTACCCAGGGCACAGGCATTGAAGGATGTTACCATGGCCTGGGCGATAGCAGGTAACTATTCCGTGGGAGATATATTTCTTCACCTTAATGGCAGTTACCATTCTAACAGGCACGAGGGAATTGTCTGGTACCTCAGGAAGTACAAACCAGAACTTAAGATTGCCGTAATAAACCTGGTTCTTGAAGATGATCCGGCATCTCTTTCAAAAGAAAATTATGATAGTGCCGACTTTATAATTGCGGTTCCCAAAACAATGACCCGGACATACTGACCTGCACACTTCACCCTTTAGTGTTTTTAGCGAGCAATTTGCGGAGTTTATCAACTGAACTTACAGCTTTTACGTTTTTGAGCGCTGACACAGACTTAAGTGACGTCAGGTTTCCTGCAATAATTATGGTACACCATGGAAGTGCATTGCTAAGGCTCCTTATAAGTTTCGTTGGCTTTGGGGGCAGGGTGGTAGAGGCACCGGTTACCACAAATGCAGGTTTTCGCTTTTCTGCCAGCGCTATAGCTGCCTCAACGGGGGTCATCTGTCCAAGATAAATGGTCTCATAACCTGACTTTCTGAAAACATATTCATAAAGGAGAAGAGGCAACTCATGCATCTCAAGCTCGGGAAGAAACAGTATGGCCGATGGCGAACCTTCTTCAGGGTAAGGAAGTGAGGATTCCAGTTCTGTTATTATCTGGTTTCTGAATATGTTGCTTATGAAGTGTTCGTGACCCGGATTTATGGTTCCGGTCTGCCAAAGATCTCCCACACGCCTTATAAAAGGAAATATCAGTTCTTCAATTGTGACCTCTATACCTCTTGTTTTGAGAGACTCTTTCAGTATCCTTTTTGCAGAAAGAGTGTCAACCTCCAGCATGGCAACAAGAAGCCTCTCTGTTTCATCCGTTGCCATTGTTGAAGATCCAAGTTGCTCCTCGACCATCCTGTCAAGCTGGTCGCTGGTGAGTCGTGCAATTTTTGAAACCTTCAGCCCACTCCTGTTCAGGATCCCGATACTGATTATTCGTCTGAGATCCTCACCGGAATAAACCCTTCTGTTGGTAGATGTTCTCATTGGCTCCATGAGACCATAGCGCCGTTCCCATATCCTTATTGTATGTGCGTTTATGCCTGATAGTCTTTCAAGGTCCTTTATAGAAAACTGATCCATCTTATTGGGTGGTATTAAACATTGCATAAAAGTAAGGTTAATATCAGAAACTACATCGCATATGAAATAAGATTTATCAGGTAGTGAACCCGGTAAAACATATAAGGAGGCGTGTCTCCACCCTTGAACATACTTACATGTAACAAGGCTTGGATTTGTTGACGGGTTTTTTTACCTTTGCAACCGATTTGGTCGGTTGACCGAGTGGCTAGGTAGCGGTCTGCAAAACCGTGTACGGCGGTTCGACTCCGCCACCGACCTCAACAAAAACCCCCGGGGAACGCAGTGAACCGGGGGATTTTTATTTTAAGGCCGACGCCCGCTTGCGAGGCGGAGGAATTAAAATAAAAATACCGGGGATGCCGAAGGCAGATCGCCGACGCCCGCTTGCGAGGCGGATTAGATTTATCAGTAATAAACCCTGATTAATCACCTTCCAATTGCATTTTATCAAAAAGCATCAGCCTGTCAGGTTCAGATCATCAAAACATTCATATTTTTATCAGTTAATTGAATTTTATCCCTTAATAAAACAATTACTAAAATGAATGTACAGTTTTCAATAAGTCCGGCCGGTGAAAAGTTTCAAATACCAGATAAAGAAGAGTATAAGGCTGAATTTGAGCGGCTTCAAAAGATGGTAGCTGCCGAAAGAGCCAAAGGCCGTGAAATAGTGGTTGTAATGGGTGTTGGTTTCGTCGGCGCTGTCATGGCGGCGATTGTAGCTGATTCCGTTGACAGGGAAACAGGCGAACCATCAAAATTCGTTATCGGCATGCAACGACCAAGTGTCCGCAGCTACTGGAAAATACCACTCCTTAACCGCGGCATTTCACCTGTCAAGGCAGAAGATCCTGAAGTTGATCCCATGATTGAAAGATGTGTAAAGGAGAAAAAGACTCTTATTGCAACATATACATACGATGTGCTCAGGCTTGCTGATGTTGTGGTAGTGGATGTCCAGTGCGACTACCTGAAAGATGAACTTGGCAATGTGAGAAACGGTCAGACTGAGATGGCTGCCCTGGAGGCTTCCCTTCATGAAATAGCAGAGCGAATTCCACCCGATGCTCTGGTGCTTATAGAAACAACAGTTGCTCCGGGAACCACCGAACAGGTTGCCTACCCGATAATGAAAAAAGCATTCAGAAAAAGAGGGATAAAGAGTAATCCATTGCTGGCTCACAGCTATGAAAGAGTTATGCCCGGCCGTAATTACGTAGCAAGCATCAGAGATTTCTGGAGAGTATGCAGTGGCACCAACGACACCGCAAAAAAGAGAGTCGAAAAATTCCTGAAGGAAGTCCTGAATACTGACGAGTATCCTCTCACAGTAATGGACAGACCTATTGAGTCGGAGACTGCAAAGATTATTGAAAACAGCTACAGGGCAACCATTCTTGCGTTCATGGACGAATGGAGTCTTTTTGCAGAACGCAACGGGGTTGACCTGATTAAGGTGATAAAAGCAATTAAGGTACGACCGACCCATAGTAATATGATCTTTCCTGGACCGGGTATTGGAGGATACTGCCTTCCGAAGGACGGAGGCCTTGGCGTATGGGCCTACAAACACATACTTGGCTTTGAGGATGATATCTTCAGGATAACACCAATGGCTATTGACATTAACGACACACGGGGACTCCATGTCGGTCAGCTTACGCGCGATGCCCTGAGAAACATGGGACAGCCAATTGCTGCAGCTGAAATTCTGGTCCTTGGAGCTGCTTATCGTGAAGATGTTGGTGACACCCGCTACAGCGGATCTGAAATAGTAATACGCAAGCTTGCCGAAATGGGTGCGGAAATAAGGGTTCACGATCCATATGTTGAACACTGGTGGGAATTTGAGCAACAGGACACATATCCGGGCATTGGTCAGAGCAAATCAAGGTTCTTCAGGAATCAGGATAAGTTAAAGGATATAAGCATAGAACAGGATATTGAAAAGGCACTTAAAGATGCAGATGCAGTTATTCTTGCGGTTCCTCATAAGGCCTATCTTGATCTTGATCCCGATGAGGTTGTAAGGAAAATTGGCAAACCAGCCGCGATTATAGATTGCTTCGGAATACTTACTGACGAAAAGATAAGGCGCTATTTCAAGCTGGGATGCGAAGTGAAGGGACTTGGCCGCGGACATATCCAGAGAATTAAGGAGGAGATCCGGAAGAGCTGACTATAAAGACCTTAAATACCGCCTGCAATGGCGGTGATAAAACCATTGAAGGCTACCCAGGCGCCACCGGTTATAAGGCTGTCAAACCTGTCGAGAAAGCCTCCGTGGCCAGGTATGATGTTGCTGAAATCCTTTACCCCGAATCTTCTCTTGTAGCAAGATGAAAGTGTATCGCCGGCAAAAGCAAATAAAACCACTCCCGCCCCGAGCCACATAGCTTTCAGGGGCCTGACATCAATAAGGCCTTCTGCCAGTACAGAACTCAATATGGCAATCAAGGCGCCTCCAATGAGTCCTTCTACTGTTTTGCCGGGACTGACCGAGGGGAAGAGTTTTACCTGCCCGAAAAGCTGACCGGTAATCTGGCTGAAGCCGTCAAATATTGCTATTATCAGAAACGTAAACAGTATAACTCCCATATCCATTCCGCTGAATATATAGAAACCGGCTGCAAGAACAGAGTAGAGAATTGAAGAAAACGCAAAAAACAATTTTCTGCTGTATCTCGATCTTATGAAAAGCGAAAAAAGCTCATAGGAGCCCACCATAATAATAATAACTGCTAAGATCCTGAAGAAAAATGTATTGATTATAATACTGAAAAACAGTATGTTGATAATAATAAAATATGAGAACAGCTTCACCCAGCTTTTTCGTGCTACCGGAATCTCTTTCCTGTGGTTGATAAACAGGAAGCAGAGCACTCCAAGGCTGAAGTATATAAGTATAAGTATATATATGGTCAGTAACATAACACTATCTGACCTGTTGTCTGATATTGTTTTATGCAATAATCATCAGAACACCAAAGGCTATCATTCCCAGTGCATACCACTTTCTGACTGCTCCGTCAGCACGGTTAACCTTTATCTTTGCCATAAGCCTGGGTCCTGCAAGAGCTCCAATGATAGTGCCTGAAGTAAGGAAATAAACAAGTGTAAGGTCAATATCACCAACCATGGTGTGGGCGAAAAAAGATGAGATAGTATTGGCGCTAACAACCATAAGGGTAGTACCCAGAACCACTGAAAGCGGTATCTGCATTGTAAATAAACCGGCCATTACCGGAGCGTTTCCACTGGTTCCGAATGTTCCGGTAATCAACCCTGCCAGGAATCCGAAGAAGATGCATTTTGCCAGGTTTTGTAACCGGGAGCCGGGAGACAGGACTGTCCCATTTGCTTCAGCGATCTTGCGTTTTCGGTTATTGATGAGCATATGGGTAGCTATAAGGATAGAATAGACGCCAAAACTGGTTTTAAGATGTTCTACCGACATTATCTTAACCAGGCTCGCGCCGGCAATAGCACCGAAGATACCTGCTGCGGCAAAAGCAAGTCCCTTTCGTATGGCAAGGTTACCATGACGGTAGTGACCGTAGGAACCTACCACACAGATTGGAATAGTCGCTGACAGTGAAGTGGCAACGGCAATCTGAGGCTGTACGTTAAAGAGAAGAGTAAGCAAGGGCAGGAAGAAAAAGCCTCCCCCGCCGCCAACCATCGAACCAATGAGTCCTACCACAAAACCTGCCAGGGGAAGCCATAAATAGATGTACTCAAAAGATGAATGAAAAATCATACCTGTTGTTTTGAAGCTTTATTTTTTTCGCTGAGAACCCAATAGAGGCCTTTGACGTTTGATCTCATTTCGGGAATTACCATCTGTATTGCAATGTGTTCAACTGCTCCCAAAATACCCCAAATTATCATGAAATAATAAAATGGGGTAATGAACCCAACTGTAAAAAGTGATATCAGGAAAGCACCCTGTATATACCCGCTTATCTTTGTCATATAAAGATGGAAACTTGGAAACCTGCCGAATTTTATCAGTGATACCACGACTGTAAGTATAAGAGATCCTGCAAAAATAAGAAAGCTGATGATGTGTGGCATAAAATCATCCAGTTTGAAAACATAAATACCCACAAATGCCAGCAGATAGTTGAAGTTGTCTGCAAAGGAATCAAGTCTGGCACCGAAATCTGATTCCATATTAAACCTTCGGGCTATGATTCCGTCGGCAACATCACTAAGAAGGTTCAATACCAGGAACACAGCGAAAAGAATTTCCCTGCCTGACAGAGCAAACCACAGAATCACAGGAAACATAAGCAGCCTGTAGAATCCCAGGATATTTGGAATGGTTAGAATCCCATCTCTCCTCATTGGCTCAGTAAGGAAGGAGAAAAGAGTACTCCTCTGTTTTTACCAGACAACAACCTAAGAACTCTGCCTTCCGGATAATAAAGTTACAAACAATAAAAAAACCCGGGTCTTTTTCCGGGTTTTTTTTATTATCGCATCAACTATTCTACCTTAAAGGAGTAAGTTCAAAGTTCTTCACAGTCTTGTTGCCTGCATATACTTTAACTCCCTCATAATGCACAGTGTCGTAGCCTGATTTTGTAGAGAACATTGAATAGGTACCCTCAGGAACACCGATAATTGCATACTTCCCAACTGAATCGGTATATGCCGAAGTTATTACAGTATCCTGCTTCAGCCATACTGCTGCATCCTGAAGCTTATTCTCCGACTTATCGGTAACTATACCCTCAATCCTTCCGGCTGTGGAGTTGTTTACCACTCTTATAACTGGTTTGAAGATAAATCCTCTGATACCGGCCGGAGTAAACGGATGACCCATCAGTACAAATGAACGTGAAAGGTCGAAGTCGAGCAGCAGCTCTTCGGTAAGTCCTTCAGATACAACAAGCGGTGGATCTATTTTCATTTTTATGCCTGTCTGCTCTCCGCTAGGTACCTTTACGCTAAACTCGAAACCTGCCTTCAGCTTAAGGCCTGCGCTACTCACATAAAGCCTTATCAGGTCATACTCACCGGCTGGTATTTCCATGTCAAGAAGTTCTTCTGAGATTCCATTCCTCAGTTCAAAAAGATCGAAGGTAACAGTATCTTCAGAAAGGACAATAAATGGACTTCCGTCCTCCTCTCCGTCACCTGTCTTCCTTATTTCCACTTTTGAGATAGTAACAGTGGCCGATTCGATCAGGTCCATCGGGAATGGAGCATCGGTCACTTTTATTACCAGCCTGCCCATTCCTGAGTTATCTTCTTCTGCCTTCTGGCATGACGGTATGAGCGCTATAAGCGCCGCAGCCATAGTTAAAGAGAAAATCCACTTTGCTTTCATGATGCCTATTTTTTTATAAAGTTAGTAATTTTTTTTTTACCATATTACCTTCCTGACGGAAGTTCTCCTTTACCGGTTTTTACTGCAGTGCCTTTTATTGCCTTATTTCTGACAGCGTTGCCGGTATTCGCAGGTTTTGCCCTCCTCATTTCAGACCTGGCCGTTGCCTGGTGCTCATTATTAGAGCAATCGCACCAAATACTATACCTCTTTTTATTTTCAATTCAATTTTGAATAAAATCAATTTATGAAACAAAACTACACTCTTCAAAATGAAACAATCATGAAGTTTTCTTAAAATCGAATATAAAATTGGTACCTGAACCCTCTTTTGAGGTAGCAGAAATTTTTATTCCGTGAAAATCAGCTATTGCTTTTGTTATTGCAAGGCCTATTCCGGTTCCGTCGGTTTTTGATTCATGCCTCTTGAATCTGGAAAAGAGTGTTGCCATCTGACTCTTTGTCAGACCATGGCCTGTGTCAGAGACTGTAAATCTGTATATGCCGTCCAAAACCTCTCCTGTGATGGTTATACTTCCGCCACTGTCAGTATTTTTTACGCCATTATATATAACGTTAAAAAACATAGAAAAGAGAAGTTCACGATTGGCATGCTGTACAAAACTGTCATCTGAACAATTATTCAATAACGTTATTCCTTTGTCTTCTGCTACAGGTTCAATTTCTGCCATAACTTCGAGAATTACTTCTACCGGACTGACTATGTCATTCTTCAGGTACTGGCTGCTTTCAATACGTGCTATTGTAAGGAGTGAATTCACAAGAGATTGTAACCTGTGAAGTGTCTTGAGTGACTCCTCCACTTTAATGATAATTGCATCTTCAATATCCTCCCTGACAAGGAGATTCTCGAGCTTGCTCCTGATAATCGAGATCGGAGTCATGAGCTCATGTGATATGTTAACGGTTATCTCCTTCTCCTTTTTAAATAATTCTTCAATCTGGATCATTTGATCCGTCAGGGTTCTGTCAAGCTGGATAAAATCAGCGGTAGTGGTACTGACAGGTATTTTGTCAAAGCTACCCGGACCGGCATTGTTTTTAAGCTTACCGGTTATTTTGTCAAGTGGTTTCAGCAGAATATTTGTAAACTGCAAATCGGTAATCAGGGTTAGTACGATAATAAGTATAATGAAGAATACTATTACCCTGTTTATGTTCCTCTTCGCAAGCAATATGCTTTCGATACTTTTACCTACCTCGAGAAGATACGGCTGATCATCAATTAATAGTGAATAGTGGAGAACCCTGTAGTTTATCTCTTCATCATCAATCAGTCTGGGAGATACGTCAATATGATTCACTACTTCAGTCTGGTTAATGCGCTCAATACTTACAAATTCCTCCTTAAGAATATTGTAGCTTCCAAATGCATCTGTCGTGTCTGAGCTGATAAAAGGCTCAATCCCAATCTGCACAATAAGGTCGATTACCTGTTCCCGCTTTCTGATAAGTTCGTAATCTATCTGCCTCAGATTTATCCTCTCAATTATATAAGGGAGAATTATCAAAAAGAGAAGCGAAACTGCGAGTTTCGACAACATACTGAAAAGGGCAAGCTTGAACTTCAGTTTCATTATTAAGGTATTTCATTTTACTATTGTTCAAGCCGCACCCTGTAACCAACCCCTCTGATCGTCTCCAGCCATGGTGTTGGTGCAAAAGCATTTAATTTCTTCCGCAGGTTTTTGATATGAACATCTATAAAATTGCTGTCATACTGGTCATCAAGCATATTACCCCAAATATGCTCATATAACTGGTGCCGGGTGAGGACCTTTTCATGGTTCAGCACCAGGTACTGCAACATGTTAAATTCTTTACGGGTCAACTCTATTTCAGCTCCGGAATGGAGAACCATTCTTGACTGGATGTTTATAGTAAATTCGCCCACAACCATGGCCTGGCTATTTACATTGAACTTCCTTCTGGCAACGGCATTGATCCTGGATAAAAGTTCAACCAGGGCGAATGGCTTTGCAAGATAGTCGTCGGCTCCAAGATCAAGGCCCTTTACTCTGTCTTCAACAGCACCCCGTGCAGTAATTATTATAAATGAAGCTTCGCTGCCAACTGATCTGGCTTCCCTGATAAGATCCAGTCCATCGTAATCAGGAAGTCCAAGATCCAGAAGTACAAAATCGTAGAGATTGACTGCTATCTTCTCAGAAGCATCAGCACCGGTACAGGCCAAATCACAAATGAAGTTCTCCTTCTTCAGGAAGCTCTCAATTTCAGCAGCCAGATTTTTTTCGTCCTCTACAATCAGTAAATTCATTTGCTTGACTTAAAATATCCTGAAATATGCTGATGCCATAAGAATAAACCCCCTTGAAATATATTCAGAATAGTCTGGATTGAGTGGCAGTATGTATCCCGGTTCAACCTCAATGGTGAATTTATTGAAATTCAGGGAAACCGGTAATCCAATATCGGCCTCAAGTAATCCAAAGCTCCTTGAATATGTTGTGGAAGAAGTCGTCTCAATTCTTCCCCCGGGCTTACCAAAAGGGGGAAAGGTTGAAAATACAGTGTCGGTAGTGGTAACCGTTTCAGCAGTAATTATGGTTCCTGCAATAATGTTAATATACGGATCAAATGAAATATTGGCTTTGCCCCTGAAGATATCAGATGTTGCAAAATATCTGGAATTTCTGAACTGCAGGTATGCCTGGGGGTAATCAGAAATAAGTCCGCCGACAGATATTTTTGAATAGAGAATCCGCCAATCCACACCCAAGGTAACATCACTGTATAAAAAATTCCCAAATAAGCTATCTCTCAGTGATTCAGCAACAACATAACCATAAAGTCCGGCAGAAATATCAAACCATGAATCAAAGACATGACTCCATGTTGCAGAGCCACTGTTTATCGGCAGAAGCGGAGAATAACCGGAAAGATGAATTGATGAGAGGGAAATATATAATTCATCAGTAACGGCATAGCTTAGAGCTGCATATGCATAAGGCCGGCCCTGAGATATGGTTGACCCCAGATAGATCATATTGTTTCCGTATCCCATACCGCCATACAGGCCACCTGCAATAGTAACAGACTCAACAGTGGCAGTATCTTCAGCAGGTGTAACAACGGAGAGGGTATCCTGCGAATGTATTACCGGGGATGATGCAGTAAAAAACGCAAAAAACATAACTGCTGACCAAATTCCTTTTTCCGAAGGAGCCATCTGGTAATATCTTTAATTTTATCTTCCGCCTTTTTTACCTACTCCCTTTGGCCTGCCAACTCCCTTTGGTATTGCAGTACCTCCTGGCCTGATAACCACCGGAGGCCTTGCACCCTTGGCCTTGCTCATATCAGGTTTTGCACCCTTTACCTGCTTGATGGCTTTGGATGAATTGTCAGCTGCAACATTGCGTGCCTGCTGACTTGTGACATTTCCCTTTTGGTTCCCCTTTACCTCAGTCTCAGAGCCCTTTGTCTCAACCCTGACCTTCATAGTGTCATTAACAACAGTCACCGTCTGGGCCCCGACTGTGATATAAGCAAATATCAACAGTCCCGCTAACAGAAATATTTCCTTCTTCCCTTTCATATCCCGCTTTTTTCCGTACAAATACAAATATAGTTAATATACTGTAATAAAAACAATTAAGCAATTAACCTCATTACTCATTATACAAATGTATACCGCAGTAAATGAAGAAAAGATGAAAATGCCATAAATTTCACGTGTACATTTTACACTTTAAATATCTTTGTTATAAATTGCACAATAATTATAAAAACTATTACTATATGAACCCTGTGAAACTAATTCTAATACTGCTTCAGATTTTTCTGATAGTGTCTCTTTCCAATGCACAACAGACCCGGGCAGATGAAAGACAGGCTGCTGACCGTCAACAGGGTGCGATACCCGAATTCCAATATAAAGTAGTACCGGTTAATATTACCGGTCATGATTCAAACCGGGTTACAATAGCATACGCAGCCGAAGGATACACTGCTGAGGAGCTTAGTACCTTTCCCGCGCATGTTCAGACAGCTGTCGATTACCTGAATACTGAAATACTTACTACAAGGCCCTATTCAAGGTATTTCAGGTTCTTCAATATCTACAGAATTGATCTCGTGAGTCCTGAATCAGGAATCAGCAGGGCTCCGTCGCACGGCCAGCCGCTAACGTCAGAGGTAAAGAATGTTATAGGCGGAACACGGGATGAAGACCGTCTCGGATGGGTAAACGGCAGACTGGCAGAAGTGATGTTCCGGCAGGCTGCTGAAACCTCAGGAGTTGGTGAATTCAACTGGAAATATGTTATACTCAACAACCCGGGCTATCATAATTCGGGAGGAAGGCATGTGGTTTTCTCCTACAACTACGCCAGGGAAATAGCTCTTCATGAGGCAGGTCATGGCCATCACCAGCTTGCTGATGAATACTACGGCAAGGGAACCTATACCCGCGATGAACCACGGCAGGTAAATGTTACGGCTGATTCAACAGGGGCGAAATGGAAACACTGGCTTGGCTATGCCGATGCCGATACTATCCTCGGAACAGTAGGTGTTTATGAAGGTGCAATTTATGCCGACAAGGGTGCCTACAGACCAACTCCCAACAGTAAAATGGGGTGGACAAGCGACCGCAGACCTGCATCATTCAATGCTGTATGCCGTGAGAAGATCATTCTCGACATATATGATATTGTAAGACCGCTAGATTCCTTTGCCGATACGTCTGTTATTCATGTTAATCCCGATAGCCTTTGGGTAAATCCCGTAGACAGTAACGTAATCAGAACTGACTGGTATGTCGACGGAGAGCTTGTTGCCACCGACGGAGGCACCTCATTGCCTTTGAAGATGATAGCTGACAAAAGGGGGACTTATATTGTTAAAGCTCATTCATACGACGAGGTCATCAGACACTCGTTCTCTGACAACACCGATCCTCACCCACTTGATCTGGTCAGGCGCGATCATGACAAACTTCAGCAGGAGGTGCAGTGGAAGGTTACCGTCACAAGGCGTATCAGGTGACAGGCTTCCATTCGGTTTTAAGCTATCACTTAATTACCTTTATCACAATTCTTCTGTTCTGAGCCCTTCCGGCTGCTGTCTCATTTGATGCAGCAGGCATTGCCGATCCCATTCCTGAAGCAGCCAGCCTTTCTCTGGCTATTCCAAGCCTTATCAGTTCAATACCGACAGCGTTTGCCCTGTCCTGCGAGATTAGCTTGTTATCATACTCCCTGCCTTCATTATCAGTATGCCCCTCTATTTCTATTTTCATCGACGGGTTAGCCTTAAGCACTTCCGCCAGGGCCTCCACGGCAGGAACCGAATAAGGCTGTATCGTAGCTCCTCTGTAGTCGAACCGCAGATACAATATTGTCTCTCCTTTTCCGGTAAGGTCATTACCAATACTCTCCGGTGTCACTTCCTGGTTGATCTCAGCCTTTTCCATTATGCGCAGGGTATAGTAGAAATCCCCTGCCGACAGATCTGCCCACACCTCCACATCATTCTGCTGAACTATCATGCACAGTTTGTCACCGTCATGGGCGCACATCCTGGCCCCCAGCTCCTTGCCTCTGGCCGTAAAAGAAGACAAAATTTTAGCGACAGACAGGTCGGCATCGCTCTCATAATAGTAGAACAACATCTTGCCTGAGATTATCATCTCATTGCCCTCTTCATCATAAAACATGTGCGTGGCTGGCTCTCTGACATCATATTCCAATAGCTTAAATCCCTTCATACGAGGGAAAAGAGAGTGATCTGAGGAACCGGGGGCATCCTGGGCATTAATAAACAGCCCGCAGCAAAAGCTGATGATAATTATAACTATTGACCTTTTCATAACAGAGTTTATATTGGCGCCTTACAAGAATATCCTCGGAGAAAAGTCAACAAAAGGTAAGAAAAAGAAGGAAACAAAGCAAATTTTTAACAATCAGGCTCTACCGGCTCATTGTCACACCTACTGAACCGATATTACCCCCCAGTGGCGGATTCATCTTTCTGATCCTGACGGTAGCTCTTATTATTCCTGGCAGATTGACATAAAGGGCATCAAGTATACGTCTGGCGATGTGTTCCAGAAGATACGATTTCTTTTCCATCTCAGCTTTGACACTCCTGAAGGCAACCTGGTAGTCGGTAGCATCCTCAAGCTTGTCGCTGGCACCCGCCCTCTCCATATCTGTCTCTATCTCAAGATCTACAAGGAACCGGTTCCCGACTATCTGCTCTTCACGATAATGACCATGAAAAGCATAAAACTCCATATCCTGAATTACAATTGTCCCCATATGACAAAATTATGCAAATCAAATATACAACAAGAGTCGAAATTCAGGAATTTTGCGACTGATAATTGACACTGCTAGTGAAACTGTTGTATTTTTGCAACTGTTTTAAATAGACTACCCGAAATGAGAACAGCCGAGGAATCGACAGGCGAACGTACCGCGAGCCTTAACTTTATTGAAGTCAGTATTGAAAATGACCTGAAGGAAGGCAAAAACGATGGGAAAGTAATTACCCGGTTTCCGCCGGAGCCAAACGGTTACCTCCATATAGGCCATGCAAAGGCAATTTGCCTCGACTTCGGTATGGCCGCCAGGTATGGTGGCAAATGCAATCTTCGTTTCGATGATACGAACCCCATAAAGGAGGAACAGGAATATATTGATGCCATCAAAGAAGACATCAAATGGCTGGGATTCGACTGGGAGGATCGTGAGTTTTATGCCTCTGACTATTTCAGACAGCTGTATGACTTTGCTGTTGACCTCATTAAACGCGGTCTCGCTTATATTGATGACCAGAACTCAGAGACCATAGCGGCTCAGAAAGGAACTCCGACCAGACCCGGACAACACAGTCCTTTCCGTGAACGACCCGTTGAAGAAAACCTCGACCTGTTCGAACGAATGAACAGGGGCGAATTCCCTGAAGGAGCACGTGTATTAAGGGCTAAGATTGACATGGCATCGCCCAATATGCACATGCGCGACCCGGTTATTTATCGTATTATCAATGCTCCGCACCACCGCACAGGAACGGACTGGAAAGTCTATCCGATGTATGATTTTGCCCACGGACAGAGTGACTATTTCGAGGGCGTAACTCATTCCCTCTGCACTCTTGAATTTGAGGTACACAGACCTCTGTATGACTGGTTTATCGATAAACTCAAAACCGGAGACTACCGTCCGCGACAGATAGAGTTCAACCGCCTTAATCTTACCTACACGGTAATGAGCAAGCGGCTTTTACTACAACTTGTTACCGAAGGAAAAGTAAGCGGATGGGACGATCCTCGTATGCCTACCATTTCAGGAATGCGGCGCCGCGGTTATACTCCTGAGGCTATCCGCAACTTCATAGGCCGCATCGGGTACACCAAGGTGGAAGCTACCAATGATGTGGGTCTCCTTGAATATGCCGTGCGCGAAGACCTTAACAAACATGCAACAAGAGTTTTTGCAGTACTCAATCCGCTGAAAGTAATAATCACTAACTATCCCGAAGATAGCTTCGAAGAGGTCGATCTGATAAACAATCCCGAAGATGAATCGATGGGCAGTCGTAAGGTCCCGTTCGAGAGGGAACTATATATTGAAAAGGAAGACTTCACGGAGACTCCACCTCCCAAATACTTCAGGCTGGCGCCAGGAGCGGAGGTTCGGCTTAAAGGGGCTTATATAATCAAATGCCACGACTTCAGGAAAGACCCGGAAACTGGTGAAGTAACCGAAGTCTATTGCACCTACGACAGTGATACCCGCAGCGGCGGTCCGCAGTCCAATCGCAAGGTCAAAGGAACCCTTCACTGGGTGGCAGCTCCTCATGCCATTAATTCCGAGGTCAGGATGTACGACAGGTTATTCTGCCATGAGGAACCGACAGGACAAAAAGACCGCGACTTCCGGGAGTTCCTGAATCCTGATTCTCTAAAAATTATTAAAGCCAAACTCGAACCATCGCTGGCAGATGCCCAGCCTGGCAACAGGTTCCAGTTCCAGAGGCTGGGCTATTTCTGCGTTGACCCTGACAGCAGGCCGGGCGCACTGGTCTTCAACCAGACCGTCTCGCTCAGGGACACCTGGAGCCGGTAGAGGCCCGGGGTACAATCGACCCCAGCGGGAATTCAATCCAACCCCAGCGGGAATACAATCGACCCCAGCGGGGTTGAATATTAATAGAATCAGGAGCCCCCCACCCCTTTGGCGCAGGGCGCATTCAGAACGAATAATTCAACTCAAAAGTAATCATTCTCCCGGGGGCAATCATGTTCCTGGAGTCGATAAAGTCGCTGTCAAGCAGATTATGTATAAGAAGCGATGCTGACAAACCTTTGTATACCGGTCTCCAGATATAGAGATCGAAGTAACCGAATGACTCAAGCTTGTTCTCATCACTGTTAACGTCGTCCAGATACTGACTGCCCTTGAATGCATAGCTGAGCGAGGCGTTTACAATTTTGCTGCTGAATGCA
>Ga0334882_1000946_pt1 | contig 38947 bp, 35 predicted proteins | sample GraSluR1_MG_5_FD_207226 | JGI IMG/M metagenome (GOLD analysis project Ga0334882, IMG submission 207226) | Sludge microbial communities from methane-producing bioreactor in Wageningen University, Netherlands - Granular Sludge_15_04-R1 | ecosystem: Engineered > Bioreactor > Anaerobic >... | reverse complement strand
TGGGTCGGAGGAAATATTTTCAAGGGTAAGAGTGATGAGAGCGGGCTGAAACTGGTCCTCGCCATTACCACGACGTTGTACTAAGCATGGAAAAAGAAGCAGAGAAATTGACTCCGATGATGGTACAATACCGTCAGATCAAGGAGCAACACCAACAGAGCATCCTTTTCTTCCGTCTCGGTGATTTCTACGAGATGTTCGAAGAGGATGCCGTCGAGGTTTCTCGTCTTCTCAATCTCACGCTAACCAAACGCAACGGTCAACCGATGTGCGGAATTCCCTACCATGCAGCAAAAGTCTACATCAAACGTCTTTTGGAAGCAGGTAAGAAAATCGCCATATGCGAACAGACTGAGCTGCCTGACGGCACACGCCAGCTTGCCAAACGCGAAGTGGTGCAGGTGGTTACACCCGCCACTGTGGTGGAAGAGGATTTTTTGCAAGCCGACCGGGACAGTTTTGTCCTCAGTCTCTCCTTTCAGAAACAAGGTTTTTCCATAAGTTATGCCGACATCACCAGCGGACAATTTTTCCTGCGCTTGGTCGATAAGGACAATCGGTACGCCATGCTGCTCAGTGTACTGCAGCAGGTCAACCCACGTGAAATCTTAGTAAATGAGGATGACTATTTCCTTCATCAGGACTTCCAAGCCCTGATGGACGGCCATCCGGCCATGGTCACCAAGCTTCCCTCCTGGCACTTCAGTATTTCTGAAGGATATCAAAGGCTCTGCAATCAGATTGGATCGGCTTCGCTGAAAGCATTCGGACTTGAAGCGAAAGATCCGATGCTCAGCAGTGCCGGGGCATTGCTGTGGTACCTTAGGGAGACGGCAAAGACCAGCCTCAACCAGATTGAAGGATACACCGTCGTCCCCGAATCGCAATTTCTCCACATCGACGAGGCAAGTCGCAAGAGCCTTGAACTCTTGACCAATCTCGCAGACGGATCGGAGAAGTACACCCTCTATGCTTCAATCAATGCAACCTTGACCAGTATGGGAGCAAGGCAACTGAAACAATGGATTGCAAGTCCACTTACCGATATTGCAAAGATTACGTTCAGGCAGCGTTGGGTAACACTTTTATATGAAGACCGCGGCGAACTGGCCAGAGTTCGTTCACATCTGAAGCAAGTACTCGATTTACAACGTCTCTCCAGTCGGTTGGCCATGCGCCGCCATGTGCCCAAGGATTTAGTAGGTATCAGCCAAACCATCCGCTCGTTTTTCAACCTTGCAGATGGCAGGTACCAAGAGTTATTGGGTGATGGCTTGCAGGAAGAGACCCTTACGGAACTTGCTGTTGTTGCCAGACGCATTGCTGATGGCATAGCCGACGATCATCAGGGTCCCTTCGAGGAAGGGAAAGTCATCGTCTCAGGCTTTGATGCTGAATTGGATGAGCTCAGAGCGGTAAAGGGTGGCGGCAAGGCTATTTTGGATGCGTATCTGGATAAGATCAGGGGCGAAACCGGCATTACAACGCTCCGTCTCTCCTCGAACAAGATCCTGGGCCACTATATTGAAGTCTCCAAGGCCCAGGCGGACAGAGTTCCGGCCACCTTCTATCGGAAACAGACTCTCGTCAATGCCGAGCGCTTTACCAGTGATGAACTCATAGCATGTGAACAGAAAATACTTGCCAGCTCCTACGAAGCCGAAAAGCGGGAACGGCAGGTGTATGAGACGTTGGTTGAAGAGGTGATGAATCTGCAGCAATCCCTCTTGTCGATCAGCCGTTTCCTCAGTGATTTGGACTGTCTGCAGAGTTTTGCATCTACGGCCGTAACGCACTCCTATTGCAAACCCGTTTTCACGGATGAGGATGTGTTGGAGTTTGAGGGTGGCAGGCATCCAGTGGTTGAACAACACCTCGGAGCCGGTCAGTTTGTTGCCAACGATCTCGTAATCGGCAGTACCGGTAAACGGTTTTGTCTCATAACCGGTCCTAATATGGCAGGTAAATCCACGTTCCTCAGGCAGACAGCACTTTTAGTGTTGCTCAGCCAAATCGGCAGCTATGTTCCGGCTGCAAAGGCCCGCTTGGGGATTGTAGACAAGCTCTACTGCCGGGTAGGTGCAAGTGACAATCTGGCTCGAGGCGAGTCGACATTCTTGGTGGAGATGCAGGAAGCCGCCCACATTCTGCGCACCGCCAGCAGAAACTCCTTGGTCATCGTCGATGAGCTCGGAAGGGGAACCAGCACCCAGGACGGAATGTCCATCGCATATGCCGTGATGCAACGGCTGCTGCAAATGCAGGCAAAAACGCTCTTTGCCACCCACTACCATGAGCTGGCCAGAATCGACACCTCCGCCATCCAGCTGCTCACCCTGCAAGTTTCGGAGCAAGGCGGGCAGGTGAGGTTCCTGCGAAGGGTGGTGGAAGGAATCGCAAACTCATCCTATGGTTTGAATGTTGCGCGTATGGCTGGTATCGGCAGGGATGTCCTGACCCATGCCCGAACATTCCAGAAACAACATTTCGCCGAGTATGATTTTATTTCCGTGCAACCGGATTTATTCAGTGCAATCAATGAGGATTCGCCGCAGCACATATATTACGATGAAAGTGAACAGGAAGCATTGCATCGATTGCGTTCTTTCTCGATAGAGCAGTCATCGCCTTTGGAAGCGCTTCTGTTTCTGAAAGGATTGCAGGAGATGCTGCAAGCAAAATGACAACCATTGCCTCTTAAGGGGTATGTGGTGTTTGACATGCAATGCCCTCTCTGATGCTCCAATCTGTCAAGGGTGCAAGAAAAAGCTCGCTTCACTTTCTTATGCACAGCTCTATGAGCACCGTTGCCCAACCTGCGGCACGCCTGTTCTCGATACAGCATATGGCTGTGATTTCTGTCAGGATGCACTGCTTTCTTATGGCGTGTATGATGGGATTCTCGAGCAACTTATTACGTCATACAAGCATGCCGGCAACGTTCAGGCAGCCTGGCAGTTGGCAACCCTCTTTGAGCCTTTAGTAAGAAAATTCGGCTCACCGATACTCATTCCCATCCCATCCTCAATATCGGGAAAACGGAATTTGGGATTCGACCACATGGCACTGGTGACAGCCATACTCTGCAGACGATTACATCTTTCATCCGTTCGATTGCTCGCACAACAAAGACATGATTTGTACACACTGTTGACGCGAAAACAGCGTCAACAGACAAACAATCTCATACTAAAAAAGAAAGCCTTGAAGAACATGCAAGCCTATGTCCAAGACGGCACCCACAACTTTCTCATTCTCGATGACATCTTCACTACGGGTAATACCTGTAGGAGGGCACGCGAACTCATACAGACAACAGGAGACGTTTCTGTCGGAGTATGCATATTGGCTCGAGCATGAATGCAAGAGCCAAGGGACGTTGCATGAGCACTTGTATAGCAACGATATGACGTTGATGGCCGCACAAGCGGCCATCACACTCCTATTCTCTATTTGAAATTCTCGTTGTACTCTTTCTCGAGATCTGCTTTGGTTTCAGCCATTACTTTGTTGACATCCATATTTGCGATAAGCAGCTTCTCAACCATCTGACGAAGAATCTCCGTCCCCTTGGGAAGACTAATTACACTGGCTTGGGGTTGGACGTATTTCAGTTGGTCGATGGCAACCTTCCATTGAGGATTCGCGGCGTAATACTTTACAAGATCGGGATGCTTGCTTGCAGAGGTGCTGTTGGGCATGTATCCCGTTTTCTCGGCAAGATATGCCTGGCTGTCGGTACCGGTAAAGTACTTCATGAACTCCCACGCCGCCCATTGTCGCCACTTGTCGGTACTGGGCATTGCAAGCACCGATCCTCCTACCGGCACACCATTGCGAACCTGTCCGGGGATGAATGCTGGAAGGACTTTGAAGGTCGAGCGGTTCATCACATTGCCCATTGAGCCGGTGGAACCGAATACCATGGCAACCTTCTTGTTGAACAGGTCGTCATGAGAGGTGGAAGGAACAGCACTCTTATCCTTGAATACCATATCCTGCCAGAGTGTAGCTGCAGCTACCGCAGGAGGTTCGGTCAAATGCACCGCAAACGTTTCGTCGCTGATTTTTCCATCAAAGGCGTACACTGCACCTTGGAAATACCAATGGGCTGTGGTGGCTCCCATCGTAAAGCCGACACCATATTGGATTGTTTCTCCATTGGCATCGACTTTTGTCAACCTCTTGCAATACTCACGGAATTCATCCCACGTAGCAGGGGCTTTTCTGGGAAGTCCGGCCTCCTCCAGCATATCCTCATTGATATAGAGCAGCGGGGTGCTTCTGAGTGCCGGAAGTGCATAGAGGTTTTTATTGTAGTAACTGTCGGCCAGCAGTCCAGGTATGTAATCGTCAAGGAATGCTTTCGGCTCCTTTGCCACAAAGGCATCAAGATTTACCAATACCCCCTCTTTCGCAAAAATCTGTAAATGGGGTGAATCGAGCAGAACAAGATCGGGTACATCACCGGCGGCAAGACCGGCTTGCAACTTCTGCAGGATTTCTGCATAGGCGCCTTGGAACTGAGATTCGACGATGATGTCGCTTCTTGATGCATTGAAGCGCTTTACAATCTCTTCCTGGGCTTCCCCGGCTACTCCGGTCAGGCTTCTCCAGTAGATGATTTTGATGGGTCCACTCGGTTTCGCTTGCTCTACCTGACCTGCGGCCGATAAACCGGTGGTCACGAACAGAACCATCGCAATCAATAGTACGATAGCAACGTTTTTCTTCATCTTGAACTCCTCCTTGAACTAACAAATCGGTAAAATACCGAATCTCCTTTGGTTAACCTTTGACGGCGCCGGACGCAATTCCTTCGATTAATTGCTTTTGTGCGAAGAAGTAGATTATCAATACAGGCACAAGAACAAAAATTGATGCCGCCATCAGATGTTCCGGGCCTATTGCATATTCTGCAGAACGTATCATTGCAAGACCGACTGGAAGTGTTCGCATGTTTTGCTTGGAAGTAACAATCAACGGCCACAGGTATGCGTTCCACTTCTGAATGAACAAATAGAGCAGCAAGGTTCCAAAAACAGGTTTTGAAAGGGGGAGGGCGACATGCAGCATGATTTTCAGATGGCCCAGACCATCTATTTCAGCAGCATCGTACAGGGAATCAGGAATGGTCATGAAATACTGTCTCAACAGGAAAGCCCCGAATACATTCGCTATATGGGGCACTACAATGCCTTGATACGTATTGATCCATTTTAGTTTCGCAAGAATCACATAATTGGGAATCAAGGCGATTTGGCCGGGAATCATCATGGCAGCAAGCATCAGCAAGAAGAAGAAATCCCTGTATCTGAAACGGATTCGGGCAAATGCATAGGCTGCGAAGGATGAAGTGATCAAGCCAAAAAGCACGCCTGCGGCTGCAGTCACGATGCTGTTTATATAAAAACGCCCGAAAGGAGCAGTCCGCCACGCAGTGACAAAGTTATCCCACCTGACTACTTCAGGCCACCATATGGGCGGAAAGATTGACACTTCCTGGGGACTCTTGATTGCCGTGATGAGCATCCAGACAAAAGGCATTCCGATACCGATGGTCGCCAGAAAGAGAATACTGTGTGTAATGAATTTGGAGGCAATCTTGTATAATCGGTTCGGTTGAATCTGATTCACTTGCATACCGCCTCCTAATAATGCACCCACCGTTTTGACAACCGGTTCTGAATCAGGGTGATGAACATGATGAATACAAAGAGCATCAGCGCCAATGCCGATGCATAGCCGGTTCTGAACCATTGGAAGGCATTTTGATACAGAAAATGAACAACAACGTTGGAGGAGTTCAACGGCCCTCCCTCAGTCATGATTCGCACGATGTCGAACGCTTTCAATACATTGATGAATCCTGTTATCAATAAGAAGAATGTGGTAGGAGAGATCAAAGGAAAGGTGATATGCCAGAAAGTCTGGAAGGGATTTGCTCCATCGACCAAAGCTGCGTCGTATATTTCCAAGGATATGTTTTTAAGTGCTGCAAGAAATAGAACCATATCATAGCCTATACCGCTCCAAATCAAAACGATGATCACCGCCGGCAGCGAATGTGTAGTGCTGTGTATCCAATCGATCATCGGAAATCCCAAAGGTTTCATTACTACTCTGAGCAGACCGTATGTAGGTTCAAAAATCCAAGCCCAGACCATGGCAATCGCAACATTGGCCGTGAATGTGGGGGAGAAAATAATTGCTCGGTACACCGAGCTTCCTTTCACCTTCTTGTTGAGCTGGGCTGCCAGATACAAGGAAATGGCCATTTTAACGATAACGGTGAAGAAAGCCATCAGAAGGGTGTTTTTAACCACCAACCAGAATACGGCATCATTGAACATGTCTTGATAATTCTGAAAACCCAGGAATGTTTTTCTGGGTGAAATCATATTCCACTTGAACAGGCTCAAGTAGAAGCTGTAGAAAATGGGCCAGAAAATGAAAACACCCAGTAAAATGAAAGTCGGTGCGGTAAAGCCAATAAAGGCATACAAATCACGTACTTCCCGCTTGGACATGCCATGCAACAATCTTTTACGACTGAACGGTGCCACTCACCACCTCCGTGTATAGTTTTCACTATCGGCAAGACCCTGCACATGATAAGTATATTCGACATTTTTACTATTGTGTAAATTTTATGTGCTTAGAATCTGCTTAAATTTTTCTCTTAAGGCGAATGACAGGCATTACATGCGGAATCTGATGCACTTTCTTGAAGAAGAATCCCCATGACGCTGCAGACATTGGTTGCTGAGTTGACAAAAATGAAGCAAGTGCTTACTATGCAAATCAGGATATGTTTGATTATTGGGGGATCGCTGGCAGGCGTATCCCTTTTTTATGAATTTTTAGGAATTATATGTTAGCAACAGGAATACAAAAAACCAATTTGTTCATGGAGTATGAACCGCTGCTCGAGGCGATGGGGATTACTCTGGTAGACATCAATCGCATTGATCGGGGAAAAAGTGTCACCGTTACCATGGTGATAGTCGCAAAAGAAGCAGAAGTGAGCGTTGACCACTGTGCAAAGGTCTACCGCCTTGTGTATCCACGTATGGAGTTGCAGCTTGGAGAACGTGATCTTCAGCTCGAAGTCAGTACGCCGGGACTGCAGCGAACGTTTAAGGATGTGTACGAGTTCGGCTTGTTTACGGGCAAGCGAGTCAGAGTGTATGATACGAGCAAGGAAGCGTGGGTCAGTGGAATCATAGCACAGGCCGACCAGACTTCCGTACAGCTCTCACAGGTTTTTATTGAGGATGCAAAAGAGATGATTGAGACTATGTCTGTAGCTTTTTCCGACATCCAGAAGGCAAAGCTCGACTATAGATGGGAGGACGATTCACATGGCAACTGAAATAGGTGACGCTATCCGGAGTATGGTAGCGGAAAAGAACATTTCCGAAGAGCTGGTCATCAGCACCATCGAGGACATACTTCGCGCAGCGTATAAACGTAAATTCGGTACCGATGAGAATGCAGTCATTGAATTCAGTGAAGACTACATGTCGGTCGAGCTTGCCAGCCGCAGAAAGATTGTTGACGATGACAACTGGTACAATGAGGTTACTGAGATTCCTCTCAGCGAGGCCAAGGAGATTCATGAGGAGTGTGAGATCGGCGACGAATTGCTCATTCCTGTCAATCTCAAGGAGTTCGACCGCATCAGCGTCCAGAGTGCAAAGCAGCGTGCCCATCAGAGCTTCAGGGACATCCAGAAGGATACCCTGTACAGCGAGTACAAGGCCAAGGAAGGACAGTTGATCATCGGCTACTATCGCCGGCAGCTTCCCAATGGCGATATCTATGTGGATATCGGGACCACCGAAGGATTGCTCCCCAGAAGAAACCAATCCAGTCGAGAAAGCTATGGCAGCAACGACAAGATCAAGTGCTATGTGGAAAAAGTCGAAAAAGCAGAACGTGGACTTCGCGTCGTTCTCTCCAGGACCAGCCCCGAACTGATTCGCAAGCTCTTTGAGGTCGAAGTTCCTGAAATAGCCCAGAACCAGATTGACATCATCAAGATTGTTCGTGAGGCGGGATATCGCTCCAAGGTTGCTGTAGCCAGCCGTAATGACGATATCGATCCGGTCGGTGCTTGCGTCGGGTTGAAGGGAAATCGAATTCAGACTATCATGAGTGAGATAGAGGGAGAGAAAATCGATATTCTGCGCTATGACACGAATCCTGCAAACTATATCCGCAACGCCCTGTCGCCCGCCCAGGTCAAGGATGTCGTGATCATCGATAAGAACATTTATCATGCAGTAGCGATTGTCGAGGACAGTCAACTCTCTCTTGCCATTGGAAAGCAGGGCCTCAATGTTCGATTGGCAAATAAACTGGTCGATTGGATGATTGATGTGAAAACCCAGGCCCAATTCGATGAGATGGATATCGCCAAGGAAGCCAGGTTCAGGGCTGAAAGCATTTTCGGTAATGGTGAACCAATCTTTGAACAGGAACAGATACCTCAACAGGAGTTCGTTGCCACTGAAGTGGCTGTTGAGGCGGAGGCTGAGAGCTTTGTCGACGAGGATGAGATTGCACTTTCTGAACTCCCCCTCGATTCCATGTTGCTCAAGAAGCTTCAATTCCACGATGTATATAGTGTTGAAGAGTTCATCAACCTCAGTGACGAGGAGTTGGCAGGGTTCGGTGATTTGAATGAGGAAGAGATCATCGCAATCAAGGACACCATCAACGAGTATGTCGATATCGTTGAGGACGAAGAGGATGGAGAGACCGAATATGTCTGCCCCAATTGCGGTGCCTCCATCACCATGGATATGACCGTGTGCCCCAGCTGTGGAACAGGTCTGGCATTTGAGGTAGAGTAAAACCATCCAAGAGGAAATAATGACGGAAGAGAATAATAAGCCCAAAGCAACATTGATCAAGCATGTAGTAACTCCCTCGGAGCAGAAGGAAGAGAACAAGAGCCCCGCCAAGGAACAGGATGCAAAACAGAAAGCCCCCGAAAAACGCCGGGTTGTGGTTGTAAAAAAGAAAGTGGTGGTGGTAAAGCCTCAGCCTAAGAGCGACTCCGATCAGAGTGCATCCGAGAGTGTTGTTGAATCACCCAAATCTGATGAAAGTACCAAGTCTCATGAAAAACAGGGCACCCAGCATCGCCTGGGCGGGGTGCGCAAAACAACACGTCCTGCTTCTGATAAGCTTTCCGCTTCCCCGTTGCATAATGGTCCGGTTGTGATCAGGCCGACCAATCTTCCGCCGGTACCCAATCAAGGCCTAACGGTCAAGGATCATGCCGAAATGCAGAGTCGTGGACCTGAGGCTGCAGCTGCCCAGCAGCCACCGGTACCTTCCAACGGACCTCGCATCGCCGGAACCGTAGGTGGTAGACCTGCACCTGGAACACGCCCGCCGTATCAAGGTAATAGGCCTTCAAGCGGTTATCAGGGACAGAATCCCCGTTATCAGGGCCAAGGCGCTCCTGCAGGTCAAGGCTATCAGGGACAGAATCCCCGTTACCAAGGCCAGGGCGCTCCTGCAGGTCAAGGCTATCAGGGACAGAATCCCCGTTACCAGGGCCAGGGTGCTCCCGCCGGTCAGGGCTATCAGGGACAGAATCCCCGTCCTTCAACTCCTTACCAAGGAACGCAGCCTCCTCGTCAGGGTGGCTTTCAGAACCGGCCTCCGTATCAGGGACGTCCTGCTGGTGGAGCTCCCGGACAAAGACCTTCGGGTCCCGGTGGTTTCAGGCCCCAGGGACAAGGCGGCTTCAGACCGCAGGGAGCAGGCGGAAGACCTCCATTCGGTCAGCGCCCCGGTGCAGGGCAAAGACCTGGTTCAGGAGCTCCCGGCTCTCAGGATATAGATACGCTGAATCAGAGAACTCCCAAGAAAACCTTCACCAAGAAGAAGGATCAGGCTTCCTATAAGAAACGGAATGCCGAGGAAGAGAAAGAGTTCCAGATTCAGAGAAGAAAGGAGCAGGCTGCTGCAAAGCTCGCATCGGTTCCCAAGGTTGTTGATATGATGGAAGTAATCACCGTCAGCGATCTTGCCAAAAAGATGAACTTGAAGGCGAGTGAAATCATTGCCAAGCTTTTCAAGATGGGCATGATGGTCACCATCAACCAACAGATTGATTTCGAGACTGCTGAAATCATCTGCAGCGAGTACAACTGCCAAGTGCATCTTGTCTCCTTGTACGATGAGACCTTGATCGCCAGTGAACCTGACAGTGAGGAGAACCTGGTCTATCGTGCCCCCATCGTCACAGTCATGGGCCACGTTGACCATGGTAAGACTAAGCTGCTCGACGCCATTCGTTCAACGAAGGTCGCCGAAGGGGAATTCGGCGGGATCACCCAGCACATTGGTGCTTACAAGGTGAATCTGCCAGGCAAGGGCGAGGTCGTCTTCCTCGATACTCCGGGTCACGCCGCATTCTCCATGATGCGTGCCCGTGGTGCACAGGTAACCGATATCGTCATTCTGGTGGTTGCCGCCAACGACGGAGTCATGCCGCAGACCCGTGAAGCCATCGACCACGCAAGGGCTGCCAATGTTCCCATCATCGTCGCCATCAACAAGTGCGACCTTCCTGAAGCGAAGCCCGAACGTGTCATGCAACAGCTCTCCGATTTAGGACTGATGCCTGAGGATTGGGGCGGGCAGACTCTCTATTGCCAGATTTCTGCATTGAAGAAACTGGGTATCGATGAGCTTCTTGATACTGTTCTACTGCAGGCTGAAATGCTTGAGCTCAAGGCCAATGCTGATTGCAGGGCTGAAGGCAAGATTATTGAAAGCCGCATCGACCAGGGTCGTGGTATTGTAGCTTCGGTCTTGATTGAAAGAGGAACACTCAGGCAGGGTGATCACTACGTAGCAGGCATCTACCCCGGTAGAGTGCGTGCAATGTTTGATGACAAGGGACGAAAAATCGATGAGGCCGGTCCATCAACTCCGGTTGAGATCATTGGCTTGAGCGATATCCCTGGTGCCGGTGATCCGTTCCAGGTGACTGAGGATGAGCGCCAGGCCCGCCAGGTTGGTGCCAAGCGTCAGGAACTGGAACGCCTCGGTGACAGCCGTAATGTGAAGAAGGTCACCCTTGACAACCTCTATACGAAGATCAAGGAAGGGGCCATCCAGGAATTCAATGTCATCATCAAGGGTGACGTTCAGGGTTCTGTGGAAGCATTGCAGGGTTCGCTTGAGAAACTTTCCAACGATGAGATCCATCTCAATGTCATCCGTGCGAGTGCCGGTGCCATCATTGAAAGTGATGTCACGTTGGCAAGCGCCTCCGATGCACTGGTCATCGGCTTCAATGTAAGGCCGACTCCCCGTGCACAGGCTTTGGCCGACCAGGAGAAGATTGAAATCCGCAAGTACAACATCATTTATGATGTGGTGGATGATATTCGCTTGGCGATGGAAGGCATGCTCAGTCCTGAAGTTCGTGAGGTTGAGATCGGTACCGTCGAGGTCCGTGACACCTTCAAGGTACCCAGGGTCGGCACCATTGCCGGTTGTATGGTCACCAAGGGTAAGATCAAGCGCAATAGTCTGGTCAGGGTCATCCGTGACTCCATCCAGATCAACAGCGAGATGATCAAGATTTCGAGCTTGAAGCGATTCAAGGACGATGCCAAGGAAGTTGCAGAAGGCTTCGAATGCGGCGTCGGTCTTGAGAACTTCAACGACCTGCATGTCGGTGATATTCTTGAGGTTGTTGAAACCGAAGAAATCGCCCGCAAGCTGGAAAGCAATGTGAAAATATGAGTGAATACAGTCAAAAACGTATAGAAGCAAAACTCTCCGAGGCGATCAGCACGCTGATCGTCAAAGGAGAGATCAAGAATCCGCTGCTGAGCACCCTGTGCTCGGTCAGCAGGGTTCAACTTTCGGTGGACAATGCATTTGCCACCGTCTTCATCTCGAGTGTCCTTGACGATGAATCCCTGCATGCAAGCGTTGATGCCTTGCAGAAGGCAAGTGGTTTCATCCAAAAGCGGGTAGGGGCTTTCCTGAAAACCAGGAATACTCCGGTATTGACCTTCAAGGCCGATATCTCCCTCAAAGAGGGGCAGAAAATCAATGCCCTGATCGATACACTGGTGGAAGATGGGAACAAAAGCTAGCATTCTTCTCATCAATAAAAAACCGGGTCTTACCAGTTTTTCGTCCCTCAATGATATCAAGCGTACCATCGACCCTAAAGTGGGTCATGCCGGTACGCTTGATAAGTTTGCCCGCGGGCTGTTGATTGTATTGACTGGAAGCATGACCAAGCTGAATGTTCTCTTCTCAACAATGGATAAAAGCTACCGCGCTGAAATATCATTCGGATCGGAAACAGATACCCTCGATCCCGAAGGGCAAGTCATCGCCACTGCCGCCATTCCTAGCTTCAAGGAAATCCAACAGGCAATTCCCTCCTTTCTAGGGTCCATCGAGCAACAGCCTCCGCAATACAGCGCGTTGCATATCAATGGGAAGAGGGCCAGCGACCTTGCACGCAGCGGAAAAGAGGTGGAGATGGCAAAACGTCCCATCACGGTATACAGCTTCGAGCCGGTTTCGTATGATAATGGTCATCTGGTTGCCGACATCCATGTTTCCAAAGGTACGTACATCCGTTCCTTGGCTCGTGATTTGGGAATTGCCACTAAAAGCCGTGCACACTTGATAGGATTGGAACGAACAAGCATCGGCCCCTTTTCGCTGAGCGAAGCCGTCGATGCCAAACTTACCGAGAGCCTTGTTGCTTCGGTCGCACAGACCGATGAGCGGCTGAAGCGTGTTGAATCGGTAAGCATCTTTGAAGTGGCCGACGAGGAACTCTTTCGTATTGCCAACGGCTCGTTTCCACGCGCTGTGAAAGTAAGGCGTCAAAGCGAACATGAAGTGTATGGTGCACTGTACAGTAAAGATGGAGTACTCCGTGCTGTAGCTGATATGAAGGAAGGACGGATCATTGCACAAATACATCCGTATCGCAAGGAGATAGTAGGATGAAACGATACGATTTCATGCATCTTTCGGCGTATCCTGTATTATGGCAACAGAGCATGTCTGTCTGCATAGGTGTATTTGATGGATTGCATAGCGGTCATCAGGCTATCATCAAACGATGCGTCGACCTTGCCAAAAAGCAGGACTTGCAAAGCATGGTCATCACCTTCGATAAGAATCCCAAGATGCTGATGAAAACACAACCCTACCATTCAAAATTGGCCAGTGATGCTCAAATTGATGAATTACTTGAAAATATTGGGGTTGACCATCTTGTTGTCATTGACTTTTCTGCTGATTTCAGTAAACTCACAGCTGAGGAGTTCCTCACTTTGGTATGTGCTTTTTGCCAAGTCAAAGTGATGGTTGTCGGAGAGGATTTCCGCTGCGGTGCCCCGGCTTCAAGTGCCGGACCTGTTCAGCTGCAGGAATATCTAGCCCGATTGTCACCGGGAGCCCTTGTTGAGATTCCCCCGTTTGTATTAACAACGAATGGAGAAATTACTTCAAGCAGCCTGGTGCGTAAAAAACTTCTTGAGGGCGCTTTGGAAGAAGTCCAAAGTATGCTCGGCAGACCCTATGAGTTGGATTTGGTGGCGTATCCATCCAAGTTCATTGAAGAAGGTTTGCTGTATCGAACTGCATCCTTCATGCAATTGCTGCCTCCAAGTGGCGTGTATGATGCCTTGCTTTTGCTTTCAGATGGTTCTGTTGTGGAGGTTCATGCCCACCTTGGTGAGGATGAACTCTTGATAGTACCTGATAAGGCGATGTGGGATTGGGTTGCTGTTCGTACAAAAAGACTTAGCTTTCAGGCTAAGAGGAGTATTTCATGATCTCTAAGGAACAGAAACAAGAAATCATTGCCAAGTTTGGCGGTGACGAAAAGAACACCGGTTCGACCAAGGCTCAGATTGCCTTGCTTACCGCTCGCATCAACGACCTGCAGCCCCACTTCAAGAGAAATCCGAAGGACCATGCAGGAACCAGAGGCTTGCTTCTGATGGTTGGTCAGCGCAGACGGCTCCTCAAGTACCTGAGGAATACCGATATCGAAGCCTACCGTTCTCTGATTGCCGAACTCGGCCTGAGAAAGTAGTCGTGGTGTTGCATTCGTAACATAGTATGAATAGCTCCGATGGCTTTTCAGGCCGTTGGAGCTATTTTGTTTATATAACGTGTAGAAAGAACTAAAAGAACAAAGAAAGGAACAAGAAGTATGGAAGTTAAGAAAGTATCTGTACGGATCGGCGAATCCGACCTGGTGTTTGAAACCGGGAAAATCGCCAAGCAGACCAGTGGTACCGTGTATGCTCATTATGAGGGTAGTGCCGTTATCGCCACCGTCTGTTGCGGAAAGGAGCCCAATGAAGCTCTGGATTATGTACCCTTGAGCGTAGAATATAATGAAAAATATTATGCCGCAGGCAAAATCCCCGGTGGTTTTCTCAAGAGGGAAGCCCGCCCCAAGGATAAGGAAATTCTGGTAAGCCGCCTCATCGACCGTCCGATGCGCCCCTTGTTCGACAAGGCTTTCGGCCGTGAGATTCAAGTGGTTCCCACCGTTGTCTCCTCTGATATGAACAACACTCCCGACATCATCGCCATCAATGCCGCCAGTGCTGCGGTGACCATCAGCGACATTCCCTTCAACGGACCTATCGCTGCGGTTCGCATCTCCATGGTGGACGGAGCATATGTCGTCAATCCTACATTCAGTCAGATCGAGCGCTCCACCTTGGATATCGTCGTTGCAGGAACCCGCGATGGCATCACCATGGTCGAGGGTGGTGCAAAGGAAGTGAGCGAGGAAGTGATGCTTGAGGCAATTGCTACTGCTCAACCCTTCATCACCAAGCTTTGTGATGCACAGCTTGAGCTTAAAAAGATTGCGGGCAAGGAGAAGCTGCCTGTCCTCACTCCCACCGTCGACCTTTCCTGGATTGGTCCGGTCCGCGAGTATGCCCATCCCTTGATCAAGGAAGCTTCCTTTGTCAAAGGAAAGATGGAGCGCTATGCAGCTCTTGCCAAGGTCCAGGCTCAGGTGCGTGAAAAATTCGAGGATTTGATCAATGAGGATGCAAAGCGCGACGGCCAGCTTTCATCGTTGTTCGAGGACCTCGAGTATGAGATCCTGCGTGCATCAATTCTCAACGACGGCAAAAGAACCGACGGGCGCGCAGTAGACCAGATCCGCCCCATCACCTGTGAAGTAGGCTTGCTTGATCGCACCCATGGTTCAGCACTGTTCACTCGTGGGGAGACCCAGGCATTGGCTGTAACCACCCTCGGTACAGCAAGTGACGAGCAGATGTTCGACACCATTGATGGAGAGAAGAGTTTCAGCTCCTTCATGCTCCACTACAACTTCCCTCCGTACAGCGTAGGTGAGTGTGGAAGGCTCAGTACCGGTCGCCGCGAAATCGGCCATGGTCACTTGGCCCAGCGTGCTCTTGAGGCAATTGTTCCTGCAAAGGAGTCCTTCCCGTATACCGTGCGCGTCGTCAGTGAGATTATGGAATCGAATGGTTCCTCTTCCATGGCATCGGTTTGCGGTGGTTGTCTCTCCCTCATGGATGCAGGCGTTCCCATCAAGAAGCCTGTTGCAGGCATTGCAATGGGACTGATCACCGAAGGCGCCGATTATTCGAAGTACGTTGTGCTCAGTGATATCCTCGGTGAGGAGGATCACCTCGGCGACATGGACTTCAAGGTTGCCGGCAGTCGCGATGGTATCACCGCGTTCCAGATGGATATCAAGATTGCAGGAGTCACTCCTGAGATCATGAAGAAGGCTCTTGAGCAGGCTAAACAGGGCAGAATGCATATTCTTTCCATCATGGAAGGCGCCTTGAGCAGCTCACGCGAGGAAATCAGCGAGTATGCCCCCAAGATACTCACCATGAAGGTGGATGAAGAGAAGATCGGAGCTGTCATCGGAACGGGTGGAAAAACGATCAAAGCCATTGCAAGCCAGAGTGGGGCTGAGGTGAATATTGCTGATGATGGAACCGTCACCATCTATGGAAGAAATAATGCTTCTGCACAGTTGGCGAAGGAACTGGTGAAATCCATCGTCGAGGAACCGGAAGTCGGCCGCATTTATGAAGGGACAGTGAAGCGAATCATGGACTTTGGTGCCTTTATTGAAATCCTGCCGGGTAAGGAAGGCCTCTGCCATATTTCCAAACTTGCAAAGACTCGAGTCCAGAATGTAGAGGATGTATTGAAGGTAGGACAGGTTGTTCCGGTAAAACTCATGGAGATTGACCGTCAGAACCGCTTGAACCTCAGTTACATCGATGCAATCGAGACAAAATCGAAGTAAGATGGATACTGGTTCAATCAAGGTTCATGTAGTCAAGGTAAGACCGGAAGCACTGCTTCCGGTCTATGGTACTGAACTGAGTGCCGGTGCCGACCTCGCCGCCTGCCTTGATGAGGATTTGGTGCTCGGCAGCGGTTCCTATGCAAAAGTACCCACCGGCTTGAGCATTCAACTACCGCAGGGGTACGAGGCGCAGGTGAGACCGCGAAGCGGCTTGGCTGCAAAGCATGGTTTGACTGTGTTGAACAGCCCGGGCACCATCGATGCTGATTACCGTGGTGAGGTCTGTGTACTTCTCATAAACCATGGCAGGCAGGAGGTGCGTATCCATCACGGTGACCGTATCGCCCAGATGGTTATTGCACGATGTGAACAAGCAACCTTCTCTGAATCGATCAGCTTGGATGCAACAGAGCGGGGAAGTGGAGGCTTTGGTTCGACGGGAGTATAGCTTTGGCTTCATCCGCTCGTTTTTCGCTAGTATACCGCCACATAGGAAGGGAGTATCTGCTCTCTTTTCTTGTGGCGTTCTTTTTCTTCTTTTTTATTTTTTTCATCAACCAGATTCTGCTCATAGCCCAACGCATCCTGCTCAAGCAGGTGGATTACCTTGCAGTACTACAGCTTGTCATGCTTTCCATCCCGCAATTTTTATTGTACACCTTTCCCTTCAGCTCGCTGACTGCGAGCAGCATGGTCATAGGAGACCTTTCAGGCAACAACGAGATTCTAGCCATTCGAAGCAGCGGTATCTCCCTCAAGCATGTATTCATCCCCATCATTGTCATTTCCTTGGGTTTCTCCCTTGTAACCTTCTTTACCGCTGATAAAGCACTGCCTTGGAGTACGAAGAAGTACCGTGAGTTGTACACCGAGCTGATGCGCGACCTTCCTACGCTGGAGCTGAGGGCCAACAGCACCAATACCATAGCCGATACAGTCATGGTCAACAAAGAAGTGGAGGGGAATACAGTCCATGACATCGTTCTCTTTGAAACATCCTCGGCACGACAAGGACAGATTCTCAGTGCACCGAAGGCAGAAGTCTCCCTGTACGATCTACAGTCCTTCATCTATCAGCTCAAGCTCGATGACCCTTTGATTCTCAAGAGCGAGTCACAAAGTGGCTGGGCTCTCTCCAAGGCTGAATCAGCCCAGTTTTTTCTCAACTTCTCCGGTCAGATCGCCAGCATCGCTTCAGCTCTCCCTTCACAGCTTTCCATCAATGAGCTGAGACAGAACATCCAGACGCACAAGCTTGCCCTTGATGAGGAGAAGAAGCGGTATGAGGAAAAAATCAGACAAGCCGAACTCTCTCTTGCAGAATTGGTCGAACAATCAAAAATGGATTCCCTCGTTCCTGTCTCCCGGATTGCTGAGCTGCAACTAGAATTGGAGCGATTGGAAGCCCAAAAACCCATCAACTTCTATTATCAGTACTATCGTGCGGAACTGCATAAGAAGTTCGCCTTGAGCGCTGCTTGTTTCATGCTCGTCTTCCTTACATTCTCTCTCTCCTTCTTTCGTGTCAAACATGGCAGACTTATCGGCTTCGGTTTATCCATGTTGGTTGCAGTGCTCTACTGGTATCTCTTGTTTTTTGCACAGATGCAGATTTTCTCCATCTCAGTAACTCCAGCCTTCCTGATTTGGTCGCCCAATCTCATCATGTTCATCAGCGGATTATTGCTTTTGCTGCATGCGAGGCGTTTATGAAACTCATCGATCGATACATAATCCGTACCATTGCCTTGGTTGCATCAATCACCTTGCTGCTCTGTACCTTGATGTTGCTCAGCGTCGATCTTTTTGCAAACCTGGACTCGTACCTTACCCGTAGCATTCCCTATCCGGTTATTGCCAAATTGACGCTCCTCTATGCGCCTGAGGCGGTACTTTTTGCACTTGGTCCGTCTCTTTTGTTTTCAGCCTCCTTTTTCCTCTCTCAATTGCAGGCCAACAACGAAATGATCTGCCTGCTCGGCAGCGGACACTCCTACAAGAGAATCGTCATTCCCATTCTGCTTCTCGGCATTATGTTCTCCGCCCTCCAGTTCGGTTTCTCAGAATATGTCCATATTCCACTCAGCAAGGAACGGGAAGCACAAGAGGATGCACTCTTCGGCCTAAGAAGCACCTATGATAATCGCAATATCACCTTGCGTGATCCAGAAGGAACGTATGTCGTCCATGCCCGTCAATACAGCGAAAAGGAAAAGCGTCTGGCTCAAGTCATGCTGGTGCTTATTGATGAGAAGGGCTCGCTGCAATCACGCATCGATGCCCCATGGGCCTATTGGGAAGAGGAGAAGGGCCTGTGGAGATTGGAGCAGGCTCGAGAACAGGCGATTGATGAATCGAGCATGCTCGTCAACCAAACCGATAACCCTGCGTTGTATGTCGATGCGTTCACCCTCCATCCTTCATACTTCAGGAATCTCTCCAATGACATCAAGACCATGGAACTGAGGACGGCATACCACTACCTTGCAAGAATCGCAGACCTGGATCCCAATCGGTATCCCGAGCTTGCCACAGACTTTGCCAAGCGTATTTTGGACTCGCTCACTCCGCTGGTCATGTTGTTCATTGCATGCGCAATCAGTTATAAATACAAGAAGAATGTGTTGCTCTTCTCCATCATCACGAGCCTGGGTTTGGCGGTAATCTACTATGTAGTGCAAATGGTCACGCTGATCATGGCCAAGCAGGCGGTTATCGGCCCTTTGTGGGGTATGGTAATCCCCATGATTGTGATAGTATGCATTGCGCTGGCAGAACGAGCCGCAATACGATAGAGGATAGCTATGAAGATATTTCAACAGTTGCACCAGGACACCACCAGCAAAGCCCGTCTAGGTCTTTTAACACTCGGACACGGCCAGGTGGAAACACCTGTTTTTATGCCGGTAGGCACAAATGGGACGGTAAAGGGCATGTTTCATGAGGATGTCAAGAAAATCGGGTACTCCTTGATCCTGGGAAATACCTACCACCTGTATTTGAGACCCGGCCTCGAAGTACTCTCACAATTCCAAGGACTGCACTCCTTTTCCAACTGGGATGGCAATCTTTTGACCGACAGCGGCGGATTTCAGGTGTTCAGTCTTTCAGGACTTAGAAAAATCGGGGAGAAGGGAGTAACCTTCCAAAGCCATATCGATGGGTCCAAACATGTATTCACCCCTGAAAGTGTAGTCGATACGCAGAAAATCATCGGATCGGACATTGCCATGTGCCTCGATGTCTGTACTCCACCAGAGATCAATCATCGTGCAGCGACCGAGGCGATGCATATCACCCATTCCTGGGCGAAACGGGCATTGACTCATCGGAAGGAGCTGGGAGAATCGTTCAAAGGCAATCTGTTCGGCATCGTACAAGGCAACTTCTATGAAGATCTGAGAAAACAAAGTGCCGAATTTTTCAATGAGATGGACTTTCCTGGCATCGCAATCGGTGGATTAAGTGTAGGGGAGACAAGCGAGCAATTCGTTCATTATCTACAGTACACCGCCGATTTGGTCACCCGTGAAAAACCCAGATATGTGATGGGCATCGGCAGTCCCGACTATATTCTGGAGGCTGTGGAGAACGGCATTGACATGTTCGACTGTGTGTTGGCTACCCGTATGGCCCGCAATGGTGCCGTATTCACCGATGACGGGGTAGTGACGCTTAAAAAGGCGATGCATAAGTTCGACCAGCGTCCCATCGAGGAGCATTGTAATTGCCGTGCATGCACCCAGTACAGCCGTGCCTATATGCACCACATGGTCAAGACAGGAGAGATGCTCGGCGGCATGCTTGCCACCGAACACAACCTTACCTACTTTTACCGCCTCATGCAACAAGTCAGGCAGGCGATCAGGGAGAACAGATTTGCATCCTTCAAGAGAGACTACCTTGCACGATTCTACGCAAAGTAGAAGGACGGCGAGAAACAGTCTGCTGATCATGGTCTGCACCTTGCTCAGCAGACTATTGGGAATCATCAAAGCACGGGTGCTCGGCTCGGTGTTCGGGGCCACTGCGATTGCAGATGTAATAAACTTCACCTTCAATATTCCCAACAATTTTCGCAAACTTTTTGCCGAAGGGGCTGTCAATGCCGCTTTGATCCCTGCTTTCTCCTCCCTATTGGGTCGAAATGAGAAACATCGTTGTGTCCGACTGTTTGCACTGTTGTGTACATTCCAGAGCCTTTTGCTCATCCCACTGGTGCTGGTATCCTATTTCTATGGTGATGGCTTGATAGCATTTCTCAGCGACTTCGATGCGAACCAGGTTCGATTGGGAGGAAGGTTGCTTCCCTTCTTCATGGTATACCTGGCCACCATAAGTCTTGCTTCCATCTTCAACGGAGTATTGCAGGCGCACGAGAATTTCCTGCATGCCTACCTCTCTCCGTTGCTCTTTTCGATTTGTGTCATATTCGGGGTATGGTTTCTATCTGATCGGTACGGTGCGATGAGCATGGCCTATTCCGTACTTGGCGGAGGGCTTTTACAGGGTAGTTATTCATACCTGATGGTCAGGCGCTACGGATATCGGTTCAAACCGATGCTGAGACCGCAAAACGCTCCTTTCAAGGAAGTCTTGGTTGCATGGGCTTTGGTCTCCCTGGGTATGGGGATGCAGATTATCACCCAGATGGTAAGTTTCTTATTCGCTTCCCATTTGAGCGAAGGCAGCGTTACGGCCTTTACAAATTCCACGATTTTCTATCAAACACCGTATGGGATTTTCTTCAATGCCATCAGTGCGGTAAGCCTTCCCTTGATGAGCCGGGCAGCCGCTTCCAACAATGCTCCTTTATTGAGAACCTATACACGAAACTCACTGCTCAGCCTGTTGGCGCTTTTGCTGCCCAGCTCCATCATTCTCTTCTTTCTCAGCCGGGAAAGTGTCAGTGTAGTCCTGCAGACTGGCAACTATACACTCGCCGATGCAACGCTGACAGCCTTGGTGCTCAGGCCTTATCTGGTTTTCATGGTATTCAGCGCATGGTATGCCTTGATGCTGCGTCTTGGGTATAGTGCAAATCGTCACGCGCTTATGACTCGAATTGTTTTTTTGCAGAATCTGCTGGATATCGCCTTGATGTGGGTTTTCCTCAAGCTTGGTTTGGACATAGTATCGCTGCCGCTTGCCAACGGCATCGCATACACCCTTGGCTTGTTCATATTGTTCTTTCTTTTGCGTGACTTGTTCCCGCTTACAAAGGAAGCCCGGTTTTTCAAGGGGCTTCTCAGAATCGTATTGGCAAATCTACCGGTTCTTGCATTTTGTATCTTCTATAAAAATCTGGGATTGCAATGGCATGAAAGCGGTTCAAGCTTTGCAAACCTTGCATATCTGATGCTCATTGGATCGGCCGCCCTGGGGATAATGCTCCTCTCCTACAAAATTGCACGCATTCCCCTGCTGTCACTGTTGCGTTCCAAGAAGCATGGCGGCAACCTGCAAGGCGACAACCTCATCCACCTTGACTGAGAGCCGGTCGAAGGTCACCAAGCCGTTCAGTTCCTGCTGTACATCGGAAAATTGCGTGTATACGGAAGCGGCAAGGCCTTGTTGCTTGGCTGGAACAATCTGATTGGCATAGAGGTCGAAGAACGCTTCTCCAAAGGCTTTGCGGTCGGAGAATTTCTTGTAGCCGAAGATTTTTGTCTGCTCATCGTGTCCGATTTCACGGTATACGTATCCACCGAATTCAGAAAGGATGACAGCCCTGCCGTTGGAGTCGGGAGTATGACGATAGGCTTTGAAGTAGACGTGGCGTGAGCAGAAACCGCCGATTTTTTGATCATACCATCCGCTTGCAGGATCTATGGTACGAGAGCTGTCCAGAGACTGCACCAAATCCAGCATTCGTTGCGTATCGAACTGGCCCCATCCTTCATTGAAAATGACCCACATGGCTATACTGACGCAGTTGGAGAGGGTTTGAATCATCTGTGTCAATTGTTCTTCAAAATCCTTTCGATACTGCTCATCCTGACTTCCCAATAAAGGATAGAGAGAATCGGGGACTGAGAATCTTTTCAGGAAGAGGGGACCGCTCATAATCGGTTGGAACGGCTTTCGCCCTCCGCTTACCATGTCCTGCCATACGAGCAAACCCAGTCTGTCGCAGTGGTGATACCAACGAAGGTTTTCGACCTTGGCATGCTTGCGTACCATGTTGAAACCCAACTTTTTGATCAACAACAGATCGTCGATCATGGCTTGGTCTGAAGGAGGCGTATAGAGACTGTAAGGCCAATACCCTTGGTCGAGGATGCCATGATGATAGTACGGTTTGCCGTTCAGGTACAATCGACCATCTGTGACCGAAAAACTACGAAGGCCTACATAGCTATGAACGCAATCATCGGCCATGGTGACGGTGAAGGTGTATAAATACGGATCCTCGGGGCTCCAAGGATGGACTTCATCCACCTGGCAGTTGAGACGCTGGCCGCTCAATCCCTTCACCTTTCTTGATCCATCAAGGTATGAGACAACAACCTCAAGCCCGGATTGGTCGGCTTCTACGGTTACATGCCAACATCGTTGTTCGAGATTGCTTGCGATGACCAACCCTTTGATGTAGTTCCGGCTCACCTGTTCAAGCCAAACACTTTGGTGGATGCCGCTTTGTCCGCTGTAAAAGATTCCTGAGGCTGCCTGGGCCTGTTTCCCACGGATGATGCTTTGGCTGTCACAGGGATCGTTGACCTGCACGATCAATTCATTGTCCTGCTTCACCGCTTCGGTGATGTCAAAGTGGAAGGGGAGGTATCCCCCGCGATGGCTGCCGACGCAAACACCATTGAGATAGACAGTGCAGCTGTGGTCTACGGCCTCGAAATGTAACAGCGTTCGTTTGTCTGTTTCCAGTGACAAACGGAAGGTTCTTCGATAGGTCAACGTCTGGTTGACGCCAACGCCCCTTTCCATGCCGGAAAGCCTGGTTTCAGGGGAGAAGGGTACCAATATTGAGTAGGGGAAAAAGTCGGGTATTTTCGGATCGTCCGTTATAGCACACTCCCACATCCCATTGAGGGAAACGTAGGAAGCACGTACCATTTGCGGTCGGGGGTATTCAGGCAATAGGTGATCGGCATCAATGGGATAGCGGTTTTGCATGCAATCATACTACCATGGACAATACAAAGGCCCCAGTCTTTTTTTCAACCGGGGCCTTGAATCGGCTAGAAGTCCAGAACGGTAAGTTCCTTTACGGTGAAATCGTAACTCTGCTCGTTGAGGACAAACGAGAACCGTTCACCCTTTTGCCGGTTGAGCAAGGCTCTTCCAAACGGGGCTGAAAGGTTGATGATGTTCTCATCGGGGTTCGACTCCCACGGTCCCATGATCGTATAGGCTATCTCCTGATCCTTGGTGTGGTCGAAGAGCACAACCTTGGTGCCGAAGCCAATCTTTTCAGGATCGACCTTATCCTTGGTGATGACCGTTGCCCGGTCAATCTCCTCGGCAAGCCGACGCAACGTATTGTTCAGAAGGCTTTGCTTTTCCTTGCCGTACTTGTATTCGCTGTTCTCCCTGAGATCACCCATTTCACGCGCCATCCCGATTTCACGGGCGACTTCAGGCAGCTCTACGTGCTGGATGTACTCCAGCTCCTTCTTCTTGGCGTCCAAGGAGGCCGCCGTGCAGAAGAGCCCGGTTGGAACAACCGATTCCTTGTCGATGGGCATCAATTCGTCAAAGAACTTGAAGGAGGGATACTTCTCGCTGATGGCATGCTTGATCTCAATCTTTTTGCCGCCGGGCAGGTCGAATACATTTGCTACAAGGCTGTATATCTTCTGGGCATTTTCTTCCTTGCCCTGCTCGATGTACTTGAAAATGTCCTTCTCATCGAAGAGCAGACCCATCAAGGTCTTTGCATTCTTGCGATTCTCCTGGACGTCCTTCTTGTTATCGATGCAACGGTTGGTATAGTCGAGCAACTGCAGTTTGGTGAAGAGCAGTTGCTCCTCACTTATCCCGGCCTTGGCCCACAACTTGGCCTCTCCGTTCTTCAGTAGATAGAGTAGGGTATTGCCTTTCTCTTTGAAGTTTTCGACAGCATCCTTATAGATTCTGATAAAATCATTCGTCTTCTTGTTCTGTCTGAAAATATCTGGGATATATCCAGTCAGATAGTAGGGGAAAAGCTGTGCCAACACCTTCGGCCAATTGGCGACTTCATCCACGACATGGTCGATGAAGCTCTTTTTCAGCTCAGCGTCCTTGATTGCTGCAAAACAACTCTCGATGTTTTCAACTCTCTCATAGAGCATGGCAAATGTCAGGTTCTCAGGCCTGTTGATGAAATTCATGTTCTGCTTCTTAACCAAGTCCTCAAGCAGGAGGAATGAGCTGAAGGTCATATCGTTTGCAATCACAATAGGTTTGAACGCACCATTCTCCTCAAGGAACATATCACTGAAATACTTTACCATCTCAAAGAAGAAGTCACTTTCAACATCACCCTTGCTCGCGATGAAATCCTTAAGGCTCTTTATTTTATCGTAGAAGTCCTTCTCTCCTCTGAACACAGAGAGCTGCTTCTCCTCGTAACTGACGGGTGTGGAGCGCAACAGATAGGTATCCGTTTCGTTGTTGGAAAGGTCGAAGAGGGGATTGGTCATCAACACCTTCTTTGCCTGATTAAGCCAGGGAGTCCACTCCTTGGCATCCAGAATGGAAGGAACCAGTTCGTTTTTCATCTCCTTGAGGCTTATTTTCCCGCCGTTGCTGGCCATCAAGGTGTTCAGCGTCCACGTGATGTCTTCCTGAATTTTCTTATTCAGCTTTTCACGAGGCAGAGCACTCTTGAGAACCCAGATATGACTCTTGGGAAGGGCCTGAAGGCTCTTGAAAGCCATGGAGGTTGAGAGTCTTGATCCTTCCTTGGTACTCTGGCCTGCAAAATCAACGATTACATCATTCTCATCGATGAATCGGATTCTGCCGATACGGTTGGTACTGTTCTGAAAGACGAAGGTCCCCTTGTCAAATGCGATGTTGGTCTCGAAATCTTCAATGCTGTGAAGTACATCCCGGGTGAAATTACTGGTCAAGGCACTGCTTTCCAGGCAATTCTTCAATCGTGAATGGGTCTTGTACTTTGTCTTGTAGCTTCTGATCAGGTTCTCGCGGGCAAAGGTGTCCTCGCGATCGAGAAAAAGCATTTTCTTCTGACATTCAATCTGGCGGTCGATGTCATCCTTGTTTGCAAGCTCAAGGTCGCGCAGCAAGGCGATTGCGGTACTCTTGCTGATGACCGACACTTGGTCGGCTACAGACATGAAGTATCCGAAATTCTCCCCTTCAAGCTCGAGCATTGCCGCAAACAGGCTGCGCACCGACGATACGTCCTTTCGCTTGATCAAACGATGCACGGCCTTCTTGTAAAAACCGATCGCCTTGTCTTTGGAGCCCTTCTGGTTGGCATGGACTGCCAGATAGCGGACGATGTCCACTTCCTCGTAGTCGACTTTCACCAATCGTTCCCAAAGGGCGAATTTCTCATCCTCCCTGCCAGTCTGTTCATAACTGGAGGAGAGAAGGCGAAGGGCGTGCTTGTTTTCACTGCGGCTCAAGATCTTGGCGCACAGCATCTCAACCACGTTCCACTTCTTGTTCTCCATAAACATCTCAATCAGATTGAGAAGCTGGAGATAGTCATCAGCACCTTTTCGTTCCAATTGGATGGAACCACTGATGTACATTGCAATGATGCTGTTGCGCTCCCGCTCAGCGAGGTGCTTGTCACATAGGTTTTTAGCCTCGGTCTTCTGCTCCTCATCCAACTCTTTGATTTGGGCATCAAGAGTCTGAAAGCTGTTGACCGTATAGGTTTGCACCGTAGTTCTTGTCCACTGCTCTTCTTTCAGTAAGTTCTCAATCTCCTGGAATCCCATGGCTTCCTCCAAACATATTTATCCATATTCTCAGACGTAAAAGAAACCGGGCAGACCGGGTCATAGTCTGCTCGGGTTTGTCATTTCAATCAACTTACATTACTATACCATGCTTTGAAAAAACTAGCAATTGATTTTCAGAAAGGCAAAAAACATATTAACAGATATATAGTATTTATGCGATAAATGACATTGCAAAACCTCTTTCTACCTGCTATAACTGGAGTATGGAAAAAACATCCCTGATTATCGCACCAAGCATGCTTTCATCTGATTTTTCCCGTACCGCCGAGGAAGTGGAAAGCATCAACAAAAGTGGTGCTCAATGGGTTCATCTCGATGTCATGGACGGCATGTTTGTACCCAACATCACCTTCGGCCCCAAGTTCATCAAAGACTTGCGTCCTCACTCCGATCTGGTTTTTGACACCCATCTGATGGTCAATGAACCTGAACGATATGTTGCCCACTTTGCGCAGAGCGGCAGTGATTACATTACCGTGCATGCCGAGGCTTCGGTGCATCTTCACAGGACGTTGCAGATGATCAAGGACAGCGGATGCAAAGCCGGCGTATCGCTTATCCCTTCCTCCTCGGTCACGTCGATTCTTCCGGTCCTGGATATGGTCGACCTTATCCTCATCATGACTGTCAACCCCGGATTCGGCGGCCAGAGCCTGATTCCATCAACCTTGGAGAAAATCAGCGAACTGGCTTCAATCAGGGAGAAGAAAGGATACGACTATTTGATCAGCGTCGACGGCGGCATCAATCTGTCGACGGTGGGAACCATTGCAAGACTGGGAGCTGATGTGGCTGTCTGCGGCAGTGCCTTTTTCTGTGAACAGGACCGTTTTTCTTTTGTCCAGGCGATGGTGGAACACGCAAGGGTATGAAAGCTGTTATCCAACGGGTAAAGCATGCTCAGGTTGTCGTTGATCGGGAAGTGGTGGGCTGCATCGACCATGGCTTGTTGGTGTATTTGGGGATAGGCAAGGGAGATTCGAAGCAGAACCTATCCTGGTTGTGCCGAAAAATTGTCAAGCTTCGTGTTTTTTCCGATGAGATGGGCAAAATGAACAAGGCGTTGGATGAAGTTGGTGGACAACTTTTGGTAGTCAGCCAATTCACCCTGCTTGCCAACCTTCGCAAGGGAAATCGCCCCTCATATGATGATGCGGCCGACCCAAAGGAGGCAGAGGCCTTGTATGAAGAAGCTCTCCTACTCTTCAAATCGATGGGATATTCAGTGGCCGCCGGCCGCTTTGGTGCGCATATGGACGTTTCGTATATGAATGACGGACCGGTTACCTTTGTGTTGGAAGCATGATGTGAAGCAATTACGACTTGGCCTACCCTTATAAGGGAAAGGGCTGATAGAGCCTGAGGAGCAAACTATGGCAAAGAATAAAGAAGCGTCGTTTCCGATAGACCTCAACCAGAAGCGTGAGGCTTTGGAGGCAGCAAGGATCCAGATCGACAAGCAGTTCGGCAAGGGTTCGTTGATGAAGTTGGGTGACAGCGAGGAGTCCTTGGACATCGGATACATTTCCTCAGGGTCCCTGTTGCTTGATGAAGCCCTTGGAATAGGGGGATACCCTAAGGGTAGGGTCATCGAAATCTACGGCCCTGAAAGCAGTGGTAAAACAACCTTGGCGCTTCATGCCATTGCTGAAAGTCAAAAAGCGGGGGGGATTGCCGCCTTCATCGATGCCGAGCATGCGATGGACCCCAGTTATGCCAAGAAGCTTGGGGTGAACATCGATGAGTTGTGGATCAGCCAGCCTGACAGCGGTGAACAGGCCCTTGAAATTGCCGAGTCATTGGTTCGCAGTGGTGCGGTGGATGTCATCGTTGTCGACTCTGTTGCCGCACTGACCCCGCAGGCGGAAATCGACGGGGATATGGGCGACAGCCATATGGGTCTGCAAGCTCGTCTTATGAGCCAGGCCCTCAGAAAGCTGACAGGACTGCTCTCCAAGAGCAATACTACCATAATTTTCATCAATCAGATTCGCATGAAGATCGGGGTAATGTTCGGCAATCCCGAGACGACCACCGGTGGTAATGCCTTGAAGTTTTATGCCTCGGTCCGCATTGAAGTGCGAAAGATTGAATCGCTGAGCAAGGGCGCCGATGATATCATAGGTAATAGGATCCGTATCAAGGTCGTCAAGAACAAGGTTTCTCCTCCTTTCAAGAAGGTGGAACTGGATCTTATGTTCGGCGAGGGCATCAGTTACATTTCCAGTGTGCTCGATGCTGCACTCAAGTATGAGATGTTGGAGAAGAGTGGATCCTGGTACTCCTACAACGGTGAAAAAATCGGGCAGGGCAGGGACAAAACCCTCGATTTCCTTAAAGATAATCCTGATATCGTTGCTGATCTGGATGTGAAGCTCCGTGCTCTTATGTTCCCTAAGAAAGTGAAAGAACCAAAAAACGGGAAGGAAGCCACGAAGGAAAAGGATTTGTCGGTATAAGTGACTCGCACAAGCGCTCTTATTGAGTGCTTCCTTGTCATGGAGCCCCTGCTTGGGTATACTCATTGCAAGGGTGATGGCAGTGTTGAATCAAGATAATCAAAAAGAGAATACCGGGGGTGGGAAGACATTTCATACCCCCATCTTTGATGGTCCTTTGGACCTTCTGCTCTTTTTGATTCAAAAGAGTGAAATCAATATTTATGACATTCCCATCAGTGACATAACCGACCAGTTCCTTGCCTTTTTGAAACAGGAATCGTTCATTGAACTGGGCGATCTTACTCAGTTTTACAAAATGGCTGCCGATCTCCTGTATATTAAAAGTCGAATGTTGCTGCCTGTGGATTTGGAGTTCGACGAAGAGTACCAGGACCCCAGACAGGAATTGGTCGAGCGCTTGCTGGAGTATCAGAAATTCCGAAAATACACCGACTTGTTGACCAATACCTCTGGTTCGGGGGAACTGTTCATCAGTCGCAAAAGCTCTCAATTCAGGTTGCCTTTCGGTGACGAGGAGTTGTTTGCCGAGGTATCGCTGCAGGATTTGCTCGCAACATTTTCACGATTGATGACCACCATTACACCGAACAAGGTGTTCAATGTATATGAATCGGTTACCGTCAATGAGAAGATTGCCTTGATGCAGGAGTTGTTTGAGACCAAGGAGTATATCAGCATCGAGGATATCATCATCCACCTGGATACACCGTTGCACATCATCTGCTCCTTCATGGCCATTCTTGATGCATGCAAGCTTCGCATGATCACATTGGTGCAGACCCAACCTTTCGGACCCATCATGATTCGTCGTCGTGATGAGGCCTTTGCGATTGATTTCGACCAGTTTTATGACGAGGATTCCGACTTGGATTTTGAGGAACTTCCCGCTGCTGCGATAACAGACGATGAAGAACTGGAATTTTTTACAGAAGATTCCGAGCAAGATGCAGAATCTGATTGTACAACTACTGACGCCGGTCGGGTTTTTCTGTATGATGATGAAAGTGAGGAGGAGCAAATCTTCCTTGACGATGATGAATAGGAGCGTTGGTGGTGGATAAGAAGAGGCAAACCGGCAATGAGTTGTCGGGTCAAGGCCCCCTCTTGAGTACAGAGGCCCGTTTGGTGGAAGTCATTCTCTTTTTGGAAAATGAACCGGTGAGCTTGGAAAAACTGATGAAAATGACCTCCTTCAGTGAGGAGACAGCCAAGGCTGCTCTTGCACAAATCAAGGAGCATTATGCACTCTTTCTCCATGGGCTTGATCTTGTTGAGAGCCAAGGTTCGTATCATTTCCTTCCATCCTCCGATTTACACGATAAGTTGCGCTCCTGTTACGGCAAGCGTGTCGACAGGCGTCTTTCGCGCGCAGCCTTGGAAACTCTCTCCATCGTTGCCTACAGTCAACCGATTACCCGCAGGGAAATAGACAATATCCGTGGGGTGGCCAGTGACACCATCATCAGGTTGCTGAGAGAGCGTGAGTATATCAAAGTGGTTGGCCGAAAGGACGTTCCCGGTCATCCTTGTCTGTATGGAACGTCAAGAAAGTTCCTCTTCGAATTCAACCTGAGCAGCATAAGCGCTCTACCCAAGCTTTCGGATATTGACCGTTTGCGGTTTGAAACGGAGACGACACAGGAGATTGAAACAGAATGAAATTGGAATATCCGATTCGTCTACAGGCCTATATGGCCAAGAGCGGTTGTGGTTCAAGAAGGTTTTGCGAAACCTTGATTACCGCAGGCAGAGTTACGATCAATACCAAGCGGGTGACCGAGCTTGGTACCAAGGTCAATGAGGAAGATGTAGTCATGGTCGATGACCAGCTGGTCGAACCCGCCGACAGGACGTATTACTACGCCCTCTACAAACCGCGCGGATATGTCTGCACAAACTACGACCCCAACGAGAAGCTGTATGCCCGCGACCTCATCGACATCGCCGACAAGAACCTGCTTTTCCATATCGGAAGGCTGGACAAGGAGTCCAGCGGCTTGATTCTCTTCACCAACGACGGAGATGTCGCCCAGAAGGTGATGCACCCGTCCCGGGAAATCGAGAAGGAGTACCTGGTAAGTTGTTCTACCGAGGTGAGAAGGGAAGACCTGGAAGAAGCTTTGAAGGGAATCTATATCGATATTCCCCAGCCGTACCGCATCAAGCGATTTGAAATTCTTTCCAAGAAGTGGGTGAAGATCATTCTTACTGAAGGCAAGAATCGTGAAATCCGTAAGATTTTCAGCTACTACGGCTACGATGTCAAACAGCTTGTGCGCATGAGAATCGGCTGCATCGAACTTGGCGACATGCAGCCGGGTCAGTATCGTGCAGTATTCCCCTCTGAAATCGAGGCCATGCTCAAAGGGGAGACAGAACCTGTCAAGAAGAGGAAAGTCTCATGGTAGTTGCAATCGATGGACCAGCGGGGGTGGGCAAGAGCACCATTGCAAAAATGATTGCTCGGTCCTGTGATTTTTATTATTTGAATTCCGGCTCGTTTTACCGTGCCTATACCTACCTGCATATCCAACTGGGCAAAGATCCGATGGATTTTCCTTCCGTCCTTGAGACTGCGAAACAGCATGTCCTTACTGTGGGGGATGGGCGTATCTGTGTGGGAGGAGAGGATGTGGAGGACAAGCTCCATACCAATGAGGTTGACCGGTATGTTGCGAAAATCTCCGCGTATCCTCCACTGCGCGAGCATGTGAACGAGCAACTCAGAAGAATTTCCAAAGACTTGGATGTGGTCGTCGAAGGCAGGGATATTACTACGGTTGTGTTCCCCGATGCCGAGCTGAAGTGCTACTTTGATGCCAAGGCTGAAGTCCGGGCAGAACGCAGGTTCAAACAGCATCCAGACGGCCCTTCCTATGAGACGGTGCTCAAAGAGATCAAGGAGCGAGACCACATCGATAGAACAAAGCCTGTAGGGGCTTTGCAAGTGGCCGATGGAGCGCTGTACATCGATACCTCGTACTTGACTATGGTGCAAGTTTGTGAGAAAGTGTTATCTGCTATTTTTACGCTTAAGGCGAAGTAAATAGGTAAATTTAGGATCAGGAGAAATCAAGTGGCTGAAGAACAAGAAATGGATGAAAAGAAGACCAAAATGCAGGATATGCTGCAGGAGGAGTATCTTAAATCTCTTGATGGAATCGAAGACGGTCAGCTCGTGGCCGGTACTGTTGTCCAGGTAAACAACGAGTATGTATTCGTGGATGTCGGTTACAAGAGCGAGGGTCGCATCTCTCGTGATGAGTTCGCATCTATTCCCGAAGTTGGTGAGGAAGTAAAAGTCGTCATCATCAATAAGGAAGGAAAGGGCGGTCAGATCGTCGTTTCCAAGAAGCGCGCCGATTTCAAGGAACGCACCGATGAACTGAAGGCTGCTGCTGAAAGCAGATCTCCCGTTTTGGGCAAATTTGAGAAAGTAATCAAGGGTGGCTTCGAGGTCGATCTCGGAGGCGAGTACAAGGGGTTCTGCCCCCTCTCCAAGGCTGACGTTGTGAGAGTCGAGGAACCGGAAACATTGATCGGAGTAACTGATTACTTCATCATCGACAAGTTCCATGGCGGCACCAAGCTCAAGAGCGTGGTGAACAGACGTGAGTATCTTGACCAGAAAATCAAAGAAAATAAAGAGAAGTTCTTCTCGACCGTACAGATCGGTGACGTCGTCGAAGGTGTGGTTAAGTCCTTTACCTCCTTCGGGGCATTCATTGACCTTGGTGGTTTTGATGGACTGTTGCATATCAATGACATGAGCTGGGGCCATGTCACCCGTCCCAAGGATTTTGTCAAGAAGGGTCAGGTTGTACAGCTCAGACTCATCAACATCGATCCCGAGACGCAGAAGATCAACCTGTCACTCAAGCACATGCAGGAAGACCCCTGGACGACCTTCGAGCAGAAGTACAACGTCGGTGATACCATCAAGGCACCGGTAACCAAGATTACCACCTTTGGTGCATTCATCGAGATCGAGCCCGGCATCGAGGGCCTTGCCCACATTTCCGAGCTCTCCTGGACCAAGCGGGTCAACAACCCCAAGGACGTCCTGGATGTCGGCGATGTCGTCGAGGCAAAGGTTCTTGGGTATGACTTGGACAAGAAGCGTGTTTCCTTGGGTCTCAAGCAGCTTGAGGAAAACCCCTGGGATACCATTGTGGAGCGCTATCCTGTCGGCATGACACTTTCCAAGCCGGTTGTGAAGATCACCAACAGTGGTGCCTTTGTAAATCTCGAGGAAGGTATCGACGGCTTTTTGCACATTGATGACATTTCCTGGACCAAGAAAGTCAAGAACATGGCTTCCTTCTGCGCCGAAGGTGATGTGATCGACGTTGTGGTAATCCGTGTCGAACCGGACAACCGCAGAATCCGCCTTGGCGTGAAGCAGCTCGAGGGCAATCCCTGGCAGACTCTTCGTCATGACTATCCGAAGTTCAGCACCATCAGCGGTGTCATCACCAATGTGACTGACTTTGGCGTATTCGTGAAGGTCATGGGTGACATTGAAGGACTGATCAGCAAGTACAACTTGGTCGGACCCGATGAAGAGTATACCGATGAGGCCCTCAAGAAGTTCAACGTTGGTGATCCCATCACTGCCATGGTTGTTGAATGCAACCCGACTACCCAGAAGCTTTCACTCTCCATCAAGGAGATGGTCAAGCGTTCCCAGCAGTCCGAGATTGCAAAATACATCCATGAGGATGATGACAGTGATACCTTCTCCCTTGCAGACATGATGCGTTACAAGGATGAGGATAGGGAAGACAACTAAGGTTGTGTTCCACCATACCAGGCGGCACACAGCCGCCTGTGTTTTATACCCTTGATAACGGAGATGTATGATGAGTAAGAATAAGAAGGATTCAGCTGAACTTACCTTGACTGAAAGAATCGAAGGATCATTGAATAGCTTTTTGGCCCGTAACAAGAAGGTAGCCATTATTGTCTTGGCAGTCGTAGTTATCGGTCTGATTACACTTGGCATCGTCACCTCGGTCAATAACAAGAATCTGCAGGCGCAGTTCAATACTATTGACCTTTTGGAGACTGCTTATTCTGATCTTCAGGTCATGGGCTCGGAGGATGAGGGCTATCAGGCAAAGTACGATGAACTCGTTGCCGGCTTGAATGACCTTTCCGTGAAAGGCAAAAAGTATCCCAGCCTTAAGGCTCAATACCTGTTGGGTATGGTTGCTTTTGAGAAAGAGGAGTACCAGAAGGCGCTTGACAGCTTTGTCTTGACGTACTCGAATGCAGGAAAGAACTACCTTGCATCACTGGCTCTGACCAACGCTGCAGTAAGTGCTGAGGAACTTGGTAACGATTCCTTGGCTCTTGAGTACTACACAAAGATTATTGATGAGTTTGGCTTGTCTGCCGCAGAGGCTCCAAAGGCTTTGTTCGGTCAGGCTCGCCTGCAGGAAAAGAGCGGTAATACCGAGCTCGCAAAAGCAACGCTCCAACAGCTCGCCGACCAGTTCCCGACTTCTGAGTTTGCCAAGATTGCAACCAATAGACTTGCACTTTTGTAGGTAAACGGGGTAGGGTAGTTTAGAACCCACCGTGAAGAGAGGAGACAGATGCCATGAAGATGAGAAATCACATTCTTCGTATGGTATCTGTCTTTTTTCTTGTGTTGATGCTGGTGGGGTGTGGGATTGCTGTCATTTTTTACATCGATTCCCGCATACTTGATTCTGATGATACGTCTACCAGCTTATCCGGTAGGTATAGCGTTACAAATGATGCTTTTAATAACTTGGCTTTGATTGAAGAAGATACGGGGCCATCTCTTTGGATCGGCTACATGGTCAGCGATTTATCCACAATCTCTTCAAGCAGTATCATCAATCTATTTGCTTCTACATACGGTAAAAAGCCGAATGGACGTACAATCGACAAGATTTCATTATCAAATCCAGCAGTAGTCAGTGCAAGCGATGGATCATATGCCCTTTTTCAATTTTCTGATGTCAATGGCGCGAACGATTATGCAGCACCGCTCTACCATGCCACTGCAGTAAACCATACCGATCCAGAAGATACATTTACAATCACCAAATCGGAAATTGATTCAACACATAGTGAATTCACTCTTTCTTTTGAAAATTCAAAATTCATCATACATGTAGACGGCGGAAACCTTCGCAGATACGATGGCACTCCATTCCGCAACGATGTGTCATTCAGTGAAGCGAGTTCTTATACCGATTACCTATTCTCTCCAAACCCGTCAAGTGAATTGTACTGCCACATATTTGCTGCGGTTAATGTAACGAGAGGAGCCTTCTCAAATATTTATTGGACGCCATTGACGTACTTGGGCGTTATTCAATTAGACTAAAGCCACAAGAGGGTACCTACTCTCTTTCAATGGTAATTCCATATAATATGTAAATAATATATATTCTGTTAACTAGAAACCCTACCAAACAGAATCTGTTTGGATTCATCCGGTATTACTCGACAGTAACCGACTTGGCCAAGTTTCTTGGCTTGTCCGGATCGTTTCCCTTAAGGACTGAACAGTAGTATGCATAAAGCTGGCTTACAATGACACTGAGAACAGGACTAAACAATGGATGCGTCTGAGGCAGCCTGAAAATGGCATCCGCGGTATCATCGAAGGTATGGACATCCTCAAAGGTAATTACCAACGCTGTAGCGCCTCTTGCTTTTACTTCCTTGATGTTGGAATCCATCTTTGCATACAAGGATGGTTGGGTGCAGAGTGCAACAACCAGCGTAGAAGTATCAACCAAGGCGATAGGTCCATGCTTGAGTTCGCCGGCGGCAAATGCCTCGCTGTGTGTATAGCTGATCTCCTTGAGCTTGAGGGCGCTCTCAAGACTTATGGCAAAATCCACCAGCCGTCCCATGAAGAATACTTTTGTTTTGTTGAACTGGCTGGCTGCAAACCGCTGTATATCTTCCTGCCTGTCGATGAGCAACTGTGTCTTGCCAGGCAGTTGATCGAGAGCCTCCAAAAGCCCCGATCGTTCCTGTTTGGCAATCAAAGAAGCTATGGTGAAGAGACTCAAGAGCTGTGTTGTAAAGGCCTTTGTTGAGGCTACAGCGATTTCCGGACCGGCTTGGGTATACAGGACCCAATCGGCTTCTCTGCTGAGCGTACAGCCCACTACATTCGTCAGGGCGATCGTCGGAATACCCAGCTCCTTCAACAAACGAAGAGATGCAATGGTATCGGCGGTTTCACCGCTCTGGCTGATAAGCAGACATACTTCGCCTTCCTTGCGGATATGGGGTCTATATCTGAGTTCACTGGCTACAAGCACTTCCACCGGCAGGCCGGCAACCTGTTCAATCACATAGGAAGCAACCATTGCAGCATGATAGGCGGTTCCACACCCGGTTATTAAAAGATGCTTGCAATTTTCCAAGAGATTTTCGATTTGGACGGGAAAGGACAATGAACCATCCTTATATCTGGCCCGCAAGGTATCGCGTAGTGCTTTGGGCTGTTCGCAAATCTCCTTGAGCATGAAGTGTTCGAAACCGCATTTCTCTGCAGCTTCCATATCCCAGTCGATCGTCTGAATCTCCCGCTCGATCTCATCCCCATCAAGATTATAGATGTGGACTTCATGCTGAGTGAGCGTGGCTACTTCCAAATCCTCTAGATATTGAACCCCCCTGGTGTGACTCAAAAGCGGAGGAACATCACTGGCAAGCATTGTGAAATTCTCCGCCCGTCCTATCACCAAGGGACTATCCTTTCTTGCAACAACCAACAGCTGGGGATGTTGGCTGCACGCAACCGCGATGGCATATGAACCTTCCAGCCTTTTTACCGTCTCGGTAACTGCAAGAAGCAAATCGCCGTTGTAGTGGAAGTCGATCAAATGAGCGATGACCTCGCTGTCGGTCTGGCTAGCAAACGTGACCTGGTGTTTTTCAAGCCAAGCCCTCAGTTGGGCATGGTTCTCAATGATCCCGTTGTGTACAACGGCAATGCTCTGTGATACATCGGTGTGTGGATGGCTGTTCAGGTCGGAAGGCTCCCCATGAGTCGCCCACCTTGTATGTGCGATACCGCACTTACCGGCAATCGGCTTTTGTTGAACCAAAAGCTCCAAATTGGAAAGCCGTCCCTTAATCTTGCGGATTTGCAGGCTTTTATGCTCATCGACCAAGGCGATACCAGCAGAATCATAGCCACGATACTCCAGCTTGCGAAGTGCTTCCAGCAAAATGGAGGAAGCTTCCTCAGATCCGACATACCCCACAATACCGCACATACAACACCCCCAACAGGACAGGTTACTGCTGTAGTAGCATGATTTATGCTCTTTTTGCTAGAGTTTTGGCGTCATGAACCAGAAAATTCCTTGTTTTTCATAATCGAACACGAGAGAAAATAGCTTGCAATCAAACCCGCCAACGCTGCAACCGGTAAAGCAAATGCCAGGGAGACAGGCATAGAAGGACCTTTCTGGAATGTAGAAAGAGCCGACCCAATGGACATCAAGCCGATCATGACCAAAATATAGTACAGCCTGCTCTTCTCAAAACCAAATTTCAAGATCAAGGGGTAATTGATGGCTACAAACAAGGAGCCGAAGGTGAATTGGGTGACGGCATTCGACAACATCGTCTTCAATTCCAATACCGAAGCTGCAAGACCGACGATCAAAACCAGCAGTATCGAGACGACGATGGAAATAAGTGCCAGCACATACTTACTCTTCACAATTTGGATCCTGGAGAATGGAAGGGCGCACGCATAGGCTTCCCAACCGTCATTTTGGTCATAAGCCAGGGTGGTAAAACCCATCAGCAGCGGCATCATGGTTGCCATTACCGTATTGACCAACCCACCCTGCACTCCTGCAAGAACAACAAAAATGGCAATCGCAAAAAGCATTATCAAGTTGCGCTTGCGTATCAGAAACACATCCTTGAGCAACAAAGCCATCATGCTGCGCCTCCTTTCCTGGACAAAAGAATGATCAATTCTTCCAAGTTGAGCCTTCTGGCTTCAACAAACGAAGGCACATCCTGTGCTCTCATCAACAGCTCCACCTGGAACGATCCGTCGCGCCTTGCCACAATCGCATCGCTATCAATATCGGCTTCCATCTGATGAGTTGTCTGTACCAATCGGAACTCATCGAGCAATTCGTCCTTTTCACGGGTGAACCGTATCCGCCCATGTTCCAAGAACGTGACATAATCACAGAGCTTTTCCAAATCACTGGTGATATGACTGCTGATAAGAATCGTATGGCTCTCATCCTCCCGGAACTCTGAAAGAATGGTGATAATTTCATCTCGTGCCAAGGGATCCAGACCGCTGGTTGGTTCGTCCAGAATCAAGAGAGAGGCCTGATGACTGAGTGCAACCGCAAGCTGGAGTTTCACTTTCATGCCTCGTGAATACATTCGATACTGCTTCTTCGCATCAAGCTGGAACTGCTTAAGCAACAGGTCAAACCGACCTTGATCCCATCCATGGTAGGTTTGTTTCAATACATCAGACAGCTGTTTTGCATTCATAAGACTGGGAACCGAAGCATCTTCCACAATGAAACCAATGTTCTGCCGGATCTCTGTATCCTGACCGATCGCATGAGAACCCAAGACCGAAAGGTCTCCTGAATCAGGAAACAACAAGCCGAGCAGCAGTTTTATCGTGGTGGTCTTGCCGCAGCCGTTCGCTCCAATCAAACCATGCACCGTTCCAGTGGCTATATGCAAATCATTAATATCCAAAGTGAATGACCCGTAGGATTTTTTCAGATTCGAACAGTGTATTGCGCTCTCCATCTTATCGTTCTCCCTCTGTAAGTAATTGATACATCATTCCAAGCTCCTCTTCGCTGAGCCCGATGAACTGGGCAAGCAAATGAATCGAACGCATATGATCCTCGATTTTTTTCAAGTATTCCTCTTTCAGTTGTTCATGGCTACGCGTTGCAACATAGCTTCCTTTAGCAGCGATGGTCTCGATGTATCCTTCCCGTTCAAGTTCATCATATGCACGTTTGGTGGTTATCACACTGATGCGCAGTTCCTTGGCAAGAGCTCTGATTGAAGGCAACAATTCGCCTTCCTTGAGAATGCCAGACACTATCTGGGTACGCATCTGATGGGCAATCTGCTCGTAAATCGGGTCCTGATTGGTATTTGAGAGGATAATATCCACCCTGTACTCCTTC
>Ga0334882_1000945_pt1 | contig 38948 bp, 37 predicted proteins | sample GraSluR1_MG_5_FD_207226 | JGI IMG/M metagenome (GOLD analysis project Ga0334882, IMG submission 207226) | Sludge microbial communities from methane-producing bioreactor in Wageningen University, Netherlands - Granular Sludge_15_04-R1 | ecosystem: Engineered > Bioreactor > Anaerobic >... | reverse complement strand
CGTGGAGGTCGGCCGGATCGATGATCGATGCCTTGATCGAACCTATTATCTAGGACCGGACGGCGACGAACAGGCCTATGGAGACTTGATGCAGAGTCTCCGCGAGACCGCAGGAGCCGGCATGTGCCGCTGGGTCATGCGAAAGAAGTCTTACGTTGGGGTACTCAGGTCTGCGGCCGATATACTTACGCTGACTACCCACAGGTATGCCGGTGAAATTGTCCCCGAGGATTCTTTTGAGCTGGAGCAGGCGGATATATCCGAAAGGGAAATGGATATCGCCGAAAGATTGATCGCCGAGTTGGAGGAACCCTTCGAGCCGGCGCGGTACAAAGACGAATACCAGATAAAGCTGCAGAAACTTATAGAAGAGAAGGCCCAGGGACACAAGCCCGAACTGCCGGCTTTGGAGGCGGTGGAGGCGACCGAGGACGATCAACTGCTGATTGCGCTTGAAAAGAGCCTCGAATCTCTTAAGGTGCGCAGCTAAATGCCCGCCGGCACTACAAAACACGCTGCGGCTGTTGAGCCGATGCCCGCCCACGTGGAGCCGATGCTCGCATCCGTCGGCGGACTGCCGCGGACTGGTGAATGGGCCTACGAATTCAAATGGGATGGAATACGCGCCATCACTTACTGGAATGGGCAGCATATAAGAATCGAAAGCCGAAATCTTCTTGACATCACTTTCAGGTATCCCGAGCTGGCCGATCTGGGCATGTCGCTGGGCGACAGTGCAGTTGTAGACGGTGAGATAATCGCCCTCGACGACAGCAATCGTCCCAGCTTTGCGATGCTCCAGAGGCGAATGCACATAAGTCTGTCCACCGCCCGACGTGCGATGCCGCGGATGCGCATTTTCTATTACATATTCGACCTGCTCTTCACCAATGGCCGCAACATCATGGATCAGCGGTACGATGAAAGACGCGGCACGCTTGAAGATCTGGCGATTGCACATGAAGCATGCCGCGTGCCGCCGAGTTTTCGGGGCGCAGGCAGCAAGATTCTGGCCGTGGCGCGCGATCATCAGCTTGAAGGTGTTATATGCAAGCGCCTCGGCAGCACATACCAGCCGGGTCGACGCAGCCCTGAGTGGATTAAAGTCAAGATTGTCAAATCCGATGAGTTCATCATCTGCGGGTTCAAATACGCCGATCATCCGGGCAGAAGGATAGGCTCTTTGCAGTTGGGCGCATATGGCAGGGATATGAAGATGACATTCGTGGGATCGGTCGGAACCGGGTTCTCCCGGGAGGACCACGAGCGGCTTTTGGCCTTTCTGGAGCCCATCATTGTCCCCGAGTCACCGTTCCAGACCAAAGTCGACAAGGAGGTGAGATTTACAAAGCCTTTTTACGTTGCGCAGGTGGAATACCGGCGCTGGCCGAAAAACGGGCTGCTCCAGCAGGCCGCCTTCAAAGGCCTCAGGAGCGACAAATCGCCGCATGATATAAAGCTGGAGGGAAACTGACGTGCCCGCATCGAAGATTTGGACCGGGACTTTGAGTTTCGTGCTTGTCTCGATACCGGTGGAGATGGTCTCGGCGCTGCGACGCGACCGAACATCTTTTCACATGATGCACCGTAAGGACAACTCGTTCCTGCAAAGACGTATGTTCTGCCCGAAGGATAATACCTTTGTGCCGGGCGAGCATATCGTCAATGGCTACGAGACGGATCATGATAAATATGTCATCATCAGGCAGGAAGAATACAAGGCGATCGAACCCAAGCGCAGTCAATCCATAGAAATCAGCTCATTTGCCGATTACCGGGACATCGATCCCATATACTTCGACAGGCCGTATTACATCATGCCGCGCAAGGGCGGCTTGAAATCATATCAGATGCTTGGAGAAGTCATGCACAAGACCGGTAAGGTGGGTATAGCAAGGCTTGTTCTGCATACGCGCGAGCATCTGGTGGCGGTAAAAGCCGGTGATCGTCTGCTGGAGTTGATCACACTGCATTTTTACGACCAGGTGCGCGACACAAGGCATATTCTGCCTGACCTGCCGAAACCCCGGCAGGCCGCCGTCGAAGCCATGAAGGCCGAAATCCGCAGCATGGCCGGAAGTTATGAGCCGCAGCGATATGTCGATGAGAGCCGAAGGAGAATACTTGAGTTTCTCGAAGAGAAAGCAAGGCGGGGACAGACTGTGACTGTCGAGCACGCCGACGAGGAGGCCGGTGAATCTGAGCTGCAGGAACAGGAGGATCTGGTTTCGGTCCTTGAAGAATCTCTTTCCAAAGTGAAATCGAAATAACAATGGCGCCCATTGTCAGCCTTGAAGGCAAGAGAATCAAATTGACAAACCTCGATAAGCCGCTATACCCGCACTCCGCTTTCACCAAGGGGCAGGTTATAGAGTATTACCGTAATATGGCGGATTACATTCTGCCGCACCTGAAGAACCGACCCGTAACACTCAAGAGATTTCCTGATGGAGTAGACGGCCAATCTTTTTATGAGAAGCGCTGCCCCTCGTACAGGCCCGATTGGCTGAAAACTGTATCACAAGGCAAGACGCAGAAGCATTACTGCATGCTGAACGATCTGCCGTCTCTGATATGGGTTGCCAATCTTGCTTCGATCGAAATACACGCATCTCTGCATACAGCCGATCATCTCGACAGACCCGCGGCGGTGGTGTTTGATCTCGATCCGGGAGCGCCGGCCGCCTTGCTTGATTGCCTGGAGGTAGCCCTGATAATGCGCGATATGCTGGCGCATGCGGGAGTGACCTGCTTCCCCAAGACCTCCGGAGGCAAAGGGCTGCACTTCTATCTGCCGCTCAACACTGAGGCAACTTATGAACAGACAAGGCATTTTGCAAGGACCATCGCACGCGTCATGGAGAAACACTATCCTGACCGCGTGACCGGCAAAATGGCCAGACATCTGCGCACCGGCAAGGTCTTCATCGACTGGTCACAGAATTCCAGGCACAAGACCACTGTAAGCGTCTATTCGCTAAGGGCCCGGCAGTCTCCTGCAGTCTCCATGCCGGTGACGTGGCGACAGGTCGAAACCGCTGTCAGGAAGAAGGATGCAAGTGAGCTTGTCTTCGGTCCCGGTCTTGCACTGGAGCAAGTAGAGCAGCAGGGGGACGCCTTTGCGAAGGTGTTGACGCTGGAGCAGAAGTTACCTGTTGCCAGAAAACAGGCGAGTGCACACATCTCTCCATAAACCTTGCCTGCGGACGCATGTCTCGCGGATGGCTGGCTCAGTCGAGTGAGGTTTCGGAGGGAACGATGCCGGCGGCAGCGCTTCTGGCGCCCACGTCCTTGATCGCGGCCACGGCCATGTTGAGTATAGAGCTTTCATCGGCTGTCTTGACAGCTTCTCCGTCGCCAGCGCCTGCGGCGTAGCTTTCCAAAACACAAAGCAGACTCAGCAGGAAGCACAATGTGCTCTCGGCTCCCTGGTTCAGATTGAGTCCGTTCTGCATAAGACCGTCGGAGCAGCCCTTGGTCTTGAAGTCGTAGACCGGCGTGCCAAGATCGTTTTCGCCGAGAAACCAGTCAAACGCCTTCTTCTGTAATCGGATGAAATCTCTTTCACCGGTTGCATCCCAGGCCGCCCGCAGCATCATGACGGTCGGCGCTACTTCGATAGGCTGCTGGTCGAATCGAGCTCTCTTCTGGCCGCGTCGAAACCATCCTTTGCAGCCGATGAAGCTGAAATGAGATCCGTCATAAGTGTTTTCGATGAGGAATGCCGTGGCTGCGTTGGCGACGTCGATGTATTTGTCTTCGGAAAGCGCCATGCCCGCCGTATAGAGTGCCTGAGGAAGCACCGCATTATCGTATGCCAGAGTGTCCTCGAACCAGTGCCAGTCGTGGCTGCTGGCGCTGTTGAAGTGATTAACAAGGTCATCGGCGGCGTTAGCCAGAGAACGTTTGATGTCGCTTGCGCCGGGAAACTGGCTGAGGTAGTCGGCCATGCCAAGAATGGAGTACGCCTTGCCGCGAATCGACAGTAATGGAATGTGGCGAACCGCACGATCGAAACAATCCTTGATGATCGGTACATAGCGCGGCAGCGGCGGCCGCGCTATGACTGCGCCAAAGGCCCAAAGAGTCCGTCCCAGCGCGTCGTGCTCGGGCTCGTTGACCGCCCACTGGCGGTCGTAATTCATGAAGTTGTACACGTTTCCATCGGGTTGCTGTGCATGGTGAATAAAAGACAGGTAGACCTCAAAAAGCCGAAGCGCCTGAGGTTCGGCATATTGAGCGAAGTACTTGGTCATGGCGACTACACCGCGAGCGTTGTCATCGGTGCAGTAGCCGTGGTTGCGGTCGGGGATCGTAAACTTTGCGTGCTGAATCAGGCCTGTATCATCGGTCATTCTTCGCAGATGGTCCAGCGGCGGGTCAGGCACTTCCAGTATCGATACGGCCTCCTGTGTGCTGCTGACAGTGCGTCCCGGAATATGAATGGGCAGTTTCCTGGCGTTAAAGGTCTTCCAGTAACGTTTGCCCACCACCGGCCAAGTCATATTACGACCATAATCGTAAGCCATTCGGCGATGGGCGTTGAAAAGCGCATCATCTCTGAGCAGTTCGATTATTGCCTCACTGAGGCTCTGCGGATCGTTGAAGCCCACAAGTTTGCCGCGTCCATCCGACAGCAGTTCTTCCGCCGCCCAGTAAGGCGTGGACACCACAGCTTTGCCCGTTCCGACCGCATAGGCGAGCGTACCGCTGGTCAGTTGCTCACGATGCTGATAAGGTGTGACGTAGATGTCCGCCGCGCAAAGAAAATTGTGCAGTTCCTCATCGTTCACGAAGCGATTATGGAAAATGACGTTGTCCTGAATACCGAGTTCCTTGATCGTGTGCTTAAGGCCGAAACGATACTGTTCACCCTCCAAACGGATAACGTTGGGGTGCGTGGCGCCCAATATGATGTACAGCACCGAAGGATCGGCGGCCACAATTGCCGGCATAGCCCTGAGCATGGTGTCTATGCCTTTGCCTTTGCTGAGCAGTCCGAAAGTGAGTATCGTTCTGCGGCCTTCCATCCCAAATTTGTGTTTATAATAACTGCTGTCGACGAAGGGCAGGTCCGGTATGCCGTGCGGTATAAGCTGAATCTTGTGCGTGGGCACCCCGTAAACATCGCGCAACATTGTGATGCCGCGCCGGTTCATGACTATAACTTTGTGGGACAACTCGCACAAAGCCGTTGTCGCACTGTAATAATCGCGGCTCGGCTCCTCCAGAACTGTGTGCATGGTCGTTACCACAGGCGCGCTTAGCCGCCGCAAGAGCAGATTCAGATGAGACCCCGCGCTGCCGCCATAAAGTCCGAACTCGTGCTGCACTGAGACCACGTCGACATGGCTGAAGTTTATGTAGTCTGCCGCGCTTATGTAGTCGTTCTTGACGTTGCTTCGGATTTCAAACTTGACCGGGTCGCTGTATTGATAGTTGCCATCCGACTGCATCGCTACTACCAGCGGTTCAAATGCACGACCGGCGGCCTTGCGGACAAATTTGATTAAATGGCCCGTGAACGTTGCGATGCCGCACTGTCTGGGCGGATAGGAACTAACAAAAGCTATTTTCCGGGCCTGCGCTCTGGCCATCATATGCCTCCATGCCGCAGAAAGGGATTCGGACGTTTCACCCATTGATCATATAGGTACAGGCGACCTCTGTCAAGCCTAATAATATAAATATTAAAGATTAGCAATGTTATTTTACCCCCTTTATCAGTCCACCAAATTGTGTATGTCTGAATATGCTGTGTTTTTTCGGCACTTTTGATTGACGTATTCTGTATAACAGTGTAAGCTACCAATTCCGTAGGAAAATAGGAGTAGATTATGAAATTATCGTCCAGAAGCCGATATGGTTTTCGCGCAATTCTGGAGTTGGCCGCTGAATACGGCAACGGTCCCCTTCAGATCCGAACAATCGCTGAGCGCGAGGACATTTCAAACAAATACCTTGAGCAGTTGATTTCACTTTTGAAGTCTTCAGGCCTTGTGCGCAGCGTTCGCGGTCCGCGGGGAGGGTACGAACTGACCCGCCCGCCGGCAGATGTCAGGCTTGACGAGGTTTTCATGACGCTTGAAGGTCCGCCCGTGGGTGTGGAATGCCTGGAACACCCCCAGCATTGCGCAAGGTGCATGGATTGTGTGACGCGTCAGGTGTGGATGAGGATGCAATCCGCCATGATGGGTGTCCTGGAATCCATGACGCTTCAGGACCTCGTGGATAAGGCCAGACAGGCTGATTCAGCGGATCATTACCAGATTTGATGGGAAGGTCGTTATAATGGGTAGGGTTTACGAAGATATTACGGCAACCATCGGTGCGACACCTTTAGTGAAAATCAACAAGCTGGGCAGCCGGGATTCGACCATTCTTGCCAAGCTTGAATCGTTTAACCCCTGCGGCAGTGTGAAAGACCGAATCGCACTTGCAATGATCGAAGAGGCTGAACAAAAAGGCCTCATCAAGCCAGATACGCTGATCGTCGAACCCACCAGCGGCAACACTGGAATCGGCCTGGCATTGGTCTGCGCAGCAAAAGGCTACAGACTCAAACTGACTATGCCCGAATCGATGAGCCTGGAACGGCGAAAGCTCCTGCGCATGCTGGGCGCCGATATTGTACTCACTCCAGCAGAGTTGGGCATGAAGGGCGCCGTCGAAGAGGCCGAGCAAATCAAATCGCAAAATGCCGATGTCTTCGTACCCCAGCAGTTCACCAATCAGGCCAATCCCGATGTTCACCGGCGAACGACCGCAGAGGAGATATGGGATGATAGCGATGGCAACTTTGATATATTCGTGGCGGGTGTCGGTACGGGCGGTACGATCACCGGTTGCAGCGAGGTCTTCAAGTCCCGCAAGTCCCATATTCAAGCCGTAGCCATAGAACCTGCCGACTCCGCGGTTCTCTCTGGCTGTCGTCCAGGACCCCACAAGATACAGGGAATCGGCGCCGGCTTTATACCCGACGTACTCAATCGTGCCGTTATTGACGAGGTCCTCCAGGTGACCAACGAACAGGCTATGGACACCGCCAGGCTGTTGTCGTCCGAAGAGGGCATCCTTGCCGGCATCAGTTCCGGAGCTGCCATGTATGGGGCAATGGAGGTGTCCGCCCGACCCGAAAACAAGGGCAAGATTATCGTTGTCATTCTCCCGGACACGGGCGAACGTTACCTGTCGACGGAATTGTTTGCGTGACCGGAGCGGCGTATGGATCAGCCAAACAAAACAGACAAGATCGAGGACGTTATCGAGGCGATCGTCAAGACATACGACGGCGACTCGGGCACGAACTTCATTGACGTGGCCAATCTTCCCGTTCGCGAGAAGATCATGGCTATACTGCAAGACCTGCTTGAACTGTTGTTTCCAGGTTATACGGGCAAGCGGGTAGTCACCCAGGAGAATATTCGCTACATTGTGGGCGATATCTTGTGCAGGCTTCGGTCGGATTTCGCGGAACAGGTATGCCTGGCGCTGCGACACGAATGCCGCCTCAAGAACTGTACCACGTGCGACTGTGCCAAAATGGCTGCGGCAGTCACTGAGAAGCTGATTGCCCGCCTTCCGCATATAAGAGAACTGCTCAAGAGCGACGTTCAGGCGGCCTACGACGGCGACCCCGCGGCCAAATCGCTGGAAGAGATAGTAATAAGCTATCCGTATATTACCGCCATTGCCATACACAGGATCGCCCACGAGCTGTACCTGATGGAGGTGCCGCTCATACCAAGGATAATGAGCGAAAGTGCCCATGCCAAAAGCGGTATCGATATCCATCCCGGCGCCAGGATCGGCAGGAGATTCTTCATCGATCACGCGACCGGCGTCGTTGTGGGCGAGACCGCCGAGATAGGAGACAATGTGAAGTTCTACCAGGGCGTGTCGCTGGTAGCCATCAGCATTCCGAAGGACGCCCAGCGGATCAGCGGGGTCAAGCGACATCCGACGATCGAAGACGATGTAACGATCTACGCCGAGGCGACGATCCTTGGCAATGTTACCGTCGGCAAGGGCGCCGTCATCGGCGCAAATGCGTGGGTGCGTCAGGACGTTCCTCCCGGGGTAACGGTTACGATGGCGATTCCCGAAGTCCTCGTGCGGCGACACAGAGACAAGCATCACCAGAAGCATGAATGAGAACAAAGGTCCGAGAAGCGGGAGCACATGTGACGGACGATATCATAGAAAAGATTGAGCAACTGAAGCGGCAGCGGCGAGCCGTCATACTTGCCCATAACTACCAGATCGGCGAAGTGCAGGACATTGCGGATTTCACCGGCGATTCGCTTGGCTTGAGCGTCGAGGCGTCGAAGACTGATGCCGAAACAATCGTGTTCTGCGGCGTGCGTTTTATGGCCGAGACGGCGGCGATCCTTTCGCCGGACAAGACTGTATTGCTGCCCGACGCCACAGCGGGCTGCCCTATGGCGGATATGATTGACGCGGCGCAGCTCGCCAGTCTGAAGGAAAAGCACCCCGAAGCTCTGGTTGTCAGCTATGTGAACACCACGGCCGAGGTAAAAGCTCTCAGCGATTACTGCTGCACCAGCGGCAATGCACTTGAATTGGTGCGGCAGCTTCCGCAGGGTCGCCAGATCATATTTGTTCCGGACCGCAACCTCGGCCAGTATATCATAGATCAAACCGGCCGCCACATGATTCTGTGGCCGGGCTACTGCCTCACACATGCACGCATCACGGCCGATGAAGTCGCCGCAGTCAGGGCAAGCTATCCTGATGCAGTGGTGATGGCTCACCCGGAATGCAGCAGCGAAGTCCGTGAGTGCTCCGACGAGCTGCTCAGCACCGGACAAATGCTGAAATTCGCCGCTCGCAGTAAACACCGACGATTCGTCGTTGTGACGGAGGCAGGCATAATTCATTCACTCAAAAAGGCCAACCCTGACAAGGAATTTATGCCAATTTCGAAGCGGGCATTGTGCCCGAACATGAAGAAGATCAACCTTGAAAAGGTGTTATGGTCTTTGCAGGATATGCAGCATCGCGTCACCGTCCCGGAGGACATCCGGGTGCGCGCCAAATCAGCGCTTGACCGCATGTTGGAAGTGATACCGAAATGATCGGAAGAGACATGGATATGTGTTTAACAATAGGGGAACGTGCATGACACAGGATAGTAATTACCGTCTGGAGACCCTGGCCATACACGGCGGGCAGGCGGTCGATTCCGACACGGGCAGCCGTGCGGTGCCGATCTACCAGACGAGCAGTTATGTTTTTAAAGACACCAACCATGCGGCCAACCTGTTCGCATTGCGGGAATTTGGCAACATCTATACGCGGCTGATGAACCCCACGACGGACGTTCTGGAGAAGCGTCTGGCGGCAATGGAAGGCGGCGTTGGCGGCCTTGCATTCAGCTCGGGTATGGCGGCGATCACCGCCGCGGTGCTGAACATCTGCAAGGCCGGTCAGCATTTCGTGTCCGCCAATTCGCTCTACGGCGGCACTTATACGCTCTTCAGCCAGACGTTTCCAAAACTCGGCATCGACGTAACGTTTGTCGATCCCGCCGACCCGCAAAATTTCGCCGCCGCGATAAGGGATAACACGCGCTTTGTCTATATAGAAACAATCGGCAATCCCAAGAACGACATCATGGACTTCGAGGCCGTTGCCGAAGTCGCCCATGAACATGGCCTGCCGGTGATCTGCGACAACACGGTCACTTCGCCGATGCTGTTCAGGCCCTTCGACCACGGCATTGACATAGTCGTGCACAGTTGCACCAAGATGATCGGCGGCCACGGTAACAGCCTCGGAGGCGCTATTGTAGACTCGGGCAGGTTTGACTGGACAAACGGCAAGTACCCCGAATTAACCGAGCCGGACCCGAGCTATCACGGCGTCAAATACGTGGAGGCTGTCGGACCGCTGGCCTACATCATCAAGGCCCGCACGCAGATCCTGCGTGATACGGGTGCTTGTATGTCGCCGTTCAACGCCTTTCTGTTTCTGATGGGACTCGAGACGATCCACCTGCGGGCGGCCCGCCACTGCGAGAACGCCTTGGCGCTGGCTAAGTTCCTCGAAAGGCATGATGCGGTGACATGGGTAAACTATCCCGGATTGCCGTCCCATCCCGACTACGGTCGCGCAATGAAATATCTGCCGAATGGGCAGGGCGCCATACTCGGCTTTGGCATCAAAGGCGGCCGTGAAGCCGGCGCCCGGTTCATCAACAGTGTCAAGCTCGCCAGTCATCTCGCCAATGTTCTGGATAGCAAAACACTGGTGATCCACCCTGCCACAACAACCCACCAGCAGTTGAATGAGGCCGAGCAGTTGAGCGCCGGTGTTACGCCCGATTTCGTTCGCGTTTCGGTGGGAACCGAGCACATCGACGATATCATCGCAGATATGGATGGGGCGCTAAACGCCAGCCAGCGATGACGCCAACGGTGAACAAAAAGATGTTCTGAGGTGTATATTATGCCGAACGGCAATTTTTTCTGACGAAGGAATTCATTAATAATGTGGGACTACACCGACAAAGTGATGGACCATTTCCTCAACCCTCGAAACGTAGGGTTTATTGAGGACGCCGACGGCGTTGGCGAGGTCGGCTCGTTGGCGTGCGGCGATGCATTGACGCTCACCTTCAAGCTTGACAAGCAGGGGCGAATAGCCGACGTCAAGTTTAAGACGTTCGGCTGCGCAAGCGCGGTCGCTTCGTCTTCGGCGCTGACGGAGATCATCAAGGGCAAGACGCTGGAGGAAGCTGAAGCGATTACCAATCAGGACATCGCCCGCGAGTTGGGTGGTCTGCCCGAGCAGAAGATGCACTGCTCTGTCATGGGGCAGGAGGCGCTTGCCGCTGCCATCGCACATTACCGCGGCAAAGGCAGGCCTGCACATGAAAAACACGGCACTGTGGTCTGCACGTGTTTTGGCGTTACTGACGAGGAAATAATTAAGGTTGTTCGTGAAAACGATCTCACAACTGTCGAGCAGGTAACCAACTACTGCAAGGCCGGGGGCGGCTGCGGCGGTTGCCACGGCGAGATCCGGAGGATTATTGAGGCTATACAGGGCGATAAGGCCAAGGGACAGGCCGTTGTGCCCGCCGCGCCAAAGAAATTGACTAATATTCAGAAGATACAACTCGTTCAGCAGACTATTAACGAACAGATCCGCCCGAAGCTTCGCGCCGACGGCGGCGACATGGAACTGATCGATGTGGACGGCAATCGAGTGATTGTGGCTTTTAGAGGGATGTGCGCACAGTGTAAGATGGCCGAATGGACGATGAAGGACGTCGTCGAGGCCAAACTCAGGGAATTTGTCAGCGAAGATCTGTATGTGGAGGAAGACCGCAGCAGTCAGCCCGTCACCGGCCACGTGCATCGAGGAGAGAAAGCATGAACGACGTCATATATATGGACAATAACGCCACCACGATGGTCGCAGAGGAAGTGATTGCGGAAATGACGCCGTATCTGGGACGACTGTACGGCAATCCGTCGAGCATGCATTCGTTCGGTGGACAGGTAGGCGGCAAGATCGCCCAGGCCCGCGCCCGGGTTGCAAAGCTCTTGGGGTGCCTGCCGGAGGAGATTATCTTCACCAGTTGTGGCACCGAAAGCGATAATGCCGCAATCCGCGGCACACTTGAGACCATCCCGCAGCGGCGGACCGTTCTGACGACCCGTGTGGAGCATCCGGCAGTCCTGAGCACCTGCCGGCAGTTGGAGCGGCACGGCTACGCCATCGTGGAGATTGCAGTCGACAAGCAGGGCAGGCTTGATATGGACCAGCTTGCAGACAGCCTCACCGATGACGTGGCGATAGTTTCTGTAATGTGGGCCAACAACGAGACCGGCACGGTCTTCCCGGTCGAGCAGATTGGCGCTATGGTCCGTGCAAGGGGCATTGTCTTCCATACCGATGCCGTTCAGGCCGTCGGCAAGCTGCCGATGAAATTGAGCGATTTGCCTATTGATATGCTCAGCCTTTCCGGACACAAACTGCATGCCCCCAAAGGCGTTGGCGGATTGTACGTTCGCAAGGGCACCCGGTTGTCGCCTTTCATGCTTGGCGGCCACCAGGAATCCGGGCGACGGGCCGGCACCGAAAACGTGCCGGGCATTATCGCGATGGGTAAGGCATGTGATCTGGCCGGCGCAAATATCGAGGACGAAAACACGCGGGTCCGCCAACTGCGCGACAGGCTCGAAGCGGGCATTCTGCAGACGTGTCCGGGCAGTATGGTCAACGGCGATACGGAAAACCGCCTGCCTAATACAACGAATATCAGCTTTGAGTACATCGAAGGCGAGGCGATTCTGCTCATGCTCAATCGGTTTGGCATCTGCGCAAGCAGCGGCTCGGCCTGCACTTCGGGGTCGTTGGAGCCTTCTCACGTGCTTCGGGCGATGGGTGTTCCGTTTACGGCGGCGCACGGCTCGATCAGGTTCAGCCTCAGCCGGTACAATACCGAAGAAGAGGTCGACTTCGTCATCGAGAAGATGTCGCCTGTGGTCAACCGGCTTCGCGAGCTCAGCCCCTTTGTGACTGCTTAACGGTGATCGACCGCATGGGAATGCCCGTTTTTGCCTCAGAATCGCGGTTTTAGGCGTATGTGTTGCCTTCCTCGTCGATGTAGACCTTGCTGCGGGCCTTGCGGGCGACGTCCAAGGCGCGCTCCATATCCGTGACGTCGGGCACGCGAAATCGCCGTCCGCAGGCGGGGCAGCCGAGTCGGCGGTCCGCGGCGGAAACGTCCAACTGCAGTATCTGCCCGCAGGCGGGGCATTTTGCAAGCAATTGCATCGCAGATCTCCTTCGAACGTTGATTCTTGTACGGCAATTTGGCTGCAATTGCAATGATAGTGTCTTGAAATTGGGAGTCGATTCTGCTATAATACGCTTGGAGAGTGGGTTTTTGGCTCAGAATCGGGGTTTTATTAGGGGGATGTGCAGACATGAGTCGGATTGTTCCGTGCAGGGTGATTTCGTCCGGGCCGGGCGAAGGTATTGTGCCGGCGGGCGAAGGAGGTGGGCCGTGGAGGCGGCGGGTTGCGAGGATGCCGGTGGTGTGTCCGCCGCCACCGATAGGCTTGGCGGGGTCAAAAAGGGCGTTTTTTGAGCGCAGACGCGAGATTCCGCGGGGTCTGGTGGTGGATTTTCTGGCATGAAAAATGGCGAGGGTGGCTTGCGGGAGAGCCACTTTATCCTCGCCAGATTTCAGTCAATCCATTACTTATTTGCTGAGCCTTCCGTGGCTCGATCGTCGCTGCCTTTTGCTAAATGCCGTGTTTTACGAGGTTTAGGGCGGCCTGGAGGATGTTTTCGGGGGTGTCGAGTGTGCCGTCCTGGATTGCTTTTTTTGCTTGTTCGACTTCAAAAACCGCGTTTTTGGGCTCCTGGAGGGCTTTTTGGATGAGGTCGGCGTATTGGGAACGGAGGTCTGGGGTGGGGGTTGGGTCGGTTATTGGGGCGTTTTTGGGGGTTGGGCGATAGTCGTCGGGGGTCGGGAGGCCTAATTTTTCGATTCCAGTGGTGTTCACTTTGGTCCTCAAACGCGTTTTTTCGGGTAAAAACCCGTGTCAGTCATTATCTAACCACCCGTATTGTCGCATGAACTGTTACAAACTTGAGTTTTTTTCAAATCCGTGCGTGGTTTTTTGCGTTTTTTTCGAGATTTTGGTTAAGAGGCGTTCGTGTTTTTGCGCAGGAGGGTGTTTTTTTGCGCATTTTTCGCTGATATTTGCGCGCGCGAGGAGAATTGGAGCCACGAAAGCAGGAGAGAAGTGGAGTAGTGACGTAGCTAAGTAGACAAGTAGATTGGTATATCAGCAGGTGAGTACGGACGCGGCAGTGGGGGTGTGGGCGGTGGGGGTGAGGGGTAGAAAAAAAGTGAATTGTGCTTGCAATAGGCTGAGTCCAAATGTAATATAAATCAAATGTTACATGAGAAGCGATAAAGGGACATGGAAAATCAGCATGGCGAAAGATGATCGCAACGAGGCGCACGAGGAAACGCGAGAAGAAAGATTTAAGAGGATTGCGGAGAGAAGAACCATTGATATAATCAGGAGGATCAGGCTCCTGGGTAACTGCTCTAACAGGAGTTCGTATGACTACACGGATCAGCAGGTGTCGAAGATATTCGCCGCCATCGACAAGGAGGTGAAGGAGGCCAGGGCGAGATTCACATACACGCGGAGAAAAGAGTTCAGGCTTTAGTAGGTGACATGATGCCAAACCGGGAGGCACACAAGTGATTAAACTGCTGTTTCCAACACTTAACGGCGGGGAGGAAGAGGGACTTAATGACGCGGGGATCGAGACTTTTGAGGGAGCAGTTGGGGATCACGTGGCCCGGGAGTGCGCTCAGAACACGAGCGACGCTTCCGTGAATGGACAGGTTGAGCTTCATTTTTCACTTGAGGTACAGGACATCAGCCAGCTTCCGTGCCTGGAGCAATTGGATGGTGTTTTGAAGAGTTGTGAGAAGTATTGGGAGGGTGATGCGAAAGCAGTCAGCTTTTTCAAGACAGGCCGCAAAGTGCTGAAGAAGGGCAAGCTGCAGGTACTTAAAATTAGTGACTACGGTACTACGGGGCTGACAGGCGAAGATGCGGATAGGGGAAGCAACTGGTACGGACTAGTGAGATCGAAGGGTGCATGCAACAAGAGCGGGGGGTCGGGAGGGTCATTTGGAATAGGCAAGTATGCACCATTCGCGGCTTCCGCGCTTCGCACGGTGTTCTACTATACAAGAGCAAAGGAGAATGAAGCGTTTCAAGGTATCTCGCGACTCGTCACACATTTCAATGCTGAGAATCTACGTACACAAGCAACGGGGTACATCGGACTGTACGAAATGCAGGAACAGGAACCGAGGTATTTGTCGGTCCGCGACGGGAACCTAATTCCGCGCGGTTTTCGGCGGAACGAAGGAGAGTATGGCACCGACATCTATATTCCTGCCTACCGAGATGCAGTCAGTTGGCAGGCGAATCTTACGATTTCTGTGCTTAACAACTTCTGGCCCGCAATCTGCTTAGGCAAGATATTGTTTAAGATAGGAAGCAGTACGGTCTCTAAGGCGAATGTGGAGAGCTGTGTGGAAAAGTACCGGGGGCAGCGGAATTTCGAAGCATACCGATACTTCAGGGCCTATCGCTACGGAACAAAGTTTTCTGGAACGCTCGAGCATGTCGGAAGATCTGAACTGTGGCTGATAGAGGATAGCGAGAAAGAGCCTAATCCTATAGCTGTAGCCAGAAAGAATGGAATGATAATTGATGCATGGGGAAATTTCCGGAGCAGAAAACCTATCAGCGGCTTCTTTATGTGTCATGATGGGAAGGGTAATAAGATTCTGAGAATGATGGAACCTCCGCGGCATGACATGTGGGACCCCAAGCGACGTGAGGACGGTGCGGAAATCGTTGGCACTATAAGGAAGTGGATAAGAGAGTGCATAAAGGAGTTCCTGCCTGTGGACGATGCGGAGAGTTTCGATATCGACGGGTTTTCAAAGTTCATCCCTGATATGACAGACGAGGAAGCCGGAGAAGAAACTTTTGACGACGAGAACGTGGCCGACAATAAAGACGGGTTCGAGCCGGCGCCGACGAAACCGGAAAAGAATATAACTAAAACTGCATTGCCGCCAAGGGATAAGCCTGCCGAAGAAGAGAGTGAGACAGAAGAGGCTGAGGGGGCGGGAGAAGATGAAGAAACTGGCGGAAGAGGCGGGGGCAGAGGAGAGGGAGGGAAAGGCGAGGGTGGCGGATCGGGGCGCGGAGAGGGCAACGGCGGCGAAGGTGAAAGGAAAGAAGGCAAAAAAGCTGTGTCAACGAGGGTCTTGCGACTACGGTACTATTACGATGAAGGTGTCGGCTGTTATAACATGATTATCAGGGCAGACGAGGCATTTGAAGGCAATATAGCGTTCGGGGCCGAATGCGATGACGGAAGCGTAGAACCCGTGAAGATCACCAGAGTACTGCAGGACTCACGGCAGTGCGAGTTGGACGACGGGCGCAAGAGTTTTCGAGCAAGTATCGAGTCTAAAGCGGCAGCGAGGTTTCAAGCGTACTTCGAACAAAACGAAAAGATGTGTTTGAGGATAGTTTGATGAGGATATCCAAAAAGACTTATCCGCAGCCGGTGCTGGCGATATGGACTGACGATATTGGCGACTCGTCAATCGAATGCGATGTTGATGTTGAGTGGGACAGGTCCTACTACTACGTGAATTACACGTGTTCCCTAGAGAACGAGAGTATCAGCGAACTTATTCGGAAGCAGTGTGCCCACTTCATAATTCACGTGGAGTGTGGGAAGACACTGTTTAGGGAGCGATACAAAATTGATGCGGGAGATTTCGCTGACAATCGTGCTAAAGGACGGATTACGATACCGGCGAGCAAGATTAAAGACAGGACGGAGATATCTATAGTTGTGTGCACAAGTTCCGAGGTGCCCGGATATATGCCGGCAGGAATGCATTCTGATTACGGCAATAAGAGCTTTAGGTTAGAGAACGGAGATTTTGTTGCTGTGTGGCAGACATACAAGTTTGATTTATATCAGGATTATGATCCAATAAGAAAGGCTGAATCCATTATCAGCTTTCAGCGCGACAAAGAAAGGGAAACGGGCGAGATAACCGTGGATGTCGGAATTGACAAGCTCACTGCATATCTTCCAAGAGAGACGCATCGAATTTATAGCGATTTGCGAGCGGACAAAAGCAAAGAAGATATCATTCTGTCGATGCTGGGTGTTCCCATATTGATGGAGGGGCTCCTCTTTATGAAAGAAGGCATAGTGGATGATGGCGGGGTGGATATATCCAGCTACCGCCGGCTCAAATGGTTTAGATCGTTGGAGAAAAAGCTTAACGATATGACGATTGATATTACGTGCGAGGAGTCGATGTTTGTTGTTGCCCAGAAGGTATTTGAGAATCCGTGTAAGAGGGCTGGTGCAGCATGCGAGCAGTTAAACAGGGGTGAGTTTTGAGGATGCCAGGATGAAGTTGAGATACATCAAGCAGAGTTACTTGGACCAACTGAGCAGGATGAGTGGTCAGGCAAAAAGCGATTGGTACAGCAGAGAGTCGTGCTGGCTTAGTTCATTCTTTAATGGTGAGCAATGGTGGGCATCAAGCAAGATTGAATTGCATGGAGAAATTGAACTTAGTACAGAAGGCGATCCGGTAAGTAGCGACTTGGAGAATTCGATTAGAATTTACAATGCTCTCAAAGATAAGCTTACGGATGTGCAGGCATCTGACCCCCGTTTTTGGGCTTATTTGTGCCATGAAACCTGTTGGGAGTACATGAAGTGGCGATGGCCGACAGAGGACGCTGATATTGGACGGAGATACTTGGTGCAGGGTGGCAGCAGCAGGGCTCTGAGCAGAAATGGAATTGCCCGATTATGGTGGTTTGGGCATCTAACTTATGATAAAGACAGAGGCAATCCATACGAACTCACCGGCGTTTTCCTGAAAAACCAAGACATTCAACATAATTTAATCGAAAGAAATTTTGGAAGAAGCAGAATTGTTTTGCGGACCGCTCTGGAGTTTTTGAAAACACATCCAGACATGAACAGTAAGAGTGATTATGTAAAGCTTGGAAAGATACTAAACAGACTGGGCGGCGTGCGATTGCTGGATTGTCTGAGGGCAGACGAACTGGTGGGCTATCTGGAAGCCCGGATGTAATCTACATGAACTGTGGGGGTTGCGACACACAAGTTCTTTGTACTAACGCTAATGGCAGACCATATACCACGAGAACAGCGTAGTTGGAATATGTCCAGGATACGCAGCAGGAATACGAAGCCGGAGATGATTGTCCGTTCTCTGGTGCACCGGAGTGGGTATCGATTCCGGCTTCATCGGAAGGATCTGCCGGGTACGCCTGATATAGTTTTGCCGAGGTATAGGACCGTCATCTTTGTACATGGTTGCTTCTGGCATAGACATACAGGATGCAGTCGCTGCAGTACCCCGAGTACGAACCAACAATACTGGCTACCCAAGTTTCAGCGAAATGTCGCTAAGGATAAGGTGAGTCAAAGGCAGTTGAGGCGTATGGGATGGCGTGTTGTCGTTGTTTGGGAGTGTGAAGTTAAAAATATTCATAAACTGAGGCGAAAACTGGAAAAGGCACTCGGCTCTTTAAGAATAGGATAGTTAGCCCCGACACAAGGGTACTCTATTTGGGCGAACGTTTTCAATATTGCCTCGAAAATGATCTTTGCACCTGTTGGGGGAACCGCCATGCCGATCTGTTTTCTGATTTCCTCTTTTCCGCCGATGAATTCGAAATCATCGGGAAAACCTTGGAGCTTAGCTCTTTCTCTGTTCGTCAAGGCTCGATGTTGTTCCCAATGGTACACATGGGTTCCGCCGCCGCCGCTGCCCGTAATAGTATAGGAGGGCAGGTCGGGATGAAGTCGCCTGTAAATGTGGCTCATTCTAGCTTTTGTGCATTTAAGGCGGGCATAATCGATCAGGCGGCATAACTCTCTGTCGGGATACGTTGATAACTCGCTTCTATACCAAGGAAGTTTTCTGAGGATCGCCCTTCTCTGTTCGGGCGACATTTCCAGAAGTTCGTCCAAGAACCATGCGTTTTCCCACGGCGGCGTGAAGATGAGGCGCATAACAGTTCTGGCTTCTATTTTGGCTAATTCGTTGTTAGGCGCATTTGTGCCGATCTCGGCGAAGGCGCTTCGGACCGACACCAAAGGCACACGACCAGGTCCATGAGTGGGCGCAGGCACTTTGAAGACAGCTCTCTTGTCTTTTCGAATCCCAACGACGATGAACCTGTGTCGCTGCTGAGGTACGCCATATTCTTCGAATTTATACAGGTGCGCTGTCAGATTGTATCCCTTGCTGCCGGAATGTGCCAACTCCTGCAAGATGCAGCTGAAAGCTCTGCCTTGGTCCAAAGAATGTATGCCGCTTACATTTTCAGCAACGAACCAATATGGATTACTCTTATTGATTGCGGTTATTCCGGCCTTATATAGTTGCCCATACTGGCCGTTTACACCCTGCTTTTCACCGACCAGACTAAAGTCATTGCACGGAAAACCAAAGGCCAGGGCCGTTATGCGCCGGTAATCGCCGATGGCCTGTTCACAGAAGTCATTGGCATCGGCGCATAGGCCTGTCCCGCCATAGTTAGCGGCAATGTTACGTTTATAGGATTCTATGGCAGCGGCGTCTTTGTCCACACCCCATACGTGGGTGATTGAAAACGCCTCACCTGATCTGGAAACGGCAGGCTCCGCCAAAGCGGCTCCAAGAGCCAGGCCACCAGGGCCACAGAAGAGTTCACCTAATTTGAATTGCATGTCGATACCCATTTAACCGCGGTTGGTCGCCACAGCATTTTAAAGAATTTGCAGAGAAGGGCAAGAGAAGTACCTGAAAGTGTTGCGGCGCAGCTTGGGTCGCTTAGAGCCGACGAGTTCGGCGGGGGTTGTTCTGGCTGGGCGTGGTGATGGTGTTCAATGTGATGGGTTTTCTAACGTACGTGGGGATGAATCATACGCCCGTGGTGCGTTGCCCGCTGTGCGGCAAGCGCCGGGGGCAGGAGCGGGAGGAGTGTCCGGCGTGCGGGGGTGCGTGGCCGGGGCCGGAGAGGCGGGAGACGGATCTGGTATTTGCGGCTGGTGCGGGGGGTGAGTGAGCGGTGGGTGTGGTTTGAACTATCCGGAATTTCCGGATAGTTGCCCGGCGAGACTGTTCGGCGTCGCGGTAGATGTTGCCGATGTGCTCGTTGACGGTCCGGACATCGACTTCAACGAGCGTGGCCATGAGCTTCTGAGTGAGCCAGACGGTTTCGTCCTCTATGCGGACTTCGATGCCGCTCTCGCCGGCTTGCAAACTGAACACGAGAAACTCGGCCGTGCTGTTGCGGATGTGGGCGTTTTTTCCTTTAGACATGGGTTGCTCCTGTAGTGCTCCTGTAAGGCCTGTTCGAACATTTGGTTGGGTTCCTTTCCGGTTTGGCCTGCGATTGTCGCTGCTGCCGGTGTCTATGTTGTAATAATAGGGCAAGAAGGGGGTGGATGCAAGCGGGAATTGGGGTGTGGGGCGTCTTGTTGCAGAAGGCGTGGGGCTTGTGCCTGGAATGTTTTGGTTGACGGCGGGGTGGGGTGTTATTTTTGTGTTTTTTGGATTCTGTGGTTTATCATTTCTTTGAGGAGGATTTTGTATACGGCCGCGGCAGCGTATGAGATTGTGAGGTATGTTATGACGGCGCCGGTGAGTGCTCGGCTGCAGCATGTTGCTGGTGCGCATCCGGCGAACCATCCGACGATGGCCATGATGAAGAAGATCATGACGGCGAAGTAGACTGCCAGGGCTCTGATGGTCTTGTGCATGTTTTATCCTTGTGAGGCTCCGACGGGCTGGGGTCTTTCGGAGAGCATTGGGGCGGTGTCGTTGAGCGTAATTGTTTCGATGGGTTCGATGCGGGTCTGGGAGACGATTTCGTCGTAGGCGAGGACCGGCAGTCGGGGGAGGGTTCGTTCGATCATGTTGTGGAGTGCGGCTCTTATTCGGGCGTCGCAGAGGAGTACGACGGAGTCGAAGGCCTTGTCCATTGCGTTTTTCCATGCGGCGGCGATGTTGCGGGTGAGCTCCATTGCCATTTCGGGCATTACGGCGAGTGTGATTCGGTCTGCGGTTTGTTCGAGGTGGGAGATGAGGTAGTGTTCGACGTTTGGGTCGACGGCGAGTGCGGTGATTGTTCCGGTGGGGTCCTTGAACTGTTCGGTGATGCCGCGTTTGAGGGCTTTTCGTGCGACTTCGGTGAGTAGGGCGACGTGCTTTGTTCTGGAGGCGTTTTCGCCGACGGCTTCGAGTATGAGGGGGAGGTCTCTGATTGAGATGCCTTCCTTGAGCAGGTTCTGGAGTATTCGCTGGAGTGCGCCGATTGAGATTTGTTCGCCGACTACTTCGCCGACGAGCGAGGGCTGGGCGCGTCGGAGGCGGTCGACGAGCTGCTGGACGTCTTCTCGGGAGAGGAGTTCGTGGGCGTGTGCTTTGAGCGTTTCGGAGAGGTGTGTGATGAGGACGCTTTCGGGGTCGATGACTGTGTAGCCTCGGATTTCGGCTTCTTCCTTGTCGGCGGGTGTGACCCAGAGTGCGGGCAGGCCGTAGACGGGCTCTTTGGTAGGTTTGCCGGGGACGGCGTTTTGGCGTGAGTCGACGCCGCCGGAGTCCATCGCGAGGAAGCGGTCGGGTTCGATGATTCCGGAGGCTATTACGTGGTCGTGGAGACGTATTTCGTATGCGTTTGGTTCGAGGTTGATGTTGTCGCGGAGGCGTACGAGTGGGATGATGAGGCCGAGCTGCTGGGCGAACTTTTTTCGGAGTGCGCCGATGCGGTCGAAGACGCTGCTCTTTTTGCGGGGGTCGACGAGGCCGATGAGCCGGACGCCGACGAGGATGGAGAGGACGTCGACTTCGAGGAATTCTTCGGGTCGTTCCTGTTCGGCGGCTGAACCGTCTGGTGCGGCCTGCTGGGAATCGTCGTCGGTTTGTTCGCCGGGCTTGCGTGTGTTGAAGGCGATGTAGCCGCAGCCGGCGGCGAGGGCGAGGAATGGTGTCTTGGGGAACCCGGGGACGAGTGCGAATGCGGCGATGACGACGGCGGCGATGGCGAGGGGCTGAGTGTTTTTGAGTAGCTGGCGGGTGAGGTCGTAGCTGACTGTGTGGCTGGAGCGGATTTTGCTGACGAGGAAGCCGGAGCTGATTGCGATGATGATGGAGGGGATCTGGCTGACGAGGCCGTCGCCGATGGAGAGGATTGAGTAGTGCTTGACGGCGTCGGCGACGGTCATGCCGTGGGTGTAGCCGAGTATGATGCCTCCGATGAGGTTTACGGCGGTGATGATGAGGCCGGCTTTGGCGTCGCCCTGGATGAATTTGCTGGCGCCGTCCATAGCTCCGTAGAATTCGCTTTCCTTGACGATTTTCTGTCGGCGGTCCTTTGCTTCTTTTTCGGTGATGTATCCGGCGTTGAGGTCGGCGTCGATCGCCATTTGCTTGCCGGGCATTGCGTCGAGTACGAATCGTGCGCCTACTTCGCTGATACGGGAGGCGCCTTTGGTGATTACGATGAACTGAATGACGACGATGATGATGAACATGACCATTCCGACGACGAGGCTTCCGCCGGCGACGAAGCTGCCGAAGGTGTTGATGATTGTTCCGGCGTTGCCCTGAAGGAGGATCAGTCTTGTGCTGGCGACGTTGAGAGCGAGTCGGAAGAGGGTGGTGAAGAGGAGCAGGGAGGGGAAGGTGGAGAGCTCGATGGGTTCGTTTGTTGCGAGTACGATTACGAGTACGCTGACGGCCAGAGAGATGCTGCACGCGAGGCCGATGTCGAGTATGAAAGTGGGCAGCGGTATGAGGAGAGTAGCGAGTATGCCGACGAGGCCGGCGGCGAATATGAAGTTGCTGCGTGCGGCCAGGGCGCCTGTGAGCGAGTCCAACTTTATTGTCGTTTCGTGATCGTTCATTGTGGCGTTTTGTTATCTCAGGCTTCGTTTGCGGCTTTGAGTTCGCTTTGATCGACGCCGAGGATTTCCTTGACGCGGACGGCGAAGCAGTCATCGACCACGACGACGTCTGCGGTTGCGAATCGGATGTCCTGGATGTAGATGTCGGCGGGCTGGCCGACTGTTTTGTCAAGCTGTATGACGGAGCCTGGTCCGAGCTGGAGGATTTTCTTGAACGGCATTATGGTTTTTCCCATGATGACGGTTAGGGGCATCTGGACGTCGAGGAGGAGGTCGAGATTTTCTTCGGCGGGGGCGACATCCTGCTCTTGTGCCTCGGTGAATTCGATCTCGTTGACCTGGGCGGCGTCGGTTTGCTGCAGGTCCTGCTGCTCGGGCTGTTCTTGTTCAACGGATTTCGCGGTTGCCATTTTGGCTGTTCCTCTCAAGGTTGGGACTAAGTCCGTGCCAATCAGTCATTCTCCGGCGGCGCGACAACGGCGGCATACTTGCCGCAGAAGGCCGCGGGAAAGGCACAGAACGTTTTCTTTTCATTTAAAAGGATATCCATCGGGTGGGCGGTTTTTTTGGGCAGCAGCAGCACGTCTCCTGGCTTGAGGTTCATGACGTCGTCGAGTTCGATGGCGGCGGCGCAGAGGCGGGCGGTTATGGTGATGGGGACCTTGTGGATGTTGCGCATAATGCGGTCGGCGATTTCGCTGGGAGCGGCGGGTTTACGGCTGCGGGTTTCAAAGCCGGCCGCGGGTTCGAGGACGGTTGAGAGCAGGGTGTAGGTGAGCTGAAGTTCGCCGTGTGGGTATTGTACGCGGTATGGCAGGCAAGTGAGTTCGTTAAAGCCTTCGAAGCCGAGTGGCCATACTCCTTTTGCGAAGGTCCTGTCCTTGAGGCATTGGGCGCCGCCGAATCGCCTGAGGATTTCCATGAAGCCGTCAGTAACGGCGGCGGTGATATCCATGAGGATTGATTCTTCGAGTGTGGAGAGTTTGCGCTGCGGCGGCTCGACGTATTCGGCCTCACGGAGCATCATTGCGACGAGTCTTGCGGCGGCGTCGTTGGTGACATTAAGGAAGCCGCATTGTTTTTCATCGGGTGTGCTGAGCACGAGAAAGTAGTCGGATTGCCGATTGACCTGTACGTGGGCGGCGAGCTCAGATGCGTAATGCTGTTCGACGGGTTCGGCGGTTACGGTGAAGGGGCCCTGGCAGAAGGCCTCGAAGGTGTCTGTGATGTTATCGACGGTTTTTCGGCGGAACAGGTCGATGGCGGCGAGATGTTCGGGGCGGAAGTGATGCGGCCTTGTCCAGTCAAAGTCGGTGGATTGTACGTCGGGCGTCTCGGCGGGGTTGCGCGTTCTGACGATCCTGACGAGTCGCCGGAGTCTTTCACGGGTGAGGGTATTTGCGGGTGTCGTCGTGGTCATTGTACGGCGAACTCCCTGAAGAGGACGTTGTGCACGTATGGTTTGGCGTCGGGGAAAAGGAGGTCGTTGAATCCGGCCTGAATTTCGCGTTTGATTCTGTTTCGGTTATTCTGGCCTCTGACGCGTTCGAGGGTCAGGCCGGCGATGTAGCCGCTGATGTAGTCGGTGAGCAGGGGGGTTCTGTCGTTGAGGAACTCCTGGCCTTTTGTCTGATCCATTTCGGGCGACATGACGAGGGTTACTCCGACTCTCAGGAAGCGTGTTACGCCGGGTTCGTCGAGGTTGGCGATAACGGGCTCGAGATCATGCTGCCAGGGGAGGGTTTTCTGAGCGTCAGCAGCGAAGAAATCTTTTTCCGGGGTTTTGGCGGCGCTGGCGTTTCGGGGTTCGGCCTGTGCGATGAGCTGTGCGAGCGCGAAGCCTCCGACGGTTCCGCCCACCACGATAGCGAGCGTGATCACCCAGATGAATACTCCCTGGGGTCCGGAACGCGCGGCGTCGTCCTTTTCGACGGTCTTCTTATTCTGCTGGAGGTCTTCGTCTTGATCGGGCATTTGTTTTCTCCGAGAGTTCTTGCATCCGGTTTCAGGCCTGTGCGGCGGGCTGAATCCGGTTCTGGTATCGTTTCATTTTTTCCCTCAAGGTGCGATCAGTTATGCCGAGCACCTTCGCGGCTTGAGTTTTGTTTCCGCCGTGGCGTCTCATTGCGGCGAGTATGGCTCTTCGCTCGAGTTCGCAGAGCGGCGCGTCGTCATCGTCGGTCCGGTCGACGAATTCGGCGGATCTGGGGGGCTGAAGCTGTTCAATCACCCAGGGCACGTCGGCGAGGGACAGTACTTGGCCTTCTCCGAAGATGAGCGCGGTTCGGACTGCGTTTCGCAGTTGGCGGACGTTGCCGGGCCAGTCGCATGTCTGGAACATTTTCAGGGTGGCGGTATCGATGGCGGTTATTCGTCGGGCGGTCTCATGTGCAAACTGGTTGACGAATAGCCAGACGAGGGGGACGACGTCTTCCCTTCGGTTGCGGAGCGGGGGGACGTGCAGTGTTACGGCGGCGAGCCGGTAGTAGAGATCGGCACGAAAACAGTTTTGGCGGACCTGGTCGAGCACGGCGGTGTTTGTTGTACTGACGATTCGGACGTTCACTTCAATATCTTCGGCGCCGCCGACGCGTTCGAACTGCATCTGTTCGAGTACTCGAAGCAGCTTGGCCTGGAAAGCGGGCTGCGTTTCGGTGATTTCGTCGAGGAGGAGGGTTCCGCCGTGAGCGCGTTCGAATCGTCCGCGGTGGGTCCTGCCTGCGCCGGTGAAGGCGCCTTTTTCGTGGCCGAATAGTTCGCTTTCGAGCAGGGCGTCGTTGAGGGCGGCGCAGTTGACCTTCACGAAGGGTCCGGCGGCCCTTCTGCTTTCGGCGTGTATCAACTGTGCGATCAGTTCCTTGCCGGTACCGCTTTCCCCGGTTATGAGGACGGGTGCGGAGGTTGGGGCGGCTTTTCTGGCGAGCTGGACGGTTCGTTCGAGGAGCCGGCTGCATCCGACGATGCGGTATCGGCCGTCGGACCTTGCGAGGGCCTGCGTTTGGTGGTTTGGCGTGAAGGTGTCCAGCAGCATGTCAACTGCTTCGGGCGAGAGGGGCTTTGCGAGGACATCGGCGTAGTCGTTCGGCGCGGCATTGTGATCGGCGGCATCGGCGTTATTTTCGAGTATTGCCACGACGGGCAGTTCGGGGTTTCTCAGGCGTGCGCGGCTGATGACCTGTCGCGGTCCGGAGTCGTTGAATTTCCGAGCGAATTCGGGGTTTATGAGCATGAGTCTCCAAGGTCTCTGATCGGCCCATGCAAGGGCCTTGTGCTGATCGTCGGCGACGGCTCCGCTTACGGCTCTTCGAGCGAGGGCGGCGAGGATGATTCGCACGACCTGCGGATCGGAGTCGACTATCAGTACATGAGTATTGCTGTCAGAGCCTGTTTGGGTCACTTGCATATTTCTCCAGAAGCGCGTTGGGGCGATTGGCATCGCACCATTCGATGAGCTTGAGTTGTACGTAGGCGGCGGGCGTCCACGGGGAGGCGGGGTAATCGGCAATCAGCCGGCGATAGTAAGCAGCGGCGACGGGTGGGTCGTCGAGCCTCATGCAGTTTGCGATTTGAAAGAGCGTCCATGGGAGGCGGTCGGGGTCGGGATCGCGGGTGTCAGTCATTCGCTGCAGTGCGATGTGATAGAAGGCGGCGGCATTTGTGCAGTCTCCTGCGCGATAGAGTGTTTCGGCGGCGTCGAAAGCGTGGAGTATATCGGCGGGCTCGCGGAGGATTGCGGCAAGCAATTCGGCGTACACGTCGGCAGGGGGCTGATTTGGCTCGGCCATTGCGGCGGCGGGGCGCACCGCCGCGGCCGATTCTGCAGTTGGCTTTGCGGCGGCAGGCGCGGTGGCACCCGTCGCCGACTGCCGCGTTTTGGGACGCGGCAACTGCAGAGATTCAATTTGCCTGATGTAATCCATGAGCGGCACGGCGTTCGGATCGCTATCGGCGGCAACCGAGGCGATCTGGACGCGGTTCAGTTTTTTTCTCAGTGCCTGTGAGCGCAAGAGAGTGTCGGCTGCATCGTCAGGGACGTCAGACGACGCGGCGGCTGGCGCTGTGTGATCGGCGGCGGGGTTGGCGGACGAGGCGGCGGACACATCATGCGGCATCAGCATAGCGGCCAGGATGAATAGCGGAATCAGACAGCAGGGTGTCTTCATGGGCGGTCAATGCCTCCTGCGCTGAAATTGTGTATGCCCGCGTAAGCAAGGGCCGCTTTGTCGTATTGCTTCATTCGGGTGTAGCAGGCGCCGAGCAGCCTGTGTGCCTTGTCGGAGAGGTTTTTGTCGTCGATTGGCTCGGCGAGCAGAGCCAGGCACGCATCGGCGGCCTGTTCGAAGCTTTCGAGCTGGAGGGACAATTCGGCCAGAAGAAGGAATGCCTGTCGGCGTTCGTCGCCGGTGGGGAGATCGGCAAGGGCGTGGCTGACTTCTCTTCTGGCGAGCTGGAGGTCTCCGGCGGCGGCGTAGCATTGTGCGAGGTCGAACGCGAGCTGGGCGCGGAGAGTGGAGTCGGCGATGAACTCGATTTTGCGGCGGAGGAGGGTAGTTGCGGTTTCGACGAGGTCGAGTTCGAGGAGGATTTCAGCGGTGGCGCGGAGTACAGCGACAGAGTCTTCCTGGCTGAGTCGTTCGGTGGGTACGTTTTCGAGGATGTTGAGTGCGTCGACGTAATTTGCACGGCCTGTTTCGGCCTTTACGAGCTGCAGAATGACCCGGACGAACTCGTCTTGTGAGGCATTGTCGTCGACTGAGCTGAGGAGAGCCTGTGAGGCCTCGGCGAATCGGTTGAGTTTGATGTAGCACTGTCCGAGCATGAAGCTTGCGTTGCGAAAGAGCTGGTCGGCGGCGCCGTCGGTAAGATCGACTACGGCGGCGAACCACTGTGCGGCCTGGTCATACTGCTTTGTATCGAAGCAGCAGCGGCCGAGTCCGTGGGCGGCTTCGCGGCGGGAGCGATTGTTGAGTTCGAGGTTGTACACGCGTTTGTACATCTTGGCGGCTTCGTCGTAGAGGCCGGTTCGCATTGTTGCTTCGGCAAGATGGAGTGAGGCGACGTCGATGACTTTGCAGTCGGGGTATTGTATGAGCAGTTCGGTGAGATCCTGGCGGGCGGCGGTGTAGTCCTGGAGGTTTGTCTTGATGATGCTTGCGTTGAGGAGTGCGAACGGCGCGAGAGGGTTTGACGGATAGCGGCTGGATACTAGTTTGTATTCGCCGAGCGCGGCGGGGGTCTGGCCGGCGTAGTCGAGCAGGAGTCCGAGTGCATAGTGGGCGTTTGGCATGCGGTGGTCGCCGCGGTAACGCAGGGTGAATCGTCGCCATACGGCGATGGCTTCGCTCGTGAGGAGGCTTTTGTATTGTTCGAGGTCGGCGAAGGCCTGTGGATCGTGGATGGTGATGGTCTGGTCGTCGAAGCGTGCGACGGCGCCGGCTGCTGCTGCTGCTGTTTCGGCGACGAATTGCTCGGATGCGTTGGACAGGCACATTGTTACCGGCGCCGTGCGGAGGTTGTCGGCGGCGGCCCAGACGAGGTTCATATCGGCTGTGGAGGCGATTCTGGCGGCGAGTTCTTCGAGCGGGGCTTCGAGAGAGACGGCGGACCAGCGGACGCCTACGGTGAGGTGCTGCTGCTTCTGGACGTGCGGGCCGGCGGCTCCGACGGCGAGTTCGGCGGCGCCGGTCCGGAGCAGGCGGCGGAGGTCGGCCTGGTCCAAGGGGGGGATGGTTTCGGCTCGGAGGGAGTCGGACCAAAGCTGGCCGGGCAGGCGGTCGGGGGCATTGTTGAGAGTGAGTACATGGCGGGTGAGGGCTTCGGCGGCAAGAAAGTATGAGTCGGCTTCGAGAGTCTGCGGCAGGTGGTTTTCGAAGGCCCGGATGAGGGCGATCGTGCGGTAGGCGCGTTTGCGTACGTCGAGGAATTGTCTGTTGCGGTTTTCTATCAGGGCGAGCCGGTAGTTGGCCAGAGCCCTTACGAGGGGGGACCGGCTTTGGAGTGCGGCGGTGAAATACGGGGCTGGGTTGCGGCCGTTGGCGGCGTTTTCGATGGCCAGGGCCATCATGAGGTGGAGATAGTCTTTGAAGGATTCGTTGTTATCGCCGGGGGGGAGGTGATCGGCGAGACGGGTGAAGACATAGAGGGCTTTTTCGTATTCTCCGGCGTAGTATAGGGTTTCGGCGGTTTTCCAGGAGACGGGCTGGGAGGCGGATGTATCATTGACGGGCTGTTGTTGGGGGACCGGGGCGGCGGCGGAGGGGACGGCGGTCGGTCTTGTGTCGACATCCGGTCGAGGTGTCGGCGCGGGGGCGGGTGCAGGGTGATGGGCGGCGACGGGGACAATGGGGGGTCTGAAGATTATGTAGCAGAGGAGAGCGGTTATGATGACGAGGTTTATGGCGAGGAAGATGTGTGTGAAGGGGATTGCGCCTCGGGATCGGCCCTGGGCGAGGAGCGAGGATCGGCCAAGGCCGCGGTAGGTTCTGGAGTCACCGGCGAAGATGTCGCGGGCAGTAGGGTTGGACGAGCTTTCTCTGGCGAACACCTCGGAGAAGGCGGGTTCGTCGAATTCGTGATCGGCCTTGTTCTTGTTGTTTCTGTTCATAGCGGCATCTACGCTTTTGTGGACAGTCCGCGATGCGGCCGCGCGGGCGCAGCGCATATCCTTTGAGCGGAGGTGCAACCGGTGTGCCAGTGCAGGCCGGGAGGGTTTTTTGGGCAATGAACGGGGTTTTTTGTGCGGCAGGGCGGTTAGGGTCATTCGCAGGCGTTGAAAATTCGACGGAGGTGTACGGTATCCATACGGGGCGTTGTCGCCGTTGCGAATACCGGACAACAAAGTTGTGCAAAGGCGGCAGTAATGGAGAGGGCAGTTCTGATGGACGATTATAATCAGGCGTTCATTAGAAGAAGGGCAATCGTTGCGGTTAAATTGTGGATATCGTTGATTATCTGTCAACCAGCATTGGCATGGGCGGCGTTTTTGTCATCTGCTGGGGAGTGATTGTAAGCCTTGTGCGATTCGCCGCGCAGGAGGTCCGGGAGGTCAGGGGCATGGACACATTCCGGCCGCGGGAGAGGCTCAGACAGAGTCTGGGGTCTTATCTTCTGCTCGGGCTGGAGTTTCTTGTGGCGGCGGACATTATTAATACGATTGCGGCGCCGACGCTGCGGCAAGCAGCGGTTCTGGCGTCGATAGTCAGCATCAGAACGTTCCTCAATTACTCTCTGAGCAGGGAAATATCGCGCGGTCATTGCTATGCCAAAGAGGATTAGCATGTGTTATATCAGACGCGGGATGAGGCGCCAGACGGATTGAACCACGGCAATGACGGTTCGGTTTCGGCGAGATCGAACGGGCACAAATTGGGCAGCCTGCAATGAGGACAACAGGATTGAGGCTATTTTGGGGCGTAGGTGAATTTCATTGTCGCCTTCCAGTTGTTCTTGCCGGTTGACAGGCGGTCGATCGAGAGCAGGTCGCATTCGAGATCGGACCATCGCAGGAGCATCTGCGAGATGAACTTCGCGAGCGTTTCGATGTCGACGGTGCTTATTGTCACGTCTGCGCTTCTTTTCTCCTTGCCGCCGCTTCTGACGGGTCGTCGCGCGACGAGCGAGTAATTGGAGGGGGGGATCTTCACGAGGGTTGCGATTTCCTGGATGGCGGTGGAGTAGTCGAATTTGCTGCTGCCGCCTTTTGCGGTCTTATACTGGAGGCGGTCGGGGTCGAGTGCGATGATTCTCGCGATGAGGTCCTGCGCTCTGTTGAAGTCGGTCTGGGTTTTGGTCCATCTTTTTTCGGCGGCGGGCAGTGAGACGCTCATGACGAAGACGATCCAGAGCGCCGCGGCTGCCGGAGCGAGCATGTAGTAGAAGTTCGGGTTTTTGAGGTAGGCTTTCATTGTGCGCCTCCGCCTTTGCTAAGTTCGAGGTCGATTGAGAACACGTCGCGATTGCCTTTCTGGTCGAGGCGTTCGGAGACTTTCTGGAGTCTGTTGTGGCCGGTCAGTGCGCCGAAGAGGGTGAGCGTGCTTGCTCGGCGGTTTGTGTCTCCCCTGAGGTTCATGCGGTTGCCGGCCAGGCTGATGTTGGATACGTTGAGATCGATGTTGACGGGGGTCTTGTTGATTGCTTCGAGCATGTACGTGAGTTTGGCGGGGATGGAGCTTTCGTCTCCGATCTCGCCGCCGCGTATTTTGCTGACTTTGGTGTATTCGCTCTGGAGTCTCGTGGGGATGGGCATGGATCGTGGCGGATCGGCTCCGTACATGACGGCTCGGTAGTCTTCGACGAGGTTTTTTTCGAGTTGCGAGATGTAATTCTGTTTGCGGAAGACCTTAAGCTGCATGTAGGCGCCGATTACTATCATGGAAACGGTGGCCATTATGCTGATTGCCCGGAGGGTTTTCTGCATGATGAGTCGTTTGCCCTGATATGGCGAGAAGCTTCGTCGGAAGTCGTTGGGGCGTATGTGCTTGACTTCGGCGAGGGCGGCGCCGCATGCCATCGCGAAACCGGTCGGCGGGACATTGTCGGCGGCTTGTCCTGCTATTGCGGCCAGGTCGATTGTCTGTGTGTCGATGCCCGTGGTTTCGGCGATCTTCTGCGGATCGACGGCGTCGGTCGGCGCTGCGATGAAGACGGCGTTGACCGATTCAGGCAGGTTCATGGCGGCCAGTGTGAGCGGGATTTCCCTCTGGAGTACGGCGGTTGCGTTCTGTGAACGACCCATAATGAAACTGCGGACGACGGGACCGTGGTGGGCCTGGGGATGGATCATATAGCATCCGGGCGAGTCTGGGGCGGCAAGAACGACGAAGAGGGGGTTTACGGGTTTGGGCCGCGAGAAGTTGTGTTCGAGGAAGCGCGCCAGGCAGAGGATGTCCGGTTCGATGGCGGCTGGGTCGAGGTTGGCGCTCTGCAATTCGGCCAGTGTTGTGCTGAGTTGGGCGCGGTCGGCGGTGAAGACGGTAACTCGCGAGCCCCTGTCGTCGGCGCCGACGACGTTGAAGGTGAGCGCCATTTCGGTGGCGTCGCGTGCGAGGGCCTCCTCGGCGTCGAACATTATGGTGTTTGCGATCTGCCTGTGTTCGGTGAAGTCGGAGCGGAGATTGTGCTGAGTGTAGAGCGTGCAGTCGACGCTGACGCTGACATCGCCGTATCGGAAGCCCTCGGAGGCCAGACGCGCCGCGAGCTGCTGAGCCAGAGGCGTCGCCGTCTGCGGCTGGTCGCCTTCGGCGGCTTCGGGCGTTTGGCCCGCGATGCTGAAGGCGCCGAGCACCGCCGGATGGGCGGCATTGGGCGACAACAGGACCGCGGTGGCGCCTGTTTTCGAGATGTATATGCCGAGGCAATTATTTTGTTCCATATTCCTATACTCCGTGCCTTAGTTCAGCGCGTGTTCCTGAAGCCCTGTTTGCGTCAGAACGACAATACGGCGATTCTCTGTACATTCGTTCCTTCGCGGACTACTGTTGCGACTGCGGAGGCCTTGGCGCCTCCGGTGATCGCGGTTACTCTTATAGCGAAGAACCTGCTTCGGGTGGTGATGTATGGCTCCACCTTTCGAATCGAATCGTTGTAACGGTACAGCTTGCTCTTTAGTTCGTCTATATCCTTGAAGGGTTTTTCCCTGCGCGTGACAATGATCTCCTGGGCGATCTCTCGTGCGTCTCCGCCGAATGAGAAGGCTGCTTCGAGGACGTGCCTTGGGGCGGTATTAATGTTGACCTGGCGGGAGCCCCAGAGAGCGAGATATTTGAGGGGTGCCTCGTAGCGGTCGCCGGTGTCGGGCAGAGGCCATGCGAGGCGGTCGGTGTCGAGCACGGAGCTGTGCAGGAGCTTGGCGAAGTCGGTTGTGTGGGCGATTGCGGGGCGCGTCTTCTGGACGGTTCGTGTGGTGGTTCTGGAGATGGCTGTCCTGGCGGCGGCGGTGCTTCTGGAGGTCGGCACAGCTCTGTTGACGACCTGGGTCTGTTCGGTATAGGTTACCGGCTTAAGGTCGAGGGTGAACTTTTTGTGACGGCTCAATTCGCCGACTTGCAGTTTCAGTTCATCCATTTCGGACGGGTGCATTTGCATCCATTCGCAGAAGGTCTCGAATGCGGCTTCGGCCTGGCGATTTTTGGAAGCATCCGTGGTCATGGCCCAGATCAGCGGCATCTTTGCATTTTCGTCTTCGATGCGGATTACAATTCGAGAGTCGCCGATTTCGAATTCAATGGGTTCGTGGACGAGCGGCCATTCGGCGCCGTAAGGGCCAGGTATGCGGATGGCGTTTGCATCCGAACCAGCCTGGGAGACGAATGGGTCGTATGTGTCGGAGTCGTTGGGATCGTCGGTGTCGTCGCCGGAGAGCAGTCCTCCAAGCAGTTCGCCGGCCAGTGCGGACAGTTCGGCGGTCGCGTCGGCTTCTTCGGCCATTTCGGCGGCCTTGCGTTCGGCCCAAGCTTCGAGGAAGGCTTTGTATTTGTCATGGTCCATGGCAAAGACATCGGAGAAGTCCGGCTCGTTTTCGCGGGTGACCAGGTTCAGCGGTATCTGGCTGATGGTCGTGAGGGCGAGCTTAATCGCCGAGTCGCAGGCATATCGCGATTTCTGGTAGTTTATCATGTACTCCTGGCGGCGTCTGAGCAAGGACATGCGTGCAGTCAGCGTGTAGCAGATCGTCGACAGAACGACGAGTATGACGATCGTCAGTATGAGGGCGACGCCGGAGCGATTCGCGCCGGCTCCGCGGCTGCAACGACATGTAATATTCTTGCCGATCATTCCCTTCCCCTGTTTCTGGGCGTCGCGGGGGGACCTTCGCGGCCGGGTCCGGGACCTTCGGGTCCGGGACCTTCGGGTCCGGGGCCTTCGGGACCGGGACCTTCGTCCACGTATCCTTGTCCTTCTCCTTCCTGGGCGTCTTCCGCCATTCCCTCTCCTTGGGACGAGGCTTCTTCCTCGTCGTCGACTGCGTTCGGGTCGTCGTCGAGTTCGAATTCTTTCCTGACGAACCTGTAGCGGAGTTTGCGCGTGCGATCGATGGCGACTGTCCGGACGACTTTGTCTTCGTCGAAGACCAGCCACTCGCCGGTCTCGAAATCCTCCCGCGGCTGTGCGAAGGAAATGCGGACGCGTACTGCGCGTGGCAGGCTGCTGAGCCGCCATTCGCGGAATTCGTTGTCGCCCTGCGGGACGATGATCTCGAAGAACGTTATGCCGGTGGCGACGGGTATGAATACCTCCCGGCCGCCCTGCTGGAGGGCTTCGAGATCCCTGTCGACGAGCTTGTCCTCGAGGTTGAGTCCGCTGTGCGAGCGGTAAAGGATGACGGCGTCGGCAGCGACGTCGTAGTCGCTCTGCCAGACGACCTTCTCATATATCTGCGGGGCCGGCGGCTCGCGGCCGTCGTAGAAGCGGGTGACGATCTCCATGCGGCAGAGATTGTATCGACCATCGAATTTGTTGGCGATGGACATTGTTGTTTCGAGTCCGGGCAGCGTGAGGCGGTCGATGTCCTCGGCAATACGCTGGACTATCTCGTTGGGAGGCATGGTGTTTTCGATGCGGCGTTCGACGGCTTCGGCGGTTGCGCGGATTCGGCCGTAGACGCTGATGGCGGCGACGACGATCATCGACGTGATCGTTACGGCCGCTAACGTTTCAATCAGCGAAAAGCCGCGATGTCTCGTATTATTCCGCGTTGGCGATTTCATCTTTCGCTCAAATCCGATACGTTACAGATTCATGAACATGTCCCAGATTCTCTTCTGTTCGGCACTCCAGTTGGGGTTGGGGTAGTGCGAACCGCTGCCGGCGCCCGTGCCGCCGCCGGATGAGCCCTGGCCGGAACCGCCGGTATTGGCACTGCCCCCGGTATTGGCACTTCCTTCGGTACCCGATGCGGCGCCGCCCGCACCAGAACCCGACGATCCCTGCGATGTTCCGCCGGAGCTGCCTGATGCGCTGCCGCCCGGCGACGCTGATCCGCCAGATGACGGGCTCTGGCTCGATGAGCCGCGAGATCCAAAGCCGAGAAAGGTCCCGCCGGAGTCAATGACTGGTTTGAGTTTGTCATAAGTTCGCTTGGCGTCCGGTTTGTATCCGTGGTTGTCCATGATCGTGTGGAGAATAGTATCTGCCGCGGCGGCATTACCTTCGATCAGTGCATATTCTGGATACTTGAGCAGCCTGGGCCATGCGGCGGCGGCCTGGGGTTCGCCGGGATAGTCAAGTATCAATTGAGAGGCTGTCTGGGCCGCCCGCTCGTAATCGCCCATGTCGGCGAGAGCATCGGCATATTGCATGAGTCCGTCGGGGTCTTCGCCGAACGGGTTGCCGTCCATTTCTTCGAGGAATTCCTGCTCGCGGCGTTTCTGGTCGAGTATCTGATTCTCCTGTGTCTTCGTGAGGTCGGTTATCCAGTGCGTCAGCTCAATCGTTTGGCGCTCGCCGTTGCGGTCCGTGTAGCTTGCCGAGCAGACGGCGCGAATCCACATGTTCGACTTGACCGGCTCGTGGAACGACTCTACGATGTTTTGCCACTGGATGTCCTCGTTGAGTTCGTGTACGCCGAACTCGCTGGTGTCGGTTACGGTGTCGGCCCCGAGAAGCCGCTCCATGTTCTCCCTTGCAGTCTCAAATGCCATGACGCGGGCGCGGTTATCGACCATTGCGGCGACACTGTGATTGACCGCCACGAGTACGCCGGTAATGATGACGGCGAGGATGCCAAGGGCTGTTACCGCTTCCATCAGCGTGAAGCCGCGGTTGAGCGTGCATCGAATTGTCTTAGAAGCGTAATTCACTTGCATTCACCGGCACCAGGATTTCGGCGTCTCCGCGGACGAGTTTGACGTCGCCGCAGAGGCGGTTTACTATTATCGAATACGGATTACCCTCGACGTCCAGGAGCACGATCTTGCCGCCGTACTGCCATCCGCCGCGGCCGCAGAGGAATCGGGCCTCGCTGATGCTGTCGCCTTCATCGCGCGTGTCCATGAAATCGTCGAACAGGACGTAGTCGAGCACACAGTGCTTTGAAAAGTACCCTATGGAAATAATCGCCTCGTCGGCGGGCAGCGTTTGCAGATCCAGGGACGCGAACTGCCTGAGGATATAGGCTCCTTCCACGAAGTCAAAAACCACGGCGTAGCGGCGGTCGGTCTCGGCGGAGGCATGATAGGCCTTTTTCAGGATGTCGACGATTGTGTAGGCCTCCTGCTCGAACTTCTTCTGGCTGTAGACGCCTCCGAGGCTCAGCATCGCCAGTCCCGTCATCATGCCGATGATCATCGTGACGACTATCAGCTCCGTCAGCACCAGCCCGCGTCGGCGGCGGTCGTTCGGTCGATCAGTTGGCGTCGGTGCTGTAAAGGTCCGCATCGTAGCCTTCCCCGCCTTCTTCGCCGTCGGCTCCGAAACTGATGATCACAAACGGCTTTCCGCTTTCCGGATTGAGAAGATAGACGAATTCCCTTCCCCATGCGTCGGGCGGTATGTCGGTGCTTTCGAGATAGCCGCCGGGGTTCCAGCCGACGACGTCCGTGGGTTCTTCGATGAGCTCGTAGAGACCTTCCTCTTCAGAGGGGTATCTTCCGGTGTCCATCTTGAACTGGATGACCGCATTGTGGAGCACCTTTAGACTGGCCTTCGTGGTGACGACGCGCGCCCTGTCGGTTTGGCCCATGAAATTATTGGCCACGACGGCGGCCAGAAGCCCCAGGATAATGAGAACGGCCATGAGTTCGACCATAGTGAAGCCATCCGTGCGTCTTCTGTTTTTCTTTTTGTCCATGTTTATGCAACCTTTCATTCTGCAATTGGCCGTATTAACTGTTCTACGCCTGTCCGGCCGAGAACCTGAGTATCGGCAGCAGTGTGGCGTATGCGATGACGCCTACGATGAACGCCATGAAGACGATGATAACCGGCTCGATGGCCGCACTCAAGCGTTCGATCACGATATCCGAAGACGATTCGAGGTTCTCGCTGATTGTTTTGAGCATGTGTTCGAGTTCGCCGCTCTTTTCACCGACGGCGACCATGTGGGCTATTGCCGGGTCTATGACACCGCTGTCGCGAAGCGGGGTTGCGATGTCGGCGCCGGAGAGGATTCGGTCGCGTGCCTGCCGCACGGCGGTGTTCATGATGGTATTTCCGGTGACCTGCGCGACGACCTTGAGCGATTCGGCCATCGAGAGGCCGGAACTCAACAGGGTCGACAGCGTCGAGGAAAAACGCGCGACGATCCGCTGCCTGATGAGCGGTCCGAAGATCGGAAGCGCCAGCATGAGCCTGTCGCGGAGGTATGCGCCCCGCTGTGTCCTGAGGAACAGTCGCAATGCCCAGACGATCAAAGCTATGGAGGCGATAACGACAAACAGCCACCAGCTTGTCAGCACGTAGCTGATATTGACCAGCAGTTGCGTGATACCGGGCAGTTGCTGGCCGGTCTTTTCGATCTGAGTGGCGATGACGGGTATGACCTTTATCGTCAGGAAGATGACGGCGCCGATGCAGAAGCAGATGAGAATGGCGGGATAGATCATGGCGGTGATCATCTTGGATTCGATCCGCTGGCGTTTTTCCATGAAGTTGGCGATTGTCAGCAGACTTCCTTCGAGGGTGCCGGTGACTTCGCCGACACGGACCATGCTTATGTATACGAGGTCGAAATAGTTGTCGTATTCGGTAAGCGTATCGGCGAACGATTCACCCGTGACGACGCGGTCCCGGATGTCGTTGACGATGTTTCGGAGGCGCGGATCGCTGATCTGGCCGACGAGGACGCCGAGCGCCTCGGTGAGCTTAATGCCTGCCCGGAGCATGGTTGCAAGTTGCTTTGTGAAATCGGCGACCTGGTTCTTTCTGCTCTTGCCGAAGACGCGGGACAGGCCGCCGCCTTCGCGGGCGGTCTTCATTTCGCGGATATCGGTCGGGTGCAGGCCCTTGGATCGCAGGTGCTTTCGCGCGGCGTAGGGGCTCTCGGCAGTAACCGTGCCCTTGGCCGATTTGTGCCTGTGATCAACCGCAATGTAACTGTAGCGTGGCATTTGCTATATGCTTTTCTGTTAGAGGGTATCCGCCTGGGTTACTCGGAGCACTTCGGCGACCGTTGTCATTCCGCCCATGACCTTTCTTGCGCCGTCCATTCGCAGGGTCTGCATGCCGTATTCAATGGCGCGGGCCTTGATCACGCCGGCACTTTCGCGCCTGCAGATGCGGTCGCGGATGTCGTCGTTGATCAGCATGAGTTCGTAGATGCCGATTCGCCCGCGGTAGCCGGTATCGAAGCACCTGCTGCAGCCTGCGCCGACGAAGAAGGTCGCGCCCTCGATGTTGTCGATGCCGATTTCGTGCAGTTCTCGCTCGGTGGGGTGGTAAGGCTGTTTGCAGTCGGGGCAAATCCGTCGGACGAGTCGCTGGGCCATGACGCCGATCAGCGACGAGCTGACCAGGTACGGTTCGACGTTGAAATCGAGCAGTCGGCTGACGGCGCCGGCGGCGTCGTTTGTGTGCAGGGTGCTGAAGACCAGGTGACCCGTCAGTGACGACTGGATCGCCATGTTGGCGGTCTCTTCGTCGCGGACCTCGCCGACCATTATCACGTCGGGATCCTGCCGCAGGACGTGGCGCAGGGCATTGATGAACGTCATGCCCTTCTTGGCGGCGACCTGCATCTGGCTGATTCCTTCGAGCTGGTATTCGATGGGGTCCTCGATGGTCATCACGTTTTTTTGTTTGCTGTCGATGCGGTTCAGACAGGCGTAGAGCGTGGTGCTCTTTCCGCTTCCGGTCGGCCCTGTAACGAAGATGACGCCGTGGCTGCGGTTGATGAGTCGGTCAAATTTTTCCAGGTCGTCCTTGTGCAGGCCGAGTTCGTTGAGCGAAAGGAGGCCGGTGCTCTTGTCGAGGATACGCAGCACGGCACGTTCGCCGTAGCTCGTGGGCACGCTGCTCACGCGAAGATCGATCTCGCGCTGGCCGACGCGAACGCTGCATCGGCCGTCCTGCGGCATGCGGCGCTCGGCGATGTCCATGCCCGCCATGACCTTGACGCGCGAAATCACCAGCGGCAGGACGTTGCGGTTCAGCGTCAGGGTGTCGTAAAGGATGCCGTCGACACGGTAGCGGATCTGGATCTTGGTCTCATAGGGGTGGATGTGAATGTCGCTGGCTCGCATCTGGAGGGCGCGAAACAGTATGTCGTTGACGAGTCGAATCACCGGCGGGCGGTTGACCACGTCCAGCAGGTCGTCGGAGGAGGCGACCTCATCGACGAGCTGGTCGAGGTTCTGCGAATCCAATTCCTCGGCGACCTCTTCGATGACGGTGTTTTTCTGTTCGTAGGCGACGTCGATGGCTGCGGTGATCGCGGCTCGCGACGACAGCGCGACGTTGAC